>Ga0209444_10001964_pt1 | contig 11317 bp, 23 predicted proteins | sample LauGreFaBDMM15DN_2_FD_188215 | JGI IMG/M metagenome (GOLD analysis project Ga0209444, IMG submission 188215) | Freshwater lake microbial communities from Lake Michigan, USA - Fa13.BD.MM15.DN (SPAdes) (version 2) | ecosystem: Environmental > Aquatic > Freshwater > Lake | place: Lake Michigan...
TACACGCAGACAAGGGGCAAGAGGACGAGAGTAAAGTGTGGTGGTCTAACGATAGTTGTAGCGCAGACTACGGGTACTTATCACAGTACTATTCTCCTACTTCACAGACTTACCCATGTATAGGTTGCATGACCCCACTAAAGGCAAGTGTGTACTACAACGAAGCAATCTGCCCCGTGTGTGCCATATGCCAATGGTGCGACATGGTAGCAAGTGATTGCTTGTGCTACAAGAAGGAAAGTAGCCACACTAATACACGAACAGTATACGACAAACAATCAGACAAGTGGGTTGATATGCCAATATCAGACCCAATCAACTACGCATGGGAGTTCTAATGAAACGCATAGCAAACAGACCACCAGTAAGGGCTTACGCAAGCATGGCTGATATGTGCTACAAGCACTATCAGTTATCGCTTGATGAGCGCAAAATGGTAGACGCTAGTAGGTGGCTACTCAAGGCTCAGACCTATCGTGAGAAGGCTGGGCAAATCGCACACGATAAGGAGTTGGCTGATGTCCATAACTAAGTGCTTAGACACACGCTGTTACAAGTGTGATGTACCCATATGGGTTCCCCTGTATGATTATCACGAGGAAAGAAACTACTGCCACCCGTGTGGCATGATAAAGATAGGAGTTCTGAGTGAGTACCTACACGCTAAGAAAGAAAATGTATGATTGGGATACGCTTGCTTGGAAAACAACTCCTGCTGGCAATCAAACTGTGAGTGTATCGCTGTTGGCTGGTGAGTACTTACATGTCGAGGAAGGCTGGGAAGTAGACGGCCCGATACGCGTGGGATTAACTTACTATCCCAAGTCTGACCATACTTACGCTAGGTACTCATCACTACCTAAGAGTAAGTTTGACTTAGATGACCCAAAAGAATATCCATGTATGTCGTGTGGTGTAGCACGCCAAGTGCCATGTGTGGGAGATAAACCTGAGTGCGCATATCGCGTATTCTTAATGAAAGGTGGTCTGTTATGAGTATGCCCAAGTTCGTAAACGAAGCATCATGTGCGAGTGACACGCTACCTGATGATTGGTTTCCCGAAATGGAAGCAGTAAAACACTTACCTGTGTGGGAGAAGCGATTTGCTTTCTCATACACACCAAGTGCTTTGCGTGCTAGGAATATCTGCTTAAGTTGTCCTGCGTTTGATGAGTGTGAGGAATACTCATTACAATACAGGGAACTGCACGGAATATGGGCTAACATGGACATATACGAGAGGGCTGTGGAACAGAGGTCGCGTGGTATTGACCCTGATACTTTGCCAATCGCATACATGAACGAGTTAGTCATACGCTCAAAAGAGGATAACTACCTGAGCGTAGAAAGTGAGTGGGCTGATGTATGAGGAACACGAGTGGGCTGAACTAACAGTATGGGAACAGTTGCGCCTGATGTGGTGGCTTGGTATTACCACACTAGGCATTGTATGTATGATACTCTCGGTGGCGCTATGAGTGAATTACATACCTATCGCGTAAAGGCTAGGTGCATGGTAGACCTATACCAGTACATAACGGCTGATGATGTGAACGAGGCTGTCGAACTAGCACTAGACGCGTACAATGATTGGGAAGTAGAAACCTTAGATGATGCTGAGGTCAAGCGTGTACTAGAGATAGAGAGGATAGACTAATGAACATACCACGCGGTAATGTAGTTACTCTATTACGCAAGGACGAAATGAGTGGGCTACTTGGGCGAGATATAACCTCGTCTGAGTGGACATTAGTTAAGCGTGTTATAATACGCGATAAAGAATTATGGGCATGTCTGGACAGCATACTCATGATTGTCGTAGAACAATTAGGAAAGGAGAAACAATGAACGAGCAATATGTACTACGCGTAGTGCTTACCGCGCATGAAGGTAAGAACTTTGAGAGCGTACATGGTGTGCAAAATCTTGTAGCCGACAGGCTTAAAGATATATTCACAGTAAACAGTACGGAAATAAAGCAAGTGTTATCCGTATAGCCTAATGCTTAAACGGGATTTGCTATTAACTTATCCCGCTTAGGAAAACCCTTACGCATCATTGGTGCGTAGGGGTTTTTTTATTGTCCAATTACCTATCATGTGCTGGCACACGCAATCCGCGTACTCACAAGCCTTGTGTCTTTCGTGTGCTAATTGCTCATGCCCGTATGAGTTCATAGTTCCGCCTTGCTTGCATGGCTCACATATCACGCGAGGCTCACGCTCACAGACGGGGCAGAAGTTTGTGTTGGGTTTGTACATACCTTGCTGTCACACATAACTAGCATGACGAACAAAAGTTAACGGCTCGCACATTACCAGCAGTTACAAAGAACGGCTTAGCACAATGAAAACATTTCGCGGTGCTAATTATTTTCGGATTTCTAGTGATAACGATTGGCCAACGAAACTTAACCATCTTAAATAATTTATTCCTGCTCATCGGTTGCGTCTGTGTCATCTGTGATTATCTCCTTTTCTTGTTCGATAACGCTATCTTGTGTAGTTATTTCTTCTTCCGTGTAATCACGTTCCTTACGCGGATAGTTACCACCTAAATAGTTTAACATATTCTTCAATGCTCTGTTGACACGCATACGCACGGCATCTTGTGAGATAGATAACTCTGATGCTATCGCGCCTAACTCTAATCCGCTTGTGTAACGCAGATAAATAATATCTCGCTGTTCCTTGCCCATTTTACTAATTGCTTTTTCAATATCAGAACACAATGCTGGCCAATTATTACCCTCAGACGCGACCTTTTTTACGTTAGACATGCTCAAATCATTGATCGCGGGAGCCTCTCTATCACCAGTTAAAACCGCTGGTAATAGCGATTCTAGCATGTTTTTATCGTAATAATAGTTGTCTTCCACGCGGTATCCTGAGGATTTAGCCTTGACTTTTTGACAGTAATCTTTCGCGGAGTTACGCAGAGATCGCGCTACGAGTTTCGTACATTCCTTGCTGTTGTATTCATTTTGCCAATACTTAACTTTATTTGGGTGCGTTAAAAACCACACCCATAACTCTTGGCGTAGATCATCTGTCTCAACCATACGATACTTACGAGAGAACTCATAAGCAACAGACGCAACTACGCCATCATAATCTTCAATAAATCTTTTTACCATCGCCACGTCTTACCCTCAACTGTGAACGATCTATTTATAATAGGTACTATTTGAGGAACTACAGTTCTACCATCAACATGCAGAATACCAAATCCTTGTTGCCATGTAAACAAGCCAGCCTTAATATACTTAGCGTTGTTATAATTCATTAAGTTACCAAGTTCCATACCCCAAATAGTTTTAGGTTTACCACCGCGATATGTTTGAGTATGATGAGTTAATCCCATGCGGTGAGTGTGTCCACATACAACTGACATACCACTTCGCTTCGCAAGCCCGAGAGCAGTAGCCCCTGCTGTCGGTTGGACATTACCCTCATCACCATGCATTAACAACCAACCTGGGGCTAGTTCGTATGGATCTTTGTGATATTTAATTTCTAACTCTTTTAACCCAAGAAAGTTTTCTAATTCTAATTCAGGTAGACCTAGTAGTCCAGGAGAACGCATCATTACAGTATTAAATAATCTATCTGTATGATTACTACGGACCATATGCTCAACAGTTAAATCGTAAAGTACTTGGCGAGTAGTATTTCTATCGCGCCCAATAGAACGCTCAAACTCTAACTCAGTTCCCTTACTCCAACGGCTAATAGTTTGCATATCCATTTCATCTCCACAAGATACAACAGTATCAGGCTGGTAAGCCTTGATAAAACGAGCAATAGCCTTGACGGCTTCTACATCGTGATACGGTACTTGAAGATCTGAGATGCAAACAATAGTCTTCATTTGTTTTTGGCTCGTCTCTTATTCTCTAAACCAACATTCTTTTTCTTAGAAATAACCCTTAGGTTAGATATCTTATCGCTACCTTTGCGACCTTTATTATCTTTATGATCTACTTCTTGGTTACGTGCTAACTTCTTACCAGTAGCCTTCTTATAATCTAAGCGGGCTTTATTAGTAGATGTAGTTTCGGTAGTTCCATCTTTCTTCTTGCGTTTTATAACAAAGATTGGTCTACCGCCGTTCTGTTTACTACCTTTATATGGTCCAAATATTTTCATTGATCCCATTTTCCTTTCAGTACCAACAATGCGATTATCGCATAGTTTGCTAGATCCTTAAACGAATCCTCAAAGGATTCATGCTCAGGCGCCATGTCTTTCATACTGTCGTATAAGTTATTTATACGTGCAGTCTTATCATGTATCCGAACTCTTAGTCCATTTATAGCACCACCGGGTGCGTTAGATATATTCTTAGGTCCATAATCTTTATGTTTAGATATCAATAAATTAACAAGATCTTCTACTTCTTGCCATATTGCTATCTCAAAATCCGTAGGATCAGGTATGTTTTTCATCGTTGCCATCTTGTTTCAGCATCTCCTCTATCCCTTGTATCATGTTTACTGTAGACTCAACTGTCATAGCCTCACTTAAAAATTTATGGAATGTTTTCTCACCCTCAGAAGAATTAACAAGAGCCAAGGTAACAGATTGAATTATGTCTGTTGCAGCATCAATATTTAATTGCATTAACATTTCATTAACCTCTTCTAATATCGAGTACAAATCAATACTATATCGGTTGCTTAGGCGTAAATTCCATGAAAAACAAATGTCACAATGCTCCAGAAACATAAAGATATCCTCAGTTTTAAAGTCGCAATCTTCGCAAATAAAACCTTCTTCAGATGGGATAAGTACACTCATTGGGAGTTCCTAATCTTCTGTTGGAAATACTCAGCACCATGCTTGAGATACATTGAATTAACATCTTCACCCTCAGGCATTTGCACAGTAACAACATTACCTAATTCTTTTGTTAATGATTTAGAAAACTCATGTCCGGCATTGTCACCATCAGCAAACATAAAGACTTTATCAAAATCTGCTAGCAATTTAGTGTAATGTTTCTTCCAGTTGTTCACGCCTGGTACCCCCACCGAAGGTATATTACAAACATAATCCAACGTAATCGTGTCAATCTCACCCTCACAAATGCAAATAAATGACGACGCTTTGAAAAAGGCCTTAGTGTTAAAGAGATGCGTATTGGCGCCAGCCAACCCCATGTACTTTGGTTCTTGTGCATCCAAGGATCTGAATCTGATATCAACCACGCCCGAACGTGTAATGTACGGAATGGAGAGACGATTTTCATACTGTTCGTGTCCCGTTATTGGATCTAGTACGACGCCCAAGCCCACTCTCCTCGCTACCTCCAGAGTAATCCCCCGTTCTGCGAGGTAATCCTCTGCTTCGTGTATCGCTGCCGCGTAGTACTTTGCTGCTTTGCCCAGAGATTCTTTCTGCAAACTTGATTGCTTCATTAAACCTTATCCCCTCTTTGTCCATAATAATTCTGTAAGTATCACCTTTAACTTGACAGGCGAAACAACAAAATACATTTTCTCTAGTATTGACTGTTGCTGATCTATGTGTGTCGTCGTGGAAGGGACATCTGATACTACTCCACCCATTTCGTTCAGGAACTTTTGCTCCATAATATTCTAATACTTCCTTAATTGGGAGTACACTTGCACGTTGTGACTTTCTGAATCCATTGGTCAAGATCTTCCACCACCCATGATTGATTTATACCACCCATTCTACGCTTAATTATAACATACGAAGGGGGTGTCACGCTCAGTGAACGAGCCTCTGCGTAGTGTTTTGCTTCGATAACTGCTTCACTCCAGAACTCAGGCAACTTGAGTGCTTTGGTTGCCTTAAGTTCCAGAATATAAGTTTTACCATTGACCATAACAACAATGTCGCCTTCATCTTTAGCACCAGCCTTAGTTAATCTTTCAGCCACTACACTTTTAGAACGCAACCATTTTAATACAGTTGTTTCAAATAAAGATCCTTTGCGACCATTCTTGTTAGCCATTTAGTTTCAGTACCAACCCTTTCGAGAGTGGTGATTAAGCGCTGAAGTAGGCGTTTTATACCGCTTTTTAATGTATTTTATACCTAAATCAACTTGCTTAAATAAGGGTGTATCTTCCGGCATTCCCATAATTTGGGGTATACCGTATGCTTCAGATGTAGGGTTATCTGCTGTGTAATCCCAGCGTGATTCCTTAGTCCAAAGTGATAGTAAAGATTCCCATTCTTTTTTATTCCAACCTTCTTTTTTAATTGCAATCTGAGCATATCTTTTAGCCAACTTTTTACTATTACTAATTGTTAAATTCATTTCAATACATTTAGGTTTTATAGGGGTTGGGACCGACGTAATCGCAACCGCATTTTGTGGCGATAGAGCCACAAAGACCGCAAAACACATCATTATGTATATCGGTTTGTGTTTTTTCATAATCTCTCCTCTGTTGGGGCTGTTGCCTTAGTACCACAGACAGCACACTCCATATCGATAAAGTACGAACTTATTGTATCGCTATCTTCGTCCCATTCGACGAGTAGTTTCCAAATGAAAGAACCACATGGACAAACCTTAGTAGGTTCACCACGTATATCCATTGAATCTTTATAATCTGGAGTTAGTTCCCAGATATCTTTGATGCTCATGTTCTTTCAGGTATGTCAGAAACTTCCATCACTTCAGGATTAAATTGTAACCAGTAAGATGTATCTCCACTTGGATCTGCTTTACCGTACCTATTTTTAACAGGTGCAATAGCAATATATCCAGGAGCATTACTACCAATTGTACATATCAAGGCTGGTAGTTGAGCAACCATTCCTTGTAACGCTGATCTAGGCTGGCACGGATTTCCAGGGTAAGATTCCTTCGTATGATGAAGGATAAGAACTGCAGCATTAGTATCTCTTGCAAGATATTTCAATTCTTTAATTGTAGATCGCATTCCTGCGAACTCCTCACCACCATCATTAGCAATATCCATTAGGTTATCGACTATAATTAAGGTTGGTGGACAACCCCATAGTTCTTCAAAGGCTGATACTTCCATATCTAAATCAGACAAAGTTGGTGCTGATTCAAATGACCAGAAGATATGACCTGAATTATCGTTGATAGTTTTCCGAGACTGTTCAACATTTTCTATGAGCATCTGTTCAGCCACGGATTGTGGTTGACCAGAAATCATTGATAGTAAACGCATAGCCATAGTGTGGGCATTTGTATCTGCGCTTATGTATAGTGTTGGTACATTAGTTCTAAGGGCAATCGCAAGAGCAAGTGTTGATTTACCTGCTCCTGGAGTGCCTGCAATCATAGAGACCTCAGCCCGACGTATGACAATTTTATTGACATCAAAGGTACGAAACACTGATGGTAATGGTTCACCACCAATATCTTTACTACCTACGGCTCGGGCTAAGGTTCTCACTAATTAACCTAGATAATTGACTAGAGTAATTATTCCAGCAGTAACTACTGCAGTAATGTATACTTCTTTTTGCGTTAACTTTTTAATTAAGTGACTCATTAGAACGTGCTCCATTCTGTATCGGTTCTACGGATCCATGCTGGTTCGCATTGGTCTGGTGTTCCCTTAGGTGAAGGACACATAAATGCCTTCCACGGTCCCTTTGCGCCTGCCCCAGTACGTTTTGTCATTTCACCGTGTTTACAGGTCCGTCCCGTAGGACCAGTACTTTGGGTGAAAGTTTGAGTTGAACTAGGTAGTGGTGTTGCACCTAGTCCTTGAGCGAGGTTCCCCACCGCTGTCGCGTATGACATCGGCACCCCCTCTAATGATGTTGCCATGGTTGAGATTAATCCCTCAGCCCCGACATCACCCAGTATTTGAGTCAAGTTTACCTTGAACTCATCAGCGGTATTACCAGCGATCAGAAATATCCGACCATCTGATAATTTACTACTAACTTGGAAGTTAGCATTAGCCATTGTTTTTCTCCTTCTTGGTGTATTTACCATTCATAAACTTACAGTATGATAGCACGCCACATCTGCCACAATTGGACAAATTAGGTAAATATATCTCAGCCTTACGTGCTCTATCAAACTCTGAATAAATTTGTTCTACTTCTTCAGTAGCAAGATGCTCAAGATTCCATGTAGATACTTGACCAGTTCGTGCATCCCAGAAACCAGCCTTGTCCACTTCTACCCCATTTTTGCGTAAAGCCCACGCATAGGTAGCAAGTTGAAGTGGATGTCTCTGAGATGACGCCCCTGTCTTAATATCTAAGAGGACTATATTGCCATCAAAATCCGTCATCACTCGGTCGATAGCCATCTTAACCACAGTATCTACTAAAGGAATTTCATACTGTTTCTCGATGTAGTCTTCATAGATATTCCACCCGTTATTTCTAAAGGTAACCCAACGATCAAGCATCCATAAACCTTCACCATACCACCAAGACATGTCTTCGCGTTTGGCAAATTCCCATGTATTCATGTCGCCATTAAGTTCTTCATCTTGGGTAACTTGGTTATGCCATGCTTCATTCCAAATGAATGCAGTATCACCAGGATTTTTATCCCACATCTCAGTAGCGGTGTGGACAGCAGATCCACCTGTAAACCAGACAGCATGTTTCTCAGGTACACCTTGGATTTTAGTTAAGTTGTATTTCCATCCACATTCTAGGTAAGTACCCAGAGATGAATAGGAGATATGTTTAGGTAATTCGTTCATGGTGTAACCCTATCACACCCTATTGGCTGGCGCCAATCGATGACTGCCTGAACCCTGAAATCAAGAAATGCCCCCCCACCCCCCATGATAAATCATGGTGGTTAGGAGGTTGGTTAGGCTTTTGCCGTCACCCGTCAATCGAAGTTTCTGCCCCACGGTTTCCCGCAGCAGAAGAGTAGCACATATGGTACACTTCCGCTATGCCTAGATATGATTTTGTTTGCACCCCTTGTGATAGCACTGTGGAAATGCATATAGCATTTGATTCCAATGAACAACCAGCATGTGATAGGTGTGGTAATTATATGGATAAAGTCTATACTACACCTGCTATTAAGTTTAAGGGTACAGGCTTCTATAGTACAGGTGGATAAACGACAAAAACCCCCTCTTCCCAGTATCTCTACTAGGTTGAGGGGTATTCGTGTCTCTAATGGGCCTTCTAGGCCCTATTAGGGGTACTTATTTAGAGCCTATGCCGTATTCTTTTTCAGTCTTATCAGCCCATTTAGCGGCAGGTGCAGCCAATGCGCCAATTAAGATTGCTTGCTCAGGTGCTAGGTCAGCAGCAAGGGCTAAGCCCATTGTTACAGCCGATGCTATTACTGCCCGTACATAAGACTTAAATGCAGCCTTAGTCTTTGGACTCTTTAACTTAGCGATTATATCTTTCATTGTCTCTCCTATTTTTTTTTAGGTGGTACACCCATCCAACTGAACCAGTTAGAATCGTCTTTAGCATACTCCGTTTTAATTGAGATATGTAGGTGTTTATTATGTTGGTTGCTACCCTTATAGGTATGCTCCCCTTTTTCCTTACTCCAAATTTTGCCTTTAAATATTAAATACTTAACTCTAATATCATCTTGTAGTTTGATATAAATATCTTTGCAGTCTACCCCGTTGGCTGGGTCGTGTGTTAAGTCAACTGCTAGCCCAGTATTGTGGTCTGAGTTAGGACTCTGACTTATATGAGCAGCAGATGGTAGTAGACCATCGCTTGCTTTGTTCCTTTTGGGCCAGATGGCTGTCGCTTGGCGCAATACAGCAATCGCAGCAGGTGTGGCTTTCTTGACTACACTCATTCATCTCCCCTATTTCTTTAGTACTTGTAATACTAACTCTGTTAAAAATTCTACTTTTTCCTCTAACGCATTAACAGTATCTTTTAGACTTGAGCCACCATTGGGGCGAAGTTCAGATAGATAGTATTTAACTAAGTGTCTAACTGTTATTGCTAGTGTGCCTACTAATGTAGTTACTGCTACTGCTAGCCCAGCCCATTCATTAGCAGACATTATACTGTTCTAATCATAATCTCTATGATTCCTCCAAAGCCATCAAATCGTCTATCAGGTGGTGTCATACGAGTAAATGATATCTCTTCTATAACTGCTTGTAATGATTCAGATGTAGTTAAATCTTGCCAGGTGATAACATCACCAGTCTTCTCAATCTCTTCTAGTAATCTGATACGGTCAAATGCTCTACCCTCATAGCCAACAATAGTATTATATCTATCTGTCTCTATATCAAAGCAGTAAACAGGAAACTTAATAACTCTTACGCGAGGTGTAGCAATAGTTGACTTAGCCTGATAACCTTTAAAGGTAGGGCCAAGGGTAGTAGTTGTAGCATCACGGGCTAATGTAAACTTATAGGCTAGGAATTCTTGTGCATCAGCAGGAACAGAGGTAGTTATCTCTACTGGATTAACATCTGTATTGTAAACAATATGGTCATACTCTGTCTCAGTACCATCATCGTTAGTTCCTACGCTAGATAGGGTAGTTTCTCCTACATTAAATGTACCTCTACCAATTAAACGTTTAAAGTTCTTAGGCTCTAAAGTTCCGTAACGAATCTTACCTGTCTTGATATAGCCAGATGTGGCTAGGACTGTGGCTGATTGGATAGCAATACCATTGCTACCAGATGTAGTAAATGCTATCTGGTCTGAGTTACCTACAAAGTCTACGCTAGTAGCATAGCCAGTTGCTCCGTCAAGGTAGGTATCATTAGCATAAGCAAAGCGTAATGTCTCAAGTTCGTTACCTAAATCAATTCTGTATAGTCCAGCATAGGTATTAGTTGTGCCAGTTACCCATACAAATCTATCTCTAAATGCAAAGTCTAATCCTGTATTGGCTGCTTCAATAATTAGTGGACCATAACTTAGGTCTCCATTAGTATCTGATATGGATGCCACACGCACACCCTTGTTGGTACCGATTACTAGGTAGCCTAGATAGGATTCAATTTTATTAGGATATTCACCACTAGGTAGTTGCGCTGCAATAATACCTGAGGTAAGGGTTGGCATAACGCCAGCAGTAGATAAAGTAAATTTATAGATAGCACCATTACCACCAGCGTAGCCAGCAGCATAGATAGCAGAGCCACCTTCTGATATGGATGTCCAAGTCCAACCAGTATTAGGGTGTGTGTATGTAGCGGTAGGTAAAGTAGTAGTGCCAAGAGCACCAGTTAATTCATATATAGATGTACCTATGCCAGCAACAAGACGTTGCTTAACCCAAGCCATCTTTACTGCAGCAGTACCAGTACTATAATGATTATTTAAAGCACCAGTATTACCAATTGTTTGATAAAAAATACGAGTAGCATTG
>Ga0209444_10001965_pt1 | contig 11310 bp, 8 predicted proteins | sample LauGreFaBDMM15DN_2_FD_188215 | JGI IMG/M metagenome (GOLD analysis project Ga0209444, IMG submission 188215) | Freshwater lake microbial communities from Lake Michigan, USA - Fa13.BD.MM15.DN (SPAdes) (version 2) | ecosystem: Environmental > Aquatic > Freshwater > Lake | place: Lake Michigan, USA...
CCTCAAGCTGGTCCCGCGGAACGCGCTTCATACCGGCAAGCGTAATCAGCGTGATCAAGGGCGTCCATTGCCAGATATCGACAATAATGAGCGCAGCCATTGCGGTATCTGTTGATCCGATAATCGAGGTTTCACCCAGAATCCCGAGGCTTTGCAGGAGCCAATGATACCAGCCGAAGGTCGAATTGAAGAGGTAATACCAAACCAAACCTGCAATCGCTGGCGCCATCATCATTGGCATCAGGAAGACCGTCACGAGAATGTTTTCAAAGCGGTGACCGTTCAGGATGACCGCGAGCAGAACTCCGATAGCAATCTCGAAGAACATACAAAACGCACTATACTTGAAGAGCAGACCCCAGCCGATCCAAAACTTGTCGTCAGTGAGCAATTTTTCAAAATTTTTGAGCCCGACGAACGTATCTCCGGCAGAACTTCCAACATTGTGCAGGCTCATCCAGATGAGCCAGAAGAAGGGGTAGATGGAGATAGCGGCCAGCACGATCAGTGCTGGCGCCATCAACCAGAAATAGTAACTGCTGGAAGGCTTAACATTGAATACCTGCGGCAAATAATCGAGAACTTTCGCACCCTCGACATACCGAACAACACCTTCCGGGGTTGCGTTTTTATTCTGTGTCATGACCTATCCAGCCGTTACCTGTGTTGTTTAGATACTGTTACTCAGTACCATGCGATATCTGAGACGATCAGATGTCGTTCGCGTTGTCAGTCTGCTTCTTGATCGCGTTGCAAGCTTCTTCTGCTGACTGTTTACCAGCCACGCACTTCGAAACTTCAGCGGCAAGGATCTTGTGGTATTCGTTGACTTCAGGAATTTTTGGTCCGAGCACGAAGTTCGGTGCCTTGATTCCGAAATCATAAACGGCCTCAAAGGTGAGAGCGTTCGGCATTTTGGTTGGGCGCTTGCGCGCTGCAATCACATCCGGCTCCGCAAGAACGGACTTACGGGTTGGCGTGCCGCCAAGACCCGAAAGAACGCTGTACTGCAACTTCTTCGACACCGCGTGGGTCGCGAAGATGAAGGCTGCGCGCTGAATGTCTTCCGAAGCGTTCTTGTTGATTGCAATGCCGCCAATGCCACAATTCGTGCCATTCACAGCCTTGCCGCCATTCTTGATCCATGAAGCTTCACCGAGAGGGCAAGGTGCGTAAGCGGTCTTGCCACCGGAGGCCTTCGAGGTCTTTTCGTCTTCGACCGACGCTGCAAATTCATGATACTGAACCTGCATCGCGATCTGACCTGCCTGGTACACCGAGTTCAATTCGAGCGTACCATTCGCCAGATTGTCAGGGTGAGACACGTCGGACATCGCCTTGAACTGCTTCATCATCTCAACCGATGTCGCATCGCCCCAATTGGTCGGGCCAGGCGTCTTCGAGCCGAGAACGTCGTCGATGTTGAAGTCCTGCCATTGGCCATGCGAATACATCAAGCGCTGGATGTCGAGCTGTGTCGTCCAGGCAAATGTTCCAAGATGCTGACCGTAGCCATAAGGCACGTCCTGTCCGGCCTGCTTCAACTTCTTGAAGAAGGTGGCGTAGTCGAGAACATGCTTCCAGGTGGTATTCGCGGTGAATTCCATCCGGTATTTATAGTCCTTCTCGAAGTCCTTCGAATATTTCTCGAAGAGATCCTGACGGTAGAAGGTGCAAGCGACTGCTGCATCATATGGCAGAGCAACGATCTTGCCCTTTTCATACATCGAGCCGCACGCATCGAGGAAGTTGTCGAACCAGACATCCGCGCCGTAGCCATCCGGATCCTGCGGAAGCGTGTCGTCCTTGATGAACTTCGTGAAGTCCACGCAATAGTCGGCAAGCGCTGCGCCGATCGGCTTGTCCTGCGAGTAGAACACCGGGAAGTCGGCCTTGCCGCCCTTAACATCGATGCCAACCTTCTGATAAACGACCGGAAGATCGTCCGTCAGAACTTCAACAGTGATGCCGGTTGCGTCAAAAAAGTCCTTGATCTTGTCGCGAATTGCGAAAGACGGAGGCGTATTTTCCGACATGAACACCAGCTTCGAGCCGGCATATTGCTTCATTTTGGCTTCTTGCGACGACGCAGCCTGGACGGGCGTGCGCATGATCATCGAATTCAGGCCAACCGCAAGCGACCCAGTTCCGAGAGCAGTCGCCGCTCCGCCGCCGAGTTCAAGAAACTTCCGTCGCGATATCGAGTTGTAGATAGCATTCTTTGGCACTTGAAACATAGAAAACCTCCCTAAATCATGACGAATAAACGCCAAGCGCAACACGACCCGTCTCCTCGGATGTGTGGGATGCAAGCTTGACCAAACATCGCCCGGCTTGCGGCACACTAATGTCCTAGCAGGTCTACCCAAGGATAAAGGCAAGCGCTGTGCCATTTGCTAAAAAATCAATCCTTGACGAATACGCCAAGTTTTCGCCCCCTGTTCAAAATCAGCAACCGGAAACGATGCATTTTTCCATATTTTTTACTGTTTTTCCTTGCGACAGATGTTGCATCTGTGCGCCACACCTGTGGCACATCAAGAGCGCGTGTGGCGTTCTTTCCACCTCCCGCCAAATCTTGCTTGACGGCGGGCGAAAGATCGCGAGACTAGATATGAATCCACGACACAACCGTCTCGAGAGGCGCAATGCCATCAGATTTGTCGACCCACGTCGAAGAAGTCCACAGCCTGAATTGGGGCGGTGCAACAAATCGCGACCCGCTCATCCGCGACTCGTGGAACCGCTGCCTCAACGATTACCGCATTGATCCGGCGGATTTGAGAAAAGCCAATATCCTCACTGATCATCAATTGCACCATCACCGTGACGCGATGGAGGAATTGCTGCGTACCGCCCGCTTTGGCGTCGAGGCCCTCTATCGCCAGGTGTCGAGCCTCGGCTATGTCGTCCTGCTCACAGATGGCGACGGCATCACCGTCGACTATATCGGCAATGACTCGCTAACCCCCTATTTCCGCAGCGCAGGCCTCTATCTCGGCGCCGACTGGAACGAGAGCCGCGCCGGCACCTGCGCCGTCGGCACCTGTATCGCCTCGCAAACAGCGCTCACTGTCCATCAGGCCGACCATTATGTCGGAACCCATATTCCCCTCACCTGCACCGCAGCCCCCATCTTCAACGCCGATGGCAGACTGTCAGCGGTCCTCGATATCGCGGCCCTCACCTCGCCCGAGGAGAAGTCCAGCCAGCACCTCGCTCTGCAGATCGTCAAGAATTTCGCCCATCAGATCGAAACCGCCAATCTGATGCTGAATTCGCGCCGCAACTGGGTGATCAAACTCTGGTCGCGGCAGGATTTCGCCAGCGTCGAAACCGAATACGTCATCGCCCTTGACTCCGAAGGCGCGATCATCTCGATCAACCAGGCTGCCCTCCATCTCCTCGCCAACGAAATCGGCGGCGACTGGCGCCATGCCGACCTCATCCGCGGCCGCTCCTTCAGCGACTTTTTCGAATGCGATATCGACGCCCTCACAACGTATGTGAACTCCACACTGATCGAGCACAACGTCATCCGCATGGTCCGCAGCCGCACGCCGCTTTTCATCCAGGTCGTCGCCCCCGTCAATGTCCGCATGCGCGCGCAACCCATCGAGCGCCCGGCAAAAGGCCTTCCGGCACCGCTTCAGGCTGTCGCCGGCGAGGATGAAACATTGCTCGCGAGCCTCGACAAGGCCGCCCGTCTCGTCAGCACCGATATCAGCTTCCTGTTGCAGGGCGAAACCGGAACCGGCAAGGAATTCCTCGCCAAGGCGCTCCACGCCTCCAGCCTCCGCTCCGAAAAACCTTTCATCCCGATCAATTGTGCAGCACTGCCGGAAACGCTGATAGAAAGCGAATTATTCGGCTACGAGCCCGGCACCTTCACGGGCTCCAGCGCCAAAGGCAAAAAGGGTCTCATCCGCGAAGCCGATGGCGGAACGCTCTTCCTTGATGAAATCGGCGATATGCCGCTCGCGTCCCAAACGCGTCTTCTGCGCGTTTTGTCAGAGCGCGAAATCACCCCCATCGGCGCCACACGTCCCCAACCTGTCAATGTCCGCGTCATCGCCGCGACCCATTGCGATCTCGTCCAGCGGATTCGCGACGGCCAATTCCGCGAGGATCTCTATTACAGGTTGAACGGCGCGATCATTCGCATGCCAAGCCTGCGCGACAGGTCGGACCAACGCTGGCTCGTCGACATGATCCTCGCCCAGATCGGCAAACCCAAAGGCAGAACGCTCGCCGTCTCCGACGAGGCCTTTGACGTGATCAAGGCCTATTCATGGCCCGGCAATATCCGTCAACTCGTCAATGTCCTGCAATATGCCGCTGCAGTCGCGACAGGAGACGAGATTCTGGCTGATGACCTGCCGGAAATCCTGTTGCCAAATACGTCCCTTGCGCTGCAACCCGCCTCGCATCTTCGCATCGACGTCCCAGACGATCTGCCCGAAGCTGCCAGTCTTCGCCACACATTACGGCAGAACCAATGGAACATCTCGGCCGCCGCACGCAGTCTGGGCGTTGACCGTACGACGCTTCACCGACGGATGCGCCGCTTCGGCATCGAAATCACGATGACCGACAAATAAATCACCTTTTAGCGCGCCGTTAAGCCCGTCGTGCACGCTGCTGCACTTTGCCCTCTGGCATAGCTCTTGCCCTTGTCCGTCGGACATCATCCAACATAAGGATCAAACCGATGGCCACGGACACCAAAGCCGAACTCTCAGCAATGCACGGTCGCTTTGCAACATTGGGCAAAGCCATCCCGGGCACGATGGGCGCATTCCAGAAACTCATGGGCGAAGCCAGCAAGGATGGCGCCCTTCCCGCAAAATTCAAGGAATTGCTCGCGGTCGCCATTGCCGTCCATCAAGGGTGCGGCGATTGCATCAATTTCCACGTTTCCAACGCGAAATCGCATGGCGCGAGCCGCGAGGAACTCGCCGAAGCCCTTGGTGTCTGCATCGAAATGGGCGGCGGTCCGGGCGCCGTTTACGCCGCCCGCGCGCTCGCTGCTTTTGATGGTCTTTGAGGTCCAAGCTGGTGCATGAAGGCACTCCCGCACTCATGCATCAGCAGCACACCACACCGGCCCGAATACGCCACAGATGTGGCACGACTGACGCCACATCTGTTGCAAAATACCACCGGATAAAACGCGATTTTAGGCAAAATCAGTAAATTTTGACCTTTAACGAGACATTTTACAGCCTTTCCCCAATGGCACACTCTTTGCTCCACCTTTTCACAGGCTCTCCACTGTAGTTTGAGATGCATTCATGGCTCCGCTTGTAGGAATTATCGCAAATCCTGTTTCCGCCAGCGACATTCGGCGCGTGGTGGCGAATGCGTCAACGCTTCAGGTCACCGACCGGGCCAATATCGTGTTGCGCGTTCTCTCCGCACTTGCCTCCTGCGGCATCACCAATGTCCTGATGATGCCGGAGAAGAGCGGCATCCGGCGCCACATTAATCGGGCCTATGAGCGCGCTGCCAATCTGAAGGAAGACATCTTCCCGCAATTGAACCATATCCGCATGGATATTACGTCCACGGTTGAGGATACCTTGCTCGCAACCCGGAAAATGCGCGAGGCCGGCTGCGCCGCCATTGTCGTTCTGGGCGGCGACGGCACCCACCGTGCGGTCGTCTCGCAATGCGGGGACATTCCGATTTCGGGTATTTCAACGGGCACCAACAACGCATTCCCCGAACATCGCGAACCGACGATCACGGGGCTTGCAACCGGCTTGGCCGTCAGCGGAAAAGTCCCGGCCGACATTGCCTTTCAATCGAACAAGCGCATCGACATCCAGATCGGCGACGCGATCCGCGATATCGCGATTGTAGACGTCGCCATCGTCACCGAGCGTTTTGTCGGCGCAAAGGCGCTCTGGAAGCCGGAAAATTTCCGCGAACTCTATGTCACCTTCTCCGATCCCGAAGTTATCGGCATGTCCGCGATTGCAGGATTGCTCGAACCTGTCACCCGGGACGATCCCGACGGCCTCGTCGTCAAGATTGTCCCGCACCATGAAGCCAAGACAATTCTCAAAGTCCCGTTTGCGCCTGGTATCATCGGCCCCATCGGCATCGGCTCATGGCAAAGAATGAAAGCCGGCGTTCCGGCGAAGCTTGATTTACCAGCGGGCACGATCGCGCTTGACGGAGAGCGCGAACTGGCTTTCGATCAGAATGACGATGTGTCGATCACACTCGTCAACAATGCGTTCAGAACGATTAACGTGTCTGCAGTGATGCAGTACGCGTCAAGAAACGGGTTGATGCGGACTTAGCGCAGCAATCACTCAAGCGAGCCAATGAGCTTCAAAAAGGAGGAAATATCGATGAGCAACAATCCATTCCCGCTTCCGAAGGAAAAGCTTCTGGAAGCCTACACAAAGATGAAGACGATTCGCGAATTCGAGGAACGTCTTCACGTCGAATTCGCCAAGGGCGACATTCCGGGCTTCGTGCATCTTTACGCTGGCGAGGAAGCCTCGGGCACCGGCATCATGATGCATCTCGAAGACAAGGACCGGATCGCATCGACCCATCGCGGCCACGGCCATTGCATCGCCAAGGGCGTCGATGTCAACGGCATGATGGCAGAGATTTACGGCAAGGTCACGGGTTCCTGCCGCGGCAAGGGCGGCTCCATGCACATTGCCGATCTGTCAAAAGGCATGATGGGCGCAAACGGCATTCTCGGCGCTGGCGCACCGTTGATTTGCGGCGCGGCTCTGGCGTCGAAATACCGTGGCGATGGTGGCGTGGGCATTACCTTCTTCGGTGACGGCGCGTCGAACCAGGGCACCGTGCTCGAGAGCATGAACCTCGCAGCCGTCTGGAACCTTCCGGTGATCTTCGTCGTCGAGAACAATGGATACGCTGAATCGACCTCGATCGATTACGCGGTTGCCGTTGACAGCTATATCGACCGCGCAGCCGGCTTCGGCATTCCGGGCGTCACCGTCGATGGCACTGATTTCTTCGCCGTCCACGAAGCCGCCGGTGAAATCATCAAGCGCGCACGCGAAGGCGGTGGTCCTGCATTCCTCGAGTGCAAAATGGTCCGTTTCTTCGGCCATTTCGAAGGCGATGCCCAGACCTATCGTGCCAAGGGCGAAAACGAAGAGAACCGCGCCAACAAGGATTGCATCAAGATCTTCCGCAAGCGGGTCGGCGGTGCAGGCGTGATCTCGGACGCGGAGTTCGAAAAGATCGACAAGGAAGTGATGCACGCGATCGAAGAGTCAGTTCAAAGGGCGAAGAAGGATCCATTGCCTTCTGCCAAGGAACTGTTGACCGACGTTTATGTCAGCTACTGAGCGCGATCTCTCGCAGTATAAAAATTGAAGGATTGATAACATGGCACGCATTCTAAGCATGAAAGACGCGATCAACGAGGCGCTTGACCTCGAAATGCGTCGCGACCCGACTGTCATCATCATGGGTGAAGACATTGCCGGTGGCGCAGGCGCGCAGGGCGAAGAAGACGCCTGGGGCGGCGTTTTGGGCGTCACCAAGGGACTAATCGGAAAATACGGCGCGAAACGCGTCATGGATACCCCACTCTCCGAGTCGGCCTATATCGGAGCGGCGGTCGGCGCAGCCGCCTGCGGTCTTCGTCCTGTCGCGGAACTGATGTTCCTCGACTTCATGGGCGTCTGCTTCGACCAGATCTTCAACCAGGCCGCAAAGTTCAAATACATGTTTGGCGGCAAGGCACAGACACCGGTCGTTATTCGCGGCATGGTCGGCGGCGGTTTCCGCGCGGCAGCGCAGCACTCGCAAATGCTGACCCCCCTCTTCACCCATATTCCGGGCTTGAAAGTGGTGTGTCCGTCGAACGCCTATGACGCGAAGGGCCTTTTGATCCAGTCGATCCGTGACAATGATCCCGTGATCTTCTGCGAGCACAAGAACCTCTACACGCATGCTGTCGATGTTCCAGCCGAATCCTACACGATCCCGTTCGGCGAAGCTGCGATCTCGCGTGAAGGCAAGAGCGCAACAATCGTGACCTACGGCCTCATGGTTCACCGCGCGCTTGAAGCGGCTGAAACCTTGGCGAAGGAAAAGATCGACGTCGAAGTTATCGATCTTCGGACGCTCTCCCCGATCGATCTCGACACGGTGATTGAATCCGTCGAGAAGACAGGACGCTTGGTCGCAGTCGACGAAGCCAATCCACGCTGCTCGATTGCGTCGGACGTCATCGCAAGTGTGATGGAACATGCGTTCAAAGCAATGAAATCGGCACCGCGGGCTGTTACAGCGCCGCATACACCGGTTCCATTCTCGCCAACGCTTGAAGATCTGTACATCCCGAGCGCGGCAGCAATTGCTGAAGCCGTCCGCGGAACCATGAAGTAATCAAAGGTACCACATAATGTCAGACTCTCAGATCAAGATGATCGTGATGCCCAAATGGGGCCTCTCGATGTCGGAAGGCAAAGTCGTCAAATGGCTTGCCAAAGAAGGAGCGAAGATCAACGTCGGGGACGAACTTCTCGAAGTTGAAACCGAGAAGATCGCCAGCGCGGTGGAAGCAACCGACTCCGGCACGCTTCGGCGCATCGTCGGCGAAGTGGATACCGTCTATCCGGTCAAGCAGCTCCTCGCTGTCATCGCCGACGACTCTGTCAGCGATTCAGAGATCGACGCGTTTCTGGCAAGCTATGTTCCGCCTGCTGTTGACGAGGAGGGCGAAGCCGAGAAAGACGCCTATGAGTATATCGACCTGCCAATCGGCACGGTCCGCTATGCAAAATATGGCGACGGCGGCAAAACCCTTCTCTTCATCCACGGCTTCGGCGGTGACCTCGACAATTGGTTGTTCAACGTCAATACCCTCGCCGAAAACCATACTGTCTACGCGGTCGACCTTCCCGGCCACGGACGCTCGGTCAAATCCCTGACCGATGCCTCTTTGGCCGGACTGTCAAAGTTCGTGTTGGAGTTCATGGACGCTCTTTCCATCGACTCGGCCAATCTCGTCGGCCATTCGCTCGGTGGCGCGATTGCCATGAAGACAGCGATCACGGCACCGAAACGGGTGAAGACAATCACCCTGATCGGTTCGGCAGGTCTCGGCAACGAGATCAACATGGGCTACATTGACGGCTTCATCGGCTCCGAGTCCCGGCGCGAGATCAAGCCGTTTCTCGAGGAGTTGTTCTTCGACCGCTCACTCGTCGGGCGTCAGATGATCGACGACATTCTCAAGTCCAAACGTCTCGACAATGTGACCGATGTTCTGCGCCATCTGGCTGACACCGTCTTCAAGGGCGGCCATCAGGCAGAAAAGCTGGGTGATGCCGCGGCGGCATCTGGTGTTCCGATCCTCGCCATTCATGGCACGGACGATCACATCATCCCTGCGGCACACACCGAGACCTTGAAGGGCAAGGCAAGTGTCCACGTCATGGGCGATGCCGGGCACATGGTTCAGATGGAGAAATCCAAAGAGACAAACAAGCTGATTTCCGACCACATTCACTAGGTCGGAAACCGCAAATTCCAACGTTGGAGACAAGGGCGGTAATAAGGGGTGGACATCCTGCCTCTGTTACCGCCCTTTTTCCATTGTTGTTCCGTCCAACGCGGTCCAACGTTGGAGCAATGCCTTTACGCCACTCAAATTCGGTGGCAAGACGTTAAAACGACAAAACGTTTCAGGCTGTCATCACGCTGATGACTTTCGATACAATCTAAAAAACCAATATTTATCAATAATTTATGGGTTACGACATGACGATGATCTCCCCACCGACTTCCATCGACGCCATGCAGGATCTGCTCCGGAGCGGCGATTACATCCCTGATCGTTCCCTCTCGACAGTTCTCTTCCTCGCCATCAAAATGGGCCGCCCCATCCTCCTTGAAGGCGAGGCCGGAGTCGGCAAAACCGAGATTGCAAAAGTCCTCGCAAGTACTTTGAATCGCTCACTTATTCGTCTTCAATGCTACGAAGGACTCGACGTGTCCTCCGCCGTCTACGAGTGGAACTACGCCGCCCAGATGATGGCCATCCGCCTCTCCGAAGCCGAGGGCGGCGTCGACCGGACCAAGCTCGAGCAGGACATCTTCTCCGAGCGCTATCTCGTCCGCCGCCCCCTCCTCCAGGCGCTGACACCCGACGTCGCCGGACCACCTGTTCTCCTGATCGACGAGCTCGATCGCACCGACGAAGCATTCGAGGCTTATCTTCTTGAAATATTGAGTGATTTTCAAGTCACAATCCCGGAATTTGGTACTGTCAAGGCACCCCATCCCCCCATCGTAATCCTCACCTCGAACCGAACACGCGAGATCCACGACGCCCTGAAGCGCCGCTGCCTCTATCACTGGGTCGACTATCCAAATGCCGAGCGCGAGTTGGAGATTCTGCGCGCAAAAGCCCCCAAATCGCCCGAAAAACTCTCCCGCGAGATCGTTTCCTTCGTCCAAGCCATCCGAAAGCAGGATTTGTTCAAGGTTCCGGGTGTCGCCGAAACGCTTGACTGGGCCACAGCCCTCGTCGAACTTGATGCCGTCGCCCTCGATCCGACCCTCGTCTCCGACACGCTTGGTGTGCTTCTGAAGTACCAGGATGACATCCAGAAAATGCAGGGCTCCGCTGTGAAAGCCATGCTCGACGAGGTCAAATCAGCCGCTAATGCTGTCCGGATTTAACGGGGATCATACTTCAATATGACCGGGAAACTATCTGAAAACATTACCTATTTTGCTCGCGCCTTGCGCGACGCCGGGCTTCCGGTCGGCCCGGGAGCAATCATCGACGCCGTAGAGGCCGTCGAAGCTGCCCATATCGGCACCCGCGTCGACTTCTACTGGACGCTCCACGCTATTTTTGTCAAAAAACATGAACATTCCGAGGTTTTTGATCAAGCTTTCCGCATTTTTTGGCGCAGAAAGGCCCTAATCGAGAAGATTATAGCTACTCTCTCCCCCTTCTCTCCCGCCGCCAAGGATGACAAACCCCAGAAGAAGGAAGCCGGTGCCCTTCGTGCAGCCGAAGCCCTCCTGAAAACCAAGCCGAACGAACCACCTCCGGAGGAGGAAGAGGTCGAGTTTTCAGCCAGATTGACCATTTCCGAGCGGGAAGTCCTTCAAAGCAAGGATTTTGCGCAGATGACGGCCGAGGAGATCGCCAAAGCCCGCCGCCTCATTGATCGTCTCGAACTGCCCGATGACCGCCGCAAAACCCGCCGTCTGGTTCCCTCGACCCAAGGAAAAATGATCGATACACGCCGCACCTTTCGCTGCTCGCTGAGAAATGGCGGTGCC
>Ga0209444_10001967_pt1 | contig 11307 bp, 8 predicted proteins | sample LauGreFaBDMM15DN_2_FD_188215 | JGI IMG/M metagenome (GOLD analysis project Ga0209444, IMG submission 188215) | Freshwater lake microbial communities from Lake Michigan, USA - Fa13.BD.MM15.DN (SPAdes) (version 2) | ecosystem: Environmental > Aquatic > Freshwater > Lake | place: Lake Michigan, USA...
GGATCTCTTCCAATTTACATAGTTAGTCCGCTGACGCTTGTGCTTGGTATTTCACTATTTTCTTCCACTAAAGCTCGCTTTGTCGCCGAACTTGGGTTTATCTCACTTCTAAGTGCGATTTTATTGAGCAGCCTTTCACTGACTGGCAACGGTACATCTATCGCAACACCAATTTATGCAGGGTCGCTCTTGGTGGTGACCACTATTGCCGCAATTGGTGCAGCGGTCATCATGCTGGATAAATTGCGCGAAAGATTGATTGCGACAAATATAAATTTCCGCCACATATCAGCAGGATTACTTTTAATTATTACTGCTCTATATACGATTACTTCAATCGGCTGGGTAGTAAGTAGCGGCGCTAATTCACCATTGCGAACCGATAAGGGTGTCGTTCTCCCGGCCTTTCTTGCCGTTGAAAGCGATGCCAAAACTATGGTTATTCGCCCTCGTGCAACCGGCGGAGAGGTTTCGCTAAATTACTATATAGCTCGAGGTGGCGATGCGACCTTGGGGCAACCAGATATTGCACCGGCTGATCGGGAGCAAATATCTAGTGCGGTGCAAGAGATTGCTGACGGCAGTGGTTTAACAGCAAGTACAACTTTTGCTGTTCACGGAATTAAGTACCTTTTCTTAAAGAGTCCACTAGATGAAAATATTGTGCGAGTTATCGATGGTCTGGGCGGATTTTCAAGGGCATCTTCAACAACTGTCGGAATCGTTTGGAAAATTTCAGTAAATACTGGAGATATTCTCTTTACTAATTCTTCGGGGAAAAACTCGGTAGTGCAAGAGGGCGCATTAGGAATTACGATCACTGAACCAGGCGAGTTCACTCTGACTGAAAATTTCAGCCGTGGGTGGAGGGCGATGCAAGATGGCTCTCGCTTAGAACGTAAACGAAGCGTTGATGGAATGCCAACATTTATTGTCCCCCAGGCTGGTTTAGTGACGTTGATGTATGACGGAACTTCGCGTCGCGCCTGGATCTCTTTTCAGATTGTTGTAATAGTCACTGTGATTGTTCTGGCTCTACCTGCTGGACGCCGGCGACGTGAGATCGAAGATGCGGAATTAGCATGAGATTTCAGCGCCCAACTCTGATTTTATCTTCCGCCGTCGCGGTAGTTCTAGCCGCTAACGGGCTAAATGTCGGCTTATCAAAGAGTGAATTTTCAACAAATTTTCCTGCAGTTGTATGTCCTCCGACTCCAAGTCAGATAACAACTGCAATATCCCTTCCATCAAGTAAAACACCACTGCGCAAGACGGGAACTAAGTCACTTTCATTTGTTCCGGCACAAACCCTTAGGTATACGCAGGCGAGTGCGCCTGTCATAGTTGAATCTCAAGGCTCTACTCCTATTGTTTGGCAAATTCGTAAAGGGGTATGGGCCGGGGCAACTATCTGTTCATCTTTACAGAATGAACAATGGTTTGTTGGTGGCACGGCAGATGTAACCAGTAAAGGTAAAGTCTTAATTGTTAACAGTGGTCTCAGTTCTGCAATCGTCGATTTACAAATCTGGAATGAGGTTGGCGCTCAGCCGACAACACCAATTACTCTCAAAGCTAATTCTTTTCGTGAACTTAGGTTAGATTCTCTTGCACCTGGTTCTCGTCGAATTGTTCTTCGAGCGCTGACCAGATCCGGCCGCGTCACCAGTTATATGTTGGATGAACGTGGACGAGGTTTAAAGGCGCTAGGTGGAGATATCGTTAATTTCGCTCCTAAAGCCGCTAAGGAAATTTATATTCCTGCAGTGCCACATTTGATTCGAAAAGAGGGTGGAAAATCTGTTGAACTTACGCACTCGCTGCACCTACTTGTGCCGGGAGAACTCGACTCGCGTGTAACCGTTAAAGTTTTATCTACCGATGGCAGTTTTATCCCAAACGGATTCGAAAATAAGATTATTAAAGCTGGATCGGTCGTATCTTTGGGGCTTAGCCCCAACCTTCCGACGAGCAAATTTGGATTACATATTTCTTCGGATGAGCCACTGGTCGCATCAGTTTATTCACCGACCTTTGCACAGAAGAAATCTGACTTTATCTGGAGTACATCTGCTCCAGAACTGGTTCCAATGTCTCTGGCAACATCTGGAGTGGCTCCGCAATTTGTCTTTATAGGCGGAACAATTTCTCTCGACATTGAGCTACTGCTTGATAAAGGTAAGCGGAAAATTATCAAAGTTACAGGAGATGAGATTGCCACAGTCAAGATTCCAGACGGAGTTCGGTCAATCACATTTAGCAAAGTAGCAAAGGGTATTTACGGCGCCGGTCTAATCGCCACAAAGAGTGGCTACGGATATTTCCCACTAGCGCCAGGAAGTGTTCTCACTAAATCTTCAGTACCCCTCTCAAATATTCGCGTCTTAACTCCGTGACAATCCCAGTATTTCGCCCTTCATCCCACTAGCCTTAGCGTTATGAGTAAGTTGGCTAGAACAGGGCGTAGCTGTTCGCGAGTTAGTTGTAGAAGTTTGGCTTCTATGACGCTGACTTACATTTATGCCGACTCAACTGCTGTCCTTGGCCCCTTGGCAACTTTTTCTGAACCTCATTCATATGATCTATGTGCAATACATGGCAATCGCCTCACAGTTCCAAATGGCTGGAGCGTAATTAAAGAAGAGAGTTCTCAAACAGATATTGGACCGAGTGAGGATGATTTGATGGCGATCGCTGATGCAGTGCGCGAAGTCGCTAATTTTAATCTATCTCCAGATGGTTCGAGCGTCGAAAGCACAGCGAAGAATTCAAATAGCCAAGAAGGACAGATTGGTCGCCGCGGCCACTTGCGGGCAGTTCCCTCTTAAAATTATTGTGTATCGGTTAGATTGATCGACTAAAGAGAGAAGTGGCGCATTTCAATATTTAAAGCGTATGACATTCGTGGATTAGTTGATGTAGAAATCACTACCGATTTCACATTCACCACAGGTGTGGCATTTGCACGCTTTCTACAACAAGAGCGTGAACCCGGAACAGTTGTCATCGGTGAGGATATGCGTCCATCATCGCCAGTATTTGCAGATGCTTTCTCGGCTGGCATTACATCGCAAGGTTTAAATGTTATTCGAATAGGTTTGGCCTCAACTGACCTGCTTTACTTTGCCGCTGGAAAATTGAATTTTCCTGGGGCAATGTTCACCGCGAGCCACAATCCAGCAGAATATAACGGAATCAAATTATGCTTAAGCGGAGCTAGGCCAGTCGGTAAAGAATCTGGACTTTTGGCAATCGAAAGGTATGTAACTGAAGGTTCCCCAATAAATTTTAGAAGTGTAGGTAAAGAACGCAGCGAAGATATGTTAACTGCCTACGTTGATCACCTTCTGAGCCTCGTAGATTTGACTGAAATCCGTCCACTAAAGATAGTTATTGACGCAGGAAATGGAATGGCAGGACATACCGCCCCGGCAGTCTTTTCCCGCTTAAATTGCGAAGTAATCCCCATGTATTTTGAATTAGATGGCACCTTCCCTAATCACGAAGCGAATCCAATTGATCCCAAGAACCTTAAAGATCTTCAGAAGGCAGTTAAGAAACATAAAGCCGATATTGGTCTTGCCTTCGATGGCGATGCCGATCGCTGCTTCTTGGTAGATGAAAATGGCGAGCTTGTAAATCCTTCAACTCTTACCGCGCTAATTGCTGCTCGAGAGTTAGCTAAGAACCCTGGCGCTAGCATTATTTATAATTTAATTTCTTCGCGCGCTGTTGTGGAGATCGTAGAGGAGAACGGTGGAAAAGCGATTCGCTCCCGAGTCGGACATTCTTATATTAAGAAATTGATGGCAGAAACTGGAGCGGTATTTGGTGGCGAGCACTCAGGTCATTTCTATTTTAGAGATTTTTGGCGCGCCGATTCTGGAATGTTGGCGGCTCTGCATGCAATTGCAGCACTCGGGGAGGTAGGTGCTCCTCTGTCGAAGATTTTGAAACCATACGCTCGTTACATCGCAAGCGGTGAGATAAATTCCACTGTTTCCGACGCACAAGCTGCCATGAATCAAGTTGAAAAGATATATGGAAAAAAGGAGGGCGTGGATGTCGATCATCTTGATGGTCTGACAATTAATGGGGATACCTGGTGGTTTAACCTGCGTGCATCCAATACTGAGCCCCTCCTTCGACTAAACGTTGAGGCTTCAACGGAAGCCCGTATGAAGAAGGTTCGAGATGATGTACTTAACACCATACGAGGCGACTTCGACTCACTGGACTTACTCGTATTAATCCCTTAACTAGTACGATATCGCTCTAGCCGACTAGCACAGTAGAGCCCTACGCCGAAGGTCAAGCGAAAAAAAACAGCCGTTTTATCTAGGGAGATATATAAAAATGACACCTGTAACAACAATTCCAAAACACGACATCGCTGATGCATCACTCGCAGCCGAAGGTCGCAAGAAGATTGAATGGGCAGAACGTAATATGCCTGTTCTCGCGCAGATCCGTGAACGCTTCGAGAAGTCACAGCCGTTTACCGGCGTAAGAATCGCTGCTTGCATGCACGTGACAACCGAGACAGCTAACTTGATGCGCGTATTAAAAGCAGGAGGTGCAGATATTGCTCTCTGTGCATCAAATCCTTTATCAACACAAGATGACACAGCAGCTGCACTAGTTCACGAATACGGAATTTCAGTATTCGCGCGCAATTCAGTTGATCGTGATGGTTATTACTCACACATCAACGCTGCGCTAGATATCGAACCGCACCAAGTATTTGATGATGGTTGCGACCTCGTTAACACTCTTCACACAACTCGTAAAGAACTACTTCCAAATATCGCCGGTGGTTGCGAAGAGACCACAACTGGCGTAATCCGTCTTAACCAAATGGCGAAAGATGGCGCACTCACATTCCCAATGATCGCGGTCAATGACACCGATACCAAGCACATGTTCGACAACCGTTACGGAACAGGTCAATCAACTCTCGACGCTGTCTTCCGTGCGACTAACTTCCTCCTTGCTGGACGCATCGTCGTCGTAGCAGGATTTGGTTACTGCGGTAAGGGCGTTGCAGAACGCGCAAAGGGTATGGGCGCTGATGTTGTTATTACTGAAATTGATCCAACTAAGGCCCTCGATGCAATGATGCAGGGATTTCGCGTCATGCCAATGCTTGATGCTGCAAAAGTTGGCGATGTATTTATTACCGTTACAGGTAATCGCGACGTATTGCGTGATGAGCACTTTGCGGTGATGAAGGATGGCGTAATTATGGCTAACTCTGGCCACTTCGATATTGAAATCGATGTCGCTTGGTTAGAGCAGAACGCTAAAAAGAAGAACGCCAAGATGCGCCACCAAACAGATGAATATGTACTTGCCGATGGACGCCGCTTGCTATTGCTCGCGGAAGGCCGATTGGTAAACCTAGGCGCTGCTGAAGGCCACCCTGCATCAGTAATGGATATGTCATTCTCAGATCAAGCGCTGACTGCAGAATATCTTGTTAAGGAAGCGAAGAACCTTCCAGCAGGCGTTCACAACGTTCCAACTTATATCGATAAAGAAGTTGCCAGCCTGAAGTTAATCTCAATGGGTGGCCGCATCGATACCTTAACTCCAGCACAAGATATGTACTTGAACTCTTGGGAGCACGGTAGCTAATGACCTTGGTAATGGTCGTCGATGACGACCAGGATCTAGCGGAGATGCTCGGCATCGTTTTGACCGGTGCCGGCATCGACGTGGATCTAGTAAGTCGCGGTGATGAGGTGCTGGAGGTCTTTAGAAATAATCCTCCAGATCTCATTCTGCTAGATGTAATGCTTCCGGGCTTAGATGGAATTGAAGTATGTAAATTAATTCGCGCCGAATCCATGGTTCCAATCGTGATGCTCAGCGCAAAAGGTGATACCCATGATGTAGTCAGAGGCCTTGAGGCAGGTGCAGATGATTACATGGTTAAACCATTTAGACACCCTTCAGAACTCATCGCAAGAATTCGAACTCGTTTACGTCGCACAAATGCTGATGTTTTGGGGCTACTTTCTATTGGTGATCTTTCAATAGATGTAACCGGACATGAGGTGTCTCGCGGCGAAAAAAAGATTGCACTCACACGTTTGGAATTTGATTTATTAGTCGCTTTAGCGAAAGAGCCAGGACGTGTCTTTACGCGTGATGCGTTACTCGGTGAAGTTTGGGGCTATAGACACTCAACTGATACGCGTTTGGTAAATGTCCACGTACAGCGATTACGTTCAAAGGTAGAGCATGACCCAGAGCACCCTGAAATCGTAATGACAGTGCGCGGCGTTGGCTATAAAGCTGGAGTAATGGGCGGTTCCTAGAATGAACCGATTTACCACTAGGCTCCGGACTTCACTTGCCTCAAAGGTAATCACATCTACAGTCTTATTTTCTCTCGGTGTAGTTTGGTTAACTGGTTCTGCACTCTATTCACAACTCTCTGATGGAGTAAAGGAAGTAAATTTAGAATCCTCCCTTGCGGAAGCTCAATCTTCATTCTTTAGCGCCCAGTATCAATTCTTACTCACTGAAAGCGCTGCAACTCCTGTCATCACAAAAGCGGTGCAAGAGGTAATAATTTCATCCACGGAGGTAAGCCTTAGCCAGGATAGAAAATCTATATTCTTAAATAGATTTGGAAGACCATTTAAAAATACGCTAAAGGTGGCGACTCCTGATTACAGCACCTCAACAGATGGATTAGATGTTTCATCCTTCCCAGATGAGATACGCAAAAAAGTCCGTTCGAGTGATTTAGTCGAATATGAATACGCCAAGGTGCGTTATCAGGATCGCGAAGATGCCAACGTTCTAATTATTGGTCGCAAAATTGTTATTCCAAAATCTGGAAATTATGAGATGTATCTGGTTTATTCGCTAAATAACCAGAATCGGACGCTATCAATCATTACCAACGCACTGTCATTTACTGGATTTGCGCTTATATTTCTGATTGGGTTGATCACTTGGTTAGTTGTACGCCAAGTAGTAAAGCCAGTGAGAGAAGCAGCGAGTATTGCCCAGAAATTTACCCAAGGTGATTTTTCGCAACGAATGAAGGTGGAAAGTTCAGATGAAATTGCGACGCTGGGCAGAGCCTTCAACGATATGGCACTCTCGCTGGAATCTCAGATTTCTCGCTTAGAGAATTTATCACGCGTGCAGCAAAGATTTGTTTCTGATGTATCGCACGAACTTCGAACCCCACTAACCACTTTAAGAATGGCATCAGAAGTTATCTATGGTCAGAGGGATAGCTTTGATCCGACCATTGCACGCAGCTCAGAACTTCTAGTTGCCCAGCTGGATCGATTTGAGAGGCTGTTAGAAGACCTGCTAGAAGTTAGTCGATTTGATGCGGAAGTTGCCATTTTAGAACCGGTTGATTTTGATCTAATTTCTTTGATAGAGAGATGCATTGAAGATGTACGAACTAGTTCACACGATCACGTTATTTCGATAACTATTGATCACGAGGTAGAACAAGTAATGATTAGCGCTGATATGAGGCGCGTAGAGCGGATCATGCGGAATCTACTTTCTAACGCCCTAGACCACGCTGAAGAGAAACCAATAAATGTAACTGTGATCTCAACCCGCACCGAAGTTGCTGTCGGAGTTCGAGATTATGGAGCCGGCATAGAACCTGCAGCGTTATCTCGCGTCTTTGATCGATTTTGGAGAGCGGATCCATCGCGTTCGCGAGTTCGTGGAGGAACCGGCCTCGGGCTCTCCATCGCCCTGGAAGATGCTCGCCTCCACAATGGTGAACTAGATGCTTGGGGCTTGCCTGGAGAAGGCGCACACTTTGTCTTAACTTTGCCGAGAATCGCGGGCCAGCAAATCGGTGGCAGACCAATTCGTCTACAACCTGAGAATTATCCCCAGAATATTTAATCGCTCTTTTTAAGGTTTTTTGGCGCTAGAGAATCGCGCAATGAAAAATCTAACGGAGCTAATTTTCCCATCAAGATGTATTGGTTGTTCACAACTTGGTATATCTATCTGTTCAAGTTGCCGGAAAAATTGGCATCCCCACATTTATCATCGCACCTTAAATGTCTTAGGTAATAGCTACCCGGTTATTTCAGCAATTGAGTATTCACCTATCGCATCTCGCGTCTTGCTTAGAGCGAAAGAGTCTAATCAGGGCGCTGCTGATCAATTGCTAATAAGTGCTATCGCTCACTCATTACGTTACTTCGCTAAGAAATACGGAATAGGGGATTTAGTTGCAATTCCTTCGCGAAGATCGGCTACAAGAAAGCGAGGACGCGACTTTATGCAAGAGATCACCAAATCTGTTGCAACGCTAGAACGCCTTAATACTTTGGAAATTTTGCAACATCAGCGGGCAGTTAAGGATCAATCCCGATTGAACTCACATCAACGAAGTAGCAATATTGCAGGTGCCTTTTCTACTTCGATTAATCTCTCAAAGTCAGCAGGTACAGGGAATACTGGGCCACTCATTATTGTTGATGATCTAGTAACCACGGGGGCGACCCTGGTGGAGGCGATACGGGCCTTGCGCACCTCAGGCTTTACGGTGATTGGCGCGGTAACAGGCGCTGTCGCTAACCCTTACGATAAGGGGGTTGATTTTCGAAAGGGCATATAAATGGCAAAGATTTTTGATCGCATCATGCGGGCTGGCGAAGGAAAAATCCTTCGTGACCTCAGCAAAGTTGTGGATCAAGTCAACTCATTTGAGGCTGCCATATCCGCCCTTGGCGATAATGAGTTACGTGGAAAGACTGATGAATTTAAATCACGGCTCGCATCTGGAGAATCACTAGATGACTTACTTGCCGAAGCATTCGCGGTAGTTCGCGAAGCAGCAAAGCGCACACTTGGTCAGCGCCACTATGACGTACAAATTATGGGCGGTGCTGCGATGCATCGTGGCAATATCGCAGAAATGCGTACGGGTGAAGGTAAGACCTTGGTTGCGACGCTTCCTTCTTATCTAAACGCCTTAGCGGGGCGCGGTGTACACGTCGTAACTGTAAATGATTATTTAGCTGAACGTGACAGTGAATGGATGGGCCGTATCCATCGCTTCCTCGGATTATCAGTCGGTGTGATCGTAAATAGCATGACTCCATCAGAACGCCGCGCTGCATATAACTCCGATGTTACATATGGAACAAATAATGAATTCGGCTTTGATTACTTGCGTGACAACATGGCTTGGACGCTAGAAGATTGTGTACAGCGTGATCACTTCTTCGCGGTTGTGGACGAAGTCGACTCGATTCTGATTGACGAGGCTCGCACACCTTTGATCATTAGCGGACCCGCAGATAAAGCAACTAAGTGGTATGTAGAATTTGCAAATATCGCCGATAAGTTACAGCGCGATACTCATTATGAAGTTGATGAGAAGAAGAAGACAGTTGGAATTTTGGAAGATGGCGTTACAAAGGTAGAAGAATTTCTGAAAATTGAGAACTTATATGAGGCGGCAAATACCAGCCTAATCGGCTACCTAAATAACTCTGTTCGTGCGAAAGAGTTATTTAAGCGCGATAAAGATTATGTAGTAATGAATGGTGAGCTTTTAATTGTGGATGAACACACTGGCCGTATGTTGGCCGGGCGTCGCTACAGCGATGGATTACACCAAGCGCTGGAAGCGAAAGAGCGCATTGAGATTAAAGATGAGAACCAGACTCTTGCAACAATTACGCTGCAGAATTACTTCCGACTCTACGAAACTATCTCTGGTATGACTGGCACGGCAATGACGGAAGCATCTGAATTCCATCAGATCTATAAGCTCGGAGTTGTTCCGATCCCGACTAATCGTCCGATGCAGCGAATGGATCAGGCAGATTTGGTCTATAAATCTGAACTCGGTAAATTTATGGCAGTTACAAAAGATATTGTGGAACGCCATCGCAAAGGCCAACCAGTGCTGGTGGGTACTGTTTCAGTAGAAAAGTCAGAAGAACTCTCTGCGCTCTTGAAAAAGTCAGGTATTCCTCACGAAGTGTTAAACGCCAAGCATCACGAACGCGAGGCATCAATTATCGCCCGTGCCGGTGTTAGCGGCGCCGTTACAGTTGCAACAAATATGGCAGGTCGCGGAACTGACATTATGCTCGGTGGCAATCCAGAATTTATGGCAGATTTTGAACTGCAACGTCGTGGACTTTCACCAGTTGATAACGCCACTGAATATGAAGCAGCTTGGCCCGATGAAATTGCAAAGCAGAAGGCGGCAGTTGCCAAAGGCCACGAAGAAGTTGTCTCCCTTGGCGGCTTATATGTACTTGGTACCGAGCGCCACGAATCACGTCGTATTGATAATCAGTTACGTGGACGCTCTGGTCGGCAGGGCGATCCCGGTGAATCACGCTTCTACCTCTCGCTACAAGATGAGTTAATGCGCCGCTTTAATTCTGCGCTGGTTGAGCGATTCCTATCTGCCGCCGGACTTCCAGATGACTCTCCAATTGAATCAAAAATGGTCAGTAACGCTATTCGTTCAGCGCAGACTCAAGTAGAGGCGCAGAATTTCGAAATCCGAAAAAATGTTTTGAAATATGACGATGTTATGAACCGGCAGCGTGAAGTAATTTACGGTGAACGACGCCTAGTTCTCGAAGGCGAAGATATCTCACAGCAGGTTCAGACATTTGTGGCAGATACCTTGGTCGCCTATGTAAACGGAGAAACCACACAGGGTTATGGCGAAGATTGGGATCTAGAGCGCTTGTGGCAGGCTCTCAAATTGGTTTACCCAATCTCATTTACTCCAGAAGAGTTAATCGCGAAAGTTGGATCAGCATCGGCAATTGATGCAGAGTATTTAACGGCGCAAATTCTAGAAGATGCAACTCTTGCATTTGAAAAACGTCAATCTGATCTCGGCGCTGAAGTAATGCGCGAGCTCGAACGAAAAGTTTTACTTTCAGTCTTAGATCGCAAATGGCGTGAGCATTTATACGAAATGGATTATCTACAGGAAGGCATTGGTCTTCGCGCCATGGCCCAACGCGATCCATTGGTTGAATACCAACGCGAAGGCTACGAACTCTTCGCTGCAATGATGGATGGCATCAAGGAAGAGCTAGCAAGCCTGGTCTTTAATGTGCAAGTAACTATCGAAGGTGATGGTTCGCAGGTAAAGGCATCTGGAATAACTGAGAAGTCAGCTGATGTGACAGGGTTGCAATACTCAGCCAGTGATGAATCTGGTATCTCAAATAAGGGTGAAGTTTCACGTAATAGCCAGTGTCCTTGTGGCTCAGGAAAGAAATATAAGCGTTGCCACGGCGGTGCTTAAATTAATCGCAA
>Ga0209444_10001971_pt1 | contig 11297 bp, 8 predicted proteins | sample LauGreFaBDMM15DN_2_FD_188215 | JGI IMG/M metagenome (GOLD analysis project Ga0209444, IMG submission 188215) | Freshwater lake microbial communities from Lake Michigan, USA - Fa13.BD.MM15.DN (SPAdes) (version 2) | ecosystem: Environmental > Aquatic > Freshwater > Lake | place: Lake Michigan, USA...
ACTCTGGCCAATTGATCGGCATCAACTACGCGCGCACCGAGATCTGAGAAATATTGTGCGGCCAAAGATTTACCTGCGCCTATCCCTCCGGTAAGTGCGACGATCAACATAACGCCAACTCTACCTCGCGGGTGATATCTGCGAGCATAAGAAAAGGCCCACCCGCAGGTGAGCCTTTTCTAATTTAAGTTCTTTATTCAGCCGCAACTTCAACAGCGACTTCAGCAACAACTTCTTCCACAGCAGGAGCGGCAGCATCAGCTGCTTTAGCTTCTGCCTTCTGCTTCTTATGCGCTAGGAAACGAGTCTGTGCCTCTTGGTACTGACGTTCCCATTCTTCGCGTTGTGAATCAAAGCCAGGCTTCCATTCCTGTGTATCGGGATCGAAACCTTCTGGATAGATAAAGTTTCCAGCAGCATCGTAACGAGCAGCCATTCCGTATTGAGTTGGGTCGAATGCTTCGATCTCAACTTCATGTCCTTCATTGGCTTGCTTGAGTGAGAGTGAGATACGACGACGTTCTAGGTCGATATCGATGATCTTCACAAATAGTTCGTCATCTACTGTAACAACTTGCTCAGGAATCTCAACGTGGCGTTCAGCAAGCTCTGAAATGTGAACCAAGCCTTCAATGCCTTCGTGAACACGAATAAATGCACCGAATGGGACCAGCTTTGTCACTACACCTGGAACAACCTGATTAATTGTGTGGGTGCGAGCAAATGCCTGCCATGGATCTTCTTGGGTTGCCTTGAGAGAGAGTGAAACACGTTCGCGCTCGAAATCAACTTCGAGAACTTCAACGGTTACTTCATCGCCGACTTCAACAACTTCGCCTGGATGATCAATGTGCTTCCAAGAAAGTTCAGATACGTGAACAAGACCATCGACGCCACCAAGGTCAACGAATGCACCAAAGTTTACGATTGATGAGATAACGCCTGTGCGTACTTGACCCTTTTGTAACTGGTTTAAGAATGTTGTGCGTGATTCAGATTGAGTCTGCTCAAGGAATGCCCGACGAGAAAGAACAACGTTATTGCGGTTCTTATCGAGTTCGATAATGCGAGCTTCAACTTCCTTACCGATGTAAGGAGTTAGATCGCGCACGCGACGCATTTCAACAAGTGATGCTGGCAAGAAGCCACGGAGACCGATATCTACGATCAAGCCGCCCTTTACAACTTCAATAACAGTTCCGACTACAACTTCGTCGCGCTCTTTCTTGCCTTCAATATCTCCCCAGGCGCGCTCGTACTGCGCGCGCTTCTTCGAAAGAATAGTGCGGCCTTCTTTATCTTCTTTCTGTAGAACGAGCGCTTCAATGCGATCGCCCACTTTAACAATGTCATTTGGATCTGCATCGTGACGAATTGAAAGTTCGCGGGAAGGAATTACACCTTCAGTTTTGTACCCAATATCAAGAAGTACTTCTTCACGATCTACTTGTACGACGGTTCCTTCGACGAGGTCTCCGTCATTGAAATTTCTTATTGTGCCTTCAATTGCTGCAAGAAAGTCTGCGGCCGATCCGATGTCGTTTACTGCCACGACTGGTGATGATGTGCTCAAGTTGCTCCGTAGGGATAGAAAGTAATAGGACTCCAGAACCATTCTGGTGAACGGGCGTAAGCGTACGGTTTTGGTCTCGTTAAGGGCAAATCCTGATAAAAGTAGGCGTAAACTCGCCGTGATGAAGCGTTATAAGGAACTATTCGCATTCCCCCAAGTGATTTCACTCGGTATCGCTGCCTTTCCGGCCCGTTTGGCCTACGCAATGATCGGCCTGGGAATTTTCTTTAAGGCCGAGCAAAGTACAGATTCCTTTGCTATCGCCGGGTTTGCCATTGGTTTAAATTCTTTTGCTGGAGCGGTAACTGCCGGCGCTAGAGGTTTTGTCCTAGATCGCTGGGGACAGAAATGGCCCTTACGAATTCTTGTTCCTGGTTACGCCACTTTAATTTTGACTTTGAATCAAATGCAGAGCGCGCGATCCATTCTTATCGCCGCATTTATTCTTGGTATCACTGCTCCCCCAATTAATCTCTCAGTGCGACCGCTTTGGAAAGATATTGTTCCTGCCACATATTTGCGGACGGCGTATGCATTTGATTCAGCAATGATGAGTTCGACAACAGTTGTTGGTCCAGTAGTCGTTACAGCGTTAGCTCTCTCTTCTCGTCCTTATCTAGCGCTAGATGTAGTTGCCGGCCTGATGCTCACTGGTGGAATCGCACTTGCACTAACCCGTGTCTCACGAGATTGGATACCTGAGAAGAGAGCAAAGGGGCAGGAAAAGCTCATAAAGAATCGCGCAATGCAGCTATTGATGTTTGAAGGTTGTTTCATTGGATTTGGGTGGGGCGTATTCGATGTCTCTGTTCCTGCATTTGCGACACAAGAAGGCGTCCCACATCGAGTTGCATGGATCTTTGCCTCTTTTGGTATCGCTACGGTCATCGGCGGATTACTAGGTGGGCTAGTCTCAAAAAAGTTGGCTCCACTAACAGCGATGCGACGGGCCTACTTACTCTGGGTAATTTCCTGCGTTCCAATTGCATTTACCTATCCGGATTGGACTATGGCTCTCGTCGGTGCATCAATTGGCTTTCTTGGCGGTGCGCTACAAGTCTTTTACTTTGAAGTTCTCGAAGCAGTGCGCCCGCAAGGTGCGCAGACATCTTCACTCGGTTGGATCTGGAGCGTTGAAGGATCATTTATGGCGATAGGCGCGGCCGTTGGTGGAGTTGTATCAGAACACATCTCACCTCGCGTTGGACTTGCAATGCTTCCGATCATGCTTCTTCTTGGGTACATAATTCTGACAATCGGAAAAGGTCGACTCTCTGCAGCTAATGATCTACCCACAGATGAAGAAGATTTAGCTGCAATGGCTAATAACTCTCCCGCAATTAAATAGCTTCAAGCGCAAATATTTTTAATGCGCGGCTTCGTTCCAACTCTTACCAATTCCGACGCTAACATCTAGCGGTGCTTTTAGCGGATATGCCGCCGCCATCTCGCGTCGCACTAAAGCTGTGAGTTTTTCTTCTTCTCCCGCCATCACTTCTAGAATCAATTCATCGTGTACCTGTAAAAGCAGACGTGATTGCAGTCTCTCTGTAATGAGCGCTCTCTGCACATTGAGCATTGCCTGCTTAATAATGTCTGCGGCCGATCCCTGGATCGGAGCATTTAGCGCCATGCGTTCTGCGATCTCGCGACGTTGGCGGTTATCGTGCAGCAAATCTGGCAGATACCGACGGCGCCCCATCACTGTTTCGGTATAACCAACTTTACGGGCCTCAACAACAACGCTACTTAAGTAGTCACGGATCCCACCGAAACGTAAAAAGTACTTATCCATTAACTCCTGAGCCGCCGGTGGTGAAAGATCTAACTGAATCGCCAAACCGTAGGCGCTAAGTCCATATGCCAATCCATATGACATCGCCTTTATCTGGCGGCGCATCTCTGGATCGACATCAACTGCTGCAACTCCAAAGACTAAAGCTGCAACTGTGGCATGTAAATCTTCACCGCTTTCAAATGCAGCAAGTAGCCCTGCATCGTTAGATAAATGAGCCATAATGCGCATTTCAATCTGGCTGTAATCCGCAGTTAGTAAAGAGATGTAACCAGCGCCCGCAACAAATGTGTTTCGAATACTTCGCCCTTCCTCAGTGCGCACCGGAATATTCTGCAAGTTAGGGCCTACCGAAGATAAGCGACCAGTAGCAGCAACAGTTTGTGCAAAGTGGGTGTGGATTCGCCCATCAGAACCAATTTCTGCGATCAAACCTTCCACTGTTGTGCCAAGTTTTTTGGTTTCACGAATACGTAATAGTGATTCCAAAAGAGGATGTTTAGTCTTCTCAAAGAGCCAGTTAAGCGCTTCTGCATCGGTAGTAAATCCAGTTTTAATCTTCTTCGTCTTGGGCAGATTTAATTCATCAAATAGGACAACTTGCAGCTGCTTAGGCGATGCCACATTAAATTCGTGGCCCGCGGCAAGGTGGGCTGCCTTGGTTTCACGCGCAACTTCACCTTCAAAGAAGGTAGCCAGCATCTCTAACTCTTTGCGATCAACTGAAATTCCACGATTCTCCATAACTGCTAAGAGTTGGGCTATGGGAAGCTCAAGATCAGAAAATAGCGGCAGGACGCCACGATCGCGCATCTCAGTCTCCAAAGATTTACGTAAGGTGAATAGGACTGCTGCGCTAGTTAATAACTCTTGTTCGGCAGATGATGAATCTATCGTTGCGCCATCACCCCAACGTTCTAGCAGATCACTTAAATTTTGGGCCCGAACTCCAGGATTGACGAGATAGGCCGCTAATGCGGTATCAAAGATAACTCCGTCAAAAAGATTCTCGCGGGCCAAAGATTTTGCATCGTGGGCGATCTTCGGGATCTTTACATCCTGAGCCCACTCCCCCATCTGTGATGAGTGAATTAAATGCACATCCGTTGGCGAAAATGCGATGGCGTATCGTTGCAGTTTCTCTTCGTGCATTTCAAAGGCGATAGCAATCTCACCTTTATGTGCTGCTATTCGAAGGCTAAGTTCGGCTGGAGTTAAAACACTGCCTTCTGCGACAGGTGCAAAGAGTATGAATTCATCAGCGACTTCCTCCTTCTTGACTACAGAATCTGGGTTAAGAATTGGCTTAAGCCGATCCTTCAACGTCCGAAATTCGAGTTGCTCAAATAACTTGGTTAAATCTGCCTCAACCACTCCTGACCAAGCCAAGGCATCAACTTGGTAATCGATAGGAGCATCGTGGACGAGCTGGGTAAGTTCGCGGTTGCGAATAACATCATCGAGGTTATCGCGCAACGATTGCCCAACTTTGCCGGCTAACTTATCTACATTTGCAATTAGATCTTGAAGAGATCCATATTCCACAATCCACTTAGCCGCAGTTTTTTCGCCGACTCCTGGAACCGATGGCAAGTTATCACTGGGGTCTCCGCGAAGCGCCGCAAAGTCTGGATACTGATCTGGCGACATCCCATACTTCTCTTGCACCACAGCAGGCGTCATCCGCGCCATTTCAGAGACACCGCGCTTCGGGTAAAGTACCGTTGTTCTCTCTGTTACCAATTGAAAACTGTCACGATCGCCGGTGCAGATCAAAACCTCTGCGCCTTCGCGCTCTGCTTGCTTAGTAATAGTCGCGATGAGGTCATCGGCTTCATACCCTTCTAAGGCAAACTGGGTAATCCCAAAACCTTTAACTAAATCATTTAAATAGGACATCTGCGAACGAAATTCATCAGGTGTCTTGGCGCGATTTGCCTTGTAATCAGGAAAAATATCGGTGCGAAATGTTTTGCGCGAGACATCGAAGGCAACGGCAACGTGCGTTGGTTTCTCATCCTTTAAGAGAGAGATCAGCATCGTGGCAAAGCCATAGATCGCGTTGGTGTGCTGGCCTTGCGCTGTAGTGAAATTTTCGGCAGGAAGGGCGAAGAAGGCCCGATATGCCATTGAATGACCATCGATTAGAAGTAATCGCTTCTGGGCCATGGCGTCATCCTAGAGAAGTACTCGTTAACAAGTTACTATTTCGAACTATGACGCAGCCTGAAAATACTCCGAACTATTTAGAATTGATCCGCGAACGTGGAAGCGGCGCCCTAGATAAGAAAATGGGAATCGAGATTTTAGAGGCATCCCCTCAACGCTTAGTTGGACGAATGCCAGTTGAGGGAAATACCCAACCAATCGGATTGCTACACGGCGGTGCCAGCGTTGTTCTCGCCGAGTCTTTAGGCTCTGTTGGAACACAACTTCACGCCGGTCCAAATCGAAAAATTGTGGGCGTTGATATCAATGCCACACATCACAAATCAGCGACGTCAGGTTTTGTTACTGGGGTCGCAACAGCAGTCTCCTTGGGCAAGACCCTGTGCTCCTATGAAATTGTGATCACAAATGAGGCTGGCCAAAGAACATGCACGGCCCGAATTACCTGCCTAATCCTTGCCGAGGTCTCAGTCGGTTAGTTAAGGTTAGCCGCTTAGCGCAATCAAGACCTTGGCGCCAGTACGCACCAATGTGGCACCAAGCCATAGGATGCGGCATCCAATGATCGATGCACTGAAAAAAAGATGTGGGGTGTGACTTGAACTTTGCAAGGAAGAAGACGAGCGCCCGCTTCATGCTCTCGTTAATCACCATACTAAGTGCAGCAGCTGGTATCTCTCTGGCTGCAGAACCTGCACACGCTGCAGATGCACCGACCAAACTTTACGGAGTTGTTACAGGTTCTAACGAACAACCGCTTGCCGGAGTGGGTTTATCAATTCAAGGTCCAGATGGCTTTAGCGCTGAGATTAAAACCGATTCACTTGGTGCTTGGGAAGTTCTTATTCCAACTAAAGGCACATATAGCGCGACAATCAATGAGGGTGATCTTCCTTCTGGGCAAGCGCTAACTGATCCAACAAAAGGAACCGTCAAGGCAAATGTTTTCATGCTTGGTGTGGAGCTTCGGCTTCTCTTTCCTGTAGGACCAGGAGTTGAGAAAGCCACAATGCTGGAACGTTCGGCCCAATTAACAGTAGATGGATTAATTCTGGGACTTATCATTGCACTGGCTGCCTTGGGGCTAAACCTAATTTTTGGAACAACTGGGCTAACAAACTTTGCCCACGGTGAGATATTAACCTTTGCCGGACTCCTTACATATTACTTTAGCGCCATAGCAAAACTACCGGTTCTTTTAGCCGCACCGATTGCAGTTTTGCTCAGCGCATTCATCTCAGGATTTTTGCAGGATAGATACCTGTGGAAACCCCTGCGCAAACGTGGAACCGGGTTAATTGCAATGCTGGTTGTTTCAATTGGATTTGCAATCTTTTTGCGTTATTTCTTCCTTTTCCTCTTTGGCGGAGATACAAGACAACTTCCACAGTATGCAGGACAAGCCGGGCTTGAACTTGGCCTCGTCAACATCACTCCAAAATCAATTCTTACAACTGTCATTGGAATCGGATTTATTGTTTTTGCAACGTTATGGCTCCTTCGTACCCGAATGGGTAAGGCGAGCAGGGCTGTTGCAGATAATCCCGCTCTAGCTTCAGCTTCCGGAATTGATGTACAAAAAGTTATTCGCGCGGTGTGGATCTTGGGTGCCGCCCTGGCTGGTTATGCGGGTGTCATTGTTACCGTTAATCAAGGGGTCAGCTTCCTAATGGGACAGGACATGCTCCTGCTGATATTTGCAGCCGTAACATTAGGTGGATTAGGTACCGCTAATGGAGCACTTGTTGGCTCCTTGATCATTGGTCTCTTCGTTCAGTTATCAACGCTATTTATTCCTACTGAGTTGAAGTATGTAGGTGCGTTGATAGTTCTTATCTTGATTTTGATTGTTCGCCCGCAGGGAATTTTGGGTCGGAAAGAGAGGATTGGCTAAATGGATATTCTCTTTATTATTCAACAAACTTTAAGTGCAACTCTTGGAGTTAATGCGATCATATTTGCGCTAGCTGCAATTGGTTTAAATATGCACTTTGGTTACACCGGCTTGCTCAACTTCGGTCAGGCTGGCTTTCTAGCCATTGGCGCTTACAGTGTGGCGGTTCCAGTTATCTCATTTGGGATTTCGTTGTGGATCGCACTTTTGATTGGAATTGTTAACTCGATTCTCTTCGCTCTCCTTCTCGGAGTTCCGACTTTAAGGTTACGGGCTGACTATCTTGCTATTGTAACGATCGCTGCCGCCGAAATCGTTCGACAGATTGCGCGCTCGGCCACATTCAATGAATCACTCGGTGGATCCGATGGAATAACTGGAAAATTCGGTAAGGAGTTCTTTGACCTTAATCCGTTTAAAGAAGGCCTTATCACTCCTATCCTTCGCTTTAATGGAAACGATCTCTGGGTTGTAATAACTGGTTGGATTCTTGTAGCGATCATTACTTTCATTATGTGGGTTATGGTCAACTCACCATGGGGTCGGGTTATGCGCGCCATCCGTGAGGATGAGGATGCTGTCCGCTCACTCGGTAAGAACGTCTACCTTTACAAAATGCAATCTCTGATCATCGGTGGCGTCATTGGATCCATGGGTGGCTTTGTATATGCCCTATCGCGACAGTCAGTCCAACCAGATAACTACGGAACAGCGCTAACTTTCTTTGCATACACGGTACTTATCCTGGGCGGCGCTGCAAGAGTCTTTGCACCTATCGTGGGCGCAATGATTTTCTGGTTCCTGATCGTATTTATTGAACAAATTCTTCGTGCGGGAGTAAATTCAAACTTGATTCCGGATTGGCTCATTGGTGTAAATCAAGTCGGACAGATTCGATTCATGCTGATGGGTCTTGGATTAATGCTCCTGATGATCTTTAGACCACAAGGAATATTTGGTGATAAGAAGGAGTTGGCACTCGATGCAAAAGCGTAACTCCGGGGCAGACTTCGCCTTAACTACTTCGCAAACTCCTGGATCTTCAAAACCTGATCCAATTTTGATCGCAGATAAGATCACGCGCCAGTTCGGCGGATTAACCGCCGTCAACGTTAATCACGTTGAGATACAACGCGGCTCAATTACTGCACTTATCGGCCCAAATGGCGCCGGTAAAACTACCTTCTTTAATCTTCTTACTGGCTATGACTCCCCTAATTCAGGTACATGGAGTTTTAACGGCAAGGCGCTCAATGGAATTCCACCACATAAAGTTGCCAGACTTGGAATGGTACGGACCTTTCAATTAACCAAAGCTCTCTATCGATTAACAGTTATGGAAAATATGTTGCTCGGCGCTAGAGGGCAAAAGGGGGAATCGGTTCTTCTCTCAGTATTTCCTTGGATCTGGCGCGCGCAAGAGGCGCAGATCCAGATAAAAGCTACATCTATCCTCAAAAAATTTAAACTTATTGAAAAGCAAGATGATTTTGCTGCAGCTCTGTCTGGCGGTCAGAGAAAACTTTTAGAAATGGCCAGGGCGCTAATGGTTGAGCCAGAAATGGTGATGCTCGATGAGCCAATGGCTGGTGTAAACCCTGCACTAAAACAATCTCTCTTAGAACATATCAAAGATTTACGCAGTGAGGGAAAGACCGTTCTCTTCGTTGAACACGACATGGATATGGTTCACGAGATTAGCGACTGGGTAATTGTTATGGCCCAGGGCGAAATTATCGCAGAGGGTACTCCCGCAAGCGTTATGGGGAATTCTCAGGTAATCGAAGCCTACTTAGGCGCTCATCACGATACAGATTTATCAAGTGAAGGGGCGTGAGTAATGAGTTCATCTGAGACTACAGCGCTGGTTTCTGCGACGGATTTAGTAGCTGGCTACCTACCGGGAATCAATATTCTTAATGGCTGTAACTTGTATGCCAATAAAGGAGAACTCGTTGGCATCATTGGTCCCAATGGAGCGGGTAAGTCAACGTTGCTCAAGGCCTTATTCGGTCTTGTAAAAATACGTGAAGGTAACGTCACTCTTGCTGGTGAAGAGATTACCAATATGAGAGCCGACCAATTAGTCGCTCGAGGTATAGGTTTCGTTCCTCAAAGTAATAATGTCTTCCCATCTTTAACGATTGAGGAAAACCTTCAGATGGGTGCATTCCAATCTCCTGATGAATTCTCGGAGCGCTTTGACTTTGTCACCGATCTATTCCCAACTCTTAGAACTCGTCGCAAGCAGAGAGCTGGATCTCTATCTGGTGGTGAGCGCCAGATGGTGGCAATGGGTAGAGCCTTGATGATGAACCCTTCCGTGCTTTTACTAGATGAACCAAGTGCTGGACTATCTCCTGCCTTACAGGACGAAGTTTTTGTTCGTGTTCGTGAGATCAATAAAATTGGTGTTACGGTAATTATGGTTGAACAGAATGCACGCAGATGCCTGCAGATCGTTGATCGAGGTTATGTTTTAGATCAAGGAAAGAATGCTTATGAGGGAACCGGTAAGTCGCTTTCAACGGATCCTAAAGTTATTGAACTCTACCTAGGAACTCTGGCTAAAAAGTAACTCATCCTTATTCTTTAGATATAAGAATGGCCCGCCGGTTAACCGGCGGGCCATTCTTACTATGTATTTAGCTAATTACTCGCCCGCTGGCACATCACCAGAGATGAACTCTGCTGGAAGTGCTACGTACTTGTCATTTGCTTCGTAAACATACACACCCATTGTTGCGTATGAAGGATCGCCATTGTCTGCGAACTCTATTGGACCAGAAACACCGTCATAGTCGATATCTGTTCCTTCTTCGATGAGAGCCTTGCACTCAGCAAAGGTTGTGCACTTTGTGCCATCCTTTGAAACAGATACTAGGTTGTCACGGATGGTCTTACCATCTGTTGCTCCACCTTGTTCTGCTGCAAGTGCGATCAAAACTACTGCGTCGTATGACTCAGCAGCATATGAGAAGTCTGTCAAAGCTGGATCTACTGAAAGTAGACGCTCCTGCAAACTTCCATCAGCCAAAACGCCAGGAAGGGTAGCCTTAACACCCTTCATGATTCCTGCAGGAAGATCCTTGTAAGCACCGCTTGAAAGGTTTCCATCTACTAGGTAAGTCTTAACCTTGTCAGGTCCGATTCCCTGCTTGATTAACTCAGTGAAAATCTTTGCTGTCTCATCGAAGCCGATTATTGCAATCGCATCTGGCTTTGCAGCCTTTGCCTTTGCAACATCTGCTGAGAACTCAGCTGCCTGTGGGTTATAGACAATATTTGTTGATGTACCAGTAAATGCAGCCATTGCGTACTTAGCAAGACCATTACCGTATGCATCATCAAGGTTGAGAATTACAGCGTTTGTTGCGCCCTCTTTAGCCATCAACTGACCAAGAACTGCTCCCTGGAAAGTATCTGATGGAGCTGAGCGGAAGTAGTAACCGTCATCTGCATAGTTTGTGAAATCTGGTGATGTGTTTGCTGGTGAGAAGTGGACAATTCCAGCTCCTGCAATCTTGTCGATCACAGTAAATGAAACTCCAGATGATGCCGCACCAACAATTGCACTTACACCTGCTGCAATATGTGAGTCAGCAGTCTGCTGCGCGATATCAGTACTTGTATCTCCTGAATCACCACGAACGTGCTCAATATTTTCTCCAAGTACTCCACCTGCAGCGTTGATATCAGCAATAGCTAAATCAACTCCGGCAAACTCTGGGGGTCCGAGGAACGCTAGGCTGCCTGTCTCAGGCAATAATGAACCAATCTTTAGAGGACCAGATGCTGTTCCTCCACCACCGCAGCCAGCAAGAACTAAGCTAGCGACAGCAGTAGCAACCACGATGGCTGCCTTG
>Ga0209444_10001974_pt1 | contig 11291 bp, 13 predicted proteins | sample LauGreFaBDMM15DN_2_FD_188215 | JGI IMG/M metagenome (GOLD analysis project Ga0209444, IMG submission 188215) | Freshwater lake microbial communities from Lake Michigan, USA - Fa13.BD.MM15.DN (SPAdes) (version 2) | ecosystem: Environmental > Aquatic > Freshwater > Lake | place: Lake Michigan...
CGTCGCGACATCACAACTCTAAGCAAGGAAGAGTTTGAAATCTTGGCGACGGAAACCGCCATGTCAATGATTAAATCTGCGCAAAGCCGCGAAGCCAAGGCGCTCTCCATTTCAGAGCGCATAACCTTAGAAGCCTCGCGACAAGTAAAAGATGCCCTGGAAGGTGCGGAGACAAAGGCGCGTTCTATTCTCTCTGGCGCTGAAGCGCGCGGGCGTAAATATATTAACGTTGCAGAATCTGAAGCCGCTGAAAGAGTTGCGCAAGCAGAACGAGAAGCGCAATCACTCTTTGATGAAAAACGTCGTGAAGTAACCGCGCTCTCACTGGCAGCGCGCCGCGAAGGCGAGCGGATTATCACCGAAGCAACTGGTGAAGTAGCCGAATATCGCAACTGGCTAAGTGGCGTCATCTCTGAAGCAGAGCGCCTTTATCGTATTCAAACCCAATCTTTAGATGCGGCAGAAAACGCAATCACGCAGAGCCGATCTCGGTTAGATAGTGCGTATTCTCGCTTAGCCGAGCTACATAAAAACGTTACTGAGAATTTAAATGAAGATAATACGGTTATTGATACTGGGCCTAAAAAGGTGGTTAGCCAGCGCACCAAACCAGCTCTTGCAGCTCCTGTGAAAAAAACAGCTGCAAAGAAAACAGCTGCAAAGAAAAAACCCGCTAAGCGTCGGTAATTAAAGTGGCTACCAAGCGCGGTATCCAGTACATCCCTGCCATTGATGGGCTACGCGCAATCGCAGTAATCGCAGTGATGCTCTATCACTTAGGCATCTCTTGGATTCCTGGTGGATTTCTTGGTGTTGACCTCTTCTTTGTGATCTCTGGATATGTAATTACGAGGCTGCTCTTAGATTCAATCCAAGAACGTGGTGGATTAGATCTCCGAGATTTCTATATGGCGCGTATCCGGCGCCTTCTGCCACCGCTAGTTTTTATGATCGTTGTAACTTCAATCGTTGTTGGCCTTTGGGCACCGGATACAAGTAAGAAATTCTTATCAGATGCCCCATTTTCACTCTTTGGTGGAATGAATTGGTGGCTAGTTTTCAACAACCAGGATTACTTTGAAAGCAGCGGGCGACCACCACTTTTACAACACACTTGGTCGCTCGCAGTAGAAGCCCAGTTTTATCTCCTTTGGCCGCTAATTTTGCTCTTGGTTTTAAAATATCTCGGAAAACGCGTGATCCCTGCCGCTGCGCTAACTATTGCTGCGATATCTGGAATTACCTTGATGTTGGTCTCCTTTCAAATAGATGCCGCAAGTTCTTCCAAAGTAAGCCACGTCTACTTCGGAACAGATACCCATAGCATCGGGCTCTTCTTAGGTGCCGCACTCGCTGTGAGTTGGATCCCGCAAAACTTTAATTTGCAGGTGACTCGTCGGGCGCAAGATTTCATTGATGGAATTGGTGTATTTGGATTTATCGGAATCTTGGCAACATTTGCGCTAATCGATGAGAGTAAACCAACGCTCTATAGAATTGCCTTTCCACTTGCGGGAGTCTTCGGCACTGCCATCTTGATATCTATAGTCCACCCCGCTTCCAGATTCGCACCGCTGCTGCGTAATAAAGTTCTGCTCTGGATCGGCGAACGTTCATACGCTATTTACCTATGGCACTGGGTTATTTTTCAGATCTCGCGTCCGCAGGTAGATCTTGATGGTGAGAACTGGGCGCTCTTCTTGCTGCGGATTTTGTTGGTGCTGGCGATGGCCGATATATCGCTGCGTTTAGTGGAACTTCCTATTCGCAGCGGCGCCGTTGCTTACTGGTTTGGCGGAATGAAATATCGAACTAAGGCGGTTCGCAGGAAACAGAAAGTTGCTGTTGCTCTTGTTACATCTATTCTCTTGCTTACTTCAGCAACGGTGAGTGTGAGTGCGATCGTTGCGACCGATAAGAAGAATGAAGAACTTATGCAATTGCTAAAGGATGCCGATAAGCCGGTCGTCATCCCAATCAAAGACACAACTAGCCCAGGTCTCTGGGTCACTGGAGATTCGGTAATTCTCGGTATTCGCCACGTATTAGAAATGAACCAGCCCATCGCTTTAATCAACGCTCGAGTTGGCCGGCAAGCACCTGAACTATTGGAGGTAATGCTCCGTGATGGTTCAATGGTGCCGAATTCACCAGTTGTATTTAATATCGGCAATAACAATGCGCTCACCAGGGCGCAAGTAATTGCGATATTTGAAGCGGTAAAGGCAGCGCCGCAAAGAATCGTTGTAAATACCGCCGTACCACGCCCTTGGCGCGAGGCAAATAATGCTTTGGTAAATGAAATCGGTGCCACGTATCCAAATACGGTAATTGTCAGATGGGATCAGATTTCAGATGGACATCCTGAATACTTTGCACCTGATGGAGTTCACTTGGTGCCGGCCGGTGCGCGGGCCTATGTTGCAGCAATTGCCAGCTACCTATAAAAAAGCCCCAACCGATTGGTTGGGGCTTTTTTAATTTAAAACTATTTAATTTTGCAATTGATTATGCAAACTGTCCGGCGAAACCAAATGCCTTTGCAGTTGCCATCTGTCCATCTGAGTAAACAGATGAGACACGGAATGATGTTGAACCATCTGCAGAGCCCTTGGTAAATTCAACAGATAGTTGAGTTGCTGGAAGCATTCCTGATTCTGTCCATTCGCCCATTCCGGAGCGAACTTCAAACTTATATCCAGTAAGTCCTGCTGTTGCAGCAGGTGCCTTCCAAGTAATTACCATTACTGATTTCTCAGCATCTTTCCAATTTCCAATGAAGCGACCTGGAGCTTCAACTGCAGCAACTGGTTCAGTCGCTTCAGGTGTTGCCTCTTCTGTCATTTCCGGTGTTGCCTCTTCTGTCATTTCAGGCGCTGCAGATTCTGTTGCAACAGGTGCTGCAGTATCAGAATCAGATGCTGGACGAGAAATAACTACAATGGCAAGAAGTGCAATACCGATAATTGCGGCGATTAATACACGTGGTGAAGTGCCTTGCTTTGGTGCTGCACTTGGCTTTGCAGGTGCTGACTTTGCAGGTGCTGGTGTAGTTGAGACATTTACGCGAGATGCACTCTTAGCACCGCCCAGTGGTACTGGTGGAATAACAATTTTCTTCGCAGCAGTTTTCTTTCTCGCTGGCGCTTTCTTGGCTACCTTCTTGGCCGCGGTCTTCTTCTTCGCTGGCGCTTTCTTAGCAGCAGCTTTCTTTCTCGCTGGCGCTTTCTTAGCTACTCTTTTGGCAGCAGCTTTCTTTCTCGCTGGAGCCTTCTTAGCAACCTTCTTGGTAATTTTCTTGGCAGCGGTCTTCTTCTTCGCTGGCGCTTTCTTAACTACTCTTTTCTTGGCAACCTTCTTAGTTGCAGCTTTCTTCTTAACGGCCACGGTTAAACTCCTTCAGGATTGAGCGATCTCGTATAGGCAAAGTTTAGCCTAGGGTATTAAGCAAAGTGATGACATGAGGTGCGATAGCGCGGAGTGATTTCCCGCGATGGCTAATTGCATCTTTCGCATCCGCGCTCATTTGCGCACTGGATATCTCATATCCTTCTGGCCGAAAGATCGGGTCATAGCCGAAACCTTGATCACCGATGGGGCTATGCAAAATCCATCCATCGAAGTGGGCTTCCTCCACGTGGATTCGGCCATCTGGCAAGGCCAGCGCAGCTACACATGTGAAATGCGCGCTCCGCTTCTCATCAGGAACTCCGATGAGTGATTCCAAAACCTTTGCAGTATTTGCTCTGTCATCTCCGTGAATACCGGCCCAGCGCGCAGAAAAAATTCCGGGATCTCCATTTAGAAAATCAACACATAACCCACTGTCATCGGCGATCGCAGGAATGCCAGATGCTAAAGACATTTCGCGCGCCTTTAAGAGCGCATTCTCTTCAAAGGTTGAGCCAGTCTCATCCACATCATGTAAATCAGGGAATTGCTCAAGGCCTACCAACTCAATTTCACCCGCTGCAATATCTTCAAGGATGCGACGAAACTCTTCGATCTTGCCCTTATTGCGAGTGGCAAGAAGTAATTTGTGCCGACTCACTTAGCAAGCGCCGCTTTCTGAATCTCACCAAGATCTACGCATCCGGCAACGGCCAAATCGAGGAGTGAGTTAAGTAATGAGCGATCAAATGGCACACCTTCGGCGGTTCCTTGCACTTCAATAAATCTTCCATCACCACTACAGACAACATTCATATCTGTATCTGCGCGCACATCTTCTTCATAGCAAAGATCAAGCATCGGAACGCCGTCAATGATTCCAACTGAAACAGCAGCAACTGAATCGCTCAGCGGTTTGGAATTTGCCTTGATATGTCCTTGCGCCTTTGCCCAAGTGATTGCATCGGCTAAAGCAACATACGCCCCAGTGATTGCCGCAGTGCGAGTTCCACCATCGGCTTGTAAAACATCACAGTCGATCACAATGGTGTTTTCGCCGAGCTCTTTCATATCAACGATTGCACGAAGTGATCGACCGACCAAGCGAGAGATCTCTTGTGTGCGACCGCCTAACTTTCCCTTAACGCTCTCGCGATCTGAACGAGTATGGGTGGCTCGGGGCAACATCGCATATTCAGATGTAACCCAACCGTTACCGGAATCCTTTAGCCAGCGAGGTACTCCTGGGGTAAAAGAGGCGACGCAGAGAACGCGAGTCTTACCAAATTCAACTAGCACCGAACCTTCGGCGTGATCTAGCCACTTGCGAGTAATTTTGATTTCGCGAAGTTGGTTTTCATTTCTTCCGTCGATGCGTGCCATTTACTTCCATTCCATTTATTTTAGTTTTGATATGTGTTGTACAGAACCCACCTCGGGTCCCAAGAATCGTCGCGCCAGAATTTCAAAGGCCGCTGAATCGCCGGTTGCTAAAAAGGTATGTGTTGCAGGGCTCTTGGCGGGGGTCCGCAGCAGCGAGTTCTCAACCAGGGTGCGATAAAGATCTTTGGCAGTCTCTTCCGCACTTGACACTAGCGAAACGTTATTGCCCATTACATAGGAAATGACACCTGTTAATAGCGGATAGTGAGTGCATCCCAATACCAAAGTATCCACATCGGATTCCATCATCGGCGCTAAATATTCGCGCGCAATCTTGGTGATCGCCTCCCCTGATGTTTCTCCGCGTTCTACAAATTCCACAAAGAGCGGACAGGCAATTGAAGTAACTTGTAATTGTGGAGCAGCCGCGAATGCATCTAAATAAGCCTTCGAATCGATGGTTGCTCTCGTACCGATTACACCAATGCGTCCAGTGCGTGTAGCAGCGACTGCGCGGCGAACTGCAGGTTGAATAACTTCGACTACAGGAATGGAATAGCGTTCGCGCGCATCACGTAACATCGCAGCGCTGGCGGTATTGCAAGCGATTACCAAAGCCTTAACGCCTTGGTCTACTAGATAATCTAAAGTATCTAGCGAAAAAGTTCTGACTTCAGCGAGTGATCGCGGACCATAGGGACCACGCGCAGTATCTCCGATATAAAGAGTTGACTCGTTGGGAAGTTGATCAAGAATCGCACGAGCAACGGTTAAGCCGCCAACTCCTGAATCAAATATTCCAATCGGTGCATCACTCACATAGGCAAGAGTACCTTGAGATTTAAGCCCAGAGCGTGCCGTCTAACCCCTCTGTCGCAGCGGCAATTTCACTTCCGTAGATCCCGGTTGATAGATATTTCCAGCCTGCATCGCAGACTATAAATGCGATATCAGCATCTTTCTTATCGCGTATCGCTTCGGCGCCCATTGCAATTGCGGCATGCAAAATTGCTCCCGTTGAGATTCCAGCAAAGATACCTTCTACTTCAAGTAATTGACGAACCCGTGTAACAGAATCTTCAGCTCCAACTGAGAAGCGGCGCGTTAGAACAGATGCATCGTAGAGTTCGGGAACAAAGCCCTCATCAATATTGCGGAGTCCATAAACAACTTCTCCATACCGTGGCTCAGCCGCAATGATTTGTACATCTGGGTTCTGCTCACGAAGATATCTTCCTGCGCCCATCAAGGTTCCCGTTGTTCCGAGTCCTGCTACAAAGTGGGTAATAGTTGGTAGGTCTTTAAATATCTCAGGCCCAGTACCGGTGTAATGCGCTTGGGTATTGGCCGGGTTTCCATATTGATATAGGAAAACCCAATCTGGATTCTTCGCTGCTAACTCTTTCGCCACACGAACTGCTTCGTTAGAGCCACCCGCTGCAGGTGAAGAAATAATTTGCGCACCCCACATCTCAAGGAGTTGGCGACGCTCAGGTGAAGTGTTCTCCGGCATTACGCAGATTAATTTGTAGCCGCGCACCTTTGCAGCCATGGCAAGTGAAATACCAGTATTGCCGCTAGTTGGTTCCAAAATTGTGGCACCGGGTTTTAATTGACCACTTTCTTCGGCGGCATTTATCATCGCAATTGCAGTACGGTCTTTAATAGAGCCAGTTGGATTGCGATCTTCCATCTTCGCCCAAAGTCGAACATTCGGTGCGGGAGAAAGTCTGGGGAGCCCAATTAAAGGTGTATTGCCCACCGATGATTCGAGCGAGTCATAACGCGCCAAAGTTAACCGCCAGCGACGGCAGGGAGAATCGTTACTGAATCTCCATCTTTGATTTGCGCATCGAGTCCACCTAAGAAACGTACATCTTCATCATTAATATAAATATTTATAAAGCGGCGCAGCGCACCATTTTCAAGTAAGCGATCACCGATTCCAGGAAATTGTGAATCAAGGTTGGTAATCAAAGCGCTAAGTGACGCGCCATCGGCAGCGACAGCTTTTTGATCCTTAGTAAAAGGACGAAGAATTGTTGGGATGCGAACTTCGATACTCATGGCTTCATTATGGCGAAGAAATACCTTAATCGGTAATTGAAACTTCTTCCTCGGTTACTACCCCATCGATTATGCGATAGGAGCGGAATTCAATTGCAGGTGCGATCTCTTTGCGGCTAGAGACGAGCACATAGTGGGCCCCGGGCTCACCGGCATATGCAATATCAGTACGAGATGGATAGGCCTCTGTCTCAGTATGAGAGTGATAAATAACGACAATCTCTTCATCTTGCTCATCAACTTCGCGATAAAGCGTAAGTAAATCCTTGGGATCGAATTCATAAAATGTTGGAGAGTGCGCGGCATTTATCATTGCTTTTAGACGTAGAGCTTTCCCTGAACCCACTGGCCCCAGAATCACGCCACAACATTCATCGGGATATTCAGCACGTGATTGCTCGACGATCGCATCAACAAAGGCGCGAGAAATAATTAGCGACATAAGAGTTCCATTCTAACTTCAATCCTAACTTCCATCTAACTACTTTTCATCCATTAGGGCTTCGATTAAACCTTCTTGTAGCCAGCCGAGCCAGCCATAAACAATATAAACACCACGCAGTGGATCATCTGGGGCCAAAAGCTCTAACTCATCTTGGGTGCGCTCTTGCACATTTAACCGCACGCCTAAAGCCAAGCGAATATCGTTTACCGCGCCCAGCCAAGCATTTGCTCCATCATGATCTAAATCAATGACTCCATCTTCGGCGCTCTTTAAATACATACGCATCGCCATTGCGTGTGCTTGTTTCTTATTGCGCAAAGTAGATTCGGTGTAGCGACGAAATTCTGCCGAGTCAGCTTGATCTTGATAAGCATTGGGAAGTAAACGATGAAGTACTTCATCTTCTGGCGGAGAATCGTGTGAAGTTATACCGACCATAGCCGCCAGCGGATCTTCTTGTCCGTGATCAATGCGTTCAGCAAGTAGTTCAATAATCTGCTCTGCAAGGTTAATCAGAATCTCGCGTTCATTTTGCGCAAATTCGGCGATATATGAATTACTGCCGTGGCGCTTAAATCCTTCAGATGTCATAGCCCTTGATCACCACGCTGCAGCGTTGCCCAGAGTCCATACTCGTGCAATCGGGCAACATCGTGTTCCATTTCTTCACGACTTCCAGTTGAAACTACCGCTTTACCTTCGGTATGAACTTTCATCATTAATTCCTGTGCTTTTGCTTTGGGAAAACCGAAGAGTTCCATCAAAACATAGGTCACATATGTCATTAGATTTACCGGATCATCCCAAACAATGGTTACCCAAGGTGTATCGCTAGAGAAGATCGCACGGATCTCCTCTTCGATTTTGGTATCAGTTTTAACCATCACCGGATAATGATAGAGAACTCTGGAGCGGCTACTTGCCGCCAAGTTTGATCGCTCTGAACCAGGACTTGGTAACGCACGAGAGAACGCTTTTCACCTTGAAGAGAGAAGGTGAAGCCACCTTGTTCATCTGTAGTTGCGGTTGCAACGCTCTTCCATGCGCCGTTGGCGTACTTCATAAGTACAACTGCGGCCCCGGCACTTCTTGGACGAACCACACCTGAAATTGCAAACGGTGTACCGCTCTTCATAGTTCCTGGCGCACTGAGCGAGATAGTTCTATCAACTTGAATTGCTAACTCGTTGCTAAGTGATTCTGCGCGATCCCAAGTGCCATCAGTTGCTAACCGAATGCTGGTTGGCTTACCCAATAAAATTGGGGTTGCAAATTTGCCATCAGCGCCAGTAGTAATTGTTCCAAGTAGGCGCCAAGTGGTTTCGGTGGCGCTCTTGCCTTCGATGCGAACAGGAATTGCTGCAACTGGCGTGGTGTCTTCCAAAGTTATCTGTCCACTCAAATTTATGGCGCGGGCATAAAGCGAAGCGGTTTTGTCAGATGTTAAAGCGCTCAAAACTTTTGCAGGAGCAATATTTATCGCCGTCTGGCGTATAGATTCCATCGCCAGCGGTTCTTCCATACCTAAAGTCCAAGCGGTAACTCCACCAAGTTTGTACTTGGCTACTAATTCGGCGCGCAATTTATAACTCTGCGCATTTTGATACCAGGCGGTGCGAGTTGCAGTACAAGTTGTAGAAAGGCCGGCTGCAGTAACTCCCTCGTAAGACTTTGTGTAAGTAAAGGTAGCCTCACCATTTTTTTCATCAAATACTGGTGTTGTCTTATAACCAGCGGCCAGCGCCGCAGCATCACGCATTACAAATGTGGCAGCCTTTGCGCCAACCTTTATCGCTTTAGCGAAAGGTGCCGGACATACGCCCTCGACCTTCGTTACCCAATCTCGTCCAAAGCCGGCAAGTCCAACATAAACCTTTGAAGCCGGCATTATGGAAGTTGCATATGCAACGGTCTTCTCAGTCCATGCAATCGGACCAATTGGACCTACTCGTGCCACCGAATAGTCGTAAGTCATAATTCTTAGACGATCTATATGTGGCGCAATTTGCGGCCAGGCATAAACGGTATAGCCCTTCTGTTTTTCAGCAGGGTTAAAGTTATAGGACGTGGAAACGGAAAGTAATTTGTTTTTCGCGTGCAAAAGCGCAGATAATTCTTTTACAAAAGCTACCCAGAGCGGAGCAGTTTTTGCCCAGGTTGCATTGCCATCAACAAAGGCAAATCCTTCAAAATCTAGATCGATTCCGTCATATTTATTTACTTCAACAAAATCTGAGATGGTTTTTGCAATCTTGGTGCGATTGGCCGCAGTTGCCAATAAGTTGGCGAGAACTAACTTATCCATTCCATCTGTAATAGTCGGAATCACCTGAAAGCCGGCGCCACGCAGCGCTGTGAGTGGAGTTGCAATCGGAACGCTCGGATTTGCTGGAGCATACAAATCTGCAACAAAGGCGGCTTTTGCTGATGAATTATATTTTAAGGTATACCAAAAGGGCATAACCTCTTTAATGAGGTCAGCGTTATTTAATACAGCAGGAAGTGATGTCTTAATTGACCAATACGGAATCCAGCCCGTCAAAATCTTGCGGGGTTGGTTTGCACTACTTGCAGGGTTGGAAGTAAATAAAGTTAATAAAATGGCGAGTAACGCCAAAACGGTAGTTAACGCAGTTCTATTTTTTAGGCGATTTACTTTTGAGTCCGTCATAGATTTCTTTACACACTGGGCAGACTGGATATTTTTCAGGATCACGCGATGGGATCCACTTCTTGCCACAAAGAGCTCGTATCGATTTGCCGCTTACCGCTGATTCGACGACCTTCTCTTTCTTCACGTAATGAGCGAAGCGGTCATGGCCACCATCATCATCTTGTAATTCGGGGCGGGTAAGTAGGTCGGTATCTCCTTCTAAATCAGGAGAATTCTTACGGAAAATACCCATGCCCGAAAGGATAGTGGTTGCAGGTAGAATTTGAAGATGAAGGACTTGCTACGCACCGCAGATTTATCGCGTGCTGATGTCGATTTGCTTCTCGATACCGCAGCCGACTTTGCGAAGAATCCATTGCGCTCAAAAGATGCGTTAGCTCACAAGAGCGTTGCAATTTACATGACTAAGCCTTCAACTCGCACCAGACTTTCATCAGAGACTGCAGTTGCTCATCTCGGTGGAACTCCAATTTTTATAAGAGGCGATGAATTACAACTTGGCCGCGGAGAAACAATTGCCGATACTGCCAAGATAATTAGTGGTTACTGCGATGCTTTAATCATCCGCACCTTTGCCCAATCTGATGTTGAAGAACTTGGTGCAAACGCTTCGATCCCGATTATTAACGCACTTACAGATGATGATCACCCCACGCAGTTATTAGCCGACTGGTTAACAATTCGCGAAACATTTGGTAGCGATGTAAAGGGCCGTAAATTTGTTTACTTAGGGGACGGCAACAACATGGCGCACGCCTGGCTAACCATGGGCGCAATCATGGGCGCGCATGTAGTTGTGGCAACGCCTTCTGGTAAGTGGGCACCAAACCCTGAAGTAGTTGCCAAGGCACAAGCAATTGCAAAAAAGAGTGGCGCAACTGTTGAAGTGACTAATGATCCAGAGGTGGCTGCCAAAGGTGCGAGCGCGCTATATACAGATGTCTGGATGTCTATGGGAGATCCCGAGGCCGAACGCGCAGAAAAGATTAAGGCGCTGGCACCCTTTGCAGTTACAGATTCATTAATGTCGCTAACTGCAAGTGATTCCATATTTATGCATTGTCTTCCTGCGCACCGCGGTGAAGAGGTCACCGCATCTGTAATAGATGGACCAAAATCTGTGATCTGGCGCGAGGCCTATCATCGCCGCACGACTATTCAGGCCCTGCTCTACCACCTCACTCGTGGTGAACTCGCAGGGAATTAATTCAGCAAGTAAGGTTCGTCTATGCGTGTAGCCGTCCCATTAGAGCGTAAAGAAGGTGAAAAGCGCGTTGCGCTTGTTCCCGACATCATCAATAAGTTAACCCGCCTTGGTTATGAAGTTGTAAT
>Ga0209444_10001978_pt1 | contig 11283 bp, 7 predicted proteins | sample LauGreFaBDMM15DN_2_FD_188215 | JGI IMG/M metagenome (GOLD analysis project Ga0209444, IMG submission 188215) | Freshwater lake microbial communities from Lake Michigan, USA - Fa13.BD.MM15.DN (SPAdes) (version 2) | ecosystem: Environmental > Aquatic > Freshwater > Lake | place: Lake Michigan, USA...
CCAACGGGGTCAATATCAATCATGAAGTGGGTGCTACCCATCCAGAAGAATTGGTGCAGGCTGTCATTTCCCATCACGCAGACTTTGGCATTGCGCTTGATGGTGACGCTGATAGGTTGCAATGGGTTGACGACAAAGGGCGTCTGTATAACGGCGACCAACTCTTGTATGTGCTAGTTTTGGATCGGATTAACCAAGGCGAAAAAGTGCCAGGTGTTGTCGGTACTTTAATGACGAATCAAGCCGTTGAAGAAGGTCTGCGAAAGTTAAATGTCAATCTCTCCCGCTCTAAGGTTGGCGACAGATATGTTTTAGAAGAACTCACTGCTCAAGGATGGGTACTTGGAGGAGAGGGCTCCGGCCATTTGCTGATGTTGGACAAGCACTCAACGGGAGATGGGTTGATCAGCGCCTTGCAGGTATTACAGGCATGTTTGAGGATGAAATCAACACTTCATGCATTGTTGCAAGCTGTCCCTTTGTTCCCGCAGTGTTTATTAAATATTTCAATCCCTCCTGATCTCGATTGGCGCACCCATCCAGAGTTTCAGTCCAGGATAGTCAGTGTTGAAAAAGAGTTAGGACCCAATGGCCGAGTATTGATTCGTGAAAGCGGAACAGAGCCTCTTTTGCGCATCATGGTTGAAGCGCGAGAAGAAGAGCTTTCAGTCAAATACGCTTCGTACTTGGCGCAGTCTTTGTCACAATTTTGATACGATTGAAATATCTAATGATGCCTATTTGATGTATTGATGCCAACCCTGATTTAAAGGATCTATGAAAGATTTTATTGATCGTGATGCAAGCACTCTGCAATTCAATCTTAGGGTGTTGGACTGGGCAAAGCGAAAAAATGTTCCGCTGTTAGAAAGACTTCGCTATCTATGCATCGTTTCATCCAATCTCGATGAATTTTTTGAAGTCAGAGTTGCGCTTCATCTGCATGGGCTCGATAAAAAGGCTGATAAATCTTCCTTTACAGAAGACACCTACAAACAAATATCCTCTTCCGCACATGAGTTGGTTGATGAGCAATACCGTGTTTTCAACGAAGAGTTAATACCTGCATTTGAAGAATTTGGCATACACCTTATTACCCATAGCGAAAGAAACATTGCCCAAAGAAAATGGGTAAAGGAATACTTTGATCGTGAGGTCAAACCGCTTTTAACCCCCATTGGTTTGGACCCTGCGCATCCCTTTCCCATGGTTGCCAACAAATCCCTCAACTTTATTGTGAGACTCTCAGGCAAAGATGCTTTTGGGCGGGAAAACGAAATCGCCATCGTGAAGGTTCCTAGATCTCTACCTAGGGTCATCAAGTTGCCTGCCCGATTGAATGGCTCATCCACTACCCTGTTGGTAACGCTTTCCAGTGTGATTCGTTCTCACTTAACCGATTTATTCCCTGATCGAGTGGTGGGACACTTTTCACAATTTCGTGTAACACGTGACTCAGACCTTTTGGTCGATGAGGAGGATGTCACAAATTTGCGCACGGCGCTTCGACATGGCTTAGAGCACCGACAGTTTGGCCTGGCAGTGCGCCTTGAAGTGTCTTCCGGATGCTCAGATCATTTGGCTGATTTCTTGATGCATCAATTTAAGCTTCCCAAAAATGCGCTTTATCGCGTTCATGGTCCCGTCAATCTTGTGCGTTTGAGTCAAATCATTGACTTGGTTGACAAGTCGGATTTGCTTTTTCAGCCTCATCAGGGTTCATACCCCTATCAACTGAACAAAGAAGAATCTATTTTTGCCAGACTCCAGATCGAGGATGTTCTGATTCATCAGCCATTTGAAAGCTTTTCAGGTGTCTTAGATTTTTTGCGTCAAGCAGTAAACGACCCTAAGGTATTGGCGATCAAGCAGACCATCTACCGAACGGGTATTGATTCAGAGTTGATGGACCTGCTGCGTGAGGCTGTTCTCAGAGGCAAAGAAGTGACTGCGGTTGTGGAGATCAAGGCTCGCTTTGATGAAGAGGCAAATATCAATTGGGCTGAAAGACTGGAGTCAATTGGCGCGCAGGTGGTCTATGGCGTGGTCGGTCTCAAAACCCACGCAAAAATGCTTTTGATTACCCGCAGGGAGGGTAACCGCCTTGTTCGCTATGCCCATCTGTCAACCGGAAATTACAACGCTCGAACAGCAAGACTTTATACAGACATCAGTTACTTGACTGCGAATACGCAGATCACCTCTGATATTGAACATGTTTTTTCGCAACTGGCCAGCCAGCGGCGTTTGCCCACGTTGAAGCATCTTTGGGTTGCGCCTTTTAATTTGCAATCCAAATTAAGCGCCACCATTGATCATTTAATCAAGGCTTCAGCAAATGGCATTCCTGGTCGGATCATTTTAAAAATGAACAGCTTGACAGACCAAAGCTTGGCCAAAGATTTGGTTCGAGCAGGTCAAAGTGGTGTGAAAATTGATTTGATCGTACGCGGTGCTTGCATTCTTCCAGCACTTAGACCTGGATTCACCGACAACATACGGGTCAGATCCGTCATTGGTCGATTTTTAGAGCATTCAAGGGTCTTTTATTTCCGATCTGGCGACATCGAGGATTTGTATTTATCTAGTGCAGACTGGATGAATCGAAATATGATGAGGCGTATTGAAATTGCATGGCCCGTTTTGGATGTCAATCTTCGCCAAAGAATCATTGATGAATGCTTGGTTGCTTATTTGCATGATTCAGCAGACGCTTGGTTGCTAAATTCTGATGGGTCGTACCAACGTCAGCCGTTTGCAGAAACTTCCAAAGGTCTCAGTGTTCAAACTGAATTGATGAAAAGATACCGGAAAGCGAGCTAATATGGATTTGATCTTATGGCGCCATGCTGAAGCCCATGAAGCTGCCCCTGGTGAAGACGATATGAGCAGGAGTTTGACGCCACGCGGTGAGAGGCAAGCGATTCGAATGGCCCAATGGCTTGAGCGACAGTTGCCAGAGGGCACACGTATTCTTTGTAGCCCTGCAAAGCGCACAGAGCAAACTGCCATGGCCTTGGGCAGGAAGTACAAGCTGAGTTCTGCGATCACGCCCCAAAGTACTGCTGATATGTTGTTGGCTGCAGTGCAATGGCCGACAAGCAAAAATACTGTGTTGGTTGTTGGGCATCAACCTACCTTGGGTGAAGCGGTATCCCTTGTACTGGGATTTCAAAAACCAGAATGCTCAGTAAAAAAAGGATCTGTATGGTGGTTGCGTTCACGCTTGCGGCTCGAGGGTGATCAATCTATATTGGTCACAGTTCAGACACCCGACATGCTTTAGCGCATAAACAAGCTGGGCGGGCAAAGACATTTTGACTTTTTTAATACCAAAGAGCCAATTTAGAGTGTGGATGGTGGATTCAAGTCAACTATCATCCTTGTGTTTACTTTCAAACTTTTTTAGGAACATCATGATTCAAACCATCAAATCCATTTCTATTGTTTTTTGCATGAGCTTTTGCCTCTCTGCTTGCTCTACGATGTCCTCGGCCTATGACTCAGTGACTGATACTGTGGGCGGCTGGTTCAAATCTGACGACGCTAAAAAATAAAATCAAAAATTAAAAAAACCAGCCTTCGGGCTGGTTTTGTGTATTTACGGCGGCTTATTTGGCGGAGAGGGCGGGATTCGAACCCGCGGAGGGCTATTAACCCTCACACGCTTTCCAGGCGTGCGACTTAAACCGCTCATCCACCTCTCCAGTTGGTTCATTGTATCAGTGCGCTCGACAGGTAAACTTTATACTTTGCCCCTTTGTGGTTGACCTCGCTCGGAGTAGCTGATGAAATTTCGTTTCCCCATCGTCATCATTGACGAAGACTTTCGTTCTGAAAATACTTCGGGGCTTGGTATTCGAGCGCTGGCCCAAGCTATTGAAAGCGAAGGCTATGAGGTGATGGGTGTCACAAGTTACGGCGATCTCAGTCAGTTTGCGCAACAGCAGTCGCGAGCAAGTGCTTTCATTCTTTCTATCGATGATGAAGAATTCACACCAGGTCCGGATTTAGACCCTGCGGTGGTTAATCTTCGAAGTTTCATTGATGAAGTTCGGCGAAAAAATACGGATGTCCCCATTTATGTCTACGGCGAAACAAAGACTTCACGTCATTTGCCCAATGACATTTTGCGAGAGTTGCATGGCTTCATTCACATGTTTGAAGACACGCCTGAGTTCGTTGCAAGACACATCATTCGCGAAGCCAAAAGTTATTTAGAGGGGGTGCAGCCACCTTTTTTCAAAGCTTTACTGGATTACGCTGAGGATGGTTCTTACTCATGGCATTGTCCTGGTCATTCAGGCGGGGTCGCTTTTCTTAAAAGTCCTGTGGGTCAGATGTTTCATCAGTTCTTTGGCGAAAACATGCTCAGGGCTGACGTTTGCAATGCTGTTGAGGAGTTAGGGCAACTGCTTGACCATGACGGCGCTATTGGTGAAAGTGAGCGAAACGCGGCGCGAATTTTCAACGCTGACCATTGTTTTTTTGTCACCAATGGCACCAGTACATCCAACAAAATTGTGTGGCATCACACGGTAGCGCCTGGCGATGTGGTGGTGGTGGACAGAAACTGCCATAAATCCGTTTTGCACTCCATCATCATGACCGGAGCTGTTCCTGTTTTTCTAAAACCCACAAGAAACCATTTCGGCATCATCGGCCCTATTCCGCAGAGCGAATTTGAACCTGCTGCGATTGAAGCCAAAATCAAAGCCAATCCTTTGCTCAAAGGAAATGCAAGCAGCACACTCAAGCCTAAAGTATTGACCTTAACCCAATCTACTTATGACGGTGTTTTGTACAACACAGAAACCATCAAGAATATGTTGGATGGCTATATTCCCAACTTGCACTTTGACGAGGCTTGGTTGCCACATGCTGCCTTTCATCCCTTTTATGGCACGTACCATGCCATGGGTAAAAAGCGCATAAGACCTAAAGAAGCAATGGTTTACTCCACGCAGTCGGTCCATAAGCTTCTTGCAGGTATCAGCCAAGCAAGTCATGTGTTGGTTCAAGACTCTCAAACACATCACTTAGACAGGCATTTATTCAATGAAGCCTATTTGATGCACACCAGCACCAGTCCACAGTACAGCATCATTGCCAGTTGCGATGTGGCCGCTGCCATGATGGAACCCCCAGGTGGAACTGCTTTGGTGGAGGAAAGTATTGCGGAGGCTCTAGATTTCCGACGCGCCATGCGCAAGGTGGACGCAGAATATGGCAAGGATTGGTGGTTCAAGGTGTGGGGGCCTGAAAACCTTGTGGAAGATGGAATTGGCCGCGCCGATAACTGGATTATCAAAGCAGAGAAAAAGGGCCGTAAAAAGAAAAATGAAGATCCGAATTGGCACGGCTTTGGCGATTTGGCCGATGGTTTTAATATGCTGGATCCCATCAAGGCAACGATTGTCACGCCTGGCTTGAATTTAGATGGCAAGTTTGATAAGGCCGGTATTCCCGCCAGTATCGTGACGAAATTTTTAGCTGAGCATGGCGTTATTGTTGAAAAAACGGGTTTGTACAGTTTTTTCATCATGTTCACCATTGGTATTACCAAGGGCCGCTGGAACTCTTTGCTAACAGCTTTGCAGCAGTTCAAAGACGACTACGACAGAAACCAACCCATGTGGCGTATCTTGCCGGAGTTTTGTCAAAAGTATGCCCGTTATGAAAGGATGGGCCTGCGTGACTTATGCCACCATATTCATTCCTTGTATTCAAAATTTGATATCGCAAAACTCACCACAGAAATGTATTTGAGCGACCTTAAGCCTGCGATGAAGCCCAGCGATGCATATTCGCAAATAGCCCATCGCAACACTGAGAGGGTCCCTATTGACGAGTTGGAAGGCCGCATTACAACCAGTTTGGTCACACCTTACCCACCTGGTATTCCTCTGCTTATTCCCGGTGAAGTTTTCAATAAAAAAATCATTGATTATTTGAAATTTGCACGTGAGTTCAATCTTCAATGTCCAGGTTTTGAAACCGACATCCATGGTTTGGTTGAGGTGAAGGACGATCAGGGCAAGACCCATTATTTTGCAGATTGTGTCAAGAATTGATTTTTAATATGAGCCAAGCAAAATCTTTTTACCCTGAATCATCTTTGCAGCAATGGTCTGACGCCGCCCAAAAGTCTTCCCCGGGTTCAGACCTTTTAGGTCTAAATTGGAATACACCTGACGGTATTTCAATCAAGCCCTTGTACACAGCCAAAGATTTGCAAGGTCTTTTGCATACAGATACTTTGCCTGGTTTTGCGCCTTACCTAAGAGGCCCACAGGCAACCATGTATGCAGTTCGACCGTGGACTATTCGTCAATATGCGGGTTTTTCAACAGCAGAAGAGTCCAATGCTTTTTACAGAAAGGCTTTGGCAGGTGGTGGACAGGGCGTATCTGTTGCTTTCGATCTGGCCACACACAGGGGTTATGACTCTGATCACCCAAGGGTGACGGGCGATGTGGGCAAAGCGGGGGTAGCGATTGACTCTGTCGAGGATATGAAGATTTTGTTTGATCAAATTCCTTTAGACAAAGTTTCTGTTTCCATGACCATGAATGGCGCAGTACTTCCTGTTCTTGCTGGCTATGTTGTTGCAGCAGAAGAGCAGGGCGTTAGCCAAGAGCATCTGAGTGGAACGATTCAGAACGATATTCTCAAAGAGTTCATGGTGCGAAATACTTATATTTACCCGCCTGAACCCAGTATGCGAATTGTGGGTGACATCATCGCTTACACCGCGCAACACATGCCGAAATTCAATTCCATCAGCATCAGTGGCTATCACATGCAGGAAGCTGGTGCAAATCAGTCGCTAGAACTCGCCCTGACTTTGGCGGATGGGCAAGAATATGTCCGAACAGCGTTGGCCAAAGGCTTGGCTGTTGATTCATTTGCGCCGCGCTTATCGTTTTTTTGGGCGATAGGCATGAATTTTTACCTTGAGATTGCCAAAATGCGAGCAGCAAGGTTGTTGTGGTGCCGAATCATGCAAGACTTTGGTGCAAAAAGCCCCAAAAGCTTGATGTTGCGTACCCACTGTCAAACTTCTGGCTGGAGCTTAACTGAGCAAGACCCCTACAACAACATTGTGAGAACCACCATTGAAGCCATGGCCGCAGTTTTTGGCGGTACCCAAAGTTTGCACACCAACAGTTTTGACGAAGCGATTGCTTTACCTACCGAGTTCTCTTCTCGTATTGCTCGAAATACCCAATTGATCATTCAAGAGGAGACCCATATCACCAGCGTGATTGATCCATGGGCTGGCAGCTATATGATGGAAAAAGTCACGCAAGAAATGGCCGACGAAGCATGGAAAATCATTGAAGAAGTCAATGCCATGGGTGGCATGACCAAGGCGGTTGGTTCGGGCTGGGCAAAATTAAAAATTGAAGCTGCAGCGGCTGACAAGCAAGCCCGTATTGACTCTGGACAAGACGTGATTGTGGGCGTCAACAAATACAAACTCGCTCAAGAAGATTCCGTTGAAGTCAGAGATATCGACAACGTGAAAGTTCGATTGAGTCAAATTGATCGACTCAAAACCGTCAAGGCCAACAGGGATTCAAAAGCTGTGGCCCAAGCCTTGGCTGCCCTCACCGAAGCTGCTCAAAATGGCGAAGGGAACCTGTTGGATCTGTCGATACAGGCAATGCGATTGCGAGCAACGGTGGGTGAGGTGAGCGAGGCGCTTGAAAAGATATTCGGTCGCCACAGAGCAGATACGCAAAAGGTAAGCGGCATCTATGCTGCAGCTTATGACAGCGGCCATGAGGGTGACACCATGGAATATTGGAATCAACTCAAAGACGATATTGCCATGTTTGCAAATAAGCAAGGCAGAAGACCGCGTGTGATGATCTCTAAACTGGGTCAAGATGGGCACGACCGTGGCGCTAAGGTGGTGTCAACCGCGTTTGCCGATTTGGGTTTTGATGTGGATATTGGTCCGCTGTTTCAAACTCCCGAGGAATGCGCTCGACAGGCGATTGAGAATGATGTACACGCCGTGGGTATTTCTACACTGGCGGCAGGACATAAAACCTTGGTTCCCGCCATCATTGAGGAATTGAAAAAACAAGGAGCGCAAGACATCATTGTGTTCGTAGGCGGTGTCATTCCCAAACAAGATTACGAATTTCTTTACGCTTCAGGTGTGAAAGGTATTTACGGACCAGGCACCCCTATTCCAGTCAGTGCGCGTGATGTGCTGATGCACATCGAGCAAGCTGTGCAAGCTCAAAAATAATTTTGAGTTCCCATGAATGATTTGGCTCAGACTCTGCATGAATTAACGCATGGTGAAGCGCTGCCTAAAAGACGTGCGTTAGCAAAAGCCATCACATTGATGGAGTCCACACGACAAGATCACCGTCAGCAAGCCGATCAGCTATTGACCCAGTTGCTGCCGCACACGGGAAATTCGATGCGAATCGGATTGAGTGGCGTACCTGGCGTAGGCAAATCCACACTTATTGAAAATCTTGGCTTATGGTTAATCACGCAGGGCCATAAGGTGGCTGTTTTGGCAGTCGATCCGTCGTCAAGTCTGTCTGGCGGTTCGATCTTGGGGGACAAAACTCGGATGGAATTGTTATCCAACAACCCTGCGGCATACATTAGACCCAGCCCAAGCAGTGGAACTCTAGGCGGGGTTGCTGAAAAGACCCGCGAGTGCATTCTTTTGTGTGAAGCCGCTGGCTACGACATCGTCATTGTGGAGACCATGGGCGTTGGACAAAGTGAAACAACAGTAGCGGGTATGACGGATATGTTTGTTGTAATGCAACTCCCTAATGCTGGCGATGACCTACAGGCCATAAAAAAAGGGATCATGGAAATTGCCGATGTGGTTCTGATCAACAAATCTGACCTAGATGAGAGTGCTGCTGCACAAGCCCAAGCCTTCATTGAGAGTGCTTTTCATTTGCTGGCGGGACACGCAAAAGCCATGACAGCTGCCAACAAGTGGCATCCCAAAGCACTTAGGTTGTCGGCTTTGTCAGGCTCTGGTGTGTCTGAATTTTGGTCTGTCGTATCTGACTTCAAACAACGCCAAAAGGAAAGTGGCGAATGGCAAAATCGCAGACAGTCGCAGTCTCTGATGTGGCTGCAAGAATTGATTCAAACTGGGCTGAAAATGGCTTTTATTCAAAACCCGAAAGTAGCTTCTCATTTGCCCTCATTAGAACAAGACGTGCTACATGGGCGTATCGCAGCTTCTACAGCCGCTCGTCAATTACTGGCCTTGTAAGACCCTTAAGCTGCTTCCAGAATACACAAATTTCAAAGGTAGATCCATGCAAGACATTATTCATCAACTTGAAGAAAAACGAGCCGCTGCCAGACTGGGTGGTGGTGAGAAGAGAATTGCGGCGCAACATGCCAAAGGAAAATTGACCGCCCGTGAACGCTTAGAGATTTTGTTAGACGAAGGAACGTTTGAAGAGTGGGATATGTTTGTCGAGCATCGTTGTGTGGATTTTGGTATGGAAGCCAACAAAATCCCAGGTGATGGTGTTGTGACTGGCTACGGCATGATCAATGGCCGACTTGTTTTTGTGTTCAGTCAAGATTTCACTGTTTACGGCGGTGCTTTGTCAGAGTCACATGCTGAAAAGATATGCAAGATCATGGACCAAGCATTGAAGGTGGGCGCACCCGTCATTGGCTTGAATGATTCAGGGGGTGCGCGTATTCAAGAAGGTGTTGCCTCTTTAGGTGGCTACGCGGAGGTGTTTCAGCGCAACGTCATGGCCAGTGGCGTGGTTCCACAAATCAGCATGATCATGGGCCCCTCAGCCGGTGGTGCTGTCTATTCCCCAGCGCTGACCGACTTCATCTTTATGGTCAAGGACAGCTCCTATATGTTCGTCACTGGCCCTGAAGTGGTGAAAACCGTCACGCATGAAGAAGTCAGTGCAGAAGATTTGGGTGGCGCTACAACGCACACGACCATAAGCGGCGTGGCTGATATGGCTTTCAATAACGATGTAGAAGCTCTTTTGATGCTTAGGCGCTTGTACAACTACCTACCCTTGAATAACCGAGAAAAACCGCCTGTTCGCCCAAGTGGGGATCCTGCAGAGCGGATAGACAAAAGCTTAGACAGCTTGGTTCCCGATAACCCCAACATGCCTTATGACATGAAGGAACTCATTCTCAAAACAGTAGATGACGGGGACTTCTTTGAATTACAACCTGACTATGCAAAAAATATCTTGATTGGTTTTGCAAGAATGGCGGGGCAAACCGTGGGTATTGTGGCCAATCAACCTCTGGTTTTGGCTGGATGCTTGGACATCAAAAGCAGTATCAAAGCTGCAAGATTTGTCCGCTTTTGCGATGCTTTTAATATTCCAGTCATTACTTTTGTCGATGTCCCCGGCTTCATGCCCGGCACCTCTCAAGAATATGGCGGCATCATCAAACATGGGGCAAAGCTTTTGTATGCGTATGCAGAATGCACAGTGCCAAAAATTACTGTCATTACTCGCAAAGCCTATGGCGGCGCCTACGATGTGATGGCTTCAAAGCACTTAAGAGGTGATGTCAATTTCGCCTGGCCCCATGCTGAAATTGCTGTCATGGGCGCCAAAGGAGCTGTAGAAATTATTTTCCGTGAAGACAAAGGTAACCCAGAGAAGTTAGCTTCTAAAGAGGCGGAATATAAGGCCAGGTTTGCCAACCCATTCGTTGCCGGTGCTAGAGGATTTATTGATGACGTTATTCTTCCCAGTGAGACCCGTAAGAGGGTTTGCCGTTCTTTGGTGATGTTGAAAGATAAAAAAATTGAGAACCCGTGGCGTAAGCACGGCAACATTCCACTTTAAAGTTCTAGGAAAAGCAATGTTCACCAAAATTTTGATTGCAAACAGAGGCGAAATTGCCTGTCGTGTGATTGCTACTGCAAAGCGCATGGGTATTTCTACGGTCGCTGTTTATTCTGAAGCGGATAAAAATGCCCGCCATGTTGCTGTGGCGGATGAGTCAGTTTGCATTGGCCCAGCTGCTAGCCGCGAAAGCTATCTCTTGGGCGATGTGATTATTTCTGCCGCTAAAAAGACAGGCGCTCAAGCCATTCACCCAGGCTATGGATTTCTTAGTGAGAATGAGGAGTTTGCTCGTCGTTGTGAAGAAAATTCGATCGTCTTCATTGGCCCCAAACATGAGGCGATTGCGGCGATGGGTGACAAAATTGCTTCTAAAAAATTGGCTGCACTGGCGAATGTCAATACCATTCCAGGCGTCAATGAAGCCATAGAA
>Ga0209444_10001984_pt1 | contig 11272 bp, 5 predicted proteins | sample LauGreFaBDMM15DN_2_FD_188215 | JGI IMG/M metagenome (GOLD analysis project Ga0209444, IMG submission 188215) | Freshwater lake microbial communities from Lake Michigan, USA - Fa13.BD.MM15.DN (SPAdes) (version 2) | ecosystem: Environmental > Aquatic > Freshwater > Lake | place: Lake Michigan, USA...
CGCCAACCGCCGATTCCCGCCCTCGCGTAGGTGCTCCGACTCCCCAGCACCACGGGCACATCCACCCCGCCCGCAACCGCCAAAAATCCCCGGCAACCCCTCACCGCCGCGCCAAATTTAAGCCGTTGCCCCGCGACGACGCGCACCGGCTGCCACGCCGCGCACCCGGCAAAGTCCGCCCCGCCGAGCGCGACTAGCCCATCGCTCAAAAACTCAATCTCCGGTCCCAGCAGGGTGAGCTCAAGCCCCGCCGCATCCTCCGAGTTACCCACCAGCAGATTGGCGATTCGCGCCGCCATCGCATCGGCCGCCCCGCCGCTCGGCACGCCGACGGCCCGCTGCCCCGGACGCCCCAAATCTTGCACCGTCGTCAGCATCCCCGCACTCACCACCCGCAGTCCCGCTCCCGCGTCCCGCCGAAGTTTGTCATCTAATAGATGACAAACTTCCCCGTCGGATTGCGCTGCGGGCGCATTTATCGCCGTCGCGGCACGGAATTTCACCCGATCGCCGACCCGCAGCAACGCCGGTTCAGGCCGAGCAGCGTCGAACATAACGGCATTGGTTCGCCCGATCAGCTGCCAGCCACCGGGAGATTCTAACGGATAAACCCCGGTTTGCCCGCCGCCAATTCCCACCGTTCCGGCCGGCACTTTGGTCCGGGGCGTGGCCCGTCGCGGCGTCGCCAACTCCCGAGGCAGCCCGCTCAAATAAGGAAAACCCGGCGTGAACCCGATCGCTTCAACCCGATACTCCGCCGCGCTGTGGCGCGCGATGACCTCCTCCACGCTCAAGCCGACCTGGGTCGCGACCGCAATCAGGTCCGGTCCGTCCGAACCACCATAACTCACTTCCAACTCCACCACTCGTCCGCGGTTGCCTTGCCCGTTATCTTCAACCTCCGCCACGATCTCGGCGATGATCGCGCCCAATCTAGCATACGGGCTCTCGTTCTCGCACTTCAGCCCCAGAAGATCGTAGAAAACCGTCACACTCGCAAACGCCGGCACGACTGCGAGCAAGCCGGGCACTCGCCCTTCCCTCAACCGATCCGTCACATTCGCCAGCACGATTCGACGCTCGTCGGCGGCCAAATCGGGCCACGACACGACGACGGCGGAATCGCCCAACGGTGCGAGTTGCATGGCGCGAATGTGTTCACGCTTCATCTAAAATAAAAACAAAAAAACCCGCCGACTTCATGTCGGCGGGTTGGCCAAAAAATCACTCCACCTCTCAGCGCACCTGCGCCAGCGCCGACGGAACTCCGGGCGCAGCCGCCACCGGCAAACAGAATTCCGGCACGGGCCGACCCGTCGGCTTGGCCGCCGCCAGTCGCGGATTCTGCTTCGCCGCCTGAAGGTCGCGGCTGAACTCCGACAGAATCTCCCCACTATCCAGCTCTGACGCCGCGCGGTTTTGGAAAATCGTCACGTTATTGCGCAAATCGGTCACCTCGACGAGCGCGATGCCGGTCGCGCCACCACCACCGGAAACAACCGCCGAGTAATTCCCGGCCGGCAGCGTTACGAGCAGCGCGGATTCCACGCTGTTCGTCGGCACGCCAGCGAGACCATTGAGTTCGGAAAGAGGAGCCGGCAGCGCCGTCGCCGCGCCAACGTCGTCATTCGACGCCATCACGCGTCCGTTACCGTCAATCAAGGTCAACACCGGATTGGTGAGCGCGCCGGTAACACCGAAATTTGAGAGCGACGGGCCCTTGGCCGTGATCAGCATTCGCACCGGTTCCGATCCGATAACGTTAAATCCAGCAATCAAGACCTGATTCCCCGTGCCCACGAACCCACGGCTGGAGACGCTCGCCACCCGCGAAGCAGGCAATTCTTCGGACGCCAGCACTTGTCCTCGGATTTCTCCGCCGGTGAAAGTGTTGCTGTGGAAATTTAGATACGTTCCACCCGTCAGCAGCCGCACCGGGTCGCCGACATACGCGATATTGAGAAACGTGCCGGTGATCGTGTTACCGTCGCGGAAGTAGCTCGCGACGGTGCCCGCACCGAGGCCCGTCGCGACCGGCCCGCTGACTCCCGGAGCCCCATCATGGAAGTGGGAGTTCGTCAGCGTGTTCGTGAAGTTATACAGGCTCACCCGCAGATTCATCCGGTTGGTTCCAGGATCGTAGCTCATCACCGCCGCGCCGAACGCGTTGGATGCGCTGAGCGCCGCGGCGTTGGCCGGAAACGCGGCCTGCTCCTGCGCGACATCAATCCTCGCTACGAGTCGTTTCGGTTGGGCGATCAGTTGCCCGCGCACTTCTCCACCGGGAAACGCCGCGGTGTGGAAGTTTAGGTAAGCACCATTCTGGAGCAGCGTGAGCTTGGTGCCTCCATAGGTCAGTCCACGGAACGTTGCCGTCAGCGTCGCGCCGCTGCGGGAATAGACCGCCTCGCCACCGAGGTTCGTCACGACCCCACCGTTTGCACCGGACAGTCCCTCATGGATGTGTGAAGCCGCGAGCGCGCTCGAAAAATTTCTGATGCTCAACACGAGGTCGAAGGTATTTGCCGCCACATCGTAGATCATGATCGCCGACCCCACCGCGGGTGACGCGTTTGTTGGCACCTCCTGCTCCGCGTTGATGGTGGCCCGAAATTCGACGATTTGAGCGGATGCCGATAATGCGAGGGCCGCGAAAGCGCCCGAGAACCAAGTGATACGAGGGATAATTTTCATGGGGAAAGGGTGACATAAATCGTTGAATACCGGATAGCAAACTCTGTGATCAGTAGGCTGCCCCCATCCGTCCGTAGAGAAAATTGTCACCGGACCGTCAGGATTCGCTGCCGACGCTTGCAAACTCCCCGACTTATTCAACCCCTCGGGTCGGCCCGACACTTTACGGTAGGGTTTGAACATTAGTACCTTCGGCGGATTGCTCCCGATATACGTTCCTCTTCTCTCCCCTTCACCGCTGTTGCTTTGGTCCTTAGCTTTAGCGCCTGCCGCGATCCTAAAATCAAATCTTACCGCGTTCCGAAAAAGAAAGAGTGTAGGACGACATACAGAAACCAGCCCGCGTTGCCCTTTTACATGAACAACCCGCTGCGCTATGCCGGCCTCACGTTCTAACAAGCCGGCTTCGAAAACGACGACAAGACGACGATCCTCCGGGTTGTGCGCAACCCCAGTTGGACGATGCCCTACATCGCCTGTACCTTGACGACCCTCGGCTTGATTATCCAGTTTGGCATTCATCTCTTTGCCTTTATCGGCCGCCGCCGTCGCGTCGCGCCCGTCGCCGCCTGAAGGTCGCGGCTGAACTCCGACAAAGCCTCCCCGCCGTCCCGCTCGGAAACGCTCCGTTACCGGACCGACCCGCCGCCCGGCCGGACCCGTCGACCAGCAACGTGTAGAAAAACGCGCGGCCAAGTGCGGTTTTCGTCGTATGCCCCGACGTTTGCCCACTCGCCCAGCGCGATGCGCCCACAAAAGATAGGGGCTAATTCCGTTGGCTTGGTCTTCCAAAAATCGCGAAGCGGAAACGACGCCGACGCGACCATCAGCCGCAGTCAGGCGAGTTCGCGGAGGATCTCCTCGCGCAGGACCCGGCCAATGTGGGCGGCTTCGGACTTCGTGAAGAGTACGCCCAACGGGATTGCAATCAGGCGCTCGGCTAAGTCGTGCGTCCGCGGAAAATCCTCGGGGCGATATCCCGGTGCCGGCCAGGTTTCAAAGTGTTGGAACGGACCGCGGATGCCGGCATGCGTAGACCGATTTTGCACGTACTCACGCGCCGTCTGGGCATAGGTCCCCGTATGGGGCGTCAGCGTGATTCCCCGCTCCCCCGCCCGGGCCCGTACGGCGCGGGCCTGCTCAGCGGTAGGCATGAAGAGATAGGTTTCAAAACCGATGTCGCCCTTCGGGTCCGGAATGCGCCGCCAGGTAACGCCGGGGATCTCGCCCATCCGCGCACGCATCGCTTCGCGCAACGCCCGAACCTTCCGAATCATCGGAGCTACCCGCGCGAGCTGGGCAAGAGCGACGGCCGCAGTCATCTCACTCATGCGAAAATTGCTGCCTGGGAACATCAGCTCGCGGCCCGGGGTGCGCGTCTGATGCTCCGCTCTATACAGGCCGAGGTCGCTCATACGCACGGCGCGTTCGTAGAGTTTCGCGGAGCGCGTTAGCACCATGCCTCCCTCACCAGTGGTCACGACCTTGCGCTGCTGAAAACTGCAGATGGCGATGTCGCCCCATGAACCGACGGGCTTCCCCTTGTAGGACGTTCCGAGGCTCTCGGCGTTGTCTTCAAGCACCCAGAGCCCGCGCGCCTTGGCGAGACGAATGATCGGTGTGAGGTCGGCGGGCACCCCTTGGTAGTGCACCACCAACACGCCGCGGGTGCGCGGCGTCATCAACCGCTTAATTTCGTTTGGATCAAGATTGAGCGTGTCATCGACCTCGGCCAACACCGGTTGTCCGCCCACTCGCACGATCGCAGCAAAGCAGGAGACCCAGCTCCACACGGGAATGATCACCTCGTCACCGGGACCAACTCCGAGTGCACCGAGCGCGACTTCAAGCGCCGCCGTGCCGCTGCTGACGCCCAGCGCATAGGGCACATCGTGCATCTTTTCGCCCGCGCGTTCCACGCGTGAGGCAAAGCTGTTTGGATACGGCGCATTGCCGACACCGTAGTAGCGGAACAACGTCTGTCCGCGAAGAACTCGGGTAACGTTGCGCAGTTCAGCCGCGCCAATCAGACACTCGCCGAGCCCCATCGGTGGAAGTGGACGAGAAAGAGAGGAGCGGATAGTTTTGGGCATAAAAAAGCGGTAAGAAAAGGTTGGCGCCTTGCTAGGCTAGGCGGAGCAGGCGGCGCGCATTCGACCAGAGAAGCTTACTAAGAACACCGGCCGGCAAATCTAACCCTTCGATGAAGGCGAGGTGTTCCGCACCGTATTTATCGCGGCCAAATACGACCTTGTCCTGAAACTCGACCAGAAAGCGGCGGGTCTGCGACGGATCACGGTTCATCGCGATCAAACCGGACTTCGCTGAAATATCGGCGAAGAGATTGTCATATCGCCGCAGCATCGCCTGAAGCCGGCCTTCGCCGGTTGGGGCACCATCGGGATATTGCTCGGAGCGTCCGGGAGCGTCGGCGTCGAACTCGCGCCAGAAGCCCGGGGCATGACCGATGAAAGTGGTCTTGGGACAAAACCGCATGGCGCGTTCGAGGGCCTCGATGTCGCCCCCGAACCAGACGCGCTGCAGCTTCGGGTTTCCCGCGAGGTAGGGCACGTCGAGGTGGAGCAGCACCGCCTGGCCCAATTCGCCGGCCATCTTAAAAACCTCAAGCGATCGCGGATCGTCGAACGGCAAGGTGAACTTCCACTCGCCACAAAGGCGCACGCCATACATCTCGGTCGCGGATCGAAGCATTTGCGGGGCGCCCGGCCAAAGGGGATGGGGGCAGTAGCCAAGGTGCAGCCGTTTCGGATACAGTTCGACCGCCTTGAGCAGGTCGGACAGCGGAAGACCGGCGTGCGTGCCGTCAGGGAGAACCTGCGTAGAGTTGAAGAACTCCGGTTCGACCGTGTGCTGCTCGAAGGGACCCACCTGCCACGTCATGAGCAGGGCCTCGGCTATGCCGTGGGCATCAAGGTCGTCCATCAGGCCCTGAATATTACGCCCACCCCAAAGGACATGCTGGTGGAGATCAAGAATTGGGCCGTGATAATTTTTCATCGAGTGAGAGTGGGACGGAACGCAGCGAGCACCAAGCTGGCGCAATAACCTACCACCAAACTGATACCAATCGTGGTTGCCTGCATGAGAATCGGGCTGACTACCCGCACGAGATAGAAGGAAGCGACCGCACTGACGGCGGTGCCGATGAGCACGCCGTCCCAGCGGGCGCGACGGGTGAACAAGCCAAGACCGTAGGCGGCCGCGAACCCGCCGCCGAATACGGCGAAAGCCTGCATGCCAAAGTCGAGCAGGGAGCTGATTTCCAACAAGGACACTCCGGCGCCGAAAGCGGTGGCGATTAGGCCAATGGAGAGCACTAGGCCCTGGTTGGTGACGCGGTGGCGTAAACCCGCAAAAAGATCTAATCGGTCGAGGAAGTCCACCCTCACCAGGGTCGAGAGGGAGCTGATCCCGCTGCTAAACGTGGACATCGACGCCGCGAGAATCGCCGCGATCAGCAACCCGGCAAGGCCCGCGGGCATCTCCCAAGCGATGAACAATGGAAAGATCGAGTCGTTGGAAACGGTGGGCACGAAACGCTCGGGATGAGCCCGATAAAAGAGGAACAACCCTGATCCGATCATAAAAAAGGTGGTCGCTCCGGGTATGACCAGAGCAGCCATGAAAATGACCGACCCGCGGGCGTGAGCCTCGTTGCGGGTGGCAAAAACGCGCTGCATCAGCATCTGGTCTTTCGGCCACGTCAGCACATTAAATATTTCGAGCACCAGAAAGGCCCAGAGCGTCGGCTGCACGATGCTCAAATCCAAGCTGAACGTCTTAGTTTTGCCCAGTGCAGACGCCTCGCGCAGCATGCCGGGAATATCCGTGCCGAGCAAGTGACAGATCCACCAGCCCCCAACTACCGCGCCCCCCAGCATGATAAAGCACTGCACCAAATCCGTCCAAACCACCGCCCGAAAACCACCAATCATGGTATAAACCGTCGTCAGCACGCCGATGATCACCACTCCCGCTATAGGCGGCAGGCCCAGCATTTGTTGCATCACCAATGCCGGCAGGAGAATCACCACCGCCTGCTTCCCGACAAGGTTGTAGAGAATCGTCACCCCGCTGCTGAAGATCCGCAGCGATGGATGAAAGCGGGTCTCGAGGTACTCATAGACCGAAACTAAATTCATCCGGCGCAGACGCGGAATCAACACCACCGCCGCGATCGTCGTACCCACCAAAGTCACGTAGTTATAGGCCATGTACTGCCAGTTTGTCGCGAATGATTTGGCCGGCACCGAGACGAAGCTGATCGCACTAGTCGCCGTCGCGTACAACGTCACCCCGCCGACGAACCAGTTGAGTTCCCGGTCGGCGAGAAAGTAGTCCGCCGTGGAGGTGGTGCCGCCCCGTGCGCACCACAGCCCGATACCGAGCATCGCCGCCAAGTACAGGACGACGACCGCCACATCAAGAGAACGAACCGGAGGTGACGGAACCGTGATCTCGTGGCGACGAACCACCGCCGCGGCGCCCTCGCCAGCCTTTTCCAATAGACTCGCGCCCTGCCATAGGACCCGGGCTTCGGGCGAGGACGCCTCGAGCCGATCGATCACATGCCAGCGTTCGGTGACGAGATTGTAGCTTGCGACTACCCACCTTGTGCCGGATCCGGCGAGTTCGCGCCCCGATACGAGCAAGCAGGACTGACTGGCACGTCCGAGCACCGCGCCACGCAAAGGCTCAGGCAATGCCGCAGACCCCGCCGCCGTGCCTGCGGTACGACGCAGCAGGGATTCCGCGAACGGTTCTCCCACCAGTTCCCACGATTCGCCGCCGGGCAATGAAAGACGAGTAGGCGAAATATTGACACGCTCGGCGGTGGACCACTCCGCACCGGTCACCGCGGCACTCCGCAAGCTGACGAGCGCCTCTCCACCCGCGGAACGACTCGGGGCGGAAAGCACGACCATAGCGAGCAGACAGAGCGACAGGATCGGAGAGAAATACCGACAAAGCATGGGGTACTGGAAAACTATTCACTACTCCTCGAGCAGCAATCCTCGAAGAATTGAACCGTTCGATTACACGGCATTCCGTGACGGAGACTTTGCTTGAATTGTTGGACCATCCACCCACGCGCCCTCAATCGTGATCGTCTTAGGATACTCGGGCAGCCCTCGCTCATTCCGCAGAATCTGAGCCACCACGGATTCGACCGTCGCCGCACCCAGCTGTTTAGGCAGAAGATCGAGCCCCGCCGACGGATGGAGCTCCTGCGTTGTGTTGAGATTGAAGAAACCCACATCGTCAGGGACGCGCAGATTCCGCCCTGCCAGCCAATCGATCACGATCGGATGATGACCCACAATTACGTCCGGCCGATGCAGGTCGAACCAGGCGAGGAAGCTCTCACGCTCCAAGACATCGGTCAGTAGCGGCGGTACGCAGTCTTCATTTGCAATCGACTGATGATGACTAATAAGCGCGCCGGTCCACTTGTAGAGAATGCGCTTCTCGGCTGCATGCCTGACGTAGAGACCTACCCGACGGTACCCAAGCTGACGTAATTTCTGGACCGAGTGGATCAACGCAGCATGGTGATCCGGGCAGATGGTATGCAGCACCGGCCGAGTGAGACTGTAGTCCATCCGCACCGCGGAGAGTCGGGACCAGTCCACTTCCGACCAGTCCTGCGGTTCCTCAAAAGGCATGACGAACACCCCTTGAATGCCCCGCGTTAAAAGCACCACGTTGAGCCGACGGAAAGAGAGTTGCTTTTCGCTCACCCAGAGCACCTCCAAGCGAAATCCCAGCTCTTCGGCCCGCCGAGAAGCTCCTTGCAGTATGGCATCTTGGAACCGAGCGCGCAACGCATTCGGCTGCTCCGGAGAATTGAGTGCCGCGATCACCCCTCGAAACCCCTGCAGCTGAGCACGCCGGAGATCGGCCATCACTTTACCCACAAGTGGATTATGGACGTAACCGGCGGCCGCAGCGGCCTTCTGGACTCGCTGGCTGGTCTCCAGCTTGACCCGCGGACTGTTGCGCAGGGCTTCTGAAACCGTCGCGGCTGAAAGCCCCAACTCCGCGGCCAATGTTCTGAGGGTGGGAAGGGCTCGCATCCCTGCATGAAGAAGAAAAGCAAAGGCGCGCGCAACAATCTAACGGTTCGACCCTAGAAACGTTAGACTTCGTCGAAAGGGACAGTCTTAGTCATGTTGTAAATCAAACCCCTCCAGCGCGTGCAATCGAACACTCCGTTTAAGAGCATAAACCCGGAGTTGTGCTTCCCCCTCTGTTAGCAGTCATCATCACACCCCCACCCCATGAAAATAAAGTATCTACCAATCCTCGCAGTTTTTACTGCCGTATCCGTCCAAGCGCAGACCGCGCCCGCTGGGACCAACAACAAGTCCGCAAATTCCGACAGCGTGATCAAGCTATCGGAATTCAACGTCTCTGCCGACCGTTCGAGCGGCTACCGCGCTCAAAACGCGATCACGGCGACCGGTTTCGGTTCCAACATCATCGACACGCCGGTGCTGATAAATGTGCTCACGAGCGAGTTCGTTCAAGACGTCGGCGGCAGCCTTCAGAGTGACGTGTTGCGCTATGTGCCGGGCATCGTGACGAACCCTAATTACGAGTCTTATATAAACATTCGCGGCTTCGCGGGACTTCAGTCGTATCGCAACGGCCAGTACCGCCGACAGCTCTACTCGACTTGGGGCATGGACCGTATCGAAGTGATCAAGGGCTCGTCCTCAATCTTCTTCGGTCTCGTGCGACCTGGCGGCGTGGTTAATTACATCACCCGGAAGGCCGAGTTTGGTACCCAAGGAGGCGACGCCCGTGTATCCTTCGGCAGCTGGGACTTCAAAAAAGCCGAAGTAAACTACAACTACGGCTTCGACAAGGTCGCCTTCCGTTTCGGTGCAGGCGGGATTGATGCCGACGGCTGGCGCAACGACGATTTCAAGAACGAGCACTACCTTGGTGGCTCAATGGGCTGGCAAGTCTTCAGCGAGGGCTTGCTGACGATCGACCTTGAAACGGTGCGTCGCGTGAACCAGGACCGCGAATCCGCGGCAGTGCTGCGGAGCAATTCGCGTTACCTTGGAAATTCGGCGGCGATCGCCAGCGGTCTCGCGCCGCGCGCCTGGCTAAATGCCAACGGCTTAGCCAGCACTCCGACCTTTGACATTTTCGCCCCGGTCTTCGGCGGCAGCGATCCGTTCGGCTCTGCCGTCACCATGGGCAAGGAGACCTACTCTTTCTTTCAGTCTTATACGGCGGATCTCGAATACACCCAGAAGATTGGTGATAACCTTGTTTACCAGCTTCAAGGCAACTTCGCGATCGACGACTTTGAGATCCTGCGCTCGATCGGTGGCGACCAAGAGCCATTCGCCAATGGCACAGTCCGTTTCCGCTTCGGCAACTTCGCAAACTACCGCGATTCTTACAACTTCGACAATAAGTTCACCTATCGCTTTCGCCTCGGCGAGACCAGCCATACGCTTGCCTTGGGCCAGGAGTCACAGAGGGTTTATCAAGATACGCCCGGTTGGTTCGACACGCTGGGCCGATTCCAAGACGGACGCTACGGCGCGTTCGCCGTCTGGAACCCACAAACCCAGGCCCTACGCAATGCCGCCCAAGAGCGCAACGCCAGCCCCGAGACTTGGAACATCTACCGCCGCCGCGCGGAAAAGCTGATCGGTTATTATGTCGGACTGCAGTCTGAGTTCTTCGCCGGACGGCTCCGCACGATTGTCGGTACGCGCCGCAATGAGTACGCCCGGAATAGCTACTATGAACGTACGGTGACAAATCCGGAAATCACCACGCCCAAGGCAAAGGCTGACACCCCGCTCTTCGGAGCCCTCTTCAAGTTCACCCCAGACGTCTCTGGCTTTGTCACGTATTCTGAATCGCTCGAGCCCCAGCTAGGTGCTGACGCGGATGGCCGCGGTCTTGATCCGGTAGAGGGCAGCGGCTACGACGTCGGCGTAAAGACCTCCCTGCTCGGAGGCCGACTCGCTGGGTCGATATCGCTCTATGGAGTTAAGCGCGGGAACCTTTCCTCCCGCGACAGCGCCCGGGAAGTCTCAAGCGGACGCCAGCCGTTTTTCATCTATGGTGACGCCGAAGAATCCAACGGCATCGAGGTCGACCTCTCGTACAATCCTAGCGAGCATTGGCAGATCATGATCGGCTACACTCATGCCACCAAAGCGGAAACCGTCTCATCCACCGTTCCCGCCCGCGTCGGTCTCGCGCTTGCTGCCTTCCCTAAGGACGTTCTGTCACTTTGGACCAAATACGATGTTAAGTCCGGCGCCCTTAAGGGCTGGTCGTTCGGCGGCGGGCTGCGCGACAGCTCTTCGGTCATCTTCGCTGCCGACCAGAATCTGACCGCAAAAATGCCTGCCTACACTACGGTCGATCTGCTCACCCAGTACCGATTTAAAATGGGGGGTCGAGATGTGGTCGCGCAGCTTAACGTGAAGAATCTTTTCGATGAAAAGTACCGCGAGGGTAACATGGGCGGCTTCGGCGATCCCCGAAACTTCCTCGTCTCGCTGAGCACGAAATTCTG
>Ga0209444_10001985_pt1 | contig 11269 bp, 7 predicted proteins | sample LauGreFaBDMM15DN_2_FD_188215 | JGI IMG/M metagenome (GOLD analysis project Ga0209444, IMG submission 188215) | Freshwater lake microbial communities from Lake Michigan, USA - Fa13.BD.MM15.DN (SPAdes) (version 2) | ecosystem: Environmental > Aquatic > Freshwater > Lake | place: Lake Michigan, USA...
GGCCAGTTCATCGCCCTCAACAAGCGCCTCGGCAGCAACGTAGCCACCGGAGCTGGAACCGTAACCCTGACCAACGGCGGCAGCATCGTCGTCAACGGCCTGAATATCACCGACGCCGTGACCCTCACCGGCACCGGCGGCGTCTTCGATGTCACCGGCAGCTCGACCGCCTCCGGCGCCATCGGCGGCACGGGCGGCCTCTGGAAGAACGGCACGGGCACACTGACCCTCACCGGCGCCAACTCCTACACCGGCGATACGATTGTAGCAAAAGGTAAGCTCGTCATCAACGGTTCGGTCACCTCGTCGGTCCGCATCCTCAAAGGTAACAGCTTCGGCGGCACCGTGGTGGTGAATGGTAACCTGACCAACCTCGGTACGCTCGCTCCGGGTAACTCCCCTGGCACGACCACCATCAGTGGCAACTACATCGAAGCCGGCACGCTCGATATCGAAGTCTGGGGCACGACCGCTAATACGCAGCATGACCAAGTGGTCGTCTCGGGCACCGCGACCTTCCAGGCCGGCAGCACCCTGATGGTCACCAGGACCGGTAGCACCTTCGACCTGAGCCGCACGCAGTCCGTCCTCGCCGTGAGCGCCCTCGCCTACTCGGGCGCCTTCACGACGCTCGATCGCGGCACGCAGACCACGCAGGTGTTCTTCAATAACGCCACGGGTCGCATCCACGGTTCCGGCCTGACCGAAACCCAGACGTTCGCCGACCTGACCGTCGACACCAACCGCAAGGCGATCGCCACCGTGCTCTACGCGAACGGCCTCACCGACGCCGCGGTCATCAAGAACGGAACCATCGTCGCGACTGCCGCTACCGGCACAAAGGCCTTCATCGCCGCCGGTGAGATGGGTGCCGCGACCGTCGCCTTCCTCGGCGCCGCCAACGTCGACACCGCCCTGGACGCGCTCTCCCCGGAACCCTACGGCACGACGCTGGTGATGGCCTCCCGCAACACGTACTCGCTCGCCCGCTCCCTCGCCGGAGCCCAGGCCTTCGGAGACACGTGGAACGCGCAGCTCGGCTACGACCAGCAGCAGTCCACCTCCACGGCCTCGACGACCACGCTCAACGGCGCGTTCGACGTGAACTCGACCTACGCCCTACTCAGCCGCAAGGTCGGCACCGCCTCGGTCTTCTCCGTGCTGTTCGCCAACAATAACGGCAAGACCTCCGCGTCGGGCTTCGCTTCGGAAGCTTCGGGTGAATCCTATGGCCTCGGCTTCGGTACGGAATGGGCGCTCGGCCGTCTGGATGTCGGTGTCGTCAAAGGCGACCTAAAGGCCAGCGGATCTCGTGCCGGCCAGTCGTTCAGCAACCAGAATATCGAGTCCACCACGTTGTCGGCCCGCATGAGCTTCACCAAGCTCGGCGACTTCGTCCCGTATGTCGCGCTCAGCCGCAACATCACCGAGAGCGACGCGTTCACCGAGGTCGGCACGGGCGCCAACCTCAACGTGGCTGCCGCCAAGCAGTCGGACGTCACCGCCGAAGTCGGCATGAGCTACGGTATCAAGCTCGACGAAAACGTCGTGGTATCTCTGAACGTCGCCTATGAGCACGCCCTCACCAACGATGGCGATACCCTCAACGCGAGCTTCGCGGATGCGGCCTCTCCCACGTCGTTCGCGGTCCGCACCTTCGGTGCCAGCCAGGACCTCCTGCGTGGCGGTATCGGCTTCAACCTCGGTCTCGGCCAAGGCCGCTCCGCTGGCGTGAGCTACGACTACCACACCGGTGCCGACGTGAAGTCTGCCCACCAGATCAAGGCCAACTACTCCTTCCGCTTCTAAGCGGTCGGCAAAGCTGGTCCGAAGGCCGCCCACCCGGGCGGCCTTCTTGTTTTACCAAGGCGTGAAGCGGAGGCCGAAGAGCGCAAAGACGGCCGCGGCGAGCAGGCTGAGCGCGGGCAGGAAGAACGGGTCGTAATAATCGGCGGCCCGCGGCTTCTTCTCGAGGACGATGACCTTCTTCATCTCGTCGATGCGCTTGAAGACAGCGTTCAGGGCGTCCGGAGTGACGGCGTTGAAGGCCTCGCCGCCGCTCGAGCGGGCGATGCCGATGAGCGCTGGGTCCACGGGGATGTCCGTCATGAGCACGGTGAAGACAATGACGCCCTTCTCCTTAAGGTCGGCGATGATGGGTACGTCCTTGGGTGATTTGATGTCAGGGCTCTCTCCGTCGGTGATAAGGATAATCATCCGGTCGCCGACGGGTCGCTCGGCGAGGTGGGCCGAGGCCCCGTAAAGGGCGTTACCGATGAAGGTGCCGCCCCAGAGTTCGTCGGGGAGCACATTGGGCGTGATGAACGGACGCGAGAGCATGATCGTCTCGGTATCCAACGTCAGGGGCACCCAGTGGATGAAGTTGCGCGAGAAGATCGTCAGGCCGAAGGCGTCACCCTTGCGGTGGTGCAGGAACTTCTCAAGCGACTCCATGGCGGAATCAAAACGGCTATGCCTGCTCTTGCTCTGGTCGCCATGCGGGCCCCGCATACTGCCCGAGGTATCGAGCACAACCTGGATGTTGGTCAGCTGACGCTCGACTTCCGGCGGCTGGAACGTGATGGGGTGTGCGAGGAAAATGACCGCCAAAGCGAGCAGGCCGGCCGGCAAGCAGTTGGCGATGAGCACCAGACAATGCAGGAACCATCCGCGACGGCCCTTGCCGCCGTCGTAGGGCATCGCCAGGGGCTGCCCAGGGCGCACCCACTCCCAGAAGGCCAGGATGACCGGAAGGGCCAGTAGCGCCAGCCATTGGGGATGCAGGAAGGTCATGGGCGCACGGCCTCGGGGGCCGGAAGGTGCTGGCGGATGATCGTGGCGATCTCGGCATCGGCGATGCCGGAGGCGGGGCGATGGAGCCAGCGCTGCAGATGGCCCAAGGCCTCGCCGGTGCGCTCCCCGCGGGCGATGGCCGCCAAGACTTCGGCCATGGGGGCATCGGCCGGGACGAGCCCTTCACGCCAACAACGCAGCAGAAGCATCTCGAGCCGAGCCTTCTGCACAGCGGAGAGTCCGCCTTGTTCGAGTTCGCCCAGCAGGATTCGCAGCTGTTCAGCCAAGGTGAGCGGGGGCTTCACGGGGACCGGCACAGGCTTCTTCGGTCGACGCCAGAAGATGAGCGCGAACAACCAGAGAATCCAAAAGATCGAAAGCACCACCAGGGTCGCCTGATAATGCCCACGCACGTCGATACCGATTTCCTCGGTCTCCTTGACCCGTGCTTCGAGCTCCTTCGATAACTTCGGATCACCCTTCACCTTGAAAGACGGCAGGCCGCTCAGGACAGCGCCATTATCCGACATGAGGTATGCAATGAGGTCGTGCTCGCCCTCGCGATTCACGAGGTAACGGACGTCATAGACCTTGGCCCCGGCCTGCTCAGTGACTTGAGCGATACGCACGTTCACGGCCACACCGTAACGGAACGGCTTCACGATGAGCCCGGGGCCGCTGTAGGTGATGATGGCGGCCTGCTCGACGCCAAGCGGCACCTTAAGGCTATCCTCTTCCTGGAGGAACCACCAGGCGGCGGCGATGACGGCGAACGCAGCCAGCCCCCGGAGGAGCCAGACACGGAACGACTTCTTCGACGCAGCCATGGTCAGCGGGCGAGACGGCTCGCGAAGCCGCGGTTCTTCAGGAAGAAGGTCAGTTTGCCGAGAATCGGTTCGTCGGTGCGCAGGTTTAGGTAATCGATACCGAAGCGGCTGAGCTCAGCCTTCCAACCAGAAGAGTCGACCTGGCGACGTCCGCCGAAGCCAACGAAGCCGCGACCGGATTCAGCCTCGACGCCGCGGATGATACCCGAGCCACTCAGACCCCGTTCGGCGGGGTCTTCGAAATGAAGGACAATGCAATCGTTCCGTTGGGACAGCACCTGCAACGCCGCGATGGCGTCAGGGTCATGCAAATCGCTCAGGACAATAACGGTGGTACGCTTGGCGAGGGAGGGGGCGAGTTCGCGGGCACGAGTTGAGAGCGAGGTCTTCTCCGCAAAATCGTGCTGACGCAACTGATGCGCCCACTCCATGACGATATTCCGGGAAAGCGTTGGCCGGATATGCAGTTCGCGGGCACCACAACCGAGCAGGCCGACGGGCGTGACCGAAGATTGGGCAGCCAAGCCGATGCCAGTGGCCACGCGCACCGCCCAAGCATACTTGCTCAGGGGCTGCGAGGAGACACACATGGAGGCCGAGGTATCGAGCAGGAGATACAAAGGGATCTGCTTGGTCTCCTTGAACTCCTTGACGTACAGCTTGCCGAGACGCGCCGAGATCTTCCAGTCGATGAACTTGACCGCATCGCCGGCGACATAAGGGCGGGACTGGACGTACTCCAAGCCAGCACCGTGGAAAACGGAATCACGCTGGCCGAAGTCCAGGCTGTTCGCGAGGCGCCGGACGGCGACTTCGAACTGCCGGCTGTCGACCGGATCGTGAGGCAATGTCCGCGGACGAAGCATGGGTTCAGCCTAGCCCAGCAAGGATCGATGCCAGCACCTTGGCGCTGGTCTGCCCGGCGGCCGCGGCCTCGTAGCTGACGCGGACACGGTGCAGGACGACGTCCTCGGCGAGGTCGAAGAGATCTTCCGGGGTGACGTAATCACGGCCACGAATAATCGCACGGGCGCGGGCGGCGTTGACGAGGGCCAGGCCGGCGCGCGGACTGCAACCGAAGTCGAGGTCCTTAGATTCGCGCGTACGACGCACGAGCTCCACGGAATGGCGGAGGAAGACCTCGCTCACGTGGACGCCTTGGACGGCTTCCATCGCGGCGACGAGGTCGGCCTTAGTGCCAACCGGCGAGCCCTCAATCATGTCAAAGGCGGTATTCGGAACCGCCCCACCCTCTTCCTTGCGCAGGCCCATGCCGAGCTGGCGCTGGAGGATGTCCTGCTCCTCGTCGCGATCAGGGTAGCCGAGGCGATGGAGGAGCATGAAACGGTCAAGCTGTGCTTCGGGGAGTTCGAAGGTGCCGGATTGCTCGACGGGGTTCTGCGTCGCGATGACGAGGAACGGCGTCGGCAGACGCATGGTCTGGCCACCGAGGGTGACCTTGCGCTCCTGCATGGCCTCGAGCATCGCGCCCTGCACCTTCGGCGCGGCGCGGTTGATTTCGTCGGCGAGAAGCAGATTGGTGAAGACTGGGCCGCGATGAATGCGGAAGTCCCCCGTCTTCTGGTCGACGACCTCAGAGCCGACAATATCGGACGGCAGCATGTCGACGGTGAACTGGATACGACGGAAATCCAGGGCGATGGCCTTGGCGACGGTGTTCACGAGGAGCGTCTTCGCCAGGCCAGGCATACCCTGCAGCAGCAGGTGGCCGCCGGTGAGGAGCGCGATCATGACGCGCTCGACGACGACGTCTTGGCCGACGACGACCTTGCCGACACGCGTGCGGACGTCGGCGACGAATTGGTGGGCGGCCTGCACGGCCGCGGGGTTAGGATGGTTGCTCATGTCTTAAGGGGTAGGGATAGGGGTAGGAAATGAAGTCGGAGCATCAGCGGAGTTGGCGGAGCCATTTTTCCGCGACAGTTTTCAGGTCCGCCGGCGACAGTGTGGTCGTGCCGCCGAAGCAGCCCGTCTGTACGCGCTCGATGTCCTGTTGGAGGTCGGCCCTCTGCGCGGTGGTGAACTTTACCAGCGGGCTGGTACCCAGTTTGCGCAGTAAGGCGACGACGGCAAAACCATCGATCGTCGCGGGTAGTTTAAAGACATCACGCGCACGCGGCGGACGTGGCCCGGTGTCACGCTTGCGGAGCGTCAGCCAGACGACGAACGCCGTCACGGCAGCGAGGCCGATGTAGAGGTACGTGGAATAATCTTCGGTGACCGGGGCGACATAGCCCGCGCCTTGGGCCACCTTGACGCGGTCCAGCAAGACGGACGCCTTGGAAAGCACCACCGGGTCGATGTCCTGATAGGTACGCCAGACGGTGGTCGTATTCGCGGCCTTGACCGTCGGGAACGGCACGTCGGTTGCCTTGTCCGCCGCCCGGATGGCGTCACCATCGACGGTGATCGACCAGCGACGCTCGGTGCGCGGGGCCACCTTTTCGCCCCACGTGTTAAGCTCCTTGACCATCAGCGGGTCAATGGACGTCACCTGACGGACTTTCGCGACTGCAGCTAGGGGCGCCAAGTCGAGCAGGTCCTCGAGTTCCGGTACGAGGCCAGAGGCGGTCGCGGCAACTTCCAGGCTGAGCGATCCGTTGATGGCGAATTGGCGCGTATCGAGGGTCTGCGTGACCTCGACCTTGTCGGCAGGACGTGGCGCCGGCTTGCCAGAGGCAACCTTGAGCAGCGTCTCGGCGGAAGTGGCCGGGATTGTCACCGGTCCGCTGAGGTCAATAAAGCGGAGCTCCATCTGCACCGGCGGGATCTTATCGACGCTGGCATCCTTGGCGCGGACGAGCACGTAAGCGAGTGGGGTCTCTTCCCAGCCGGGTCGGGCGGTCGGACGAGACTTCACGTCGGGCGCGGCGAAGGTAATCGAACGAATATCGAAGAACGGCGAGAGGCCTTCCGTGAGCTTCTTCTCGAATTCATCGCGCGGACCCTGCGGCTCGGATCCCTTGGCCACCTGCGGACCACGACGCTTCGAGGCGGCCGCAATGGCAATGGCGTCGTTGCTGAGATACTGGCCGAAGCGGGCCACACGGCCCATGGCTTCCGTATGCACCACGCTCACGATAAGTCCAAACTCCTGACCGACGCCGACGGTGTTGGGCCCGTCGACCTGCGTCTGGACGCGAATCTCACTCAAGAGCTCGTCGAGGTAGTCGGAGCGCTTCTTCAGGCCGAGGGAGAACGGGTCGTCCTTGGTGACCACGAGCGTGCTGGCGAGGTAGCGGTACTTCAGGTCCTCATGCAAAGGATTGTTGGTATCGTTGAGGCGGCTGTTGAGCGACTTCGCCAGTTGACCCATGTGAGTCGGCGCCAGCTTGCCTGGTAGCGCGAGGATGGCGGCACGGATATGGCCGAGGGCCGCGCGGTTCATCGGGCGGCCAAGATTGACCTGACCAGTGCTGCCGATGCCAAGGACAGCATTGAACCAACTGAGGTAAGGGTCGATGGTCAGCTCGTTGCCCTGCAGGCGGACGACTTGGCGACCGTAAGCCGTGGCAGCGCGCTGGAAGTAGTCCTGCGACTGGAGCGTCTTTTCCTTCGCTGCGACGAGGCGCTTGGCCGGCTCGAGCGGAGCCAGATCCTGGAAGCTTTCGAAATCGGACCAGTCGTTGAGGACGATTGCGCCCAGCAAGATCGCCTTGTAGGCGTCAGGCCGTCCCGCCTGCCATTCATCAATCATCTTGAGCAACGAAGTATATCCGGCTTCAGCCATTAAATAGGTCTGGGCCTCGTTGCGACGGGTCAAGCTACCGCGCTGGATGTCCGCCCGGCGCCAGCGGTCTCCCAGATTTGAATGCATCTTCTGGGCGAGCAGGAAGAATACCCGCTCATCCATCTTGGCCGTCGGACCAAAGACGCGCTCGATATGCGAATCACGGTAAGCCTCGGCGTTACTATAGGCTAGGTCGAAGGCGTTCACGACCTTGCTCTCGTCGCGCGGAGCGACGCCGGCCTTACGGAAGACCTCCATCATGTGAGCCAAGCTCTCGATATTGCGCTCCATCATCACCGGGGTGATTGGGATCCGGGCGTCCTCGGGTAGACCATAACGGGCGCGCAATTCCTGCGGGAGCTGCGGATTATGCGCCTGCCCCCAAGCGAGGAGGAAGTCTTCGGCGAGGGCTACCCCAGCGGCTGGTCGACGCCGGGCGAGCTCGACGATGCGGTCGGCGGCCATCTCGAAATTAGCGCTCACGATGATAGCGCGGGCGAGGCTGGCGTCGAAGCGGTCGCGGAGGTCGGCCGGTAAGGCCGCAACCCACTTGCCCGCGGGGGCGAGCAGTAGCATCTCTTCGGGGTCAATCTCGCTGGAGCTATTGCGGCTATTGCCACCGCGGCGCGTCCCACCCGACTGGCGGCTGAAAGACTGCTCCACCTCGGCCATCCAAGACTCGGCCATGAGCGTAAGAATCTGTTTCCAAGGCCCGTCACCCGTGTCCGGATTTTCCGCGATGAGGTTGGCGAGCACGGTCTGGGCGCGGAGATTATCGATGCGCTGCGCAGCGGCGGCCTGCGTCTCGTTCTGGATCTTGCGCGAAAGCCCACCGACAATCTTGAGGGCAGCTTCGGGTTGGGACTTCATCAGCTCGGCGAACGTGCCACTCAATACGGCGGGCGAGACCTGCGTGAGCACGCGAAGCATCTCTCCTGCGGCCTTGGTCTTCTCCCACTCATTGATCTTCTTCTCGGATCGAAGGATGGCTACGTTGTCATTCCAGATACGCGAGATCTGGTCGCGCTGGGCGAGCTCGGTAGCCTGCTCGGCGGCGAGGAAGGCGGCGATCTCCAGACGAAGGCCTTCGTCGGCGACCTTGTCCAGGTCGGCGCCATCGGGCAGGTAAGCCTTGGCGAGGTCACGGAAACCCCCGGCAAGCAGCACGCGACCGGCGGCGAGGCGGCGGGCGGGATCCTTGCCGCCCAGCTTTTCGGTGCCGCGCGAAAGACGGTCGGCAATCCAGAAACTTTCGTTGGGCGAGACGACCTGGCCGAGCATCTGGCCGATTTTGCGGAGCTCGAGGTCACTGAGTTCCCCTGGCGCAGCGTCCGCGAGGGCGAAGACGTCCTCAATGCGGACACCGTTCTTCGGACGCTCGGCGAGATCGGTGAGTATCTTGTCGTAGATACCGCGGCCGAGTTCGGGTGGCAGCGCGGCGAGCTCAGCCCGCACCTGCGCCCAGTCCCCAAGGCGGAAGGCGAAGAGGAAGCGGGCGTCAGCGGTCGCACGCGCGTCAGGCTTGGCGGATTTCTCCATCGCGGCGAAGATCTCGGTGAGGTCGCGAGTGTAGCGATGGCGCAGCAGGCGCTCATACTGCTGTTGCGTCTTGGCGTCGAGCGGGGCGGCCTGCTGGGCGGGAAGCGTCGCCGCGAGCACGAGGGCGGCGCAGAGGAACGGACGGAGGAGTCTCATGATATTTTATGTTTAGAAATTGCGGTGGTTCAGGAACCGTTGTCGGGGATCTTCTTGATCTCTTCGAAGAGCTTGCGGTCGTCCTGCTTGGTGGGCTTGCCCTTGGGCTCGGGTCCACCGAGGAGCGCGGCGGCGGCCTTAGCCTTTTTCGGCTCGGGCTTACCCGCGGGTTGGATTTGCAGCGCGGCTTCGAGATTCTGTTGCTTGCCCGCACCGATGCCGGCGACGCCTTCGATCGGCTTGATGCCGCCGGCGGCGGGCTTCACCCCTTCGGACGGCTTCACGCCCTTGACGCCTGCGAGACCCTTGGCGGGAGGCGGAGGCGGCGTCCCCTTAGTACCGGCACCCTTGACGCCTTCAGGGGGCTTCACGCCCTCGGCGCCGACGAGTCCCTTCGCAGGCGGAGGCGGAGGCGTGGCCTTGGTTCCGGCGCCTTTGACGGCTTCCGGGGGCTTCACTCCCTTGACGGCTTCGACGCCCTTCGGGGCGGGCGGAGGTGGCGTGGCTTTCGTGCCGGCGCCCGCGACGGGCTTCGCACCTTCGGTGACGGAAGTCGGCGGAGGTGTTTGTTTCACGGCCTTGGCCCCGCCCGGCGCCTTCACGCCGTCGACTTTATCGACACCTTGCACGGTGGTGGGCGCGACATTCTTCGCGGCGGGATCAATCTCCTTCACCTTGCCGGAGCCTTCCTGTCGGACGCCGCGCACCCCTTCGACCGCGGAAGGTGCGGGCGCTTCCTGGGCTAAGGCGATGACGCCGATGGCGCAAAGGAGGAGGTGGGTCTTCATAAGTTATTCTGGCGAACGGAACGGGCGAATTCCGCTTCGACGCGTTTCTCGTAGTCGGCGAGGGCCGCGGGGTCCTGGTGTTCCGCGAGATAGCGGAACACCTGACGGGTACGTTCGGCGTAAGGGCGCCATTCATCCTCGGTCGCCCCGTTGGCCTTGAGCAAGGAGGTCGCGTAGAAGTAGGCCTTGCCGAGCGTCTCGCGGATGGCGCGAGTCGTCGAACCATCCTCGCCATCGACCGCCGCCGACTCCTTGAGCAACTGGGCCAGGTCGGCAATCGCACCGGCGACGTCGAGCATCTCGATCTTCGCCTTAGCCTTCGCGAGGCGGATCTGATGACGGACGGACGGGCGTTCGTCCTGGGGCAGTTCAGTCGCGAGCTTGTCGTATTCCTCGACGACGGTCGGCCAATCGGGCTCCTTGGCGCGCTCGAGCTCGCGGATACGCCCGAGACGATCACGGGCTTTCTCGCGGGCCATCTGGGTCTGGCCTTCGTTGAAATGATAATAAACCACTCCGACCGGGAAGAGCAGCCAGAGCAGCGTGAAGAATTTCCTCATCGGGCGGCGCCCTCCCCTGCTTCGGTTTCGATGCGGACGACGCGCCAGCGGGAACCAGCATATTGCAAAGCCACCGGCAGCAGCGCGAGGATCGCGGAGCCCAGGGCCATAGCCAGCACCGCCAGCTGCGCGAGATTGAGACCGGATTTCGGGAGCGGCGTGCGCTGGACCAAGTCCCCCAAGGCGGCAGTCGGCAGATGCTTCTCGTTCACGTCGAAATAAGAACCACGCAGGGCGCGGGCGACCGTCGCGAGCACTTCGGCGTCCTGCCGCGATTGGTGACCGGCGATAAAAGTGCCCTTGCGCGGATTACCGACACCGAGCACGAGTACGTCCTTAACGGATTTTGGCCGCGGTAGAATCGGCTGAAGCGGAATGGTGTCACCGTCGGTAAAGATGACCAGCCGCACCGTCTGGGCGGGCATGCCGTCGACCACCTTAACCGCCGCGTTGATGGCGGCACCGAGATCGGTCGAGCCAGCCTTCATCACGTATTGAAGAGGCAGGCCGTTAAAGACATTGCGGACGAGCTCAGGGTCGTGCGCGTCCATCACCACGGAATGGGCTTCAGTATAGAAACCGATGACGCCGTAACGCAGATCGCCGCCCACGCGCATGAGCACGGTTTCGACTTCTTCGCGCATGCGCTCTTGCCGGGTCTGTTTCCCTTCCGGGCCAGCGTCCTTGAGGTACATGCTGGGTGAAAGATCGGCCACGAAGATCAGGCGGACCGGCTCCTTGGTCTCCGCAGGCTTACCGTCCTTGGCCGCCTGGTGCAGCTGCCACATCACTGCCAAGCCCCAGGCGAACGCCGTGATCGCCAGGCAACGCAGGAAAGGAGCTAGCATGGTCCAC
>Ga0209444_10001986_pt1 | contig 11267 bp, 13 predicted proteins | sample LauGreFaBDMM15DN_2_FD_188215 | JGI IMG/M metagenome (GOLD analysis project Ga0209444, IMG submission 188215) | Freshwater lake microbial communities from Lake Michigan, USA - Fa13.BD.MM15.DN (SPAdes) (version 2) | ecosystem: Environmental > Aquatic > Freshwater > Lake | place: Lake Michigan...
GCTGATGATCGCGCACGGCTCGAAGACCTGATCCCGGGCATCCTCCTGCGCTTGTCCGGAACGACGCAGTTGCGCCGAAGCGATGCGCGGTCACCCTTGCGCACGCCGGAGACACTGCGTGTCCGTCTCGACTATCGCGGACTGTCGCCGTTGCAACGCGATCTCGACGCATGGGTCCGCACGCCGCGCGGCTTGACCCTGACCCTCTCCCTCGCCGATACGCGGCGCGGCGGCACGGTGGTTGCCGAGCGCGTGATCACCGTCGAACAAGGCCTGCGGATGCGGGGGCGCACAGCGATCACCACCGGTGATGCCTGGTACACCCAGCTATCCACCACGATCGACTCGGCGTCCCAAGAAGTCCTCAAGCCCGTGGCTTGCGAGACACCTTGGTTGGATGTCGTCATGGAGCAGGGCAAATTCCGTCTCTCCACCCGTGGGACGAGCGGACTCGAGAACGGCCGCGCCGTCCTGCTCATCCCCTCCGTCGAGGCCAGCGCGACAGCACGCTGGCCCATCGCCAAGGTCCGCTCTACCTCACGCGTCGATTCAGTGGAGCTTGAGTTGATCAGCGGATCAGCGACCCGTTGTGAAGCCGGTTGCAAGGCCTTAGTGCTTTAACTGCCCGCTTTCTTGATCGTCGGAACTCCGGACTGCAGCTCGCTGGTACGCTGCTCGATGAGCTCGCGCAACGCAGCAATCTCGATGTTCAACCGTGCGACCTCGGCAGTCGTCGCCTTGATGTCCTTCGCTTGAGTATCTGACAACACTGCCACCGTAGTCTTCGCGGCGACACCCGCACTTCCCGGTCTGCTTCCGACTGACGCTTCGATGCGTGAGATTCCCCCTTGCACTCCAGCAAGAGATTTTTCAAGTGCAACGAGCCGTGACTCAAATTGCGACAGCGTGCCCTCAGGCTTGGGCGCGCCGGCGGATTGAGATCCCGCTGCGGTGCCGCTGCGCAAGGACCCCAGCAATTCGTTGATCCGACGCACTTCGAGTGCTTGCAACGCTATCCTGTCTGCCTTGACCTGCTCACGCAATATGATCACGGCACGCTGGGTTGTGTCTTCCGCGACTCCCTTAAACTTGTCGAGTTCAGCGCGCAGAAGAGCGAACTCCGTGATTGTTTTCTCCAGCTTTTCGGCACCCTCGGTCTGCGACGCGATTGCTGTACCCAGTGCTTGCGCCCTTGCGTCCAGCCGCGAAAATGCCATGGCAACCACTACGGCCATCACGATGCCCACGCTCAGCATGATCGCCCCAAATATCGCCGGCGCCTTACGGACCGCTTGGGTGGTCTCTTCGTTTGTCTTTACTACCTTGGAGAGCCGTGACACTGCCTCTTGCGTAGTCTGAGCGCTGTCGTTCGCTGCGTCAGCAGCGTCGAGCACCAGCGAGGTCAGTGTCTCCAAAGGGCTAGCTGTCCCCTCTCCCGTGACTTCCGCGTCCGGCGTTCCGTCGTTCTTGTTCTCTTCACTCATGAGATTGACCTCTTAAAATCATAGCGTGCGATCGGCGCCATCATTCTCGTTGCTTCGTACGCAGACCACGGGTCCGTGCGATGGTCGCCTCGATCCGCTCTCGTAATGCATCATCCACCTGCAGCGAGGCGCTGATGCGGTGCGCTTCAGCCAGCATCGCTTCGGCTTTCTGATAGGTTTCCTCGATCTGTACGCGACGCTGCTCGATCGATTGCACGGTCTCCTCGACTTTCGCCAACGAAGCCTCGAGCACTCCCTCTGCGTCGTCCGCGGTCAGCACCGGCGGTGCGGTCAACGGATCGACCTCCGGTTGCGCAGACGGCGGAATCAGCGCATCGACCTCGCTGGCGACCCGTTTACTGGTCGGGATCTCCTCGATCCCTCGTGAAACGGCAACATCGGATACAGCGGAGTTAGTCGCCGAGTTCAGACGATGGACCGCCACTTCGCTCGATTTGAAGACTGCACTACGGCCAGACTCCGGATGTGCGGGAGTATTGGCTTCAGTATCGTTAGTCTTATCAGACATGAGCTCAGCCTCCGAGTTTTTTTTCTGAATTTGATATAGCCATAGGGATCACGACAGGCTTCGGTCTACAGCTACCCACACGCCAAAGTTGCGCCTGAACAACGCCGGCTGCCGCGGCATCGGGAAACGGACCGATCAGCAGCCGCAGTCGACCATCTTCTGAGAGTATGCGGGTGGGTGTCGCTCTTGGAACACGGGCTAATAGAACATCTACTGCCTCTCGATCTGGATGGAGGCCACAGTCGAACGTCCGTGATGGCGCATTCCGTTGCTCAGCCATCATTTCGTAGATGAAAAAGCCGGCGAGCAGTGCCGCCATCGCCATAAGCGTCGCCTTAATAATAGAGACGGTGGAAGCGGAGCGACTTTTAGCGTCAATGCCGAGTGCTGCAGCCCGTTCTCGAGCCAACTCAGTGAGCACATCTGGGATAGGCAGGTCCGCCACCGGACTGATTGTTGGAGGATCGATTGATAGAGGCGCGTGCAGCGACTCTGAGGTGTCTGTAGTTAGAGCAAGCGTCGGCTCTTCATCATTCGTCGCATCATCATTCGTCGCATCGAGATCCCAAAGCACGGCTAACTCTGCGATGTCTGCGAGCGGCAACAATACGATCTGCGATACAGAAGTTTTGACGAGCAGAAGCACCCGCAGCGCGCTGCCGCGCAGCCCGTTGACGATCCGCTTCAGTGCAGCGGCTTCGTTTAGTGACAGTCCCTCCGCATCGTCGATGATCAGCAGACGTGGCGGCTCAACCTCTGCGGTTTTGCCGAACGACTCCAGCGGGATGTCAGCCAGTAATCTGTTTACCGCTTGAAGTAACGCACCCGCTTCCCCAGGCACATAAAATTCCGTACGGATTCCAACTTTCCGCAGACTTCGCACCAGCTCTCGCGAGGACGTCGTCAGCGTTCGACTCGATGCAGACGTCGTCATCAGAATAGGTGAGGCACCTGCCATCACCATGCTCAACGCTTGTTCTTGACGCGCGAGTCCTTGGATTCTGTCTGCAAACAGCGTCTTCATTGGGTGCCTCCTCTCGTGGGCTCGCCGTTCTCATCAAACAAGAACTCTTTTGGGACCTCTGGCTTTGGAATCTCTGGTGTCTCTAAACTTGAGTCTAACGCGCTCAATCGGAAGACATACGCAAGAATAGCGGCCACCGCGCGATACAGGCCCTCGGGAATAGGCTGGTCGATCTCAGTGGTGAAGTAGAGAGCACGTGCGAGCGGCGGCGCCGAGACGAGCGGGACACCGGCATGTTTCGCGCGTTCCTTGATCGCCGCCGCCACTTCACCACGCCCCTTGGCGAGCACCGTGGGTATTGAGCTTCGTGACTCGTCGTACTCGAGCGCGACTGCGAATTCGGATGGATTTACGATGACGACATCGGCATTACGGACTTTATCGAGCATGCTCCCACGACTGAGCTCACGCTGTCTTTTACGTATCTCCCGCTTTACTTCCGGACGTCCCTCCATATCCTTCATCTCTTCACGCACTTCCTGCATCGTCATCCGCTGACGACGCATGTAGGACCAGCGTTGATAAGGCACATCGAGAATGGCGATGGCGGCCACGACGATGCTGACTAATGTGAAGGTGACTAGCGCCAGCTCCGAGCCTGCTGCCACCATCGGCTCAAGAAACACGCGGGACATCGCGAGCATCTCGTCACGCCGACCCCACAAAACCCAACCAAGCACGACTGCGACTGCGGCAAATTTGACAAGATTACGCAGCAGCCCGACCCACGCTTGTGCACCGAACATCCTGTTCAGGCCGCTGAGCGGATTCAGTTTACTGAACTTCGGCGCCGCCGCCTTACCGGAAAAATTGATACCACCGTTCATTGTTGCAGCACCGATCGCCACGACGATAGTGCTCAGAAGTACCCAGCGTACTGCCCACAATCCTTCCGCAAACCGCATCCCGAAAACAGTTGGCAGATCCTGCGGTGCCTCAACATCCCCTCGGCTGAATGTCAAGCCACCCACGAGGAGAGCCGAAAGTCCCTCCATTATTTCTCCTCCCAAGAGAAACAACAGCAAACAAACGGCAAGCACCACAATCGCTCCGCCAAAGTCTGGCGAACGCGGGAGCTCGCCTCGCTCACGGGCTTGGGTGAGTTTCCGCTGGGTAGGTTCCTCGGTCTTCTCTGTGCTTTGCTCTTCTGCCACGGTTTAGCTACCTGCCCGCAGTTGCGGTCGGATATAGGCCCCGGCTTCCTGCCAAAGCCCTACCATCTGTTCAGTGATCGCAGGCATCAAGACGAACAGTAATCCAAAGCCAACCAGCAGACTCACCGCAAATCCGACGGCGAAGACGTTCAGCGACGGAGTGGCGCGGGATAATGCACCGACGCCGAGATTCACTGCCAACAACGTCAGCAGCAATGGAGCCGCCAGCAACGCGGCACCTTTGAAAATGATCCCGGAGAATCCGATCAGCGACTCGATATTGGACAAGCTCGCTTGTCCTGGAGGCAATGTACGGATGCTTTCGACCAACATCGAGATGACGATGGTATGGCCTCCGGCGGTCAGGAACACGAGTAGCGCGAGGAGATTCAGGAACTGCGACAGGATTGGAGTGGATCCGACCGACGGGTCGAACGACTGCGCAAAGCTGATCCCGACGGTCATCGAGATCTGCTCTCCCGCTGTCACCACGGCGGCTACAACGAACTGTAGGGCGAGCCCCATTGATACACCGATCAATGCCTCTCCCAGCAGTGACAGGAGATCTGGCTTACCGAAGACTTGAGCGGGTTCGGAAAGCGAGGATGGGAATATCGGCGCCATCAAGAAGCAGAGCGAGGCGGCGTACAACAGACGAATACGTGCGGTCCCTACCGACTGGCTGAAGATGGGTGCAGCAGCGAAGAAAGCCGTGAGCCGTGTGAGCGGCAGAATCATCGATTCCAGCCAATCAAGCGTGAGGACTCCGAGCTCGAGCATGGAATTACATCCCCACGTCGGCGACGCGCTCGAGGATCCGTCTTGTAAAGTCGATAAGTAATTGCAGCTGCCACGCACCAATCAGCATTACGAGGATCGTGACGGCAACCAGCTTCGGGAGGAAGCTGAGGGTCATCTCGTTGATCGAGGTGGCAGCCTGGAAGATGCCAACGATTACGCCGACGATGAGGACGACGATGAGCGTCGGCCCTGCGACGAGTCCACCGACCCAGATGCCTTCCCGCACCAGATCAATGACCGCAGTTTCGTTCACGGTAGGGGTGCTGCAAAGCTCGCAGCGAGCGATCCGAGCAACAACGCCCAGCCGTCGACAAGCACGAACAGGAGAAACTTGAACGGTAACGCAATCATCACCGGCGACACCATCATCATACCCATCGCCATGAGCACACTCGCGACGACGAGGTCGATGACCAAGAACGGGATGTAGATCAAAAAGCCGATGGTGAACGCGGTACGGAGCTCGCTGGTGATGAACGAAGGCAGCAGAACGCTCAACGGCGTCTCCATCGGCGCCGCGACCGGCGGCGATTTAGCAAGGTCCATGAACAACTTAAGATCGGACTCCCGCGTCTGCGCGAGCATGAACTTCTTCATTGGGTCGACGGCACGTTCTAGAGCGGTCTCGAACGGGATACTTCCGTCGACATACGGCTTGAGAGCGACCTGCTGCACCTCGGTCAAGGTCGGCCCCATCACAAAGAAGGTCATGAATAACGAAAGACCAACAATCACTTGGTTTGGCGGAGTCTGTGGCGTTCCGAGGGCTTGCCGGAGCAGACCCAGGACGATAACGATCCTCGTGAAGGCCGTCATCGAGAGGACGATTGCCGGAAGCAGTGTGAGGAACGTCATCAAGCCGAGCGCCTGCAGGGTCAGACTGTAGGCTTGCCCCCCATCCGCGGTTGGCTTGGTCCGCAGCAACTCGATCGCGTTCATATCCTGTGCGATCGCCTCTGGAAATGACGCACACACCCCGACGCATATCAGCGCCGTAATCGACCTTAGGATCCTTGTCACGTGCGCTCCTCTTCTACGCGCTCACGCGGATGAGCGGCGATGCGGGTGATCGAAGCCGCCGTCACGCCTAATAGAATTTCCTCGGAGCCGAAACGGACGACCACGAGCCTTTCACGCGGCCCCACCGAGGTCTGCGAGACGATCCCGATAACGTTGCGCGTCATGCCGAGACCGCCACGCCGGAATCGGGCAAGCAGCCAGAACGCCGCCGCTAACAAAGCACCGACGACCAGCAGAGACACCACGTAGCGCACCGGGTCCATAGCTCGACAGTCCTCCTAGATTAAAGATGCTTGACGCGGTCTTCCGGATCGACGACCTGGGTCAGGCGGATCCCGTATCGCTCGTTAACGAGTACCACTTCGCCACGGGCGATCACCGTGTTGTTGACACAGACATCGAGCGGCTCCCCGGCGACGCGGTCGAGTTCAACAACGCTGCCCTGCCCGAGGCGCAGAAGGTCTCGTATCCGAAGCGACGAGCGGCCAACCTCCACAGAGATACTCACTGCGACGTTCTGGATCAGCTCGAGCTGAACGGATGAATCTGCACCCGCGTCACCCTTTGAGATACTGCTTATCGCGGATTCGTTCATGCTGCTGATGCTCCTGTTGTTCGGTCTGGGTTCGATGCAGGACGCTTGCGTCGAGTCGGTGGACTCACAGCATCTATGTCATCGCCATGCGCTTCTTTAACACTGTAACTCTCTACCAGTGGCCGCTCATCCTGTCCCGGCGTCACGATTCGTTCAATCCGCACAGCCGCGTTACCGTCAGCGGTCCCGTATTCGGCATCGAACAGATGCGACGACTGTACGAGGACTTTTACCGCTGGCAAATTCTTGAACCACAGCGTATCGCCTGGGCGTAAAGAGGCTAGATCAAGTGCTGACACTCGAAGTGTGACAAGCTGCGCGACCAACTCGATCTCAGCATCGGTCACAGCGGTTTCAAGCTGGTCGGACCAACGGGCTGCGAGTTTCTCGTCACGCTCACCCGCTTGCACCCCACCGCGAAGCAGTAGTCGGATTGGCTTCAAGGCTGAGAACGGATACATGATCGTCAGCTGTCCATGGGCTGACGAACCGAGCTCAAGATCAAATCGGCATACGGCCACGGTTTCACGATCCTCACCGACTTGGGCGAACGCGGGATTGATCTCCCGGCTCACGAACTCCGGATTGATCGGGTAGACCGGCGCCCATGCATCACGGAGGTGCTCAAAGACGGATTCCATCAAAAGCTGGATGATACGATCCTCGGTAGGCGTGAACCCACGCAACGCGGATAGTTCGATCGCGCTGCCGCCTCGTCCGCCGAAGAAGCTGTCGACAGCACCGTAGATGACGGCCGGGTCCAGTGTCACCAGCCCATAGCCCCGGAGCGGCGTGAAGCGAACGATGTTGACGTTACTCGGTGAAGGCAGCGTCTTGAGGTAGGCGCCAAAAGTCATTACATCGAAGGGCAGTACGGTGATCTTGACAGCTTGACGGAGCAAGGTGAGCAGACCACCGCGTAGTTGTCTCGAGAATCGATCATTGATCATCTCGAGTGCGGCGAGTTGGCCACGCGATGTCGTGTCATTCGCGACCAGGCTATATGCCTGAACTGACGCGCTCGGCGCATCGGTCGTCGACGTATCAAGGTCGCCACTCTCCATCGCATCCACGAGGGCGGCGACCTCTTCGTTGGTCAGCACTTGGTTAGAGGTTGGCATTGGTTTTTTACAGACAGGTAGATCGGCTAGATTACTGGAACACGAAGTGGGTCAACATGACCTCGTCGACGCCACCGAAATCCTCGTTCCGAATCAGTACATCGTTCATCGCATCACGTAATCCCTCGACCAGTTTTGTTCGCCCTTCTAAAGACGTCATCTCTTCCTCACCAAACTGCCCCGCAGTGGCGATGATGGTGGCCTCAATCGCGATCTGGTGCTTCGTGACCCGTTCGACGATCTTCTCGCCATAAAACGTCTTGTAGGCGATCTTGAATTGGATGAACTTCCGCGAGTTAGGGACGTTCAAGGTGAAGTCGCGCTCGATGGGTTTGTAGGTCGCGGTGAATTTCTCGCTCTCCGGCACCTCTGCCGACGGTTTTTCCTCACCGTCGGCTTCACCGGACGCATCGCCCCCTTCAGCCGTTTTTTCTCCGCTCTTTTCATCACTGTGTTCATCACCGTGTTCATCACCGTGTTTTTCGCCCCCCTTCACCTCGGCAGGCGGAGCGCTGAAAAAGCCGGTCATAAAAAGGGTCGCTCCGACCGATCCACCGATCAGCGCGATCGAGCCGGCGGCGAGCATCACAAAGAACAGCAGCTTGGATTTCTTGCTAGGCGCAACATCCCCATCGGGCGCCGCAGCAGCGTCAGGAGCCTTCTTCTTGTCGTCTTTTTTTTCTGACATCGCTATATACCGTCAATGAGTTGAGTGGGTGTTAAACAAAGAAATCAATTGTACGCGAAGAGGGTTCTCTCGCAGCAATTGCATGAAGGGGAACAGCATTGGAGCTGTCATCGGCTGTAGCGGCTTGTTGGCGTCGCACCGCCTGCGCCGTCCATCCCTGTGCCGAACCGTTGAATGGCCGAGAGCCGGACTGACCGAATGTCCATCCCGCCAACTGGAGGCCAGCGGTTTCGAGGGAATCTCGCAGCCGCGGTAGACCGGACTCCAAAAGAGCCCGGACTTCGCCGTTGGCCACGCTGACATTGGCGACTACCGCAGTCCCGCGCAGTGTGAGGTCGATGTCAACCGTCCCCATGTTTGCGGGTTCCATTTGTAAACGCACGCTCCAGTCATCATCGCGGATCTGCGCGAGAACGCGCTCGCCAACAGCCTCTGCAAATGCTTGGACACGCTCATCGACTGTCAGCGTTGGATCAGGCATCACCAGCACACGCCCAGGCTCAGCCGGCTGGGACACCGTGATCGACGGGCGGGCGAGAGGTGCCTCGACCAGGGTAGCGCCGAGGATAGGCAGCGTGGTCGTAGTAGCGAGACCACGATCGGCTCCGACGCTTGTCTCGCTGATCGTGGACATCGGCGAGGAAATCGTCAGCCGAGGCGCCGACTCGTCGCGACCGACAGACGGGCCGACTTCTTTCCATGAGCTTGCCTGAGCACGCTCAACCTTCGGTGCTGGTACGAATCTCTCTAGATCGGCTGCATAGGGGGTTTCTGACACGGGGGCTTCTGACACATATCCAGCTGCCGTGAGATCGCCTTCCGTGGCGATGCCGCTCGGTAGTGGCGCGCGATCGAGACGTGAGCGCTCGGTCAGGATAACTGGAGTTAGCGCGGGAGCGGCGGCACGCAAGATATCGCGCTCATCCGGCGCCCATGTCCGCAGTCGTAGTTGGCTCAAGGACGACCGCATAGGCAACGGATCGACCGGTATCGGCTCGAGTTTCGGCGCCGTGGGTGTCATCGTCACCGACATCGCCGGGGTCACCGGCATCGCCGGGGACGCTGTCATCGCCGGGGTCACCGGCAATGCCTGGGTCACCGGCAATTCCTGGGTCACCGGCAACTGCAGCGGCTGCGCCATACCGGCCATACCCGTCATTCTTGGCGTCTCGGAACGGCTGACGGTTGCCCGCCACATCAGCAGATCTTCATCGGCGATCGGTGGGGGGGCGATCGGTGGGGGCGGTATGACTGCGATCATCGCCAGAGGCACCGCCAACTCTTCCTCGGTGATCCCACGACTGTCGGTGTCCTGCTCGCCCACAGCGATGTCGACAATGGCACGGTCAATGGGTGTTTTCATCCCATCGACTGCGGCCGGAGCCGTCTCGCTGAGCAGCAAGCGCGCGAGGTCACGGTTGATACCCATTCCGACGGCGAAGTCCTCAAGGTCGAGATCAGACTCGCGAACGATCGGTACAGCCGTCGATTCGGTGATCACTCCCGGCAATACCGGCAATCCGTTGCCGGTCAACTCGTGCTTTCCGTCCTCAAGCGTTGGCTCGGCGGGAGGCGCGGGTAAGACGGCTTGCAGGACTGCAGCGAAAGAAATGCCCTCCGCCGCAGGCACAGAAGGGTCATTCGATAGGTCCGACAGGCTCTGCCTCGTCGGAGCCGGACTTTCGAGCATTCGGAAAAGTGTTTCTGGAACAGCCATGGGTGCGGACTACTCTTGCCGGTCGGACTGACTGGTTGCCTGATTTGCAACTTGGATGCCAACACCCCTGCGCCGGCCGCGTTGAGAGAGACCGTCCAGCGTCTTCTGCTCCTCGACAGCCGCCTCCCGCTGCGCGGCCTGGGTGGCACGATCCGCCACCTTCTCGATCGAATCCGCGAATCCGCGCCGCGTACGGGCTTCCTCTTGGGCAGCCTCGAACAAGAACTCGGCTTGGGCGACCTCACCCGATTGCTGCTCCGACAACCCTGTCAACCAACCCGAAAAGTCGCGGTACATGCGTATGCTGCCGGCGCTCTGCACCGTCGTTTCACGCTTCTCGACCAACAAACCGTAGTCGCCGACATACCGCTGTACGGTCTCTAAGCGATCCTGTTCGGACGTCAATGCACGACGGCGTTCGGCTGCCGCACTCTCCGCCATCGAAGCCAGGCTGTCACCGATCGTACGATGCGCTTCAGCCGAGCGGCACGCTGACTGCTGCGAGCGCTCATGCAAGCACCCCGGCCAGCTGTGCAAATCCGCTGGCGAAGTCGACCTGCTCATCACTGTCCTGCTGGAGGAACGAGCGGAGTGCGCCGCGACGCTGCAGCGCTTCGTCAAGGTCCGCATTGGTACCTGGGCGATACGCGCCCACAGCGACCAGATCGCGGTTCTCCTCCCAGGTCGCCATCAAGCGACGGAATTTCCGCACCAGTGCTCGCTGCTCAGCGGTCACCAGCTTGTTGGCGAGGCGAGAGACAGAAAGATTGATATCGATAGCGGGATACTGACCCAGCGCTGCCAAGTCCCGCGACAGGAGCACGTGACCATCGAGGATCGCCCGTGCACCATCGACGATCGGATCGTTGGCGTCATCGCCTTCCGCTAATATCGTGTAGATACCGGTGATGCTGCCGCCGGTCGCGACACTGCCGGCGCGCTCGACAAGCTCGTTGATCATCGAGAAGACCGACGGCGTGTACCCCTTGGTGGTGGGCGGTTCACCGACGGCGAGCCCGACCTCCCGCTGCGCATGGGCTACGCGTGTCAGGGAATCCATGAGCAGCAGCACATCTTTGCCTTGATCGCGGAAGTACTCCGCGATCGCACAGGTGTAATGGGTCGCCCGCAGGC
>Ga0209444_10001987_pt1 | contig 11265 bp, 7 predicted proteins | sample LauGreFaBDMM15DN_2_FD_188215 | JGI IMG/M metagenome (GOLD analysis project Ga0209444, IMG submission 188215) | Freshwater lake microbial communities from Lake Michigan, USA - Fa13.BD.MM15.DN (SPAdes) (version 2) | ecosystem: Environmental > Aquatic > Freshwater > Lake | place: Lake Michigan, USA...
GCGGGCAATGCCTCCAGGTAATCCTTCAGTGGGGCCATACCGCCCCGGATGCCGTAGACCCCATCGGTGGCCACCAGCGGGCGGGCCGATGGCGGTAGTCCACGCAGCTTTGAGTACAACGCGCGGACATCGCCGGAGGCAAAGGAGAGGATTGGCAATCCACTCAAGCGGGCGCCGTCTTGAACGCAGTTGTGTGCAGAGGCATCGACGACCACATGGGTGGCCTGATCCCGCAGTCCTTGCGCCACCGCCAGCGATGCGAGGTAACCCGTGGCCGTGAGGACCGCCGCGGGTTCACTTAGGAAGTCCGCGATGGCTTTCTCTGCGCGGCGGTACAGGGGGTGATCACCGGTCGTCGCTCGAGAAGCACCGGTTTGAAGAGGCCCGCTGGCTGAGGCCTTCAGCCACGCTTCCCGGATCACCGCATCGTCCGACAAGCCGAGGTAATCGCACCCGGAGATGACGATCTTTTCGGACGGTTTGGCTCCGGAGGTAATTGAAGAACTGGTTTGGCCGGTTTGGTCACGGAGCGTCGGCAACGGCGAGCGGAGCCCGGCGACCTTCGATCGTCGCAGGGCCGTCGGTTGCGGATTCGGGATTTTCATGGCGGAAGGTCGCCGGCCATCACTCCGTCTGTCGGACCAAACAATCCTGACATTCCTTCACGCTCCAGTGGCGGGCTTGTTCGAGCGCGCGTTCGAAGAACTGTTTGCGGGCCTTGTCGGAGGCGTTGGATTCCCCTCCGCTCCCGGCGACTTTATGGGCCTTGGCATGCAACGCACTGCGTTCCTCCTGAAGTGCTTTCACCCGAGCCGCCTCCGCCGAGAGTTTGAAGTAGCAGCGGCCGTCCACCCAGGTCTCGAGGCAGCGAGTTGCAGAGTCTAGCGGTGAGCCGCTCCAGATCACGAAGTCGGCGTCCTTGCCCGATTCCAGAGAACCCACCCGGTGGTCGATGCCGAGTTGTTTGGCTGGATTGAGTGTCACAAATTTTAGCGCCTCAGCCTCGGGGGTACCGCCGTACTTCACGGCCTTAGCCGCCTCGAAATTGAGCCGGCGGGCGTGGTCGCTGGAATCGGAGTTGAAACTCACGGTCACCCCGCGCTCCCGCATAAGACTTCCGGCATAAGGGATCGCATCGATGACCTCGTACTTGTAGGCCCACCAGTCGGCGAAGGCACTGGCGCCGGCCCCGTGGCGCGCGATTTCGTCAGCCACCTTATAGCCTTCGAGGATGTGCTGCAGTGACGCCACGCGGACCCCGAAGGACTCCATCACGCGCAGGAATGCTAGGATTTCGTCCTGACGGTAGCTGTGGCAGTGAATGAGCCGGGTTCCTTCGAGGATTTCCACGAGGGCCTCGAGTTCGAGATCTCGCCGAACCGGCGAGCCGTCGGATTGGCGGCCTTTGCGGAACGCATCGCGGTACTGCTGGGCCGCGGTGAATCGATTCCGATAAAAGGTGCCGACGCCCATCCGGGTTTGTGGGAATCGGGTCACCGCCTTGTCGCCCCACCCCGACTGTTTGACGTTCTCGCCAAGAGCGAACTTGATGCCACCGGGAGCCGGCTCGAATTTCAGCGCCTCGGGCGTGGCTCCTTCGCGCAGTTTGATCACACAGTTCTGGCCACCGATCGGATTGGCCGACCCGTGCAATAAGTTCACCAGCGTGGTGCCGCCGGCCAGTTGCTGGTGGATGTTCTCACTCTCGGAATTGACCACATCAGCAACGCGGACCATCGCCGTGCTGGGCAAGGTGCCCTCATTGACCGCACCCAGGATCATCGAGTGCGAATGGCAGTCGAGAATACCGGGGGTCACATGCAGCCCGGTGCCATCGATTTCCTGGACCGCCGGACCGGCCGCCAGCGAAGAACCCACGGCCTGGATTTTTCCGTTGGCCACGAGCAGATCGGCTCGCAAAAGAGTGCCCTCCGGGCCGCTGGTCCAGATCGTGGCATTGCGAATAATTACCGAACCCGGTTGGGCGATGGGTCCGCGGCCGTCCATGGGAGGATGGGCCACGCGTCGGGCCACCAGTTGGCGTTCCTCGGCCTTCTTGGCCTCGGCCTCCACGTTGGGTTCCTTGCGCTCAGGAGTCTTTAAGGCGGCATCGGTCTCGTAGGCCACGCCATCGATCCACACGGCCGTGACCCGGGAAGCCGGATCAAAAAATCCACCGCCGGGCTCCACCACGGTCAGGTGAGCGAGTTTCCCCGATTCAACAGTACCCAGAGAATCACTGAGTCCGCACAAAGCCGCCGGGGTGGTAGTTAATCCAGCCAAGGCATTGGATTCGGAGAGGCCTCGGTCGAGAGCCATACGCAATTGCGAGCGGAAGGATTTGCGGTCCGGCAGTGCGTGGGTAGTCAGGGCGATGGTCAGACCAGAACGGACGAGCAAGGCAGGGTTTTCTGGGGCCCAATCCCAGGCCCGAAGCACGTCGAGGGAGACAGAATCCCACGCAGATTCTTCGGGGAACTTGGGCAACGCCGGAAAGTTGAGCGGCACGATGAACGGAACGGCTGCCTTGGCCATGGGTGCCAAGAGGTCTGGCCGTCGCCATTCCTGACCGCTGGCCACAAGCTGCGGTCGTAACCCCGCTTCGGAAGCCACCCGGAAAGCCCGATCTTGCATCAAGACACTGCCGGCTTCGAAGACCACTGGTTGTGAACCGGCAGCGGACGGGTTTCCTAGCGTCGGTTGGAGCGCTGCGAGAGCCGCGTTAATCTCGGGCCGTGGTCGGGTGCTGGAACGTCCTGCTGAATTGTAATCGGCCTGATCTGCGCGGTACCACGCCGCATCCATCCAGGCTTGCCTCACCGTGGCGATGACTCCCATTAGCGATTTGGGATAGGCATCGCCGCCTCCGCCTCCGACTGCGAAGGCTACATGTTGGGCGGTCTCGGACTTGAGGATCGCCCGGTTCGGAGACACATCCGAGAGGCTGATGGCTACGGATTGTCCGCGCAGGATCCCCTTGGCCGGAACGACATTGGCGGCGGTAAAGCCCATCTCACGCAGGGCGGCCAACTCCTTAGGATCCGGGGACAAGCCATCAATCATCCGCCGTTCGGGTGTCACTTCGGCAATGCCGTGAGCCGGTCCGGGCGATCCGGGATCGCGCTCCTGGCCGGGCACTCCAAAAAAACGAGGGGCCCCGGAGGTGAGTGATCCCGTGCCGTTCGCCGGAAAATCGGAGCCCTGCGTGGTCACCGCACCGCCCGCCGATCCCAGCGTCAGGTAGGGATCGATGAACCCGGGGTAAACGTGCGCGCCGGGCAGGTTCCAAGTCCGGGCCGAGGCGGGGATGTTGATTCCGACACCCACCGAGGCGATCCGGCCATCGCGAATGAGGAGTGTGGCATTGGTCAGGGTCACTCCGGGACGCACATGGGCCAGAATGCCCGTCAGCGCATGTTCACCCCGAGATTCGGGAGTAAATCCGGGGGCAGGAAGGTCGGCCGCTGTGGAAGACCCGATCGCGGCACCGATTGCCAATCCCAAAGCCACCCCCCACGCCACTCGGCCTGCAACTGCGATACTCATGAACTGAAGGCTAGTGAGCTCTCTTTGAAATGCTACGGGCAATTCGGCGACCCGACAGGGTCTGGGCGTTCTGAGGCAGAGGGTCCGCACGTCCCCCGGGCCCGGACTGTTTTCTCTTCGGCAGCGTTTTTTTTGAGGAACCCTGAAAGGTCTGTAGAGGACCCAGCGAATCCTTGGTCAATGGCGGAGATAGGGAGGCTCGCCCTCTGGCCTCAACCCGCTTGCAACAACGACATTTCCAACATCACTCACTATGCAACTGCAACACATCGCCCGAACTCTCGCCCTTCTGCTCGCTGCGATTCCGATCCTCTCGAGTTTACTTTGCGCCCAGCAGCCCATGGTTCTGTGGGATTTTAACCAGACCAACGACCTCCTGCGTGCTACCTCCGGCACAGCGACGCTCGTGGTCCTCGGCGGCCTTCGCACGGCTCCGGCCTCCGGCCTTGGTTCGAGTGATCCCTCGACCAATGCCGACTTTGCCCTGCAACTCACCGGTTTTCCCAAACAGGGTACTGGAGCCCGGACCGCAGGCCTGGAGATTACTACTTCGACGGTAGGTTTTCAGTCCGTTGTCTTAAGGTTCGACGTCCGGGCCACCAGCACGGCCAGTCGCCGCCTCCAAGTGCTGTATTCCACTGACGGGCAAACCTTGAACGCCGGACCAGCCTTCACCTTGAACGGAGGTGCCACCTTCACCAATGGCCTCACGGTTGATTTTTCGGCCATTCCTGAGGCCGCTAATCAGCCAGAGTTTAGGGTTCGACTGGTCTCGGATTGGGACGGGGACTCCTATGTCGGTGCCGCGGGCAATTACAGCACTGTGGGAACCTGGCGGATTGATCACCTGCGATTGACGGGGGTTTCTTCGGGGGTTCAACCCGGGGATTCGGAGTCTGAAAATTCCGCACTTCCTACTATCTCAAGCCAACCCATGTCCCTGCAAGTGCCTGACGAAGGGGGTGCCCTATTTCGGGTCGCAGCGAAAGGAGCCGGTCCTCTGGGTTATCAATGGTTTCTCAATGGACAACTCTTGTCCGGAGCCACCCGCCAAGAGTTGAGGATTGCACAAGTTTCTCCAGACCATCTCGGACTTTATACGGTTCGCGTGAGTCATGCCGAAGGTTCGGTACTTAGTGAGGAAGCCGCGTTGAGCCTCCTGACCGATCCGACCATCCGGCCTGTCCGGGTTGAGGCGGTGCCCGGACTTCAGGGTTCCCTCCGATTAGCCTGGCCCACCCGGCCGGGGAGCACCTATTCGGTCCTCCGGTCGGAGGGCTGGGATGGCTTGACCACGGTCATCGCCACAGGAGTCACCGGCGGCTCCCTCATCGAGACCCCCCCGGCCGGAGACCAATTCTTCTACTGGGTCCAGGTGCAGTAGCCCATCGGGCCGGTGCGCGTTTCGCTGCATAACGAACCGAAGTAGCTGTCAGCGGAGGCTTGGCGACCCATCCCGATGATCCTCTTCCATGGTTTGACAGTCCGGACATGCACTTTTAGCCTAAAGCCATGGAAACCGAGGTTGCTCAAGATTCTATCGTCACCGTCACCGAGAGTGCTGCTCAGCAAATTGCCGCCATGCTGGCCGGTGATACCGAGAACGCGGGCAAGAGCCTGAGGGTGTTCGTCGAGGGCGGTGGCTGCAGTGGTATGCAATACGGCATGGTGTTCGACGAGCGCCGCGCCGATGACTTGGGTGGCGAATTCCACGGCGTGGGTGTGGTTGTTGACCCGTTTTCCGCCAATTACATGCGTGGCGCGGTCATTGATTTCAGCGACGCCCTGACTGGCGGCGGTTTCAAGATCAATAATCCCAACGCCCACAGCAGCTGTGGCTGCGGCAAGTCGTTCTCAGCCTGATCGACGCAGCCGTTGGGTTAAACAAGGTGCTCTGCGGCTTCGAAGAAAGTGTCACAGTCGCAGACACCTCCCGTATTTGATTGGGCGGGTGATCGCCGTATTTCGAAGCGGTTAGAATTCAGGTGACGGTGTCCTGAAGTTATTTCTACGGCTTTAGTCGGGTTTTTAGACCCAGTTCGCATCCAGTTTTCCGCCCCAAATTCGGCGGCGAATTCCACGGAGAGGTCCCGGTTTTCCGGCAGACGTTTTAAGTCGGTCGCCGGAGTCCCTCTTGGAGTGAGGTGTTTGCTGGACCCTCGGCTGTTGCTTTCCCGGTTTTCCGCCGTCTTATGACTTCTCAACCTGGCGTCAAATCGGCTTGAATCGTCGTTCTACGGAACGCCGCAGAGTGCACGTCATTTCAGACCCTTGCTCCCATGGAGGACACCAATTCCCTGATCGAACAGCGCCGCCAGAATCTGGCCGGACTCAATGCCCGGGGTGTCAACCCGTTCATGAACTCGTTTTCGCCCGATGCCCAATGTGGCACCGTTCGAACCGAGTTGGCCCGTTGGGCTGAATGGAACAAATCACCCGAGCCGAAGGGCGAACCGGTGGGCCTGGCAGAAGGAACCCGCGTGCGTCTGGCGGGTCGCATTACGGCCCACCGCGACATGGGCAAGAGTCAATTCCTCGACTTGCGTGACGTCAGTGGCCGCATCCAACTCTGGGTTCAGCCCAAAGTTTTGGGCGAAGACGCTGCCGAAATATTCAAGCTCCTCGACCTCGCTGATTTTATCGGGATTGAAGGCACTTTGTTCATCACTCGCATGGGTGAGCCGAGTGTGAAAGTGGAGTCCTTCACGCCGCTCGGGAAGTCCCTGCGACCCCCTCCCGGCAAATGGCATGGGTTGGAAGACACCGAGATCCGCTACCGCCAGCGCTACCTCGACCTCATGGCCAATGAGCCCATCAAGGAGGTCTTTCTTAAGCGCTCCCACATCCTGAAGGAAATCCGGAGTTTCTTCCACCTGCGAGGCTATGTGGAAGTGGAGACGCCGATGATGCAGGCGATTCCCGGCGGCGCTGCGGCCCAGCCGTTCAAGACCTACCACAACGCCCTGGGCTGCGAGTTTTACATGCGCATCGCGCTGGAGCTGTACCTCAAGCGGCTCCTGGTCGGAGGTGTGGACAAGGTGTTTGAGATTGGTCGCAATTTCCGCAACGAAGGCCTGTCCCGACGGCACAATCCCGAGTTCACCATGCTCGAGGCCTACGAAGCCTACGGCGACTACGCCACCATGATGGAGACGGTCGAGTCGCTCATTCGTCACATCGCCCTGACCGTCGTCGGCACCCTTAAGATCGAGCATCGCAACGCCGAGGGTGAGGTTTTTAAAACGATCGACCTCTCCCATTGGCGTCGGGCCCGCTACAAAGACCTAGTGTGCGAAAAGGCTGGAGACGATTGGTTCATGGTGTCGCCCGAAGAACGCCGTCGACGTGCCGTCGAAGACCTCAAGCTTTCGGGTGACATCGCCGCAGGCTACCAAGACTTCGAAGTCACCGCAGCGGTCTTCGAGAAGCTGGTCGAGCCCACCCTCATCCAGCCCACCTTCGTCACCCACCTGCCCAAGCAGTTGGTTCCCTTGGCCAAAATCTCCGCCGAAGATCCGACGACTGTGGAGGTTTTCGAATGCTGCATTAATGGCCAGGAGATCGCCCCAGGCTACACCGAGCAGAACGACCCCATCGCCCAGCGCGAGGCCCTCGAGCACCAAGCCGGTGGCGAGCAGCAGAAGCTCGACGAAGATTTCTTGGTCGCCCTCGAACACGGAATGCCTCCGGCCGGCGGCATCGGCATCGGCATCGACCGCTTGTGCATGATGCTCCTAGGCCAGGAAAGCATCCGTGACGTGATCCTCTTCCCGCAGCTCAAGCCCAAGGTCTAAACGCCTGCCCAGAAGGAGCCAGCACGCCAGGAGCCGTTCACGGAAGCCTGTCGGCACCGAGACGCACTAGGGCAAGGCAAGCATTGGGGCCGCACGCAGCTCCCAATGCGATTCTGCCGCCCCTTCTTCGCCCCTAACACCCGTTGGCCGAAACAAGGTGGCAGCGGGGAGGGCCGGAGAGAGCATAGGAACGTGAACACCCTATTCCCCCTCGCGCGCAGCGCGAAAGCGTCACTTTAAAGCGTTCCCTGCGAACGCAGGCCCTCCCCGCGGAGCCCCCCTCGCGACCGACGTGCCTCACCATTGCCTTGGCCGCAGGGCCAATCCCGCGAAGGACTTCTTGCGACCAATGTGCCTCGTCATTCCCGTGGCTGCTGGCCCCACCCCTTGAAGGCTGTCCCGTCACGGTTTCCCTCTTCTTACCGACCACCAAGAGTCGCCCCCCTCACCGGGCATCTAACATGGACTAGGCGGCAGCGGGGAGGGCCGGAGAGAGCATAGGAACGTGAACACCCTGTTCCCTCTCGCGCGCAGCGCGAAAGCGACCCTATTGACACGTTCCCTGCGAACGCAGGCCCGCCCCGCGGAGCCCCCTTCGCGACCCATGTGCCTCATCATTCCCGTGGCACCAGGGCCCACCCCATTCTATCCATTTCCCACTCCGCGCGCGCTACAGTGTCCCGTGCAGACTCGACACTGGAGGCCGACTCCGGTTTGCTTCCACTGTTTTGCGTCCATCGATGAAACCTGAACTCCTGCAACGCGCCAAATCCCTCGGCTTCTCTGACCGTCAGATCGCCCATCTCACCGGAAGAACCGAGGACGAGGTGCGTGCCGAGCGAAAGAAACAGGGATTGGTGCCCAGCTACCGGTTGGTCGATACCTGTGCCGCAGAGTTCGAGGCCTACACCCCTTATTACTACTCGACCTATGACCGTGGGGATGACGAGGTCACACCCTCGGCCAAGAAGAAGATCATGATCCTCGGCGGTGGCCCCAACCGCATCGGTCAGGGCATTGAGTTCGACTATTGCTGCGTGCACGCCGCCTTCGCCCTCAAGGAAGACGGTTTCGAGACCCTCATGGTTAACTCCAACCCTGAGACCGTCTCCACCGACTACGACACCAGCGACAAGCTCTTCTTCGAACCTCTGACCCTCGAGGACGTCTTGCATATATACGAGCGGGAAGGGTGCTCCGGCGCCATTGCGCAATTCGGCGGCCAGACCCCGCTGAACCTCGCCATGGCGCTTAAGAAAAACGGCGTCAATATCATTGGCACATCTCCCGAGAGCATCGAGATGGCCGAAGACCGGAAGCTCTTCGCGGCCATGCTGACCAAGCTGGAGATCCCGCAGCCCCCCAACGGACTGGCCACCAATGCCGAGGAAGCCCTGCAGGCCAGTCATCGCCTCGGATACCCAGTGCTGGTGCGCCCTAGTTTTGTCTTGGGTGGCCGCGCCATGCAAATCGTCTACTCGGACGCCGAGTTGATCCACTACATGAGGTTTGCCGTGGAAGCTTCGCCCGAGCGGCCGGTGTTGGTGGACAAGTTTCTGGAGGACGCTACTGAGGTCGATGTCGACTGCATCGCTGACGTGGGCAACTTCTCCGATCCTCAACAGGGCACCATCGTCATCGGTGGCATTCTTGAGCACATCGAGTTTGCCGGTGTCCATTCCGGTGATGCTGCGATGGTGCTGCCGCCCCACACCCTGTCAGCCAAGGTTCTTGAGACCATCCGGGAGTACACTCAAGCGATGGCCCGTGAACTGAGGGTCAGCGGCTTGATGAATGTCCAGTATGCTGTGAAGGACGAAGTGGTCTACGTGCTTGAAGTCAATCCCCGGGCCTCCCGCACCATACCCTTCGTCAGCAAAGCCATTGGACGCCCGCTGGCCAAGCTGGCGGCGAAGGTCATGGCGGGCAAGAGCCTCCAGGAAGTGGGCTTCACCGCTGAAGAATGGCCGAAATACTGGGCGGTCAAAGAATCGGTCTTCCCCTTCAACAAGTTTCTGGGGCAGGACATCTTGTTGTCTCCGGAAATGCGATCCACCGGCGAGGTCATGGGCTTGGACAGCGATCTGGGCGTCGCTTACGCCAAGGCCCAAATGGCGGCTAATTCTCCGTTGCCGCTGAGCGGGAAGGTTTTCATATCCATCGCTGACGCACACAAGAAAGACTTGGTGGAGGTGGCTCAGAGCTACCTGGCCCTGGGCTTCGAACTAGTGGCCACCGATGGGACTGCAGCGTGGCTCGAAGCGGCCGGACTCAAGGTGGCGCGAACCCTCAAAGTCCTCCAGGGACGCCCCAACATCGTGGATCTCCTCAAGAACAAGGAGATACAGCTCGTGATCAACACTCCCAGTGGGGCGGCTCCCCGTGAGGATGAGATTCGTATCCGGACCACCGCCGTCATCACGGGTACCCCGATCATGACCACCATCAGCGGGGCCAAGGCCGCGGCGCTGGGCATCGCGGCCCTCCAACGTCAGGGCTATTCGGTCAAAACAATCCAAGAGTACCACTGACCGACGTTTCCGGCTCAGATCCAGAAACTCTGGGCAGACGGGCTCAGTGGTTCGGATCGAGGGATCCACCAGTTCCCATGCTTCAAGATCAACCCACCGAGTATCCCCCGTTGGCTCCGGTCCTCAGCGTGGGCGATGCCCAAAGGGCCCTGCAGTGCTATACGACGGCCTTCGGCGCGGAAGAACTCTACCACTTGGTGGATCCCGCCACGGGTCGCTGGGCTCATCTGGAAATTCGGTTGCCCAATGGACCGTTGTTGCTGCTGGAAGAGGAAACCTCGTCCCAGCCCCACTTGTCTGGGATGTCATCACGGCCCCCAAGGGTTCGCCTTTGTCTCTTCGTCTTGGATGCGGATGCCCTCACCGCACGGTGCGCTGCGGCCGGAATGGTGGTAATTCAACCTCCCAAGACCCACTTTCATGGACATCGGTGCGCCTTGCTTCGGGATCCAGAGGGTCACGAATGGATGATCTCGCAGCCGGTCGAACTGCTGAAACCTTCCGAAATGCAGGCTCGCTGGGATGAGCGTTGAGTGGATGCCTTTTGGTTTTTCGCCCAGAGCTTAGAGCCTTGAGGCCCCCTTGACAGTGGCCTGCGGGTCCCGGCCTAGAGTTTCAGGTTTGGTGAATTTCCTCTGAAAAGAGGTCATTCAGGCAGGCTTTTCAAGATCACGATTGCGGGGAGCCGACACCAAAAATTCACTTATCCAAATTTGAATCCGGATCGAAGGTTGGATAAGTTGGGGTCCGGGAAATTTTGCTGAGAAAGAGAGGCTTGACCGAACCCATCGGAAAGCATTATCCAACTGGCCGTTCTCCCCGGTTCGTCTTCATCCCTCTTTGAGGGATTGTCAAACCGTCGCCACTTTCATCCCCGTGTGGGGATGGGCCGGCGGGCTTTGGCGGTGAAATCCGTGTGTCACCCCAAAGCCCGCTGCTGCTTTTTCCGGAATTTGCATTCCGCAGTTTTCTGCAGTTTTCTGCTTCTTGGGCCGTCCTCCCTTCCCCACGTCGTTGGTTCCCCCTCTGTAGCACTGCATGGGGCATTGCAGTTTGATAGGGACGGTGTCTCACCGTCCGTTCCCTGGGCTGCCAGACGAGGAGGGGATGGCCCGAGAGACTCGAGCCCTACCGGGGATGAGGCAACGGGGCCTAAGGGCCGCGAAGGCCGGTAGCGGCAAGTTGGTAGGGATGGTGTCTCACCGTCCGTTCCCTGGGCTGCCAGACGAGGAGCGTGGGTAATGTAGGCCCGGTGCCCTCACCGGGCGTCCGCACACGTCGGGCCGTAGGGAAAATGCGGGGAACGCCGGGTCGGGGGACCCGGCCTACAGGGTGACGTCGTGGGCCGGGCGGTGCGCTGTAGGCCGCGTGCCCTCACCGTCCGTTCCCTGGGC
>Ga0209444_10001992_pt1 | contig 11251 bp, 8 predicted proteins | sample LauGreFaBDMM15DN_2_FD_188215 | JGI IMG/M metagenome (GOLD analysis project Ga0209444, IMG submission 188215) | Freshwater lake microbial communities from Lake Michigan, USA - Fa13.BD.MM15.DN (SPAdes) (version 2) | ecosystem: Environmental > Aquatic > Freshwater > Lake | place: Lake Michigan, USA...
GCAGAACGGGTTACTTTTGCTGGATCAATAATTCCTGCTTTGATCATGTCAACATATTCACCAGTTGCAGCATTCAAACCTTCGCCGGCTTTTAAGTTAGCAACGCGTTCTGCAACAACGCCGCCTTCTAAACCAGCATTAGTTGCGATTTGTTTCAACGGAGCTTCAATTGCAACGCGCACAATATTTACTCCAGTTGCTTCGTCGCCTTCTAGTTTGATGTCTTTTAATGCTTCTTTGCCTGCTTGAATTAAAGCAACGCCACCACCGGCAACGATTCCTTCTTCAACAGCAGCTTTCGCATTTCTCACAGCATCTTCAATACGGTGCTTGCGTTCTTTAAGTTCAACTTCAGTGGCAGCGCCAACCTTGATTACTGCAACTCCACCAGCTAATTTTGCTAAGCGTTCTTGTAGTTTTTCACGGTCGTAATCTGAATCGCTGTTTTCAATTTCAGCACGAATTTGAGCAACTCGTCCTGCGATTTGATCAGCAGATCCGGCACCTTCCACAATTGTTGTTTCATCTTTTGTTGAAACAACTTTACGAGCTTTACCAAGCATGTCTAGACCGGTGTTTTCAAGTTTCAAGCCAACTTCTTCGCTGATTACTTGAGCACCTGTCAAAATTGCAATGTCTTGCAACATTGCTTTACGACGATCGCCAAAACCAGGAGCTTTAACCGCAACTGAGCGGAAAGTTCCCTTGATTTTGTTAACAATCAAAGTTGCTAATGCTTCGCCTTCAACATCTTCAGCCAAAATAACGAGTGGTTTACCACTTTGCATTACTTTTTCTAAGATTGGCAAAACATCTTTAACTGCAGAGATTTTTGCATTTGCAATCAAAATATATGGATCTTCAATAACTGTTTCCATTCTTTCTGGATCAGTTACGAAATAAGGTGAAATATAACCTTTGTCAAAACGCATACCTTCTGTTAGTTCTAATTCCAAACCGAAAGTATTGCTTTCTTCAACTGTGATTACACCTTCTTTACCAACTTTGTCCATGGCTTCTGCGATGATGCCACCAACTTCAGCATCTCCACCTGCAGAAATTGAGGCAGTAGAAGCGATTTGTTCTTTGGTTTCAACATCTTTTGCCATGTCTAATAATTTGGCAACAATTTTTTCAACTGCTGTTTCAATGCCACGCTTTAATGACATTGGATTAGCTCCAGCTGCCACGTTTCTTAAACCTTCGCGAACTAGTGCTTGGGCAAGAACTGTTGCGGTGGTGGTTCCGTCTCCTGCAACATCATCAGTTTTTTTGGCTACTTCTTTTACAAGATCTGCGCCAATTTTTTCATATGGATCTTCCAAATCAATTTCTTTAGCGATGGAAACACCATCATTAGTAATTGTTGGGGCACCCCACTTTTTTTCCAAAACAACGTTTCGTCCTTTTGGTCCAAGTGTGACGCGAACTGCGTCTGCCAAAATATTCATGCCGCGTTCCATGGAACGTCTGGCGTCTTCGTCAAAAGCGATCATTTTCGCCATTTGTTGATTCCTTCTTTAAGAGATAGTTTTTGTCACTCTCATAGGTCGAGTGCTAACTACAATTTTGGCACTCAGGGCTTTTGAGTGCAAATCCAGGGTCAATCCCCTTTGTTCTTACTACCTATATATCTCTGGACGCCTGTCGTTAAGGGCATGATTTTTAGGGCTAAGTGATTTGTCTTTTGTGATGGCCAAATCAATATCGGCCACCGCCACCCCAGAGCCTTTCCCAACTTGAACAATGGGCCAGCCATCTGGATCAATCACACTTGATGCTTCTAACCAAGAAATGTTTCTTTCATCCCCACATCGATCACTAAGGGCAATCCAGATTCGATTTGTGGCAGCGGCAGACATTGCTTTTATTAACTCCATTGGTCTTGGTTCATTTATTGATCGGTTAAAACTTCCTTGTGGCCAGTTTGTTGGAACACAAAGAAGTTCAACGCCGTTTTGTGCAACTAGTCTTACAAATTCAGGAAATTCTAAATCGTAACAAATCATTGTGGCGATTTTTCCTATTGAAGTTTGAATCACTCTTGAAGGAATATCCCCTGGGGTAAATATATTTTTTTCATCATTGAACAGATGGGCTTTGGTGTAGATACTTAAGATTTTTCCATTTTCAATTATCACCGACCTGTTATAGACTTTTTCTCCCTGAACTTCTGCAAAGCCAGCAACAATTATATTATTTAGATCTTTTGATTTTTCTTCCCAAATTTTTAACACATTTGTATTAGCAAGAGATTCGATTAGTTCTTGTTTGTTTTTGTAAACATAACCAGAGTTAGCAAGCTCTGGTAAAATAATTATTTGCGCGTTTTGCTTAGCTGCTAAATCGATTAACCTTAAAGTTTCAGAAATGTTTGCAGGCACATCTCCAACTTCAAGATGTGCCTGCGCAACAGCTACTTTGACCAATTAATTAGTGATTTGTGGTCAAGTTACCTTCAGCAGCTGCAAGTGATTGTTCTTTTTTCAAATCTATTCCTTTTGCAAGGATTAGATATGCAATTGCTGAAACTGGTAAACCAATAAAGATTGAGTAATCAACACTACCCAAACTTTGAGCAATTGGTCCAACAAATGGTCCTGTGACAAAGAATGGAACCATTGACAATATTCCAATCAAATAGGCAAGATTTCCTCGCCAACCCCATCGGCCATAAATTCCATCACTCTTGAATATTTCTGAAATTACGTAAGAACCCTTACGTACAAAGAAATAATCAATCAGATTGATGGCTGTCCATGGAGTAAACAAATATGCCAAAAACACAAGTGCGGTGCCATAAAAGGCGTTGAAACTTTCCTCGCCCACAACAGCAGCCGTAAACCAAACTGTTAAGCCCATGAAAATAACTGCGATCATGCGCAGTTTTTTAGTTGGCTTAACTGGCTTAAATGAATCCAACATAGAAATTAAAGCTAAGGATCCACCATATGCGTTTATAGACATAACCGCTAACAAGCCAATTAGTAATACGAATACAGCAACGAAACCTAGTCCGTTGAATATAGAATCACCAACTGTCTTAAATGCAGCTATTGGACTTAGAGTTCCGTCTGGAGACGATGACAGTGCACCTAAACCAAACACCCAAACTCCACTTAGTGCGCTTGGTAAATAAGTCCATTTAAATGTTGAAGATACTCCAACATTTCCAGGTAAATATCTTGAGTAATCTGAAACATAAGGTGCCCAACCCAATTGAAATCCTGCAATGATCACAAACACCGTCATAAATGGTGCGAGTTGAAAATTGCCAATGTCAAATGCGCCCGCAGGGAAAGATCCTCGCGCAAACACACCTAGGGTTAGAAAAACCAAAACTATTACAGATGGCCATAATAAAATTCTATTGACAGCGTGGATTTGGTCGTAACCATAAATTGCAACTACAGACGCAATTACTGCTGCAATGATGAATCCGATGTTGGCCGGAATGCTTGGAATTAAAGCATTGATAGCACTGCCGGATAAAATAGCATCAGCTGTGTTATATGCCCAATAATTAACAAGTGCGAAAATCCACACAGTTACCGCAGCTCCTAGGTATCCAAATTGTGCTCTTGATTGAACCAATTGCGGAAGTCCTAGTTGTGGACCTTGGGCTGAATGAAACGCCATGAAGAATGTTCCAAACAAGGAACCCAAAATAATAGCGATCAAAGTCCAAATTAAATTCGCTCCAATAGAAAGTGCAACAACTCCAGTTGCCATAGCAACCAAGTTCACATTTCCAACAAACCAAACATTTCCTAGATCTCGTGCCTTGCCGTGACGCTCTTCGTTCGGGACCCAATCAACTGAACGTTTTTCAACACTAACTGGATTTCCTGTTTCACTTGTATCCATATGCCGATCTCCTTCCAGATCAACAGCAGCCAAAAATTGCAACTGCTGAGAAAATAGTAGACCTAAAATTCACATAATTGAGACTAAAATCTCATAAAATTTGAGCCGAAAATCCCCTTTTGTCGGGAGAGGAGCGATTTCCCCTCGTGTATTTCAAGTCCTATACTTAAAAACTAACAAAGGGGGGTTCATGCAGCAACCTAAAGGTGATGCCCATCCCCTGGATCCACTCAGCGCTCATGAACTAAAAGAGGTCGTAAAACATGCTCGCAGTGTCTGGAAACTTGATCACAGACATTTATTTGCCATGGTGCAACTTCATGAACCTAGTAAAGAAATAATTAATAGTTGGAAAAATTCTAATCCAGTCAAACGTGCTGCCAAAGTAACAATTTGGAATAGTGCTACTTCAACTGTAATTGAAGCTGTGATAACCCTTGACGGTAAAGAAATCAGTTTTACAGAAATTCCTGGCGCAAAAGCACCAATATTGAGTACTGAATCAGAAAAAGCAATAAAAGCTGCCAAAGCAGATAAAAGAATAATTGCAGCCCTAAAGGATCGTGGAGTAGAAGATGTAAATCAAGTACATATGGAAACCTGGCCAATTGGTGCCCAAATTCCAAAAGATTTAGATGATGGTCGAAGACTTATTTGGACGCCAATGTGGCATCGTCCCACAGAATTTGCAAACCTATATGCACATCCCATTAATGGTTTACATGCAATTGTTGATTTAGATTCAGGTGAAGTTGTGTCAGTAGAAAACACTGAAATTATTCCTATTCCTCAAACTCCAGGTCCATATAGAGAAAATCAAACTGGAGCAAATATTAAATTAAAAGATTTAGAAATCGTACAATCACAAGGTCCCTCATTTAGTGTTGAAGGTTGGAAAGTTAACTGGGAAAGATGGAATTTAAGAGTTGGTTTTTGTCAAAGAGAAGGACTTGTCATTCATGACGTTAAATTTAAAGATCAGGATAAAGAGCGAAAAATTGCTCACCGTTTATCAATTGCAGAACTAGTTATTCCCTATGGAGATCCAAGTCAAGGTGCCTATAGAAAAAATGCTTTCGATACTGGGGAATTTGGTTTAGGGAATTACACAAATTCCTTAACACTAGGTTGCGATTGTTTAGGTGAAATAGTTTATTTGGATGCAGCTGTTACCACACCAGATGGAACAATAAAAGAAATTCCAAATGCCATCTGTATGCATGAAGAAGATAATGGAATTTTGTGGAAACACGTTGACGCCGACGGTCATACCGAAGTAAGACGAGGTAGAAGATTTGTGGTCTCTTCAATCGTTACTGTCAATAACTATGAATACGGTTATTTCTGGTACTTCTACCAAGACGGAACAATTGAATTTGAAGCTAAATTAACCGGCATTGTTTTAACTGTCGCAGATGCCATAGGAAAAGATCACCCTTCCGCAACAGAATTAGAGCCAGGGTTGTGGGCTCCGTATCATCAACATATTTTGTGTGCTCGACTTGATTTAGATATTGATGGAGAAAAAAATAGTGTGCTCGAAGTTGAATCATTTGCACATCCACAAGGTGTTAAAAATCCTTATGGAGGAGCATACGAAACAAAAGAGACCTTATTTTCGAATGAAAAAGAATCTCAAAGAGTGATTGACCCATTTAGTGGAAGATATTGGAAAGTAGTTAATCCGCAAGTAAAAAACCATATGGATCACCCAGTTGGATATAAATTGATTCCGGGGCATACAACTTTTCCCTTAGCTCTGCCTGATTCCACAATTGGTAAAAAGGCAGCTTTTATGTATAAACATTTATGGGTCACAAAGAATCACGAAGCTGAAAAATACCCCGCTGGTGATTATCCTTTTCAACACCCAGGCGGTGCTGGGTTACCCGAATGGACCAAAGCAAACAGAAATATAGAAAATGAAGATGTAGTGCTCTGGTATGTGTTTGGCACAAATCACATTCCAAGAACTGAAGACTGGCCCGTGATGCCCGTTGAAAGAACTGGTTTTCATTTGAAACCAAGCGGTTTCTTTGCCAGAAGTCCTGGTATCGACGTAGCTCCCACAAAACCAAGTTGTCATTAATCTTAAATATTTTATTGTCAAATCATGATTTGTGTAGTTAAATAAACTTATGAAAACTGGTTACATGTATCATGAAATATTTGGTTGGCATGATACCGGTACTTTTGTTGGTGAAACTTCTGCTGATCCTGAAAAAGGGTTACAACCTTATTTAAATTATGAACATAGTGACACTAAACGAAGAATACATGAACTAATTGTTGTTTCAGGTTTAATTAAACATCTTGAACGAATTGAGCCAAGACATGCCACAGAGAAAGAATTATTAAGAGTTCATACACAAAGACATATTGATTTCATTAAGACTCAATCAGATTCCCGCTTAGGTGGAGATGCAGGTGATTTAACAACACCTTTTGGTAAAGGTGGTTACGAAATTGCTACTTTTGGAATTGGTGGAGTTTTAAATATGGTGGATGCCATTTGTACAAATAAAATCACTAATGGTTATGCACTCATTAGACCCCCTGGGCATCACGCTTTAGCTGATTTTGGAATGGGCTATTGCTTATTTGCTAACGGATCTTTGGGTGTAAAACACGCGCAAGAAATACATGGACTTAAAAAAATAGCTGTGGTGGATTGGGACGTTCACCATGGAAATGGTACGCAAGCAGTTTTTTATAATGATCCAAGCGTTTTGGCGATTTCAATACATCAAGACCGTCTCTATCCTCTGGATTCTGGTTTGAGAACCGAGCAAGGTGAAGGTAAAGGTTTTGGTACTTCACTTAATATTCCCCTGCCTGCAGGGGTGGGAAATGATGGTTATGAAAAAGTCTTTGATTCAGTAGTAATTCCGGCATTGCATAAATTTAAACCAGAACTGATTTTTGTTGCTTCGGGTTTTGATTCTTGTGTATATGACCCACTTGGTCGAATGCTATTAACAGCTAATGGTTACGCAAAATTAACTAAAAAACTGATGACTGCAGCAGATGAGCTTTGCGGGGGTAAAATATTGATGACACATGAAGGTGGCTACAACCCAATTTATTCCCCATTTTGTGGGCAAGCAGTTCTGCAAGAAATGTGCGGTAAATATTTACTTGATGACCCATTTGCAGCAAGTGTAGACTCGTACCCAGGACATAAGTTAACTGTTGATGAAGAAAAAGAAATTAGTGAAGCAGCTAAATTAGTTTTAGATATACCGTAACTAAATAGTTAAAATATTGTAAGTTTCTGGTCGTCTCGTTTCAAAGAATGGAAATAGTTCCAACCAATCTCTTCTTTGATCTAGATCTAAATCTGAAATTAGCACACTTCTTGTCTTAGAATCTGCTTGAACTAAAATTCTTCCGTATGGATCCGAAATAAAAGAGTGGCCATAAAAACTGATACCACTCTCCACACCAATCCGATTTGGGGCTGCAATAAATAAACCATTTGCAATACCATGACTTCTCATAGTTGTTTGCCAAATATCTTTTGTATCAAAATCGGGATGATCTGGTTCTGAACCAATTGCTGTGGGATAAGTTAATAAATCAGAGCCAGCAAGAGCGTAAGCTCTGGCTAACTCAGGAAACCATTGATCCCAACAAGTGGGGGTTCCAAGTTGTAAGTCTTTGATCCTAGTAATTGGGGTTCCGTCTTCACCATTTGAAAAATAAGTATTTTCATAATAACCAGCTGTAACTGGAAGATGAGTTTTTCTTGTTCGCATCAACAAATCTCCATTAGCCGAAACTGTAATTGCCGTATTAAACCCAATTGCCTCTGGTGAATCCAATTCATCAGCAGATTCATATAAAGAAACAACAACATTCGTTTTTAAACTTCTAGCTACTTCTTTTGCAAAATTAATAGTTTCACCAGTTGTTAAATCCTCAGGAGCCCAGGTGGTTTCTTCACTTCGAGCAACCGTGCAGGCATAGGGATTTAGAGTTAACTCTTGAAACACAACCAAGTCAGGCTTTAATGGAGTTAAGATTTCTACACACTCAAAAAGTTTTTCTTTTTGTAATTCCAAAGAACCATGCCACTGATCCTGAATAATACTTAACCTAAAAGGCTCTTTTTGCGGATTCTTTTTTCTAGCAGGTGAATCAAAAACTTGATCTAAAGAACTAATTAATTCAAACTCACTATTTGATTTTGACACAAAACTAGATTAATACATCGAAGAATATTTAAAAGCTCTCACTTCGCAGAAACGATGGAGATCATTTCATAAATCAAATGTGAAGCAGCTATCCCGGTGATTTCAGCGTGGTCATAGGCAGGAGCTACTTCTACTACATCTGCTCCAACCAGGTTTGTATCTTTCAAACCTCGGACAACCGCCAATAGCTCGCGGGAAGTTAACCCTCCGGTTTCTGGAGTTCCAGTTCCTGGGGCAAAGCCTGGATCAAGCACATCAATATCAATAGAAATATAAACCGGTGCATCTCCGACACGAGTCTTAACTTTATTGATAATTTCTTCAAGTGAGAAATTATTGAAATCAATTGATGAAACTATTCCAAAACCAAATTTTTTATCACTAGCTAAATCTTCTTTGTCATAAAGTGGTCCACGAATTCCCACGTGCATACATTTTTCTGGGGCCAGAAGTTTTTCTTCCCATGCTCTTCTAAATGGGGTTCCATGAGTGTAAGAAGCATTCATGTAGGTATCCCAAGTATCTAAATGTGCATCAAAGTGAACTAATGCAATCTGTCCATAAACTTTGTGCAAACTTCTTAATAGCGATAAAGCAATTGTGTGATCTCCACCGATAGTAAATAAAGGCTTACCTTTATCAATAAGAATTGATGCATGTTTTTCTAAACCAAGTAATGCTTCTTCTATATTAAAAGGATTCATAATCGCATCACCTGCATCAACTACTTGCAGTTTGGCAAAAGGTGAAACATCTTGTGCTGGGTTATAGGGACGCAATAAACGAGAAGCTTGTCGAACATGGGACGGACCAAATCTTGCACCTGATCTATAAGAGACACCAGCATCAAATGGTGCACCTAAAATTGCTACATCGTAATTTGAAACATCTTCAATTCTGGGCAATCTTGCAAAAGTGGTATGACCACCGAATCTAGGTACATCAACACCACTTACCGGACCAATTTTTCCATTAACTTTAATGTTGTTGCGTAAAGGATCATTAATTTCAGGTGCAGTCATGTTTATTAATCTATTCTGGCATCGGGGATAGGTGTTCGTGGACTGCTACCCATTTACCTGAAATTTGTTGAAATACAATGGTTTCTCTTTCTTGGAAAGATTTTTCACCATCGTTTGTGTTCAAGGTGGTTGCTACATCGTGGGAAAATATCGCTACTGAATCAATTAGTTGAACTCTTTGCTTACTGGAGATACAAGCTTTAACTTTAAATCCCCACTCCTTTTCCCAATTGCGCCATTCTTTTTGGTATTCAGATTTACTTACTAAAACATTTGGAGAGGTGTGAAAAATGAAAACTGTTTTTTCATCAAAGCAGGAGAAGTATCCATCAAAATCATGTGCTGCAAAACGAGAAACAAGGTGTGCCGCGGCTTGCAGCACACCTTGTTCGTTACTCATAGATATATCTTTACGTACTACTTTGTTCTAACTAAACGTGACCCTTTTGGACCATAGGCACTCTTTGGTTCTGGCCAAATAGATAGAAACAGTACATAAAGCACAGCGGCAGAAATAATTGATACTGGAAGTGAAACATCAATTCCGCCCACAACTCCACTCCATGGACCAATCAACAATGGTGGGTAGTAACAAAACATCAGACCCAAGATTGCAGAAGGAATCCAAGCTAAAAGAGCTCGCCAGTTAAATCCGGCGTTAAACCAATAGATGCCACCAGTTTTGCCTTTGTTGAAAACTTGGACATCTTCTGGTGAGTACCAACCACGACGAACATAAAAACCGATCATCATGATGATCATCCATGGGGTTGTGAAAATAACAATTAACCCAATGAACGCGTTGATACTTGCAAGTAAGTCAGTTAATAAGCGACCTACCAAAATAAATATAAATGCAATTGAACCAATAAATATTGATGATTGCACTCTACTTAATTTAGGAAACACGCTTGAGAAATCTAAACCTGTTCCGTATAGCGAAGTTACTCCTGTTGATAGTCCACCCAAAAATGCAATAACGATAAGTGGAAGTGCATACCAAGCTGGAGAAATTTCAACTAAGCCAACAATGTATGCAGCTGGATCTTTTACCAATGTTGTTGTGGCAACACCGAATAGGAATGGAACCAGTGTCATTAATTGTGCACTAAAAACCCAACCCATTAATGAACTTCTGGAAGTATTAGCTGGAATATATCTGGCCCAGTCTCCCAAAAAAGCTCCAAATGAAATTGGATTACCCATGACGATTAAGGCTGACAAAATAAATGTTGGCCAAAAACTTCCTAATGCGTAAGCAGCAGGACCTGGGTTATAACCAGCACTAAACAATGAACCAAACGCAATGATTCCTGCGAGCATCAAAACAGTGTTTGCATAAACCACAGTTTTGTTAACCAGCAACATGAATTGATATCCGTAGATAACAACCATGATTACTAAGGCTCCGATTATTGCGTAAATAATTCCTCTAAATAATGCTGAAGAAGTATCTACTCCAAAAAATCTTGAGATTGCTCCAAGTAAAGCATCACCGCTTACCCAAACTGAAATTGAATAAAAAGCAATTGCTGTTAATAAGGAGAGAAATGATCCGACTAATCGACCTTTAACTCCAAAGTGAGCACCTGATGAAACGGCGTTATTTGTTCCAGTAACTGGACCAAATAATGACATTGGCATCAAGATCAAGCCACCCACCACAACTCCAAGCAAAGTTGCAGCTACTGCTTGCCAAAAACTTAATCCCAACAAAATTGGGAATGTACCTAAAATAATTGTTGCAAATGTATTTGCTCCACCGAAAGTAATTCGGAATAAATCTTTTGGTGAACTTGTTCTATCTTTATCTGCAATTGTGTCAATACCTTGTTGCTCTATTTCCATGACTCTTGGTTGACTTGCCATGCTTAGCCCTCCCTTTGTTTGGCTAACAGAAACAGTAGCCCTAAGAAGTAAATTTTGTAATGTTTTCCGACAGCCTTTTTAGGCTTTTAAGTCAGGTTTTGTGAGAACTCTGGGGGTGAGGTTCAAACTTCTTACGTGTTGAGCAATTTCGCCAAGGGAGGTTACCCAAACTTCCGGTGTTGATAAAACATGCTTAATCAGGGTCTCTAAAGACTCAGCTCTACTTGGTCTGCCACTTAAAAATGGATGATTAGTCAAAATAAATATGCCACCAACTTTTTTCAATGCTTCATATTC
>Ga0209444_10001995_pt1 | contig 11243 bp, 4 predicted proteins | sample LauGreFaBDMM15DN_2_FD_188215 | JGI IMG/M metagenome (GOLD analysis project Ga0209444, IMG submission 188215) | Freshwater lake microbial communities from Lake Michigan, USA - Fa13.BD.MM15.DN (SPAdes) (version 2) | ecosystem: Environmental > Aquatic > Freshwater > Lake | place: Lake Michigan, USA...
TACCATTCGTGAGAAAATGAACATTCGCGACAATGAGGTGTTTACCCCACAAGATTTGGTAAACGCAAGAACATTGTCGTCTGTCATCAACTCATTTTTTGGAACAAACCAACTTTCACAGTTCTTAGATCAAATTAACCCATTGGCCGAAATTACACACAAACGTCGTTTGAGTGCTCTTGGTCCCGGTGGTTTGAGTAGAGAGCGTGCTGGTTTTGAGGTTCGTGACGTTCACTATACTCACTATGGTCGTCTTTGTACGATTGAAACTCCAGAGGGTCCTAATATCGGATTGATTTCTTCGTTGTGTGTTCACGCGAAAATCAACGGAATGGGATTCTTGGAAACTCCTTACAGACAGGTTGTTGAAGGAAAAATTTCAGGTGTAATTACCTACTTGAGTGCAGAAGAGGAAGATGGCAAAACAATTGCACAGGCCAATGCTGTTCTCGATGATAAAGGTAACTTTATTACTGATTTGGTAAAAAGTAGAAAAGAAGGTGACTTCCCATCGGTTCAGCCATCACAGTTGGATTATATGGATGTTGCTCCCAACCAAATTGTATCGATTGCAGCATCTTTGATTCCTTTCTTGGAGCATGATGATGCCAACCGTGCATTGATGGGATCGAATATGCAGCGTCAGGCAGTTCCTTTGTTGAAGCCTGAAGCTCCTATTGTTGGTACTGGTTTAGAAGAGAAAGTTGCTAGAGACTCTCGTTCGATGATTAATGCTGAAGGAAATGGTGAAGTTATCTCTGTAGATGCCCGCGAAATTACAATCCGTTATGATCATAACGACGACGACGATTTGGTAAGCTTTACAGGTGATACAAAAACATACAGCTTAATTAAATTCCGTAGAACCAACCAAAATTCTTGTATTAACTTAAGACCTTTGGTTCACAAAGGTGATAGAGTGAATAAAGGGCAAGTTATTTCTGAAGGTTATGCAACCCAAGGTGGTGAATTGGCTTTAGGAAGAAACCTACAGGTGGCCTACATGCCATGGCAAGGTTACAATTTTGAGGATGCAATTGTTATCTCTGAAAAAGTTGTAAAAGACGATTGGTTTACCACAATTTATATTACCGAATATGAACTTGAAGTTCGTGATACGAAGCGTGGTGAAGAAGAATTAACCAATGACATTCCAAATGTGAGTGAAGAAATGACTCGTAACTTGGATGAAAATGGTTTGATTCGCATTGGTGCCGAAGTTAAAGAAGGCGATATTTTAATTGGTAAAATCACTCCTAAAGGTGAAACTGAACCTTCTCCAGAAGAGAAGTTGTTGAGAGCAATCTTTGGTGATAAAGCTGGTGATGTAAAAGATGCTTCATTGAAAGCTCCTCCAGGTGCCCAAGGTGTTGTAATCACTAAGAAATTATTCAGCAAAACTAAGAAAGATAAAGCTGTTCGTACTTCAGATAAAAACAGATTAACGCGTTTAGAAGAAGATCATAAAAAAGAATTGGCTGCGTTAAAAGACGAATTGGTTAAGAAATTATTCCAATTGGTGAATGGTAAAACAAGCCAAGGTGTATACAATATGTACAGCGAAGAATTGATTCCTAAAGGAACCAAATTCACTCAAAAGAACTTATTGAGCATCGACTATTCGAATGTAAACTATCACAATTGGGCTTCCGACGAAGAGAAGAATGATTTAATTGTTCGTGCATTGACTAACTATATCAATTTACACAACGATAAAATTACAAACTTCAAACGTGAGCAGTATTCAATTAGTGTAGGTGATGAATTGCCAACAGGTATTCTTCAATTGGCTAAAGTTTATGTTGCTAACAAACGTAAATTGAAAGTTGGAGATAAAATGGCGGGTCGTCATGGTAACAAAGGTATTGTTGCTAGAATTGTTCGTGAAGAAGATATGCCATTCCTAAATGATGGAACGCCAATGGATATTGTTTTGAATCCACTAGGTGTACCTTCTCGTATGAACTTGGGTCAGATTTATGAAACTGTATTGGGTTGGGCCGGTAAAGAATTGGGTGTGCGTTTTGCAACTCCAATTTTCGATGGTGCTTCTATGGATGAAATCCAACAATATACCGATAAAGCTGGTGTTCCTACCAACGGTTTGGTTTATTTGAACGATGGATTAACAGGTGTTAAATTCGACCAACCTACAACTGTAGGTGTGAGTTACATGTTGAAATTAGGTCACATGGTTGATGATAAGATGCATGCACGTTCAATTGGTCCTTATTCGTTGATTACTCAACAACCATTAGGTGGTAAGGCTCAGTTTGGTGGTCAGCGTTTTGGTGAGATGGAGGTTTGGGCATTGGAAGCATTTGGTGCGGCCAATATCCTTCGTGAAATCTTGACAATTAAATCTGATGACATCACAGGAAGAGCAAAAGCGTATGAGGCAATCGTTAAGGGTGATAACATCACCAGTATCGGTACCCCAGAATCGTTTAATGTATTGTTGCACGAACTTCGCGGTTTGGGCTTAGAAGTAACCTTTTTGGATTAATATTTCCTAAACAAACAAGATGCAAATTCAAAAGAAAACACAAAAAATCGGAAGCAATTTTAGTAAGATTAGAATCTCTCTAGCTTCTCCTGAAAATATATTACGTCGTAGTTTTGGTGAAGTTATCAAGCCAGAAACAATCAACTACAGAAGTTACAAACCTGAAATGGGTGGATTGTTCTGTGAGCGTATTTTTGGTCCAATCAAAGATTACGAATGTCATTGCGGTAAATACAAACGTATCCGTTACAAAGGTATTGTTTGTGACCGTTGTGGTGTTGAAGTAACGGAAAAGAAAGTGCGTCGTGAGCGCATGGGTCACATTAACTTAGTGGTTCCTGTTGCACACATTTGGTACTTCCGTTCTTTACCAAATAAAATTGGTTATTTGTTAGGTATCCCTACCAAGAAGTTAGATATGGTTGTTTACTACGAACGTTATGTAGTGATTCAAACTGGTACTGCTACAAACATAGGTTACTTAGACTTATTAACTGAAGAAGAGTATTTGGATATCTTGGATTCATTGCCAAAAGAAAATCAAATGCTTGAAGACAATGATCCCAACAAATTTGTAGCTAAAATGGGTGCAGAAGCGTTGGAAGAATTGTTAAAGCGAGTTGATTTAAATAAATTGAGCTATGATTTGAGAATCCAAGCAGCAACTGAAACATCTCAACAACGTAAACAAGAAGCGCTTAAGCGTTTGAAAGTTATTGAAGGATTCAGAAGTGCTCAAACAACAGGTGAGAATAGACCTGAATGGATGATCATGAAAATGTTGCCAGTAATTCCGCCAGAACTTAGACCTTTGGTTCCTTTGGAAGGTGGAAGATTTGCAACATCTGACTTAAACGATTTATACCGTCGTGTAATTATTAGAAATAACCGTTTGAAGCGTTTGGTAGAAATTAAAGCTCCAGATGTGATTCTTCGTAACGAAAAACGTATGTTACAAGAAGCGGTTGATTCATTGTTAGACAACACCCGCCGTGCAAGTGCTGTAAAAAGCGAAGGCAATCGTCCTTTGAAATCTTTAAGCGATATGCTTAAAGGTAAACAAGGTCGTTTCCGTCAAAATTTGTTGGGTAAACGTGTTGACTACTCTGGCCGTTCGGTTATTGTGGTTGGTCCAACGCTTAAATTAAATGAGTGTGGATTGCCTAAAAATATGGCCGCTGAATTGTTTAAACCATTTATCATTCGTAAATTAATCGAAAGAGGAATTGTTAAAACCGTTAAAACAGCGAAGAAAATTGTTGAGAAAAAAGATCCTGCAATATGGGATATTTTAGAAAATATTTTGAAGGGCCACCCTGTAATGCTGAATCGTGCTCCTACATTGCACAGATTGGGTATTCAATCTTTCCAACCAAAATTGATTGAGGGTAAAGCAATTCAGTTGCATCCATTAGTGTGTGCTGGTTTCAACGCCGATTTCGACGGTGACCAGATGGCGGTTCACGTTCCATTAGGAAATGCTGCAATTGCTGAAGCACAATTGCTAATGCTTGCTTCTCATAATATTTTGAACCCTGCAAATGGTACCCCAGTTACGGTTCCTTCACAGGATATGATTCTTGGTTTGTATTACATTACCAAAGAAAGACTTTCTACTCCTGAAAAACCAGTTCAAGGTCAAGATTTGGTATTCTATGGTGCTGAAGAAGTGATCATTGCTTACAACGAAAAACGTGCTGATTTACATGCTAAAATCAAGTGCCGTGTGCGTATCAAAGAAAATGGTGAATTACTTTGGAAAGTAATCGACACAACTGTTGGTCGTGTGATTTTTAACCAAGTTGTTCCTGAAGAAGTAGGTTACTTAAATGAATTATTGAAGAAAAAGAATTTGAGGGACATTATCAGCGAAATTATCCGTGTTGCGGGTGTTGCTGCTGCCGCAGAATTCTTGGATAATATTAAAAACCTTGGTTTCCATTATGCGTTTAGAGGTGGATTAAGCTTTAACTTGAGCTACGTTCGTATTCCTGACGAGAAAAACATTTTGGTGAATAAAGCAATGGAAGAGGTTATGGAAATCCAATCAAATGCCGATATGGGATTCATTACCAACAACGAGCGTTATAACCAAGTGATTGACCTTTGGACAAGGGTGAACAACCAATTGGCTAGAGTGTTAATTACAGATCTTCAAAATGACGATCAAGGATTCAATCCAATTTATATGATGTTGGATTCAGGTGCGAGGGGTTCTAAAGAACAGATTCGTCAGCTTGGTGGTATGAGAGGATTGATGGCTAAACCACAAAAGAACATTGGTGGTTCTGGAGATACAATTGAAAATCCAATTATTTCGAACTTTAAAGAAGGTTTGAACGTATTGGAATATTTCGTATCTACCCACGGTGCTCGTAAAGGTTTGGCAGATACAGCGTTGAAAACTGCCGATGCGGGTTACTTAACCCGTCGTTTGCATGACGTTGCACAAGATGTTGTAATTATTGAACACGATTGTGGAACATTGCGCGGTATTAACATGGCTGCAATTATTGAAAATGATGAAATTACTGAGTCGTTGTTTGATAGAATTTTAGGTAGAACTGCGTTAGACGACGTTTATCATCCAACTACAGGCGTATTAATTTGCCCTGCAAGTAAAGAGATCGACGAAATGAAGGCAAAGAATTTCGAAGATGCAGGTATTGAAGAAGTTGAAATTCGTTCGGTATTGACATGTGAAACATTGAATGGTGTTTGTGCTTGTTGCTATGGTCGTAACCTTTCAACTGGTAGAATGGTTCAAGCGGGTGAAGCTGTTGGTGTAATTGCTGCACAGTCAATTGGTGAGCCAGGTACTCAGTTAACGCTTCGTACATTCCATACAGGAGGTGCTGCGTTGAACATTGCTGCTGAAAATACACTTGAAACCAAATATGAAGGTGTTGTTGGTCTTGATAGTATGAGAACTGTAATTAAAGAAGTTACAGATGATTCAACTGGCGATATTAAACAAACCGAAATTGTATTGGGTCGTTCAGGTGAAATTCGTATCCTAGATCCTAAAACTAAAACCATCATCACTACATTTAACGTTCCTTATGGTGCTCATTTGTTAGTGAAAGAAGGTCAAAAAGTGAAAAAAGGTGATAAAATGTGTACATGGGATCCATTTAACACATTGATTATTTCAGATATTGATGGTTCTATTACTTATGAGCAAATTATTGAAGGTATCAATATGCGTGAAGAAGGTGATGAACAAACAGGATTGTCTGAATTGGTGATCATCGAAAGTAAAGATAAAACCAAAGTTCCTGTAATTAGAGTAGAAGGCGAAGATGGTACTGTGAAAACATTCAACATGCCTTTGAAATCTATTCTAGTTGCAAAGAAAAATGCGGTGATTAAAGCGGGAGATATCCTTGCTAAAATTCCAAGAAGTGCTACAAGAACCCGTGATATTACAGGTGGTCTTCCTCGTGTAACTGAATTGTTTGAAGCTAGAAATCCTTCTAACCCAGCAGTTGTTGCCGAAATCGATGGTGTAGTTACTTATGGTGTTTCTAAGCGTGGTAATCAAGAAATTATCATCAATTCTAAAGATGGTGAAGAAAAACACTACCAAGTGGCTCTTTCTAAACACATCTTGGTGCATGATGGTGACTATGTTCGCGCTGGTCAACCGTTATCTGATGGTGCAATTACCCCTCAAGATATCTTACGCATTGAAGGTCCTGCCTCAGTACAACGTTATGTATTGAACGGAATTCAAGAGGTATATAACTTGCAAGGTGTAAAAATTAACGATAAGCATATTGAAGTTATTGTGCGTCAAATGATGCAGAAAATGGAAATTGTTGATCCAGGCGATACAAAATTCTTGGAAAGTGAAGCTGTTGACAAATGGACTTTACAAAAAGAGAACGACTGGATTTACGATAAAAAATTCGTAACTGATTCAGGTGAAAGCTCTGAAATGCATGCTGGTCAAATCGTAAGTTTGAAAGACTTGCGTCAAGAGAACAGCGCATTGCGTCGTCAAGATAAAAAATTGGTTCAATACCGTGATGCTGTTCCAGCAACTGCAACTCCAATATTGCAAGGTATTACCAAGGCTTCTTTGGGTACTCAAAGCTTTATGAGTGCTGCATCATTCCAAGAAACTACCAAAGTTTTGAATGAAGCTGCAATCTCGGGTAAAGTTGATGAGTTAAGAGGTTTGAAAGAAAACGTAATCGTGGGTCATTTGATCCCTGCGGGTACTGGTATGCGTCGTTTCGAAAACGTAATTACTGGTTCACGTGAAGAATACGATCGTTTGATGGCAACCAAATACGAAGAAGAGGAAGCTTAATCTAATTAAAATCCAATCAAAAGGGCTATCTAATTTAGATAGCCCTTTTTGCTTTTAAGGGGTGCTAAATAATAAGATTAGATGGGTTAGACAGATCAGAAGGGTGAGACGGATTAGATAGATTCTTAATGAAATTCAAACATTTCACCCCTACAAACCCTAAACCCTAAACTTTTTTAGGCATCAAATTGCTTTTGGTATAAATTCCAATACATACCTTTTTTTGAAATCAAAGTCTCATGATTTCCCCGCTCCATGATTTCTCCATTTTCTAAAACCAATATTTCATCGCAATTTTGAATGGTACTTAATCTATGGGCAATCACAATGGCACTCCGGTTTTTCAATAACACGGCTATGGCTCTTTGGATCATTTCTTCAGTGTGAGAATCAATTGAACTCGTAGCCTCATCCAAAACAATCATGTCTGGATGCATTGCCAAAGCCCGTATGAATGAAATGAGTTGCCTTTGACCCTGAGACAATGACAAACCCCGTTCCATCACATTGAAATCGAATCCGCCAGGTAACTTTTCTATGAAATCGTAAGCCCCAATTTCCTTGGCAACTTTCTCAATTTCTGCAGAAGATACATCGCTGTTCTTTAATACCAAATTGCTCTTAATACTTCCCGAAAATAAAAATACATCCTGCAAAACCACCGCAATTCTTTTTCTGAGTGACGGATAATCGTATTCGTTTACGTTTATTCCATCGATGAATATCTTCCCTTTTTGATGTTGATACATCTGTGTCACTAAGTTGGCAATCGTTGTTTTGCCGCTTCCTGTTGCCCCTACAATGGCCATAGATTTACCCGATTGTATTGCGAAGGAAATGTCCCTCAAAATCCAATTTTCTTCATTATATGCAAACCAAACATTTTGAAATTCAATGTTCCCATCTATTTTTTGAGGGATAATGGTTCCCGATTTTTCTATATTGTCTTCAGAATCTACAAGTTGAAAAATTCTTTCTGCGCTCACCATGCCCATTTGGATGTTGTTGAATCTATCGGCAATGGCCCGAATTGGACGAAAAAACAAGTTGATAAACATGATAAAGGCTGTCAATTCACCCAGTTTCATGCTATGGTTGAAAATGGCAGTGCTTCCATAGGCCACAATAATAGCAAACGCCAACGCAATTAAAACCTCTACAATAGGAAAGAAGATAGAGTAATAAAAGATACTTTTTATATTGGCATCTTGATGCTTTTTATTGATGTCTTTGAACTTGCTAAACTCCCTCTTTTCTTGATTGAAAAGCTGCACAATTTGCATTCCGGTAATTCGCTCCTGTAAAAAGGCATTGAGGTTTGCAACTTGATTTCTAACATCCTGAAATGTGTCTCTAATTCCCTTCCTGAATTTATTGGCACTGTACATCAACAATGGAATCACCAAAAGTGTTAATAATGTTAATTTTACGCTGATGTAAAACATACACCACAATATGGCGATGATTTGAACCATGTCGCCAAGAATGGTAATGATTCCCGACGAAAATAAATCGGTGATTGTTTGAATGTCTGAAATACTCCTTGTTACAGCCGTTCCAACTGGAGTTTTATCAAAAAAGCTCAATTTAAGACGAATCAAATGATCATATACAAACTGTCTCAGCTTTAAGATGATGGATTGGGCAATCCTTTCCGATAAATAGGCGTTTATAAAGCCAAGTCCAGCCTGAATAATGAGCCATCCCAACAAGATAGAACACCAAAAATTCAATTGATTGAATCTGTTGGCTAAAATAACCTGATCAATGACAATTTTATAAAGGTAGGGTTGAGTTGCGGTAAGTAAACTCTGAATGATTGTTAAACTAACCGCAAAAATGATCCACTTTTTTTCAAACTGAGCCAAATTTAGCAATCGTTTTAACAATTGAAGTTGATTGGTCAGTTTCTTATTCTTTTCTGTCATTCAACTACAAAACTACCTTGAAGTTTCGAAATGCCCTAATGTTGTTAGTGTTGAGCTAGAATTGTGTAAAACTTTTATGTCCAAACAATTTGCATTGGGGAGTGTCAATTGGTTAATATTGCAGTATGGCTCGTCACATTGCAATAGCTGGGAATATAGGTGCAGGTAAAACTACTTTAACTCACTTATTGGCTAAACATTACGGTTGGGAAATGCAACTAGAAGATATGGATGATAATCCTTACATTTCCGATTTTTATGAAGATATGCAACGTTGGAGTTTTAATCTTCAAGTTTTCTTTTTGAATACACGGTGGAAACATGTTCAAGACATCAGAAATGGTGAAAAAACGGTGATTCAAGATCGAACGATTTACGAAGATGCATTTATTTTTGCTCCAAATCTTCATTCGATGGGATTAATGAGCACCCGCGATTTTGAAAATTATAGTCGGTTGTTTGAAAATATTAGTTCTCAAATTCAACAGCCCGACCTACTCATTTATTTAAGGGCCTCTATTCCAAAATTGGTTGATCAAATTCAAATGCGTGGGAGAGATTATGAAGATGCTATCAGACTCGATTATTTGAAAAGATTGAATGAACGTTATGAAGCTTGGATCGCTGATTACAAAGGTCAGTTGTTGATTTTCAATGTAGATGATATGGATTTTCAAGAAAATCCTGAAGATCTTTCTCAAATTATTACCCAAGTTGAAAGTACATTGAACGGTTTGTTCTAATGCCACTAAACTTTTCAGAATTTCATTCTATAGTTAAGGTTAGACCTGGCGATATCGATTTATTTGGACATGTCCACAGCGCCAAAGACCTAGATTGTTTTTTGCAATATTTCGATAATCAATCGGCTCGTTCTGTTGCCATTCCTGAATGGGTGATAGAGCGTTATTCCATCAATATAGAAAACTCATAATTATTATATAAATTTGAGTATGCATTTTCAACAGCCAAATTTTTTGTGGGGATTATTGTTGTTGATTTTACCATTACTCGTTCACCTATTCCAATTTAGGAAGTTTCAAACCCTTTTGTTTCCTGGCGTTTTTCGTTTGAAAGAACAGTTGAATGTTGCCAAAAAACAAAAAACAGTGAAACATTGGTGGATTTTACTTTCTCGTTTACTTGCAATTTTGTTTCTGGTCTTGGCATTTTCTATGCCAACTTGCAATTCTAATGTAAGTCAAGCTTCCCTCAATCAAAAAGTAATTGTTGTTGTAGATTGTTCACCATCAATGCTTTTGAAAAATGATGGTGAAATGCTTCTCGAAAAAGCGCGAACTGTTGCGCGCAAAATTATCCGCAATGCGAGCTCAAATACTCAGTTTGCACTCATTGCAAATCATAACCAGCCCAAACATCAATGGATTGAACAACGACGAGCTCTTGAAATTGTTTCGGATATAACCATTTCAGCCTTCCCGGAGAGTTTTACAACATGGTATTCCGATATTCAAACATTACTTAGCGATAATGAATCATCAAATTACATTGTATATGTGATTACAGATAATTTACAAGATATTTATGAGGGACATAAAATTGTTGACTTCAAAAAGGCGGCTTATCATGTTATCGAAATAGAATCGCCAAAACAGGTGAATTTGTCTATTGATTCTGCATATTACATAGATCCATTTTTGTCGCAAACGGCTGATAAGCGTTTAAAAGTTTTATTGCATGCTTCAGATAAGGCATACAAAGGAAAAGTAAACGTTCAATTAATTAACAACGATAGAATTATTGGAAGTCAAGAGGCCGTATTTTCATCGGTTGCCGATATTGAAACTATTTTTAGCGTTTCAGAGAATATTCAAGGGAACCTTAAAATTCAAATTGACGATCAATCGTTGCCATCTGACAATGTTCTGTATTTGCATCAAACAAGTCAAGATTATTGCAATGTTTCTGTATTTGGCAACAATGCATATACCAATAAATTAATTCAAACCCAGTCTGTTTTTGTACCCAAAAAAATCAATGCAGTTCAAGATATCAATGAAAACGCCAAGACCATTTTAGTGAATGAGGTAGAGCAATTGAATTCAAAAGATCTTTTGGTCATAGAAAATCTAGCCACTTCCGGTAAAAATGTATTGTGTTTGGCTGGGAAAGACGATTTTAAATTTGGTCAACTCTTTGGATTACAAGGGAAATGGCTCAAACAAAAATTAGGATTGGGTGTTGCAGGTTTCAATAACGATGTTTTTAAGGGCATATTTACGAAGGAAATAGATCAAAAAACGCAACTTCCATTTGTAGAATCGCATTTTCAAATCGAAAAATATGTGGGTAACCAAGATTGGCAAAGCATTCTATCCTTAGAAAATGGAGAACCAATTTTAATCAAAAGAGATTTTGGTGCTGGAGCAATTTGGTTATGGCTGTCTGACATGACAATCGGAACAAAATCGCTTGCGCAATCGAGTTGGTTCTTGCCAATATTTACCCAAGTGATGCTGGGAAATATTTT
>Ga0209444_10001997_pt1 | contig 11241 bp, 15 predicted proteins | sample LauGreFaBDMM15DN_2_FD_188215 | JGI IMG/M metagenome (GOLD analysis project Ga0209444, IMG submission 188215) | Freshwater lake microbial communities from Lake Michigan, USA - Fa13.BD.MM15.DN (SPAdes) (version 2) | ecosystem: Environmental > Aquatic > Freshwater > Lake | place: Lake Michigan...
AGGTAGCCATTTTCTGCAGGACCTTTAGGGAACAAAATCTTGAAGCTTGGGGTATCGCGCAGCTTTGAAATTGAGGTTGAACCCTTTAGTCGGATCTCCATATCCAGTAGTCCGCTAGTTCTTCCGTCGACAGACATTGTTACAGCACCAGGCTGGTAGGTCTTGTATGTACTTGTGTTGTTGAGAGCATCCACTGTTAGCTGAGGAAGGTTTAGGTCCACTCTCAAAATCTTTAGGGGGTTATAAAAGTCAGTTGCCTTTAGCGTGCTCGCAGCTTGGGCGGGAGAAACTAGCAGTGCCGAGCCCAGCATCATTGAGATAGACCCTGCAATGAGTCTTCTTACGCCTTTGTTTATAACCATGTGGGCTAATCTAGCATTATGACTCCAATTGACTACCCTCTCTTGCTGGCAACTCTCAGCATTAACTTAGTTTTAGTTTTTCTAGTTTCATACGTGTTTTTCTATAGAAGACACAAGCGTAGAGATGTATTTGTGGCTATTTGCCTAATCAACATCACACTTTATGTATTGGGTGGAGCACTAGGAACATTCACAATCTCGATTGGTGTCGGTTTTGCACTATTCAGCGTTATCTCAATCTTCCGCCTTAGATCAACAACACTTGGTTGGACTGAGATTGTTTATCTATTGGTAGCGCTAGCTATGGGGCTAACCCTGGGTCTTCCTGCTTATGACCTTCCAGTTCAGACACTTTACGCGGTGCTTCTTGTAGTTGCTGTTTATATAGTTGATCACCCGAAGATTCTTCCGCAAACCACAACTCAAAAATTCTCCCTGAATACTGACTATGTCGAAATCGAACCTGCAGCTCTAAAGCAGAAGGTCGAAGAACAGCTTGGGCACTCAGTAACAAAAGTTCAGGTCAGATCAGTAACCACAGCACCGGTTGGAATGAAGTTAGAAATCGAGTCCTAAATGGCAGCAAATGCTCCAAAGGCAAAGTTTGATTACAAACCTCACCCACACATTGCTGATCGAAAGAAACACAAAGCTCCTAACTCTAAAGAGATTCTGTCTGAAACTGGCCCAAGAACGCTCAATCAAAAACTGGGCTTAGCTATAACCAGAAGTGTTGGAACAATGTGGGCCGCCTACATATTCTTTGCACTTTCTTTGATTAGCCTGCCTGCAGTAATTATGAAGGGCGATTTAGTACTTACCGTAGGCTGGATCGCGCAGACATTTCTACAGTTAGTACTTTTACCGATCATCATTGTTGGGCAAAACATACAAGCTGCGGCAGCTGAGAAGCGAGCTGTGATGACTTACGAAGATGCTGCTGCTGTTTTGGATGAGGCAGTAAAGATTCAGAAACACCTAGATCACCAAGACCAGTCTCTGGCTCATCTAGTCACACGTCTCGAAGAGATCGAAAAGAAACTCCCTAAAAGGTAAACATGCGTTTAGTTATTGCTGACTGCTCAGTTGACTACGCAGGCAGGCTCACAGCCCATCTTCCTAAAGCCAGAAGACTACTGATGCTCAAAGGGGATGGCAGCATCCTGATTCATAGTGAAACAGGCTCATATAAGCCTCTGAACTGGATGAACCCGCCTTGTAATTACTCGGTTCATGAACCAGATGAAGAACAGCTCGGGCTAGGGGTTAGGCAGATATGGCGAGTAAGCCAAGCCAAGACAGCGGACATCCTGTGGATTCAAATCTATGAAATTCATAATGAGATTAACCACGAATTAGGTAAAGACCCAGGTCTTATCAAAGATGGTGTTGAAGCTCATCTTCAGGAGTTGATGGCAGATCAAATAGAAATCATTGGTGAGGGGGCCAAACTGGTCCGCAGAGAATATATGACTCCTATTGGACCTGTCGATATCTTGGCTAAGGACAGCAATGGTCAAAGCGTTGCTATTGAAATTAAACGCCGTGGAGAAATAGATGGTGTTGAGCAGCTAACTAGATATCTAGAACTTATGAACAGAGATGCTGCACTTGCTCCAGTTAGAGGAATCTTTGCTGCTCAAGAGATAAAGCCTCAGGCAAGAACTCTTGCTGAAGATAGAGGTATCGAATGTTTGATTTTGGATTATGAACAACTTAGAGAAGCATCAATAGATCCAGATTCCTTATTCTGGTAATCCAGCAGCCTTTACAAATTCTCTAACTGCAATCACACGAGCACTAGTCTTTGATGCAACGTCGATACCAGCGGCTGCGACAGCTCTGTTAACTAAGTTCTCAACTGCACGAAGTGTTGTTCCGCGCTCCTCAGCAATCTGCTGGTTTGAATAACCTTTAGCAATCATGCGAAGAACTTCAAACTGTGTGCGGGAAACATTTACAAGTGAGTGTGAAGGCTTTAGGTCATCTCTGAACTCTTCACCAACTTTGTCTCTAAGCGCAGCTTCAATAGCTTGATTCAAAACACCAGGATCTGATAGTCGACTCTTTAGAAGGTAAGCAGCATTTTTTGGAACAGCTTTCACATCAAAACCAAATAGGCGAGGCTCAGCAACGTGAGTAAGAAATACAAGAGCCATCTCAGGGTGAAGCTTGTTCATTGCTACCGCAAAGTCCAAACCATTAGGACCAGCGCCTAGGTCAATATCTAGAATGACGACATCAACATCGCCAGCATCCGTGATTTTTCTTGCTTCTCGGGCATTAGCTGCAGTTTGGACTCTGAATCCGTCGTTGATCAACTTGTCGGAGACTAGCGCTCTAATAAAGTGCTCATCTTCAACAACAAGAACAGATCTCTGGTACTTAGTCATAACTGCCTCCTATGGGCTTATTGTCCCACCAAGGTGCTTTAGCCAAAGTTAAGTGTTCCAAAAAACGAACAGGACTTAAGGGCAATATAGAGTAGTAAAACCAAGAAAGCAGGAGTGAGAGATGGCCTTAGAAGATCGCAAGATATGGCGTGGATTCGCTAGCGACAACTATGCGGGTGTGCATCCAAGCCTGTTTGAAATGATGCAAGCCGTGAACGAAGGTCATGAACGTGCCTACGGCGATGACTTTGTTACCGCAGAACTTACAACTATTTTCAAAGACACCTTCGGACCAGAGGCCGAAGTGTTTCCTGTCTTCAATGGAACCGGAGCTAACGTAATTGCTCTTTCGTCTGTTGTGAAGAGATGGGAATCAGTTATTTGTGCTGAGACTGCCCACATCAACAGTGATGAGGGTGGAGCTCCTGAGAAGATGGCTGGCCTAAAGCTTTGGACTATCCCAACTCCTGACGGCAAGCTAACCCCTGAACTTATCAAGCCGCACCTGTTTGATATTGGTTCAGTTCACAGATCTCAGGTAGCGGTAATAAGCATTACCCAAACAACTGAGATGGGAACCCTTTACTCAATCCCTGAAGTTAAGGCGCTTGCTGACTTTGCTCATGAAAACAATCTCAAACTCCACATGGATGGAGCAAGGCTCTCAAATGCAGCTGCAGCTCTAAATGCAACCTTCAAAGAATTCACAACCGATGTTGGTGTGGACCTAGTTAGCTTTGGTGGGACCAAGATAGGTGCGCTAGCTGCTGAAGCAGTTGTTGTTATAAATAGCAAAGAACTTGCTCAAAGCATCCCTTTCTTGAGAAAAACATCTATGCAGTTACCTAGCAAGATGAGATTCGTCAGCGTTCAACTAATTGGACTGCTAAAGGATGATTTAGCAATCAATAGCGCTAAGCACGCTAACGCTATGGCTAAGGCTTTAGATGCTGGTGTTAGAGAACTAGCAGCTAAGTCAAACGGTCGAGTTAGTGTTCCAAACCCAACTCAGGCAAACGCTGTATTCCCAATTCTCCCGATGGAACTAATCCCTGAACTTCAAAAGGAATACTGGTTCTATATCTGGGATCACAACCTGGGACAGGTGCGTTGGATGTGTGCCTGGGACACAAGACAAGAGGACGTTGACGGTTTACTCAAGGCTTTGGCTAAAGCCCTTGGGGTTTAGACTTAGAGCATGCAACCAAACAAAATCGCGATTACCGCTGCCCCTATTGCCCCTGTTCTAGCAGAACGCTGGAGCCCAAGATCATTCAACCGTGATTACCTACTCTCTCAGAGTGAAGTACTTGCAATTCTTGAAGCAGGCCGCTGGGCACCATCAGCTAATAACCTTCAGCCATGGAGATTGGCATTCGTAAGCAGAGATGATGAATTGCACGCAGAGCTTTGTTCAAAAGGTCTAACTGGCTTCAACCAAGCATGGGCACCGGACGCATCAGCACTAATTGTTGTTGCAGTTCAGAAAGCTCTTCCAGATGGCAAAGAAATCACCGGACGTAAATATGATGCTGGTCTATCAGCTGCACTTATGGTTGTTCAAGCTCAAGAGCTAGGACTCCACACTCACCAAATCGGTGGCTTTGTTCAGGACGAAGTTCACTCTCTTCTAAAGCTTGATGACAACCATGAAGTAGTTGTGCTCATTGCTGTTGGCAAGGTAGCACCAGCTGAACAACTTGAAGGTCCTGCTTACGAACGAGAAATAGCACCAAGAGTTCGTTTGAGCCTTGACGAAATCATGTTGCACGGAAAGCCGTAATTGCCAACAGTATTTCAAGCATCAATTAGCCAAGAGATTGCGGGCTGGTTTCCTAACCTAGGTGCAACACTTTTCTACCTAGTTGTTTGGGGATTGGTTTTCGCTGGAACCGGTTTGCTCATTGGAGCCTTCATTCCTTTTATTACAGGCGACTCTCTAGTTTTTGCCGCAGGTCTAATTGCTGCCGCTCATGCCAGTGAAGTAAACATCATCGTTATGGCTACAGGTGTTGGTATCGCTGCTTGGTTGGGAGATCAGGTCGGCTACACCCTCGGTCGTCATTACGGTAGGCCTTACCTTGATAAACGCAAAGGTAAATGGATCAAAAAAGGTATTGAAAAGAGCGAAGCTCTTTTCCTAGCCTGGGGATGGTGGGCTGTAGTAGTTGCTCGCTTTATGCCATGGGCAAGAGTGTTTGTTCCTGTGGTAGCTGGTATTGCCAACATGAATTACTACAAGTTCTTCAGTGCAAACTTTGTTGGAGCTTTAGCTTGGGGAGTTGGCCTAACAATGGCTGGCTATTTCTCAGCAAGCATCCCGTTAGTTAAAAATGCTTCTTACCTAATTGCCGGTGTATTTATCACCGCAAGCTTGATTGCGGGAGTTCGAATCTGGGTACTAAACAGAAGAACTAGCTAGTCCAAACTGAGCAAATTCAGGGGACTTTTCTCTGGCAATAAAATCTAGTTCTTGGGCAGCCCAGGAATCAAAGTACTGATCAAAGATATGCCCATCGCGCTCTAACCAACGTTGTTTTCTAATTTCTTCTGGAACATCTAACCAAACAGTTAGATGAGCAATTGTTGATGTGTATCTATTTAGGGATCCGCAGCCTTCAATAATTAGAGGAGTGCCTCCGGAGAATTCTCTCCAACGTTCTCTTTCATTGGTTTCCCAATTGAATTCCTGCCAAGAAGAAGTTCCGGTTGTAAGCAAAGGATTAAGAACTGCTCGCTGTAAGTATTCAGCTCCCTGAGCTAAACCGTTCCATCCTTCGTATAGATCATCCATGTGAATAATCCTTGGCATTGATTCACCAGAACGAAATAGTTCATTCTGAAGATCAAGTGCAAGAGTAGATTTACCTGAACCTGCTCGGCCGTCAATCACAATGATTGGCATGGCTATTCCTCGATCAACAAGTTCGGAGCTTTCATCGGTTAGACGATTAAGCAACTCTTCATAGACGAGAGATTCAGGCATAGTGAAAGCCTACTTTTTATATGCCTTCGATGAGAACGTCTGGGTGCTTGTCGAAACGATAACCTTCACCACGGCTGGTTCTGATTATGTCTTCGTAACCAACAAGTCTTGATCGTAGTCTTCTGATGTGGACATCAATGGTTCTGCCATAGATGTCCTGGCCACCACCACAATTCCAAAGAGTAGTTATGAGTTCATCTCTAGAAATTGTGATTCCCTGGTGTCTAACTAGGTATTCCAGGACACAGAATTCTTTGCTAGTTAGTTCAGCTTTGTCGCCATCGATAAACACTTTTCTTCGCTGCAGGTCAACAACGACTCCCTTAGCTGGATCTTCTTCAGCCTTATCAACTAGACGCTCTAGGGCTTTAGGGTCAGATAAAGCTGCTCTAACAACGTCGACGTTTCTTCCGCCAGAGCCTGTCTTAGCTAGAGCCACAGATGCAAATGTTTCTGCAGCAAGGCCTGGAGCAATTGAGTCAAGAGTGCTTCTAAGGGCAGCAACTATTGCTCCAAGGGATGTGCCATTAGCCTCAGCAGTTGTTTCGTCAATTCCAACGTAGAGAGCAAAGCCGCGGGCTTCAGTTGTGGTGATTTCGTTTCTTACAAATGGGGTTACAGTGGTGGTCATTTTTCTAATCCTTTGATTGTGTATGCGGGAAGGGGGGTATGCCTAATTAGGACTTATTTCTGGGGTGTTGGTGTCGTAACTTGTTTGGAAGCGGGCTTAGCCGGCTGTGAAAGTTAGCGACACATTCGCATACACATAACAGCGCTCATCATGACAGGGCGAATTACAGTCGCCTCCGACATGGTGTTTGAAATAGCGGTGTTAGTCATGAACTAAACTTTAGGACCAGAAGCCAAGTCCGTCAAGTTGAAAACGCCCAATTGGGAAAGTTGTTTTGATGAATTGAGAGAGGCAGGTATAAGTGTCTAATACAGACCTCACTGTGCTCTTTGTCTGCACAGGCAATACCTGCAGATCTCCAATGGCCGAGCAGATATTCAATGAACAAGCCAGAGACCTCTCAGCTCATGCAGTCTCTGCTGGACTAGATGCCAAAGCAGGTTCACCGATAAACGCTCAGGCAGCTAATGCTCTAAACCAGCTTGGTTATAACCCAACAGAGCACAGCTCCACCTTGGTCTCAACTGAAGCGGTTGAAGAGGCGGATGTAATTCTTACCTTCACTCAGGATCAAAAGAATGAACTAGGGCAGAACTTCCCAACTGCCATTGAGAAGCTCTTCACTATTTCTGAGTATGCGAACGGTGAGCAAGGCCAGGATGTTCTAGATCCTTACGGCAAGAGCGATGAGGTTTATAAGGACACTGCAGAAACAATTGACTCTTTAGTAAAGGTAATTGTTAGTTCGTTGAAGACTAGTTAGTCAGCTAGACCGTATAGTCGATCCCCTGCGTCACCTAGACCTGGAACGATGTAACCAAGTTCGTTTAGCTTTTCATCTAGAGCACCAAGAACAATCTTGACGTCTTTATCGCCAAGGTGCTTTTCTAATGCAGCTAATCCTTCAGGTGCTCCAAGAAGACAAATGCAAGTGATGTCGGTTGCACCTTTTTCAAACACGTAATCGATTGAATCGATTAGTGTTCCACCGGTAGCAAGCATTGGGTCGATGATGTAGACCTGTCTTCCAGTTAGATCATCTGGCAGACGGTTTGCATATGTATATGGCTGAAGTGTCTCTTCGTTTCTCTTGATACCTAAGAAACCAACTTCGGCAGTTGGAAGAAGCTTAACTATTCCTTCAAGCATTCCTAGTCCTGCACGCAAGATTGGAATAATGATCGGACGAGGCTTAGAAAGTTTTCTTCCCTTAGTTTGAGTCACCGGGGTTTCAATAGTTACCTCAGTTGTCTTCACTTCTCTTGTTGCCTCATAGGCCAACAGGGTTACAAGTTCTTCAACCAGCTGTCTAAAAACAGGGGATGGGGTGCTCTTATCTCTAAGAACAGTCAACTTGTGAGTTATTAATGGGTGGTCTGCCACGTGAATCCGCATAGGCTAAATCTAGCGTTAGTGAGGTGGATGTAGTGAACGAGACTTGGGTTCCATATATGAGGGCTGCTCTAGTAGAGGCCCAGATAGCTATGGATGTATCTGATGATGTGCCAGTAGGTGCAGTAATCGTTGACGATAAAGGTGAGATTATTGCCCGAGGCAGAAACGAACGCGAACTTTCAGGAGATCCAACTGCCCATGCTGAAATCCTTGCCATTAGAGCAGCAGCAGAAAAGCTGGGGGATTGGCGTCTAAATGGCTTGACTCTAGTAGTCACCTTGGAACCATGCGTGATGTGTGCAGGAGCAATCCAAGCGGCAAGGATCTCAAGAGTTGTATTTGGAGCTTGGGATGAGAAGGTCGGAGCAACAGGTTCCCTGTATGACTTGGTCAGAGATAAGCGTCTTGGCACCGAAATAGAGGTAATTCCAGAGATTTTGCTTACAGAAACCAGTGCTCAGCTAAAGGAATTCTTCGCTAAAAAGCGTTAAAACCCCGCTATTTCCTATGGGGTAACCTGATTTACGGTGACGTGTCCGAGCGGCCGAAGGTGCAACTCTCGAAAAGTTGTGTGGGTTAAAGCCCACCGTGGGTTCAAATCCCACCGTCACCGCCACTTTTTCTTGCAGGACAACCTTTACGCACCTTTGAGTCAAAGGTCCTTATTCTATAGTTGAAAGAATAAATTGAAATAAGGGGAAATTTTGAAAACTCAACCAAAAATAATAATCGCGTTGTTTGCAATCGGAGCTTTGATGTTACATCCCATTGCCGCCCAAGGTTCCGAAGAATCAAGTCTAGTGAGCGTAAATTCAGCTCTTCAAACCGTTACACAACAATCTCTTTCCACAAAGACAGACGTTCTTAGGAACGTTGCCTATGTTGCCACAGACTCAGTTGGCCTAGAAGCAATTCGCACTAATGTCAATGGAGTAAATGTCACCATACCTACCGACCCTTCCAATCAAGTTCAAATGAGAAGAGATGGCAGCCCAGGTTTTTCCATTCAGCTTCCGTTCTCAAACAACGCATCGTCGGTAGAAGTATTAGATGAAGGATTTGTTTCCTACGACAATCGAAACTTGAGTTCTACAGCAGCTGTCCTAAAACAAGATGGATCCCTGCAAATGCTGAGCATTATCGAGTCAAGCGCTGCTCCGATTTCCTACAAATATTCTTTTGAATTGCCGGAAGGGGCCGAAATAATTAGGTCCGGAGGAGGCCTCCTGATTACAAACGCGGATGGCCTCGTCGCAGCAGTTACTCCTGCATGGGCTCTCGATGCAGAAGGCAAAGAAGTTCCATCTCATTACGTGGTGAGCGGACAAACAATTACTCAGATTGTAGACCACAGAAGTGAAGATTATTCGTATCCAGTCGTGGCGGACCCATGGATAGGTATAGCACTGTTCAGCAGCATAAGTGTAGATACATATCAGAGACAGCCTCGGGTCAATTTGGACTTGTCCGCTTGGGGTTGGCTAGTTTGGACAGGCGCTGCTCAAGGGGGAGGTCTATTCGGCTTTGGATCCGGGCAGGCCATTCTGAATACCGCAGGGTGGGATGAAGCCTGGGGCAAGGGCGGGTCAATCAGAAGTGCATTAGATAAACCAAGCCAACGCGAACAATTCTCATGCCATGCTCTTGGCGCAATAGCGGCGGGAACTTGGAATTTAGAGAAATTTCGGCCGAACCGGGTCAATGGCAACTGGTTCTCTGGTGTTGAAACGCATCGTTGCAACTGGACAACCTCTAATGCCTACTAAATCTGAAGAGCAAGCGTGAATTCTCTCGCAATAACTTCGAATCGGCGACGAGTGAGAAGAAATACGGCCTTGCTCATTCTCGGAGTGCTGCTGGTCGTTGTTTTTTCTGTAATCGCTTGGATCGCAATTGGGGGGAAAGGTGCGAACAACTCTCAAACAGTAAAGGACCTACTGATGAGTAACACTGAGGTCAATCCTTTGGAAACAACCTCAGAGCTCTGCCAAGAGGTTCCTTGCCTTGAAGGTTGGACAACCGACGTTGGCTCATTCCTCCGATTTAAATCTTTTGGAGAAGCTGAATACTGGGCCTTAGTTTTGGGAAACGGAGTGATTCAGTATGAGCATGTCGTTCTGGACATTCGAGGTCTGAATTTAACTCTTGAGGAGAGACGGGCTGCAATTGACCTTCTATTTTCAGGACGGGATTGGTTCTAGTCCCGGTGTGTGGGTTCAAATCCCACCGTCACCGCCAGAAATATCCCAAAATCAGTATTAAGCGGGTCGTTTAGTCTTAAGTCCTAATAAACTTGTTTCCTATACGTATTAGCGAATATTTAGGGGATTTTGATGGCCAAGCTGATTATCACTGATGGGATTGGGCTAATTAAGCTCTCTCCTGTTCAGCGATACCTGCTTGGGCGGAGATACGTAGCCTTTGAATTAGAGCGAATGATCAAGGTTTCAGTCGAAAACACTCCTAAACGAGCTGATCTTGGGGAAAAAGCCAAACATGGCTGGTTGCCATTCTCCAGGACTGGAGAATATCAAAATGGGGCTAAAAAGAGCCTAGTTTATAGGCCCAAAGAAGTCCCGCTGCGTAAGGGTTTTGATGCTAAATCCCGCTTTAGATGAAATTTGCTTCACTACTGGGAACCAACGGAGGCTCTATGCAGTTCTAAAAGAGCATCAGAAGGACAAGATCTACCCGAGAAACTGATCCTCGGGTCGAGGATATTAGTCAATTTCTTCAAGAATTGTGTTGCATTTACCCAATTGAGACCTATAAGATAGAGGTTTGCTCCCCAACAACTCGTAAGCATATTTTGGCTGCGCATTTTGTACGCATATTTTGGCGACAAAGTTAGGGACTAATCCCATAGACCGTTCTAACTAAGTAAACCGCCTTTGAAGGGATCATCTTGGCCGCCAAGAAAACCACCAAAAACATTCGTTCAGCTCAAAGACTTTCCTTCGCGAAAACTCGTGAGCCTATTGAACTTCCAAATCTTCTAACCCTGCAGACTGAGAGCTTTGAATGGCTCGTGGGTGACAAGTCATGGAGAGACAAGGTTGGCCCAGATGCCAAGACCGGTCTTGAGGAAGTATTCGAGGAGCTATCTCCGATCGAAGACAACCCAAACAACCCGAGCGAAGCAAAGATGGGTCTTGAGTTCAAGTCACCTACTTTGGATGAGCCAACATATACTCCTGACCAGTGCAAGGTAAAGGGCAAGACATACGCTCGTCCTTTGTACATCAAGGCAGAGTTCACAAACTACAAGACTGGTGAAATCAAGAGCCAGACCGTGTTCATGGGTGAATTCCCAATCATGACTAACGAAGGTACTTTCGTTGTTAATGGAACAGAGCGTGTAGTTGTTTCTCAGCTAGTTAGATCTCCTGGTGTTTACTTCTCTGTTTCAACAAACACAACAGGAAACCTTGACGTTAAGAACAACAAGGCTCAGATCATTCCTTCACGTGGTTC
>Ga0209444_10002003_pt1 | contig 11232 bp, 9 predicted proteins | sample LauGreFaBDMM15DN_2_FD_188215 | JGI IMG/M metagenome (GOLD analysis project Ga0209444, IMG submission 188215) | Freshwater lake microbial communities from Lake Michigan, USA - Fa13.BD.MM15.DN (SPAdes) (version 2) | ecosystem: Environmental > Aquatic > Freshwater > Lake | place: Lake Michigan, USA...
AATGACTTCGGCTGGCGTAACCTCTGGGACAAGGTGCCCGGGGGGAAGAAGGCCTATACTTTCAGAGGGACCCGTAAGAGCGATAAGCCGAGGCGCATCGATCATGCCTTTGCCGGCAAGGCGCTCAAGAAAGCCCGCCTGGTTCATCTCCCCGCCTTTAGGCTCAAAGGCCTTTCGGATCACTCAGGTCTGCTGGTGATTCTATAAGTCAAAGAAAGGTGGCCACTGCGTAGCCCTCTAGAGCTTCGGAATCAGGACATTGCTAATTTGCGAGAGGTATTACCGCGGCAATGGCGGCAAAGCCCTCCGCGAATTCACCATCGACCCCAAGGACAAGTCCAAGATCGCCCTCAAGATCCTGCACTTCCCCCTGCCGGTGGCGTGAGGTGATAAGTCGCCTGTATCAACTGGCATTCTTGATCCTCTGGACGCTTTCGTTGAGCCATCGCGAAACGGCCCACAGGGCAAACATGAGGATACCGATTGAGGCGGATTCCCGCATGAAGAATCGCCCTAGCTCCGGAGCCGTTGCGCCCATCGAGAGAGAAAGCATCTTCGAGACATTCACGCCCAGCCCAGCCCCAAGAAGCCAGATTGACATGGTAAGCGACTTCTCGCCGTCCCTGGAAACGTCATGCATCAAAGCGAGGGCGGAGGGAACAACGAGGACTTCGGCGCAGGCCTTAAAGGCGTAGGCGGTGATGATGACCCCGGCGGAAAGTTTACCAACCGAAAGGGCGAAACCGCCGCCAATAATCGCCATTGCAAGAGCCAAGCACAGCATGCCTATCACGAAAACGTTTTGGTAGCTAAACAGCGAGGTTTGCACCTTGCGCACACGATCGGCAAGCAAAGTAAAAATGATGATGAAACCGCCGAACATTCCAGTAAAGACTTCAGGCGGGATAGATCTTCCGAGCACAGTGAGCTCTACGTGGTCCTTAATCACCAGCGTCAGCCCTGAGGTAATCTGAGCCACTACCGCTGAAATGATTGTGGATATCGTCAGCATCACCATCCAGACAGCCGGACGTTGCATATCTTTTTGGAAGGCAAAAATCAGAGCAGAAGCTGGGATACAGCCGAAGATAGCCCAGATAAGCCATGGATAGGGTGTCGCCCAGACGAAGAGCCACAGCAAGGCGAGTGCGCCGAGGAAGGCCCCGCATACCAGCCGAAGGCTACCCGCATCCAGGTTAACCGTAGCCTGGGACCGATTTTTCCAAAGTCCGATGAATATGAATAGCGACACTGCCATGCCGAAGGCGGCTACCGAAAACGCCAGATGCCAAGCGACAGAAACCGAGAAGATCTTGGCGGCACGAATATATCCCAAGGTAATTGGCCCTAGCAGGCCGCCAATACTGATACTCATGTAGAACAACGCCATTCCGGCCTTCTTGAGCTCCGTCTGGCCACCCCCGTACAAATCACCAACTAGTCTGCTGATGGAGGGCTTGAGCAATCCCGTTCCGATCGCGACAAAACCAAGTCCCCAGCAGAACGAGGCTTCCATCGGCAATGCCAGAGTCAGATGGCCGACGACTATACAGATAGCACCGACAAGCACCGCATTAGACGCTCCTATCCAACGATCAGCTATAATGCTAAAGGGAATGGAGAGCAGGTAGATTCCCGTGCCGTAAGCCGCCTGAACATTCAAAGCCTGTTCCCTGCTCCAACCTAGCCCACCAGCGGAGGGCGTCAGGGTCATGAATAAAATCATCACCGCCCCAAGGCCGAAATAAGAGAAGCGCTCCCACATCTCGACAAAGAATAAGCGGCTGAGCTCAATGGGATGACCTTTTAAAGGGTTCACTAGTAACGATTAGTCCGAGCGAAGCCGTAATGGAATCCTATTTTACTTTACAATAAGTTTATAAATGCTGCCATCTTACCATGCGATATCTCATCACGGGTTGCGCAGGATTCATAGCCTCCAAGGTTTGCGAAATGCTTTTGGAGCGAGGAGACGAAGTCGTCGGCATAGACTCCCTGAACGACGCCTATGACGTCCGACTAAAGCACTGGAGGCTCGCCCAACTACTTGGCCAAAGTCTGGGTGCTTCTAGCGATCATCGGCTGAATTTGAACACAAGATTCCCCCTAATGTCCGAGAACGGCAGGTTTTCATTCATCAAAGGAGACACCAGCAATAAGGACGACGTTCGCCGGGCTTTCGGTAGCGGCAAGTTCGACGCCATACTTAATCTGGCGGCGCGAGCCGGCGTCCCGGCGTCCTTTGACGATCCAGTCGGCTTTCATCGCTCTAATACGGAGGGTGTAGCGAATATCCTAGAGGCGATGGCTAAGCATGGCGTCAAAATACACGTGCTAGCATCAACTTCCTCGGTTTACGCGACAGCACTTGGAATAGAGGCTCAAAGGTCCAAGGAAACCGACTGCACTGACTATCCCCGGTCGCCTTACGCTGCCTCGAAGAAGGCGGCGGAACTTCTCTGCCACAGCTACGCAGTCCGCCGGGATAATCCGATTCATACCACGGTTGTGCGATACTTCACGGTGTATGGTCCTGCCGGAAGGCCTGACATGAGCATCTTCAGATTTATTGAGTCCAACATGCGCGGAACTGAGATAGAAGTGACCGGAGACGGAAAACAGAGTCGCGATTTCACCTATGTCGATGACGTAGCGCGAGGTACGATTTTGGCATCAAAAGGGTGCCAAGGTTTCCGGATTATCAATCTCGGAGGCGGCAAGGCGCCCACCAGCATCAACGATGTCATCAGTCTCATCGAAGCGAGATGCAAAAAGAAGCTGAAGCGCACAAAGGCTGCCCCTGCCATCGGCGATATGACGGTGTCCATGGCAGATATCTCGCGGGCAAAGGCGTTCCTGGACTGGGAGCCGCAAATCAGCCTTGCTGAGGGCATCCGTCGCACGGTGGCTTGGCACAAGCACAACCGCATTTTCGCCTCGGCGATCAACCTTCCGGGACAAACGCCCATCCTGGGCAAGGAAATCATCGGAATCATCGGTCTGGGCTATGTCGGCCTGCCCTTGGCGCATAGCCTGTCGAAGCACTTCAAGGTGGTGGGCTTCGATCGCAGTACAAGCAGGGTCAAGGAGCTGCGGCGCAGCAAGGACCGGACCAAAGAAATCGACTCAACCCAACTACGTGCGGCCTTGGCGGGAAACCTAACGGTCACCGGAAAGCCTGCGGACCTTCGCAAGTGTTCAATGATCATCGTCACCGTTCCCACCCCGGTTGATGAATCGAAACTGCCCGACCTGGGCCCGGTCAAATCCGCAGCCGAAACCATTGGCAAGGAGCTTAGGCATATGCGCAAAGGGACCATCGTCGTCTATGAGTCGACCGTTTACCCGGGGTGCACGGAAGAGGACTGCGTACCCATCATCGAGCAATCGAGTGGACTTAAGCGCGGCAAAGACTTCCACGTCGGTTACTCGCCCGAGCGTATCAATCCTGGCGACAAGGCACACACCTTGGATAAGATCACTAAAGTCGTCGCTGGAGATTCTGAACAGACCACGGCCAAGATGATCTCCGTCTACGCAAAGATTTCGAAGGACATCCACGTCGCCGAATCGATCAAGGTCGCCGAAGCCGCCAAAGTCATCGAAAACACCCAGCGCGACCTAAACATCGCCTTGGTGAATGAGCTCGTTGTAATCTTCGAGCGCCTAGGTATAAAGACTTCTGACGTCCTCAGGGCAGCGGAGACTAAATGGAATTTCCTGAAATTCAAACCTGGGCTCGTCGGCGGACATTGCATCGGCGTTGACCCATACTACCTCACCAACCGCGCACAGCGGGCCGGCTATCATCCCGAAATCATCCTCGCGGGCCGTAGGCTCAACGACGGCATGCCTAAATTATTCGCCGACTATTTCGTCAAGCGATGCATCAAATGGGGCCATTCCTTGGCAAACCAGCGTGTCTTGGTGCTCGGACTTACTTTCAAGGAGAACATCCCGGACTTCCGTAACTCGAAATCCGTGGACCTCGTCCGTGAACTCCAAACCTACGGCCTAAAAGTAGACACTTTTGATCCGCACGTAGACGTAACCGCCTTCACGTCCGATCCTGAATGCCATGACGTGGCGGTGCTACGCACCGCACCAAAACAGCTGTCGAGCTATGTCGCAATCGTCCTCGCCGTCGGCCATCAGGAGTTCCTGAAAGAAACATGGGTGAACAAGGTGTCCGCCGCAAAAAAGGCGGGGGCCAAGGTCTTCGATCTTAAGAACGCCTGGAACGAAAACGAAGGCCTGGCAGATTGGACGCCTTAGGCTTTCCGAAGGAAGGCTTTAAGCTGATGCGCCAAGTCGCGCTGGTTAGCTATTCGGATAACCTTATCGTTCCTTCGATTATCCAAGCGCTTACCAGCCAACTTCCCTGCCCAACCGTCACCGACAAAAGCCATGATTGGACGGCACTTGCTCCAGGCCATCGCTATTTCGGAAAGAGTTCCAGTGCCGCCGCCAATCGCCAGGATGATCTGCCCGTGAGCCATGATATAGTTTCTGGCGTGCCCTAGGCCGGTATAGATGACGATATCTGCGATACACTCGTCGCCTCCGGGTGATTCCTTAGGGCTGATTGCGATGGTGTCGCCTGACTGATAGTTCTTAGCGCGCCTGGCCCCAATGAAGGCCGCTTCCATGACGCCTTTCTCTCCGCCGGTCATGACCCTGAATCCAAGCTCGATGGCCACTTGCCCTGCCACCTCGGCCTGCTTACGGTGAGCGGGCTTACAAAGCGACTTGTTCGGGCCGACAATAGTGAGGATTGGTTTTTTCATAATTTCTTCTGCCAGATAGGCCTAAGGTAATCAACGCCGTCCCGTGAGAAGATCCTCGGAATCTTCAGGTTCGAAGCCTGTGCGTAGTGAACCTCTTTCTTGGCAGTGAATGCATAATTCACCCCCGCGTTCGATACGGCCTGAACGACCTGTCCAGGACGCTCTTCCCTGTCGTCTTTGCCATTAGGGTAGGCGAGCCAAACGCCGTGAGGCTGAGCTGGCCGAACTAGCGCAACCCACTCGAGTATCTCCGCTAGTTCGGTGCGGAGCTCCTCAGGGCCTAGTGAACCGAACTCGTGGTGGTATAGGCCATGGGCCCCTAGATAGACGGAGGCCGGCAACTGCTTTAACTGCGTCTCCGTCAGGTGACACGGAGCTGGCGGTGGTGGCTCGACTCCAACCTGCGAAGCTAAATCGAGAATCAATCTGGCCTGCTCATCCGGACTTACCCTCAGCATGGCAGATTTATGATAACCGCTGACCCAACTTTTTCTTTCCTCTGCCGAAAGACGCCGTGGGCCACGGTAGTCGGCAGCGAGAAGGGCATAGACTTGATCGCGGGGAGGAACGTATCCGGTCATGACTGGTGCCTTAGTGGGGAACAGGGCACAGGGTAGCCCGCGAGCCGACAGCTCAGGCATTACAATGGTGGCAAAATCAGCATAGCCGTCGTCGAACGTGAGCATGACGGACGGCTTGGCGTGCCCTTCGCAAGTACGGGCGCGAAGGAAGCCTGCTGCGTCGACAATCTGACAGTGGTCTTGCAGGGCGTCCAGCTGACTCCTGAAGTCTTCCAAGCCATGAAGCGTGCCGCGTTCATGGTGATAAGCGTCGATTGTTCCCGAATCATCCGACACCACCGGGAGTACCCGATGATAGCAAATGACGTAACAACTCATGATTGTGGCGGAGAATGCCGCCGCAGCTTACTTAGGAAACGGGTTACATCGGCCTTCGGATATCTGACCAGCGGATTGGACGTGGACAGTATCTTCTGTCCGCGGCATACACCCTTGTCGTGTCGGTCGAAACCTCGGCGTAGCGCCTTCTGTAGCTTACCCACGAAAATCAGCGATTGCCGTAGCGCCTCCCGGTCTTCCGGACATTTCATGAATCCCTCGCATAGGCGCAACTCCTGCTCCAAAACATTGGCCAAGCCGCGAACGCGGTAGAACGATGAGATGATCGCGCGGCTTCTGAGCTTACGCGCATCGGATACCGCGCGGCAGAAACGGTCCACATCAGTCTGCTTGAAATCGCAGTTTTCGCGCGCATCCCTGCCTGCCTTGGTGTCCAGCCTGGCCAATTGGCGGTCATCAAGCACGGCCTTCAATGCGGTATAGATTGCGAACCCTTCGGTATCTGGCACGTACTTTCGGGGATTGAGCAAATCCTTGGGGTGTTGATTTCCTTCGTCCTCTCGGCGTTGCCGGACCGGCAAGGCACATGCCGTCACCTCCTTGCCATGTAAATACCTGCAGATGACGGCCGAAACCATGTCTGCGCGTCGGGGTGTCAGGGGCTTCCCTCCATACTTTAGACCCTTGAGGGTGACGGTGGGATATTTGTTCGCGTCGACTCCAAGGGGGAGCAGGGTGTTGCCACCCCGAAGAACGGATGGGGCATGGGAGATCTTTGCCCTGCTTGTCTTCGAAGGAAATCCGTCCTCCCTCATTTCCGCCGGATCCACCGCGAAGTGTCGGTCCGCAAAAATTGGCCGGAACACCTGCTTGCCTTTGGCCAGCTTGGGCAACTCACGAACAATCTTCCGCAGGACATCGCCGTTGGTGAGTTTCGTGCGACAGAACTGCCCGTTGTCCCATGGAAAATAGTCGAACGGGAATTCAAGATGAATCAGGTCTCGGCTCGAGACATCGTAATAAAAGTCGCGGATCTCCCGACCTGGAGAGAACCACTTCTCGAGCACGCGCTGGAAATCGCGGTAATAATACTTACCTTCCGCATCGGCCAGCCTCAGCCGGCGCAAGGTGGTAACTGCGTCGAGCAGTTGCAGCCTGAAGGTCATTGTACCAGGGATTGGCGGAGCCTCCGTTACCTGTCCGAGCGTCATGGCGACCTTCGATCCTCCGGCAGATTTTAAATTCGAAAGTAAGGCGGCAAGCTGGCCGAGGAACCAGTCTCTGCTTTCCTCGTCGCCCCAACACATGGCGCGGTTGACAAGCGAGAGGTCTTCATCGAGGAACCACGCCAAGGCCGACTTCAGGTTGGGGGTGCGTCGGATGTACTCAGCTACGTGACGTTGCACTGCGCTACGCGCGCTTGCGATTGACGCCTGATATCCCTTGGCGGTTGCGTCGGCAGAATTAAACCTAGTACGGAAAGTCCGAACTTGGAATTTAGGCCCACGGCATGGAAGGCCGCGGAACCATTCCTTAGGCTTATCGACACCATCGGCGTTATCGAGTATGCAGACGTGGACTGAACACACCTGATCTGAGAGTAATTTCAGGTCCTTCAGTAGTGCGATCAAGCCGCTATCCGCAGCCTCTTGGTTGCTTCGACTGATGATTCCTACGACCAGACGAGCGGAAGTCAGTTCTCGTCTTGCCGCCAAATCCAAGGGCTTGATGCTTAACTTCCTAAAAACAATGGGTTCCAGATCGTAGCCGATACCCCAGCGCCAGGCGCTCGCACGATCATCGCGTTTTTTAATTCGTTTTTTAATCGCTCCGTGAAGCGATTGCTGAACTGAACTCTCGAGGCGATGCTTTGCGAGCAGGCAAAAAGCCCGGCTACCCCTGCGCATGTCCAAGACAACCGAAGAGGTGAGTTCACGGCGACGGTCAATAACCACGCCGTCCGTTCGTTCGTGCGTCCGATACCCGGAAGGCGGGGCGATGAGGGTCGCCTGGCCGGTCGCAGCCCAGCTCAGTCCTGGGAGCTCGGAGATTCGGAGCAGCATCTCATATGTCTGCATGCCTCGGAGCGCCTCGTTGAACATTCCGGCCTCCATCAACACATCCAACCGGACGGCGATAGCGCCCATCAGGCAGCTAGCCAAGTCGAGGTCGAGGCTGAAGAGCCGCGCAAGGTGCCTTTGCGGCGTGGACTTGCGTAGCATCTCGATGGGCTTACTCGGACCCTTTACTTGGACATCAGTAAGGACAACCGCCTCGGCGCACCCCCTGGTCGCGGCCGCAAGTCCTTCGAAGTGCAGCGGCATAAGCTCGTCCTCTTCGCGCAGGAAAGACACGTAGCACTTTTCCTCGTCGGCGTACTCCATCAGCTTGAGGATGGCCGTATTCATGGCCCCGCATAGTCCCTGAGTCCGCTCGTTTCGAAGCACTTGGACGTGGCAATCTTCCAGGCGGAGATCAAGTACGCGTTCCTTGACGTCATCATAGCCTGCCTCGGAGTCATCATCGATGACGATGAGTTTATCCGGCTTGCGCTTCTGGCTGGCTATCGATCTGAACGCTCGCTCGGCCATGTCCCGCACGTTGCGCTTCGCATAGACGACGAGCGCAAGCATGGGTTCTTTTCGACGAGCGGGCTTCATCTAATAATCAGCCTGACCTCGTTGGCCCATTTCCGGGGCAACCACGTATCAGGGGGCAGAACATGGCCGGCGGCCGTCCGGACGACTTCCTGACGGTAGAGAACTTCAGCTTTCTTGCCTTTGGCCTTCAAGAGATATCCCACGACCTCGTCGGGGCTGTCAAAATCGACGGACTCCTCGGGGCCGTGATCGTTATAGGGCACGGTGAACACCCAGACCGAACCAGGACGAGAAACCCTAGCCATCTCGGCCAAGGCTTTGCGCGGGTCCAGAGAGTGGTCCAATGTGTGGTGGGAGTAAACAACATCGAATGCCGACGGCCCGAATGGCAGTTCATGCATATCGGCACGGCGGACATCTGCGGCGCGAGGGTACAAATCGATTCCTACTACCTTGTTGGGGCTGAAGCCCATTTCGCGCATCGCAAGCATCTCGACGCCATAACGAGCCCCGATGCACAACACATCGCAGCCGGCCTTATAGTCTTGCCATAGGACTTTGTCCCTGCCGGGTTGAGGATTGTCCACCAGCAGGTCTAGCTGCTCGAGCATGTCCACATGCTTTGAGAACATCTTGAGCTCATAGAGCCGTCCCAACTTTACCTGCTTTTTCTGGCCCTCGACATATGCGTGGGGCTGGTTCTTCTTCATAAGTTGCTTCATGGTGTCGACTTCGGTGGGAGGATAATAATAATGGAATGCTTAGAAAAATTGTCGCCCAGCTTCTCCCGCGCTAAGGAGGAAAGAGGCATTCTCAGGATTTTTTCATCCGGCCAAGACACCTTATAACCTACGATGACTTCCGACTCCGGTGGATAGTATTTAGCCAAAAAATCAGGTAGTACGGCCCGCTCTGCGTACGACTGAAAGAGGACTAAGGCGGGCTTACTCTCGCAGGCCTTTCCAAGCGCAACCCAATTGATTGTCTTGTCGGCGGATACGCCACGCATCCGCTCCAGGCTGACTACCACGGTGGACTGGGAGGTGCCGAACTCAGTCATATCAAGACCCGCAGAGGCGCAAAGCGCCATCCAGCTACTGATGCCGGGCACGATTTCGAATTCTAAGCCCTCCGAACGGAGCCACGCGACATACTCCCCTACGGTCTTCTCCCGTTTATCTTGACCCGAATATAGGGCCGGGTCGCCTGGAACCAAAATGGCCAGACTGCGATTATTGGCCGCCGCACCCTGCAAGGCGTCCTGAACCTCAGGGATAGGCAACTGGCCGACCTTCAGCCTGTCCGCGGGGAAGATATCCCGGATCTCTGGGCCGATCATTTGCCCGACGTATATTGCCTCATCAACATTACTTATGACCTCGAGGGCGCGGGCGGTCAGATATTTGGCTGATCCGCCAGGTCCAATGCCGATAATATAAATCATGGAAGCTCGATGACGGGGCGAACTCCTAGGAAGCGATCCCGGATGAATGGTTTCAATCCATATCGATGTGAGGAGCGGCAGGTTTCGGCCTTATTCATTGAACTTCCCCCGCGAATCACCCTCTCAGCGAGGGTAGGGTCTTCGCAGAGCGGGTCATCCTTCGGGCTATTAGCGTAATAACTAGTCGAGTATTTATCCTGACACCATTCCCAGACGTTTCCGACGATATCATAAAGACCCCAGGCGTTAGGGGGGAATTCCTTTGGAGGCTTTGGCTCCAATCCAGAATTGACGCAGCACCATGCGCGCGCGGAAGCGGTGGCAGTGTTATCGCCGAAATTAAATATGGTCGAGGTTCCAGCCCGGCAGGCATATTCCCACTCGGCCTCGGTGGGCATACGGACAGACACTGAAAGTTCTGCGCTGACTGCTTCGCAGAAGGCTAAGGCGTCATCCCAACTGAGCCCCGTGGCCGGCAAGGCAGCGTTGACGGCTTCTCGCCAATAATGGTGATTCGACTCAGCCCAAGTCTTCGATGGCGGGTGCTCGATTGCATCGCCTAGCGCGTAGGCCATTGCTGGATCATCGTATGCCTTGAACTTGAATTCCGTATGCGCGATCACCTTCGGATGGCGATTCAAGAAAGAGGCCATATGTGCGCAGCTTAAAGGCGTCTCCATGAACGCCAGCCGCTTCGTGATCCTTACTTCATGAACATGCCTTGCGTGCGTGTGCTCTTTCCTGGTCTCTCCGTTCGCCGAAAGATACTCCTTATCATTACCCATTTTGAATGCACCACGGGGAATTTCTACGAAATCTCCGTATGGGGTTTTCATAATGAAAGAATGATTCTGCAGGCGCCTTCTTCAAGCCCATTACATTGACTTCTATTGCCTCCGAGTTTTTCTCTAAGTATGCCACTTACCCTCTCACTCCACACGGGGCACGATGCCAACATGACCATCGCTGACCCGAAAACCGGAGAAGTAGTATGCTTTGTCGAATTCGAAAAGGTCGCCAACCGACGTTATTTCAAATTCAAAAAGGATAAAGGTCGGTTTAAGGCGGAGTTTAGTTTGCTGGCTTGGCCATATATCGAAAAACACGCCTCTTCCATAAATAAGATCATCCTATGCTGGGTCAAAGCCGAGCAAGCCGAAGTCGTTCGTGCCCTTTTGCCTCGCGCAAAAGTCGACACATCAAAGACCCATCACCTTCTCCATGCTTACTCGGTCTACGCATTCTCCAAGCCCAAGAAGGGCGATATCATCGTGAGCTACGATGGCGGCGGCGACCTTGAAGACTATTTCTGGATCTACCGCTACGACGGTAAAGAAATAAAGGTGGTGCGCCAGGTCGCACAAAACCTCGGAGTACCTTATCGGTACCTAGGACTGGTCGCTCCGGAGATTAAGTCGACGCCGACCTTCGCCCCAGAATCAAATCAACATCTTGCTGGGAAGGTCATGGGCCTCGCGCCGCGCGGAAAGATAGTCGAGCGCTTCCTCAATCCCTTGCGAGATTACTATCGTTTTTTTGAT
>Ga0209444_10002011_pt1 | contig 11216 bp, 11 predicted proteins | sample LauGreFaBDMM15DN_2_FD_188215 | JGI IMG/M metagenome (GOLD analysis project Ga0209444, IMG submission 188215) | Freshwater lake microbial communities from Lake Michigan, USA - Fa13.BD.MM15.DN (SPAdes) (version 2) | ecosystem: Environmental > Aquatic > Freshwater > Lake | place: Lake Michigan...
CTGTTAAAATCACGCAAGGTCAAGGCCCTGTTCACGTTGGATGAGGGCAGCGTCATCCTGTCGGACCATCCCGTAACAGGCGGGCCTGCAACCCTGATTGGCGTGGCAGAAAAGGGTTATGCGACCTTACGCATCGAAGCCGCCGCGCAAGGCGGTCACTCCTCGGCCCCGCCCAAACAGACCGCTGTGGTTAGTCTCGCCCAAGCAGTGATCGCCATCAATGACAGCCCCTTCCCCATGAGGTTCGAAGGCCCGGGCGCAGAGATGATGCGCTATCTGGCCGCCCATGGAAGCGCCGTGACCAAGATGGCCGTGGCCAATAGCTGGCTCTTTGGCCCATTACTGATCAAGCAGATGGGCGCTTCGGCAGCGGGGGCGGCCATGCTGCATACCACCATTGCCCCGACCATGCTGTCCGGGTCGCCAAAGGAAAATGTCCTGCCCCAGACGGCGACGGCCTGGATCAACTATCGCCTCGCCCCCTCAACGGCTTCGCGCCAAGTCATGGCCAAGGCGCAGGAGGCCACCAAGGGCCTGCCCGTCACCTTGAGCTGGGAAAAGGCACCGCGCGAGCCATCGCCGGTCTCGTCCACCACCTCTGAGGGCTGGAAACTGATCGCGGCGACCGCCAATGCGGCCAAGCCCGGCTCTCCGATCGCGCCGTCACTGGTCATTGCCGGGACCGACAGCCGCAGCATGACCCCCGTCTCCACCGACGTCTATCGCTTCCAGCCGATCCTGTTCGCTATGGACGACACCAAGATGATCCACGGCACCAATGAGCATCTGTCGCTGGAAAATCTGGCCCGCATGACGACCTACTATGCGCAACTGATTGCCACGGCGGCAGGCTGACCCCTTGGACGCCCGGCGCGGGCAGGTTATGGGCTAATCTCATGAGCCGTGACACAGACCCGACCCCCAAGGCGACACGACAATCGCCTTCGCAAAAGCCCAGCGCCTTTGGCGAAGGGTTCGTGCTGGACTGTTGGTACTTTGCCGCCCTTGGCCAAGACCTCAAGCCGGGCAAGCTGCAGCGCTATGAGATCCTCGGTGAGCCGGTGCTCCTAGGCCGCACCCTAGCGGGCGAGGCCTATGCCCTGCGCGATATCTGCCCCCACCGGGCCGCGCCCCTGTCTGCAGGCAAGTTGACCCATGATGATTCAGGTCATGAGGCCGTTCAGTGCCCCTATCATGGCTGGCTATTTCGCACCGATGGGGTCTGCAGCAAGATCCCGTCTCTGGTTGAGGAACAGGGCATGGATGTTGAACGCATCCGCGTGCGCCGCTTTCCGGTCAGCGAGAGCCAAGGTCTGGTGTTTATCTGGACGGCCTCTGATCCGCGCAGCGAGGCTGTGCCAGACCATGCGCCGCAGATCTTTCCCGGTGTCGTCGGTGGCAAGCCTAAGCTGGTCGACAAAATGGTGTTTGATGTCCATATCGACCATGCCGTCGTCGGCCTGATGGATCCCGCCCACGGCCCCTATGTCCATGCCCAATGGTGGTGGCGCTCGGCCAAGAGCCAACATTCCAAGGCCAAGCTCTTTGCCCCGCGCGAGGCGGGCTTTGCTATGGTCCGGCACGAGCCGTCTAAGAACAGCCGCGCCTATGCCATTTTGGGCGGAGAGCCCCTGACCGAGATCACCTTCCGCCTGCCCGGGCTGCGCTGGGAACATATTACGGTGGGCAAGCGTCAGGTCCTGTCCCTGACCTGCTTGACCCCGATGTCTGAGACCAAGACCCGCATCACCCAGATCGTCTGGTCCGACCACCCGATCTTTGGCCTGATTGCGCCCTTCTTTGCCGCCGGGGCGCGGGCCTTCTTGCGTCAGGATGGCGACATGGTGAACCTGCAGAACGAAGGCCTGAAATATGATCCCTCGCTTCTGTGGATCGACGATGCCGACCGGCAGGCCAAATGGTATCAGGCCCTCAAACGCGAATGGGCCACCAGCCGCAAGGAGGCGCGAGCCTTCGTCAATCCGGTCGCAGAGACGGTTCTCAAATGGCGCAGCTAATGGGCTTGAAGATGGGATTGAGAAGTCCGATGGCGTATCGTCTGAGTGCCCAGTAAAAGAGCCCCATGACCCAATCAGAAGAACCAAAAAAGGGCTGGTTCCAGCGCCTTGCCGATGGGCTGACGCGCTCGACGCGCCAGATGACCGAGCAGGTGGTGGCGGCTATCGTCAAGCGCCCGCTCGACCAGGCCATGCTCGACGACCTCGAAGAGATGCTTATCGAAGCCGATCTGGGACCTGCCGCCGCTGGCCGCGTGGCCGAGGCCTTTGGTAAGGCCCGCTTTGGCCGCGAAGCCTCAGAATCCGAGATCAAGATCGCGTTGGCCGAGGCGGTCGCCGCAGAGCTTTTGCCCCGCCAAGGCCAGTTTGATCCTCTGTCTGGCCCGAAGCCCTATGTGGTGCTGTTTGTCGGCGTCAATGGATCGGGCAAGACGACCACGCTGGGCAAGATTGCGGCCGACCTGACCGGTCGCGGGGCCAAGGTGCTAATTGCGGCAGGCGATACCTTCCGCGCCGCCGCCGTCGAGCAGCTCAAAATCTGGGCCGACCGGTCCGGCGCAGATTTCATCTCCCGCCCGGCCGGTTCCGATGCCGCGGGGCTGGCATTCGACGCGCTCGAGCAGGCCCGCAGCGGCGGCTATGACGTGCTCCTGATTGACACAGCCGGGCGCCTGCAAAACAAGTCCGGCCTGATGGATGAACTTTTAAAGATCGTTCGGGTGCTGAAGAAGATCGATCCGGATGCGCCGCACGAGACCTTGCTGGTGCTCGATGCCACGGTGGGCCGCAATGCCCTGTCCCAGGAAAACATCTTCGGCAATACCGCAGGTGTGACCGGCATTGTCATGACCAAGCTGGACGGCACAGCCCGGGGCGGGGTTCTAGTCCCGGTGGCCCAGGCCTCCGATGCCCCCATCAAACTGATCGGCGTGGGCGAGGGGATCGAAGATCTTCAGCCCTTTGACGCGGTCGCTTTTTCTCGCTCGCTGGTCGGGCTGAACGGAACGGATAATCCATGAGCCAACCCCTATCCAAAAAGACCAAAGCCCTGATCCGCTCGGGCGTCGACTATGCCGGACCGCTGGCCTTTCTGGTCGGCTATCTGGTCACCCGAGATATGCTCAGCGCGACCTGGGCTCTGGTCGGCGCCTCCGCCATTGCGTTGGCCGTTGGCTATGGGGTGGAGAGGCGGATTGCACCCATGCCGCTGTTTGCCGGTCTCGCTGCGTTGGTCTTTGGCGGCCTGACCCTCTATTTCGATGATCCGCGCTTCGTTAAGATCAAACCGACCGTCATCAACACAATCCTTGGCATGACCATGCTCGGCGGCTTGGCCCTAAAGCGTAATCCCCTCAAGGCCCTAATGGGTGAAGCGCTCAAGCTCTCCGACGCAGCATGGCGCACACTAACCTTTCGCTATGGCCTGTTCTTTCTATGTGTCGCCATCCTGAACGAGGCGGTCTGGCGCACACAGCCGGAATCAACTTGGGTCTGGTTTCGGATGCCGGGATTGCAGATCCTGTCGCTAGTCTTTTCCCTGACCCAACTGCCCTTGATGATGAAACATATCCAAGCCGATCCTGTGGCTGATAAGCCTTAAGCCAAGCACAGGAGACTTTTTGTCGACTGTCGTTAAACCGACGTAGACTGACGTTATGGTGTGCCTAGCCCCCACTATCGGGGACACTGCAGGAGGCCCCGATGCCGAAGTCCCGCCTAGATGACAGCCTGATTGACCTGAACCGATCGCCGAGCCACCTGCTGCACCGGGTGCTGCAGATGGCCCTAGACCTCTTTGTCGAAGAGGCCGGTCCCGGCGCGGTGACGCAGCGCCAGTTCGCCGTTCTGGCCGCCGTAGCCGCTGATGACGGCCCGACCCAATCGCGTCTCGTTAAGGCCACAGGGATCGACCGCTCGACCTTGGCGGACATGGTCGCACGCATGATCGATAAGGGGCTCCTGACCCGCGAGCGATCCGCCAAGGATGCGCGGGCCAACAGTGTCGGCCTGACCGATCTGGGCCGCCAGACGCTCAGCGATATGGCCCCCAAGGTCGTCGCTGCCGACCGCCGCCTTCTGGCTCACCTCAGCGCGGGCAAGCGCGACAGTTTCATTAAACTCCTGCGCGAGTTCATCCGGACTGGTGAAGAGGCCCATGACGATACGCTAGAGCTGGCCTCCAAGCCAAAAAAGAAGGCGGATAAGGCCCCTAAGACTGAAAAGAAGAAAAAGAAGAAGAAAAAGGCCCCGAACGATCTTGCCATCTGATCCATGGGCTCGACTTCACCGGACTTATCTGGTCGCATGGGCGGGTCGAAATTTGGATGAATAAGATGGTGTTCCGTGTCCTTGCCGCTACCAGCCTCGTCGTTTTGGGTTTCATTGCCGTGGGCGGCCTAATGACCGCAGCGGCGGGTACGCCAAACATGCGCGGCCAGAGGTTCAACATTGGCGACGGTCGCCACATGCACCTGATCTGTGAGGGACCAGCAGCTGGAACCGGCCCCACGGTTCTGTTCGAGGCAGGCGCCTTTGGCTTTTCAGCCGATTGGGGCGCGGTACAGGAAAGCCTGACCAAGGCGGGGCAAAGGTCCTGCGCCTATGACCGCGCCGGTCTTGGCCAAAGCGATCGAGGGCCGGGGCCGCGCGACGCCAATGCCATTGTCAGCGATCTCGAAAAACTGCTCACCGTAGCCAACGAGAAGGGACCCTATATCTATGTTGGTCACTCCATGGCCGGAGTCTATGCGCGCCTCTTTACCGCTCGCAATGCCGACAAGGTGGTCGGTGTGGTCTTGATCGATGCGGCCTCGCCAGAGGCCACTGCCATTCCACAGGTGGCAAAATTTGTGGGCACCTTCGCTGCAGCTTCGCGAGTGGCGGCCTGGGGGGCCTCGACGGGTCTGTTCAAGCCCCTATCGGGCACACGTCTTGGAGATAAGATCGGCTTGCCGCCCGCCGCCTCCGCTGACAAGCGGCGCGCCTTTGCGTCTGGGGTCCATGCACGCACCGCCGCTGATGAGGTCGCCCAGTGGCCGCAAAGCGCCAAGCAGGCGGCTAGCGCCGGTCAGTATGCCCCAACTCTGCCGGTCATGGTGGTCACAGCCGGTCCGGCCGAGGGCGCGCGCAAGCAGTGGAAAGACCTGCAGGCTGCCCCGGCCCTCGCCTCGAAATATGGCGTCGCCATCAATGTGCCCGAAGCCAGCCACACCAGCGTTCTGGGCCCGCTGCATAACGGTGCTATCTTGCAGGCCATTGCGCAGGTGCGTAAGGTCATTGATACCAAGGGTTGATCTGATTCAGTTGATCGACCGGCCCTAAAGGCTTTACCAGCTAGCGAAGGGTCGACCGCTAATGACCACCGCCCTCAGTCTCATTGGCGTGACCAAGCGCTATGGTGACTTTACCGCCGTCCGGTCTTTGAGTTTTGGGGTTGAGACCGGCCAGATCTGCGGCTTTCTCGGCCCCAATGGTGCGGGCAAGACCTCGACCATCCGCATGATCCTTGGCCTTGTTGAGCCGACCGAAGGCGCCATTGAGGTCCTCGGCTCCAAAGATGCGCGCAAGGTTCGCGAACGGATTGGTTTCCTGCCCGAAGAGCGGGGCCTCTACAAACGCATGACCCCGGTTGATGCCATCGCCTTCTTTGCAGGCCTCAAGGGCATGGGCGACCGAGAGGCACGGCGCAGGGCCAAACAGATGCTTGAAGCTCAGGGGCTTGGCGAGGCCATGAGCCGTCCGATCAAGGACCTGTCCAAAGGCATGTCCCAGAAGGTTCAGCTCCTTTCGGCCATCGCCCACGATCCGGAACTGGTCATTCTGGACGAGCCTTTCTCCGGCCTTGATCCGGTCAATCAGCAATCGCTAGAAGCGATCATTCGGAACCTGGCATCCAAGGGCTCGACCGTGCTGTTCTCGACCCACGTCATGCAACATGCCGAGCGGCTCTGTGATCGGGTGGTGCTGATGGCAAGAGGCCGCAAGATGTTTGACGGCGATATGGTTCAGGCCCGTAGCCACGCCCCACGCCTGCTGGTCCTTGAGGGTAATATCAGCCTAGGGGCCGTTCAGGCCTTGCCCGGCATAGAGCGGGTGGAGGTCGCCGCCCTTGGCGACCAAGATGGAACCCATCAGGTCCAGTTGTCTGCGACCCTCAAGCACGGCGCGAATGGGCAAGAAGCCTTGCGCGCCGCCTTCAGCCAAGGGCTCGACCTTCGGCGCTTTGAGCTGAAAGAACCCAGCCTGCACGATGCCTTTATCGCCTTAACGGGGGATCAGATATGAGACGCCTGCTCAAGATCGCCCTGCGTGAATATCTCAGCTATGTGCGCACTGTCGGCTTTTGGCTGTCTATGGCCGGATTACCCGTGATCATGGGGATCGCGATCATGGCTCCAACCCTGATCGCACAATCCGCCCCCGCCCCCAAGATGGCAATCATTGACCTTAGCGGTCGCAATCTGACGCCCGTAATCATCAAGGAATTTGAACGACAACAGAGTGTTCGGGTTGCCAAGGCGATGGCCGCGTCAGCCGCAGCGGCGGCCGGACCCAAGGCGGGCGAAGCCATTATGGCTAGCTTTGATGCTCAAGGCCTTAAGGCGGCTGAGGCCACCTTTACGTCGTTCGCGCCCAAGGTTGCGGACGCCTTCAAGGCCCCGACAGTCGAGGTTCTGGTCGTCCCGGCTCCCGACAGCGTCGCCGCTGCCACGTCGGCTGAATCGGCGGGCAAAGCCCTTAAGCCCTATTTGGCCGACGAGACCAGCCGCGGCCTGACCTATGGTGCCATCCTTACCGCCGACACCAAATCCCTATCGATCGATTTTTGGAGCCGTAACCTCGGCCTCCAATCGCTAGACAATCGGCTGAAAGACATTCTGCGCGATGAGGATCGGCGCATGCGTCTGACCCAGGCCGGGGTCTCTGACGCCCTCTTGAAGGATATTGATGGCGCGGAGCCAAGCCTTAGACTGCGATCCCCGAAATCGGAAGGCGAGCAGGTGTCGATGCGTGACCGATTGCCCACCCTGATAGGCTTTGCCATGGCTATGGGCCTTTGGACGGTCATCCTCAGCGGTGCAGGAATCTTGCTCAACAGCGTGGTGGAGGACAAGTCCAGCCGTGTGCTCGAGGTGTTGCTCGCCTCTGCCTCGACCACCGAGATCATGGGCGGCAAGATTGTTGGTGTAGCGGCGGTCACCTTTTCGGTCCTTGGCATCTGGCTGACCCTTGGCACAGCCATGCTGCTGGCCCGCGCGCCGGGGCTTTCTGAGGATCTGGTCGCCATCTTGGCCACCAAGGGTCTGGCCTACTATTTCGGGTTCTATCTGGTCGGCGGCTATCTGATCTATGCCTGCGTCTTTACGGCCATAGGGGCCTTTTGCGAGACCACACGCGAGGCTCAAACCCTGGTCGGACCCATGATGTTGATCCTGTCCATTCCTATAATCTTCATGTCGCAATCCATCACCCACCCCGACATGCTGATCATCAAGATCCTCTGCTGGGTTCCGCCCTTCACACCCTTTATGATGATGGTACGGGCGGCCTCAGGGCCCAGCCTGTGGGAGCTGCTGGGTACGGGCGTCGGCATGGTCGCCTTTAGCGCGATCACCCTTTGGCTATCAGGCAAAGCCTTCCGCGCCGGAGCCCTATCGACCAGCAAGCTCGACCCCAAGGCCCTGATCATGGGGATCATCAGGCGCAGGCTCAAACCGGTGTAGTCTGGGTCAATTACGCAACGACAAAGGCCGCGCCGGTTTCCCCGCGCGGCCTCAATATCTGGGTCGATTTAACAGCGGTCCCGCCTTGCGGCAAAACCCCTAGAGCCTAGCGAACAGGCTTCTTTGGTGCTGCGATCAGGCCTTCACGCTGCATGCGCTTGCGGGCCATCTTACGGGCGCGGCGCACAGCTTCAGCCTTTTGGCGAGCCCGCTTCTCAGAAGGCTTTTCGAAATGCACGTGCCGCTTCATTTCACGGAACGAACCTTCGCGCTGCATCTTCTTCTTGAGCGCCTTCAGCGCTTGGTCGACATTATTGTCGCGCACGAAAATCTGAACGATGACCAAGTCCTCCAAAGCGCGCTAGCCTAAGCCTATCTTGCGAGGGCATGCGCCTTCGGGCCGAGTGCTAGCGAATAAAAATCCAATGCCCGAGGGGAAATCCCTTCGTGCTTGGCCGCGCTGATACCAGAGGCTTGAAGGCCTGTCTACCAGACAGTCCTCGCGGAGAGCAGATTCAGAACTGATTTGCGCAAAAAGCCAACGGTCCTTGTGATCTGCGGCAAAGACACCGTTCGCAGCCGATGACGGGCGGTCTAAGGCGGACTATATAGGGATCCATGGCCAAGCTTTCGCAACCCTCCCTGTCCACATCTCCTGCCGCTCGATGGGACGAAACCACCGAGCAGGGTCTCTTAGATGAGGCCTTGGTTCTGGCCGAAGGTCGCGGCTGGACCCAAAGTCTGGTATTGGCGGCTGCAGCCAAGTTGGGCCTGAGCTCTGCTGAGGCGGACCTTCTCTTACCCCACGGCCCAGCCGATCTGGCCGCCCTGCTCTCACGTCGCCACGATGATCTCACCCTGGCCGCCCTCGCCGGGACCGATCCGGCTAGCCTGAAGATGCGTCAGCGGATTTCGCTGGGCATCCTGACCCGTCTGGACATTGCCGCCACTGAGGGTCAGGCCCTGCACCGCTGGGCAGGCTATCTGGCCCTGCCGTACCATCTGCCGCTGGCGCTTCGATTGGTCTGGGAAAGTGCCGACCGGATCTGGCGCTGGGCTGGCGATACCGCCACTGATGAGAACCACTATTCCAAGCGTGCTCTGGTGGCGGGCATCTTGGCCAGCGCCATGGCTGTGCGGCTCAGCAGTGGTACGGAGGCCTCCAACGCCTTGGTAGCCGCGCGGATCGACAATGTGATGGCGTTCGAGAGCTGGAAGGCCAAGCTCAAGCCCTCAGACTTCGCCAAGGACCTGGCGTCAGCCCTCGGCAAGATGCGCTACGGCTAATCGATGAGCGGGAACAGCCGATTGACGTGGCCCATCTTGCGGCCCGGGCGCGGCTCACCCTTGCCATAGAGCCATAGGCGCGCATCCTTCTCCAGCGACAGGACCTTCCAGTCCAAAGCCTCATCACCAAGCAGATTGGTCATCTCGACCCGGGCCAAGGGCGCAACCTTGCCCAAAGGCCAACCGGCCACGGCGCGAATATGTTGCTCGAACTGATCGACCTCGCAGCCATCAAGGGTCCAGTGACCGGTGTTGTGAACCCGAGGCGCGATCTCATTGACCAACAGACGGCCATCGGCCAGCTCGAACATTTCAACGCCCATAATGCCGATATAGTCCAGACCGGTGAGGATCCGGGCCGCCAAGGTCATAGCTAAGTCTTGGGTCGCTGCTGAAATACGGGCCGGAGCCGCTGTGCGACGCAGAACGCCATTTTCGTGATGGTTCTCACCGACAGGATAGGCCGCGACCTCGCCATCGGTGCCGCGCGCCGCGATCACCGATAGCTCGCGCACAAAGTCGGCGGCGGCTTCGAGGATAGAGGGCCGTCCGCCCAGCTGTGCAAAGGCGGCCTCAGCGTGGGCCGCGTCATGGCTTTCGATCCAGACCTGACCCTTGCCATCATAGCCCTCGCGGCGGGTCTTGAGCAGGCACGGGGCCCCCATGCGCGCCACAGCTTCAACCGCCTCTTGCGCCGTCGAGACGGAGGAAAAGGCTACGGTTGGTACGCTATGAGCATTTAGGAAGGTCTTCTCATCGACCCGGTCCTGCGCCACGGCCAAGGCCAGCGGGCCCGGGGCGACAAGACAGCCGAGGGCTTGGAGCTGCGCAATCGCCGCTGCCGGAACATTTTCAAACTCATAGGTCACGACAGACGCAAGGCTGGCCAACTCCCCGAGCGCGGCAGGATCGGTATAGTCTGCCACAATCGTGCGCGCGCTCACCTGGCTGGCACATGAACCTGCCTCAGGCGTCAAGATCACCGTCTGAAAGCCCAAACGCGCGGCAGCCAAGGACAACATTCGGCCAAGCTGGCCGCCGCCGACAATGCCAATGGACGAGCCGGGCACGAGGGGCAGACGAGGGTCCGTCATTGGACGCTATCTTCCACCGTCTCGGCAACACTATCGGTCTGGGCCTGAACAAAGGCGGCCAAACGCTGGGCTAGGGCCTCGTCTGCCAAGGCTAAGATCCGAACGGCGAGAAGACCGGCATTCTTGGCCCCCGCCTCGCCAATGGCCAAGGTCGCCACGGGGATGCCGCCCGGCATCTGAACGATCGACAAAAGCGAATCCATGCCACTGAGGGCCTTGGATTGAACCGGAACGCCTAGGACGGGAAGATCGGTCATCGAGGCGGTCATGCCCGGAAGGTGGGCCGCGCCACCGGCACCGGCAATAATCACCTGAAAGCCTGCCGCCTTGGCACCCCTGGCAAAGCTGACCATCCGCTCTGGCGTGCGGTGGGCGGAAACCACCTTGGCCTCATAGCCAACCCCAAGGGCGGACAAGATGTCGGCCGCAGCCTTCATGGTCGGCCAGTCAGAACGACTGCCCATTATGATAGCGACCGGGACCCCGCTGGGGTTCATGGCAAATCCCTTTGTCTGGAGGGGACTGAAACTGAATAACTCAGCCCACCGAAGGGGGCGCAGTATAGGCGCGCGCCTTGCACCTGCAACCGAGAGGGTTAAGATTCATTCAAGTTGCGAGGTGATTCTCACTGGAATCGGGCGACAAAGACGGGTGAACCCATGAAGCTATTGGGCGTTCGGGCTGACCCCCTGTCTGGGGTTAGGCGAAGGGCGGCACTACAGGCGGCGGCCGAAAGTTCGGGACAGTCGGCAGCGACGAGCCGTTCTGGCGACACGGCGGCCTTTTTGGGCCTGACCCCTGCGGATATGACGCCGCCGGTTAAGGCCGCATTGGCCACCCTTTTGACCGAGATTGACGAACTGCGCCGTGAGGTTGGACTGCTCAAGGGCCGCTTGATTGAGGCCGAAGATCTGGCCGACCGAGATGGCTTAACGCCCGTACTCAATCGCCGCGCCTTTGTGCGCGAATTGCAGCGGGTCATCACCTTTGCCCAACGGTTCGATACGCCCTCTAGCCTGGTCTATTTCGATCTCGATGGTTTTAAGGCGGTCAATGATCGTTTCGGCCATGCGGCGGGCGATGCGGTACTCAAG
>Ga0209444_10002015_pt1 | contig 11209 bp, 8 predicted proteins | sample LauGreFaBDMM15DN_2_FD_188215 | JGI IMG/M metagenome (GOLD analysis project Ga0209444, IMG submission 188215) | Freshwater lake microbial communities from Lake Michigan, USA - Fa13.BD.MM15.DN (SPAdes) (version 2) | ecosystem: Environmental > Aquatic > Freshwater > Lake | place: Lake Michigan, USA...
TGTGACGTTTGAATTTCACACGGTCTTCAGCAAGAGCTTGTTTTTCATCTGCAAATTCTTTAATTTCTACAGACAAAGCTTCGGTAACCATGTTATCAAGAGCATCAACCATTACAGACTTGTCATGCTCATAACGTTGAGCAAACTCCTCGCGCAGTTCACTGCGAATACTCTCGCGAGCTTCATTTAGCTTGGTTTCCCAGGCTTCATTGATTGCTATACGAGTATCTTCGTTAATGATACCGGCATCTAACAATGGTTTGATAGCATCAAACATTATACCTTCTCCTATATTTTTAAGTCTTTGATCAAGCGAGTTACCTGCTCTTTCAAATACTTCTGCACACGCTGGCTTTCGCCGACTTCTTTTGCATTTTCTAAAACGCGATGCCCATAACTCATGTTCATGAGACCTTCGTAGATCGCTTTAGGATACGCATGTGGCGCTGAGGGTTGTGCAACCACGTCCACAGTGATGATTTCAAAATCACTGACTTGTCCTGAGCCTTCGTTTACATTACCTGATCCACGACTGCTCACACCTAGTTTCACTCCGCTTTCCAACATGGTTTTAACCAGGTTGCCCATTGGAGTTGGTAGAATTTTTAGTTTACCGTAACCACAATGACCGTCCATCCACATATCTGTTATCATGTGACTAACACGGTCTAAATTGATTTTAAGATCGTCCGGATGATCTACTTCCCCTAGTACGGAGTAGCCACCTTTGATTTGTTCGTTGATTGTTTCTACGGCCTTAGATATTTCGTGAATGGGGTACACACGTTGGTTAGCGTTTTTCACGCCTCCCTCAATGCATATCCCTTTCATATAGAGATTCTTACCTTTACCATCTTTGGAGTCCTCTTCTAGGAGCTCCATCCTGGCGTTATCAAAAGTAAGATTCTCTCTTAGGTACAAAGCCATATTATTGTCCTAGTTTATTTTGCTAAAGGACTGTTCTTGCTCACTGGTACTGAACCATCAGTTGTCTGACCTTCTTTACCGTGTGCTTTGTCCCAGCTTGTTTCTTTTTTGCTATAGTAGTTTTGTGCGCCTTTGTTGCCGCCTACTTTGTTAACATTGCGTTTGGCAACTTCGTGTTCTTGTGCAGAACCTTTTACAAATCCGCCTGTTTTACCTTTTGGACTTGTACCATCTGGTGCTTGCTCGCTGCCACCTTTAACGATATTACCGGCTGTGCCGCCCATATCGTTTTTCTTGGCTACGATGCCTTGCTTGTTAACGCCTACGCTGCCGCCTTTGCCAACTTCGTGACCTTCGCCTTGACCACCTTTTTCAGCGCCGTGTCCGTCGCTTACTTTGTCAACATACTCACGTAGTTTTTCTGCAGAGGACATGTTACGACGAGATTCAGTTTTTGCTTCTTCGTCGTCTTCTTCCTCTTCTTTATCATCTTTAGCAAATGGATTCACGCCTTTTTTAGGCTTGTCTTCGTACATCATAGATTCGTTTTCTTCGTCATCCATGCCCATACCCATGTCGTTACCGCCCATGTCATCCATGCCGCCCATGTCATCGTGCTCTTCTTCACCTGCTTCGTCGCTCATCAAAGCATCAAATTCAGCTTTGAGTTCGTCAAGTGCAGACTCTAGATCCATAACACGATCTTCAATGTCGCCTTCGCCGCCGCCCATGTCATCCATTCCGCCCATATCGCTGTCCATGTCGCTATCAGTTCCGATTTCGTCGTCACCTGACATGTCCATTTCGTCGTCGGCTTCGTGCATGCCTTCTTCGTCGGTTGTAATTTCGTCAACCATGCCTTCGACTTGATCACCGCCCATTTGCTGATCTTCGTCGTCCATCATACTTTCGTAGATGTCACGGCTTTTTTCTACCACGATTTCGTGAAACAATGCTTTGGCCTTGGCTTGTTCATCGTTTACGATATATTCAATTAACTTTTCATACTTGTTCATTTGAGAACTCCTTATAATATGGCTTGTAATCTATTTACATAAACACGTAATATTTCTAGTAATATCGGTGTTTTTTGAATGATTTTAATAGATAATTAGATCGAAGCTGGTGCGCCAGCTCCACCACCGGCATCTGCACCGGCAGCTTTGTATTGCTTGTTGACTTTTTTGAGTTTTTCTTCGTGCTCTAGTTTACGCACATCATTCATGATTCTCATGCGATTTATCTGCTCTAGACTAAGCCTAGTCTTGCGCAGATCACTGAGTTTCATTACAGAATTATCGTCCTTTTCAGTACGACTACCTGCAGGTGCGGGATCAAAGAGTTCAAAAACGTTCATAGTGTAGTATTTACCAAAGGGTAAATTTAAACACTCATTGGCGGTGGTGCGGTACCCATGCCTGGTGCTCCTCCAGCAGTTGGACTGGCTACACCTGTTTCTGCACCTTCGCCGGGTGCGCCTTCTGCACCTATGTCAGGTGTTTCAAGATTGTCTATGTCTGCTTGTATACCACCTGGGCTTACACCAATGCTACGTAATCCTGCTGGATCAGCAGGAGCGGCATCTACATCGCCTTGTTCCTCAGCAAACATACGCTCGTTTTCTGCCATTTCGGCTTCGCTTAGTCCTAGATAACGTGTGAGCAAGAAACGCTTGCTCAGGTAAGGAAATGCTTCCAGCTGTGTAAATGTATTGATCCTAGCTAGATCTACTTCAGCCTGGCGATACTGTGCAAAGTTCTGCGGCTCATTGAACATAAGCTCAAACAGTTGTCCATCAATGTTTACACCTCTCCAGCGCATGAACAGTTTAAACTCTTTGTCTAGGGTTTCTGCAATCATTTTTTGCAGTCTAACACAGTACTGATTGAAACGCCATTCCTGGATCAGTGCTGTGCCCACTTTGCCGTCTGTAAAGCTACCAGCTGCTCCGTCATCAAGTCCTGTGGGCAAGTAGCTGGATGGAATACGCAGGCCACGAAACAGCTTGTTGGTAAAGAAATGCAGGTCTGTGATTTCACCTAGATTCTGTCCACCAGGCAGGGTTTCCACAGTGGAGCCACGTCCATCTGCTGTGGTCGGAAAGAAAAAGTCTTCGTTGGTGCTGAGTGGATTGTATGTTGCATCCATCATGTTGGTGCCGCCACCTGTTTGTGTAGGGATACGGCGCTGATGCACTTCGTTCTTGATGCGCTCAACAAATGCCATGGCCATATGGCTGGGCATGTTGCCCACGTCAATCTTGAAGATCCTGCGTTCTGGCGCACGTTGCACACGATAGATAATAATAGCGTCTTCCAGCAGTTCTTTCTGTTTGAACACCTTGAAAACGTTTTCTAGTACTGAATTACCAAAAGGCCAAAACACGTCCAGCCCTTCAGTTAAACTGATGTGTATAATATGTTCAGCATTGATTGCGGCTTCATTTTGTGCATGAGCAAAGCGGCTTCCGCCTGCTATTGAATTGTTAGGCTGTACATAGCTACCAGCTGGGCCGCCAGACTGTGGATGATTAGTGTATGTGTCTGTGGCTGCAATCGCTGTTGCTGTTAGATTATGGAAGTTTGGATTTAGATCTTTTATTAGATACTGCTCTGGCTCTTTGCCTTCGCTTTCATTCACAATGACCTTGGTAACCTTGCTCATCTCTGTCCAGAACAATTTAAACGTTTCTGGATCACGAATAAACACTTGATCTCCGTACTTGATAACATTACGGAAGATCTTGAACATGCGGCGATTTAGCTCGTTTAGATTACACCACTGTTCCAGTTGCTCTTTGATAATCTTGATTTCGTTATCAGTTGGCCTGTTGTGGAAATGCAGATCAAATGGGAGATTATTATCCACATTAACCTGTGTGCTAAACTCAGATATAATATCCAGTGCGGCATTGACTTCGCTGTCTGCATCCATTTGTTCATATTGATTGTATCGCTCAATACGATTTGGATGCCCAATATACAGTTCTGGTAAGTTGCTTTGATAGTTCCTATATCCTGGATCAGCCTTGCGCCCAGCACCAGCAACTGGGCTGATGTTTTGTGGTAAATTAGTACCTTTGAAATATTTTTTCCAGGACATGTTTTTTTCTCTGTTGTGTATTTAAGTTAATTTGTGTTCTGCGCAGTTTTCTTGGCAGCATATGCAGTTTCTCGCGTGGCATCCGTTATTGCGGCCAACTGCTGTAGCATGGAGTTCATGGCTCGTTGTTGGGCCTGCATCAGGTCGGCAGTATATTTGGTATTGGTTGCAATGGTTTCGTAGACTGCTGCTTTTTCCTGTGCGGTTAGATCTTTTTTCTGCGGTATACCAACAGCATCTACTTTTGTTGGTGGTGTAGATTTAGCAGGCGTTGAAGCAGCAGGCGCAGTTCCGGGCGCTGATGTAGGAGTTGCGACTGTTGGTTTTGAATTTTTTGGGGTACCTTTGGCCAATTGTGCTTTAACATACGGCTTGTACATCTCTGGCACTGAATCAAAAGACTTACCACCTTGTACTGCGGCCACCCAACTGTCTGCATTTTTCTTGTACTCACCATCAAGGTTAGCTGTGCCTGGTCCTGTTGCTGGTTTTTCAGCTGATGTAGTTTTGTTGGTAGAATTGTTTGCTCCTGCAGGAGATGCTGTAGTTGAGTTTGGTGGCTTGTCGCCAAACCCAACTTTGTCTTTAATGTACTTAAAAGTATCACTGTTTCTGATACCATCCATTAAACTACCCAGTCCTGATTTTATGCCACCAAACATACTTTGTATCATGTTGGTTAGCTCAGGGAATGTTGTTTTAAATTTATTTCCAGTTTCTGTAAGGAAACTGCCTGCTGTTTTATATGCAGATTTAAAACCTTCTTCTGCCTTGGACATTGCAGTTTGTACACCTTTAATTACTACGCCAACACCTGGTATTGTTTCCAATACTCCTAGAGCCATCTTACCTACTGTTTTGGCGCCACTGGTAAACATGTTCCAGTACTGTTTGCCATCTGTGGCCAACCAATTTTTAGTTGTTGCCCAGGAATCTGCCACAGTTTTACCCATGTCAGTGGCAAATTTTGTAATACTGCCCCAGTTGCTCATCAGACTCTCACCTAGCTTTGAACCCAGTGCTTCTCCGCCCCAGGCACCTAGTGCTCCGCCAATCAGTCCACCAATCACGGTTCCGATCACAGGCACAACTGAACCAATTGCTGCCCCGGCGGCTGCACCTGCAAGACCTCCTGTTAATCCTCCGGTTGCTCCACCTACTACACCACCTTCTTCGGTCCTGGCTTGTTCTTCGGATATTTCTCCTGCTGCCTGTCTAGCTTCAATTCCTGCGATACTAAACCCAGCCATGGCCACTGTTAAGGCTGTGCCTATTATAGGTATCTTGGTTCCTAGTTTCTGGAACCCACCTTTCATGAAGTTCATGCCTTTACTCAATGCACCTGCTTCGTTTGCAACATTAGTGATTGCAGGACCTGACTTGGCTAGATTCTGTGCAATTCTTGCTTCTGTTTCTGCAAACTGTTTAAAGCCTCCTGTGCGCCTAGCTTCTGCTAAAGCATCTTTACTGCTCATGCCTGGATTTTTTGCTTGTAGTTCTTTGGCACGGTCTACTGCTGATGAAGTGGTGCGGGCTGTGTTTGTAGCAGTGGTAGTTGCTGTAGCTGGTGCGGTAGGGGCTGCAGGTGCGACTTTACCTAGCCAGCTGCCAGTTTTGACCTTGTTCATTGCGGCTGTAAAACCGCCCATCATCAGACCCCGAACAATTGGTAACGCTATCATCAGCGCAAGGATCTGTTCCATGCTTAGTGGCATGCTGCCGCCTGCTCCGGCGCCTGTATAGTTTCTTTTATCAAATGCACCTTTAAGGCTATCATAGTGAGCCCTCAACTGTGCAGCAATTTCACCAATGACTCCAACAACTTTTTGCTGCATCTCTTTGGCAGCAGTTGCACCAACTTCAATAGCGTCCAGCAGTGCTCCGGTCGGATCACCGGCTTGGGTAGGTTTGCCTGCTGCATCTAACAGTTTATCTTGCTTTGCTTGTGATTTCTCAAAGTTAGCATTCGCTAATCTCTGATTCTGATCCATGTCAGTGGCCGCGTTGCTTGCTACACCTTTGAAACTACCAACTGCCTGAGCTGCTTTACCAACAGTGCCCGCCATTTCTATATTTGCATCTTGCGTTTCTTTTGCGTACTTTGTCGCAGTCTTTCCAGCCTGCAAAGTGCTGGCAGTACCGTTTCTAAATGCAGCATCATTTTCCATTACTGATTTTCTTAAACCAGAATTAAGAGCCATTTGGATAGCCAGGTCTTTGTCTCTTACTGTTCCATAGACCAACATCTCGTTAGATGCTTTTCTTTGTGCATCAGTCATGCCCAGCTGCTGGGCTATGAGTTGCTTGTGTCGTGCAGGATCATCTCTAGCCAGTTTTGCCATGGCGCCTTTAACAGCAAACTCCGTCTGCTCCGCCTGCATTTTCTTTTTCTTTTCTTTCATGTCTTCGCCAGTTGCTTCTGCAACCAAAGCCATATTTTTAGCCATCTCCATAGTGGCCTGTGCCACTGCATTAGAACCTTGTTTTTGTCCACCACGACTCATCATTTCAGCTGTTTCAGCAGCAAGAGCAGCTTGCTCTTGATAGCTGTAGCCCAGTGCCAGCAACTGCCTGTCAGCATTGGCAAATTTACCAGTTGTAGAAGCCAGCTTTCGTGCAACTCCACCTATTAGTTCTGTGGCTTCTGTCATGCCCATGCCCATGCCAGCAAAAGACGCTCGATTTTCTTTTACCACTGCGGTCATTTCTTCTAGTCTCAGCTTGGTTCCATCAGTGGCATTAATCAAGCCTTGCATACCATTTGCAAATATCAGTCCGGTGCTGGTCATTTCCATATGGGTCTTGATCAGCTTGTTGCCTTCTTCGACCAGTATTCGTATGCCTTGCTTGGCCAGTGTTGCATTTGCGGCGCTTACTGCTTTGGCACGCTCGGCCATTATGTTGAGTGCAAATCCAACTATTGGTAGTATAACACCACCCATCTGACCAAGCGCACTGCCTGCTTTGCTGGCTGCGTCTGCCATGGCGTCGCTGGCAGCAGTGACTTTATCAATGTTGGCTTCAACAGAGGCACCAAACAAGGAGAACCCACTCTGTCCTTGCGACACCATCGACATCAGCTGAGCTTGATATGTTGCCTCGATGCCTATCAGTCTATTTTCTAAGCCAGCAATAATGCTAATGAATCCACCAACAGATGAACCAAGTGCGCTCGCGGACTGCGCATTTACTTCATTGTTGGCTTTTTGTTGCTGCAGATTCATCAGTGTAGCTCTGGCTTTGCCTGCTACTTCTTCATTGCCTGCTTTTTTAGCATCTCTATAGAGAGTCTGCTGTTGGTAGATAGCATCGCCAAGCGAATTCATATGCTCATGGGCTTCAAGAGTACTCTTACCAAATAGATTGTGTGCTACATTATTAAGTTTAGATACAGTTCCATAATCCTTGCTTGTTCTTTGTAGATTCTGAAATGATGCCTTTGCTTCTTTTAGAGAGTTAGCCAGACTGGACGCTGCTCTTTCGGCTTCTGTATAGGCTTTACCAGAACTTCCGCCACTAGAGCCACCGGTGGACCTGCTACCACCAGCTTGGCGAATAAATTCGTCCAAGCGTTCATTAGTTCGTCTTAATTCATCTTCTAAGGCCATGGATTTTGCTCACATAAATACTATATCAATTATTTATGGGGATCAAAATGAGCAATTCTATGCAAATGCCAGTACCGCCGTCTGTAGCAAAAAATCCACTGACCAAGCTATTCAGACAACCAGCAATCTACTTTATGCCGCCTAGTCAAGGGCGTTGGTGGCCCATGGGCACAATGAATGTACCAGAATCTGGAGAATTCGCTGTGTTTCCAATGACCAGCAGGGACGAGGTTGTGCTACGCACCCCTGATGCACTGCTCAACGGACAGGGCATGGTTGATGTTATCCAGAGCTGTATTCCAGACATCAAGGATGCTTGGAGAATGCCCGCAACTGATGTGGATGCTACCTTGATTGCTATTCGCATTGCCAGTTATGGACACAAGATGGATTTTGAAAGCACATGCCCATTTTGCGCCGAAACACACACCTATGCACTGGACCTGCGTGGAATGCTGGACACCATCAAAGCACCAAACTTTGACGAACACTATACTGAAAATAGAATTACTATCAAATTCCGTCCGCAGGCCTACTACGGCATGAACAAGGTCAACAAAACAAACTTTGAAGTACAAAAACTTGGACAAGCCCTGGACAACCTAGAAGATGGTGACGAACGTGTAGCAGAATCAATCAAGCAAATGGATCGCCTGGTTGATCTAAACTTTGATGTGTTGGCAGAATGCACAGAGTACATCGTGATGGATGACAGTCCAGAAGAAAAGATCAAGAACAAGGATTATATCCTGGAGTTTTATAAAAACATTCCCAGCTCTCTAGTGAATCAGATCCAGACAGCCTATACCACGATAGCTCGTCAAGGTGCGCTACAACCAGTTAAAACACGCTGTGGCGGTTGTAATGAAGAAATGGATATGAACATTGAGTTTGACTATTCAAATTTTTTCGTAGCAGGCTCTTGAAACTAGACAATGCCGGGATTGAGTCCATGATTGAGGGCATGGACAAAGAGGCAAGAGCCATTAGAGACGAAGCCCTGCGCATGATGTGGTGGATGCGTGGTGGATTAAACTACGAAGATGCCATGCTACTCGGACAAGTAGAAAAAGAAATTATCAATCAGATCATCAAGGATAATATGAAATCTACTAAGGATTCAGGATTACCTTTCTTCTAACACTATAAGATGTCTTTCAGACATCTGCATTTCGCTTGCGCTCATGCATTTTTTTAATTGAACTATTACGAGAGCGAAGCGATAATAGTTTCATCTAGATTCTATGGTCACACTTTGCCCGCACAGGGCAAAGTTTGGCTTCATCTGAGTTCTTACAGCCACATAGCGTTAGAACTATAATTGTCTATAATTAACTATAAACAACAACACAGGCGGTTGTCCGGTACCTGCTCATTCTGTCTTTAAAACAACGGCGATTTAGTATACATACGCTAACACACATACTAAACGTGCAGTATCGCTACTGCGTCTTTTCAGCCTTAGAATCCTATTCAAACAATCAAACTGGGGCATTTAACCAGTGCTCATCCTTGCGGGTAGTGATTGAGTACTCTGTACAGCGCAGAGAATTCCGTCCCTGTGATCCGAGATCCAGGTCTAGGGCACCCGAGCTAGGCCGGTGCGAGCAGTGTTCTGTTTACTTGCAGAGGTCTCTGACCGCTGCGGTGTTGGATTCCCAGAATGCTTCATAATCCATGAAAGCCCAGGAACCGTATTTTTCTGTGGTATAAGTGATATGGTGTTTTAGGGAGAGAGACGTGGTGTCAGATAGTTGAACAGCAACAAACATGCCTTTGCGGTTGAATTTCATGAATATGATATTGAAGTCACTCTGATCAGCGACATCCATACATTGCACAATCCATTCGTCTAGTTGTTTACATGAGCCTTGAAAGAGTTGATGAAATGGAAAATCTTTATAACTTTTGCATTCTGCATTGAATTTAGGAAAACTTTCTCCAGGGATGATATCCCCTTTGAAACTGCGTACCTGTGCTTCATTCAGGGTCTCTTTGCGATACACGTTGCTACCACCAATGTATGCTCCTGATCCAGGAACACGCAAGAACTTCTGCCCGTAGAGTGCTGTAAGGTGATCTGCTACCTTACGTTCCCAGGTGTTTCCTTTTGCTTTGCTTGGTGATGTCATGTGCATAGTAGTTAGCTGTTTTGCGCAGAGTCAAAAAATTTCATATTATAATATTTCCACATCTGTGCCATAGGAGGTAAATCCGTTTTCTTTTGTCACAGTTAGTACGTTGTTCACACGGCTGATCAGCTCATCTTTGTGGCTAACCAGCCAAACGGATTTGTTGCGGTCTCTGCTCATTCGCTTGAGGATAGCCAGTGCGGCTTCTACGCCACTAGAATCCATCCCGGAGTCCACAACTTCGTCAATAAACATAAGATTTATGGGCTGATATAAACTTTCCCACACATCGCGGAAACTCCAGCTTAGGCTTAGTATTAGCCTATTTCTTTCGCCCCTGCTGAGATTATCAAAGTCTAGTTCACGGCCTAGCTCTGTGATATTAACCGTTAGATCGTTCAAAAATGTCACTGTATGCGGAAGTCCAATACGGTCCAAGTACTCCGATAATCGTGTGTTAAGGTAGGCTAAATTCTGATCTATAATGCGTTTGCGTACAAAACTGTCCTTGCTTGTGAGCAGTTTTAGCAGGAAATCCTGGTGATCACGCAAGCGCACCAGCTCGTTCATGGCAGTGTAATCAATGTCAGCTTCTGCTTGAGTTTGCATTTCAGCGATCTGCTCCACATAAGGATCTGCTTCGTCCTGTCGTGAAAGCAGTTGACTCAGCACATGGCTCATGCTTGCACGGTGCTCAAACGCATCGCTTTCTTTGTCGTAGAATATAGTAGGCCTGGTGCCTGGGTCGCCCAGTGCTGTTAGCTTGTCTGTGTGCTCCTGCCATTGTGTGTTCGTGGACAAGGCTTGCAGTGCAGCCTCTTGCAGTGCTCGTTCTTTTTCTGCTAGAACCTGCTCATGCTTTTCATCATGCATTTCCTGCCCGCAAGCATAGCACTTGTGTTCTTTGAGATCAGCAATTTCTTTCTTTAGCTTTTCAATTGTTTTTGTTTCTTTGGCTTCTGCTGTTTCGCATGCAGTTTTCCAACGAACAAGTTCTGTGATCTCTTTGGTCTTTGCTAGATATCCTGTCAGTGCTTGATGTGCAGATAGTTCTGCTTCAATATCAAGTTTGGCCAGCTCATCGTAGGCCTGCTGGAGTTTGACAAGATCTTCGTCTTTTTTCCTAAGCCATAGACTTTGCCTGCGCAGGAGATTTTCTACCTGCTCTTTCATGCGAGTGTTAGCATCCTGTACAGCCTTGATGCGGAACTCTTCTTGAGTGATAGAATCTTTAGAAACCTTGATCTGTTCCTTGAGATTCTCAGCTTTTACACTCAGCTGGGTGATACCCAACAACTGCTCAATCATTGTGCGCTGTTCGTTGGCTTTTAAACTAAGGAATGGTTCTGTATAGGTGTTGAGTGCAACAATGTGTCGGAACATGTCGTGGCTCATACCCAGCATGCGCTCAATGTCTGCTTGTGTTTCACGACTATCGCC
>Ga0209444_10002018_pt1 | contig 11198 bp, 8 predicted proteins | sample LauGreFaBDMM15DN_2_FD_188215 | JGI IMG/M metagenome (GOLD analysis project Ga0209444, IMG submission 188215) | Freshwater lake microbial communities from Lake Michigan, USA - Fa13.BD.MM15.DN (SPAdes) (version 2) | ecosystem: Environmental > Aquatic > Freshwater > Lake | place: Lake Michigan, USA...
GAAATAACATTTTGGGTACAAAGGAAAGTGTTTCTAGTTTTACGCAGGCGGATTTACAACGCTACGTGAACGCGTATTTCACCGCAGACAACATGGTGATTTCGTATGTCGGAAACATGAGTTTCAAGAAATTGGAGCCTTTGATGGAAGCGACTTTAAGTCAGATGCCTTTAACGGCTCCACGCACTGATTTCTTGTCCTTTTCTTCCTATTCGCCGTTTCAAATTCACGTAAAAGAAGCGAATTACCAAGCACACGCGGTACTAGGTGGAATCGCGCCGAGTTACAAGGATGACGATCGTATGGCGATGTCCTTGCTGATTAATATTCTGGGTGGACCTGCACTGAATTCAAAATTGAATTTGTCGGTACGTGAGAAATATGGATTAGCCTATACTGTCGAGGCGAGTTATTCGTCCTTCGTGGATTCTGGATTCTGGCAGATTTATTTCGGTTGCGAGGATAAAAACATAAACCGTACGCTAGAATTAATTCACAAAGAACTGGGTAAATTCCGCTCAAAAGAAATGAGTTCTGTACAATTGCTTCGCGCCAAACAACAATTCAAAGGACAGATGGCACTTGGAATGGATGTCAATTCCAGTTTAATGCAAGGATTGGGAAAAAGCATGTTGGCCTTCAATCAAATCGATACTCTTCAAGAGATACATCAAGGAATCGATAAAATCACAAGTGCTGATATCTTGCGATTGAGCAATGATTTCTTATCGGACAACACAATTTCTTCTCTGATTTTTGGCGTAGAACCTGATTAACGTCCACCAAAAATGGAACTTCCCACACGAATCATGGTGCTTCCTTCTTCCATGGCGATTTGGCAATCTCCAGACATTCCCATGGATATTTCTTTGAAATAGGACTGATCCTTGAAGTTGCTTTCGTGTAATTCATCAAAAATGCTTTTTAGTGCTTGGAATTCACGGCGAACTTGTTGCTCGTCTTCTACAAACGAGGCCATTCCCATGACACCAACTACGCGTATGTTTTGACACGATTGAAAGGCTTCACTTTCGATTAATTCTTGCGCTTCTCCGAGTGAAAGTCCAAATTTGGTTTCTTCTTGTGCAATATGGAATTGCAAGAGAACATCAATGCTTCGCTCGTTTTTCTCTGCTTGCTTATTGATTTCCACCAATAGTTTCAAACTATCAACTGCATGAATCAGGTGAACAAAAGGAGCAATGTACTTGACTTTATTGGTTTGCAGGTGTCCGATGAGGTGCCATTCGATGTCCTTTGGAAGAACTTCGTATTTATCGACCAATTCTTGCACTTTGTTTTCACCAAATGCTCGTTGTCCGGAGTCGTAAGCTTCTTGTAAGTCACGAACAGGTTTCGTTTTAGAAACGGCGATTAAGGAAACGGTAGCAGGAAGGGTGGAGGTAATTTCCTTGATTCGATCAGCAATCATGCGTGTAATTGATAAATGGTGAGTCCACTGCGTAATTTCGGTTCCACCCAAGTAGATTTAGGTGGCATATTCATTCCTGCATCGGCCACTTCTTTGACTTGATCAATGGTTGCGGGATGTAAAATGAATCCAACTTCGAATTTCCCAGAGTTGATTTTATCTTCAATGGAGGACAAGGATTCATTTCCAGGTACGAACTCCACTTGATTGCTTGTTTTTAGGTCGACGATTCCTAAGAGCGGTTTGAGAATTAAATCGCTTAGAATAAATGAATCTAAACATTCCACTGGATTCGATTCATTGATGTAAGAGTGATCTGGTTCAAAGCTGTACCAGTCATTCCCCATGCAAATGGTGAATTGATGTTCCTTTTCTGGTTCTGCTGCTCCTAAAATCGCTTTCATGCTTCCTAGTTCGCTCATCGCGGCAACAAAAGATGCTTTCGTAAATCCGTTCAGGCTTTTTAACAAGCGGTGGAAAGCCAATATTTTCACTTGATCCTTCGCTACGATGTAACTTAAAAAAGATCCTGTTTCAGCCGTTGCCGTTCCTTGTTCTGCTTTCATTTGTGCATAACGCACGGAGGACGCTGAACGGTGGTGTCCGTCGGCAATATACAAGGCATCAACGTCTTCGAAAAGCGTTTGGCAATTTTTTGTTTGATCCTTGGATAGAATCCAAAGTTCATGTTTGATGCGATCCGTCGTGGTAAACTCGTATTCTGGACGCTCAGCACTGACTTTTTCGATGAGTTCGTTCAATCCAGCATGAGGATCATAAGTCAATAAAACAGGTTCCGCATTAAATCCTACTTGGTCCAAATAATTGGTAAAGACTTCTTCGCGCTGCGTTAACGTTTGTTCGTGCTTTTTGATATCGTTATCGATGTATTCTTGAACGCTTGCACCACCTACGACACCAATAACAGAAAAGTCTTCTTTAGACTGTTTATAAATGTATAAATGTTCAGTTTGATCTTGAATCAAAATCCCTTCATGACGAAAGAGTTCAAATTGACTTTTAACGAGTTGAAATCGTTCTGTTGAATTTGGTTTTGTTGTAATGGAAGTACTGAACTCTGGATTGATGATGTGTAAAAACGTATATGGATTATCTTCTAATTTCGCTTTCAGTACATTTTTTTTGTACGAATAATAAGGCCTTGTTGCAACCAAATGCACCTTATCCCTTATTGGGCGAATGGCTTTGAATGCTGCAATTTTAGACATCGAAAATTAAAATTTGTAATTCAATCCAAAACTTGGAAGGATTGGAAACTGGTAGATTTTTTCAGAGGTGATGCGATTGATATAGAAGATGTTATTTCTATTGTAAACGTTTGTCACACTGGCAATCATTTCTAGTACATCCTTGTTTTTGAAGTTATATTGTTTTTTGAATGTGATATCAAGTCGATGGTAGTACGGTAATCGTTGCGAGTTGAATCCACCTAGTAAAGTAGTAATGGCACTTGGATTATTAGTTACGTAGTTACTTGTGACACCGCCCGAAAAACTCTCCCCTTGGTAATATCCTGCAGTTGGCGTAAATGGCAACCCGGAACCAAGATTCCAACGAATATTTAACTCATAATTTTTTTCTTTCCCGAATAAATACGATCCAACAAGGTTCACGTTGTGACGTCGGTCAAAAACCGGAGCGTAGTTCGCGAATCCATCCCAACGTGTATTTTTTCCGTAGGAATAAACTGCCCATAAAAACAAACGATCTTTCGAATATTTCGCCAAGAAGTCAAAACCGTAAGATTGTCCGGTTTCGATGATGAAGTCTTTCTTGTAGACATCGTCGATCAACTCAAATTGAGAAATATCATCGTACAATTTATTTTGATTGATGTTACTCAACTGAGAGAAGTACTTGTAATATGTTTCCACATTGAATGACCAATATTTACCTAAATCATACTCCATCCCTAAAATGGCATGCCAAGCATATTGAAGTCCATTTTTTGTGTTTTTTACATTTTGAAATTGTGTTACAAATTCCTCTTGAACATTTGTTGGAGCCGAAAGAAGTCCATTGAATAGGTTCACCACATCTTTGTCGGAAGATGCGGATGTAAAGTTTTGTGAAAAGCGTCCACCAGAGAATTTAAATCGAAGGTTTTCATTCGCATTGTATTTTAAACCAAGGCGAGGTTCAGGTGATATGGTATTCAAAGAAGCATATACTTGAACACGCATTCCAGTTTGAACTACCCATCGTCTTTTAATCAGTCGGTAATTGAAGTAACTTCCGATTTCAGTAGTAAAATTTGTCGCCTCAATTTTTCTTTTAGCTGCGTTGTAGGTTACAAATTCTGTGTTGAATCCATTGATATTGAATCCATAGTTCATTTCACTTTCGTTCTTTAAAAAATAACTAAAGTCGAATCCAAGGTCGAATCCACCGATTTTAGAATACCGAGGTTCTTGTGCTGTTTCAGCAAATGTTGTTTGATAGTTACTCCCATTCACGTGTCCGCGAATAAACATTGGCGATCCACTTGGAACCATTAAGAAATTCACGCCGCCACCTGAAGCATCCCATTTAAGGTCTGCAATATCGTAATTGACCGAATCTTGGTTGTGAAATCCGAACGCGCTTACTTTGGTGCCGCCGTCACCGTTGAAAGTTACTTTTCCATATAAATCGGTGAAATTAAACGGCAAACCGTTTCCATCATTGACTTTCGGATAAAGTGATTTCGATGTGTTATCTAGTAAACTATGTTTCGCGGAAAAGACATACGAACCTGGAGCTGCTTTTTCCTTGCTTACTTTTCCAATTGGACCTTCCAAGACCATTTTTGCCAGAAAAGGGGATGCTGAAACGCGTCCACCAAATTCTCTTCGGTTACCATCACGGTAGGTAATATCCATGACAGAGGAAACGCGTCCACCGTATTTCGATTCGAATCCTCCTGTGTAAACATCCACGGTTTTCACCAATTCTGTTTCAAAAATGGAAAAGAATCCAATGGAGTGAAATGGATTGTAAATGGTCATTCCGTCCAACAATACTTTATTTTGTATCGGAGTTCCACCTCGAACGTATAATTGTCCACCTTGGTCTCCTGTTGTTACCACTCCAGGTGTTACACTAATCGCTCCAACGATATCGTTTTCACCACCATGACTTGGAATACGGTCAAGTGACTTTTGATTGTATTTTAAAGTCCCGATTAAGATTTCATTTTTTTTCTCTTTCGAATCGATGCTGACAACGACTTCTTTTACGTTTTGGGTATTACGAACCAGTATAAACTGAACATCGTAAATCTTATCTTTGTCCGTCATGTTCACGTTCACAAATGCCTTATTGAATCCTCCAGTTTCGATTTTCAAGATATAGAAACCTTTCGCTAGTTTTGGGATTAAGAATCCTCCGTTGTTATTCGTGTATGCACCGGCAATGACGGAACTATCCACTTTTAGAAGTTTCACTTTTATGTCACTTAAGGGCTCCATATTCGAATCGTCGTAAACGAATCCACGTATGGAGAAGTCTTGAGCAAAGGTTGTAAATCCAACAAGGGTGATGATGAAGAAAAGTAGTTTTTTTAACATGTGTTTCAATAAGAGTTCCCGAATTTAATGAATAGTTCGCAACAAAAAGCTATTGGGTTGGAGTATTCCTTATTCGATGATGCATTTTTGTGTGAATACTCGGTTTGATTGTTCGAATTGAATCCAATAAACACCTGGACTGAGATCGCTAACGGGGATGCTATTTGAGGTGTTTTTCAACTCGACCGACTTCGTTTTTTGTCCGAGAATTGTAAAAAATGTCGCCTGTATTACTTGACTTCCCTTATTCGTAATTAGGAGGAAATCTTTGCAGGGATTAGGAGAAATACTAATTTGATCCACGAGTATGTTGTTTATACCAACGATGTTTAAATTCGGACTTGTCGCGCAGCCAAAAGGAAAAGTAACTTGAACGGTGTAGACGCCTCCAGCATTTGGACCTAATTCATAGAAATCGGCAAACGCTCCTGGAATCAACTGTCCATCTAGAAACCATTGATAAGCGCTTCCTTGAGTACTCGTTTGAAGGATGTTTCCATTTTGTGTAATGTCCACCGGTGGGATATTCGGACAGGTAGTTTGAGTGGTCGTTCCAGGTGTACTTGTCAAATAAAGTTGAGTTGCTTCGTAGGCAGCGCAAATGTCTTTCAAGTGATAATCCAACCAAGGATCCAAAATGGAATAGACCGTATTTTGTTGTTCTGCCCGACTAATACTGATCCCTGTGGACGAAGTACTTTCACCAAAATCACAATTGAAATTCGTGTTCGCAAAGTAGCAATGTGCTCCACCAATGATGTTGACAAAGGATTTGCAGGTGCTGATTATTCCGTCGTACATTGGAATGTGGTGTTGCGCAGGAGGGGTTACGCCATCTGAACTTCCCGAAAAGACGATACTTGGCACTTGCACATTCGGTGCCGCAGCAATGGCAGATGGATTCGTTTCCGCCGGTGCAAGTCCGATTAAAGCATCGATGTTTGTGTTGTTATTGGCTGCCAAAAACGACGCTCCGCCTCCCATGGAATGTCCCATAAGTCCTACTTTTGGGTAAATATGGTTTTGGAAAAGTGCGTTTGTTGATTGTAAGTCCAGCATTTTTTGCGCAACCAACGTTAAGTCTAGACCAAAATTTCCGTGACTAGGCGAGGGGAATAAAGTACTTTCTGTTCGAACGAATGCCATGATGTATCCACGAGGGACATAGTGTTCCCAAAGATTGGAATAGGCATCCCAATTCATCGCAAATCCGTGACCGAAAACAATCACGGGAAATTCCCCAGTTGCAACTGGAGTACTTGTGCCCGTTGAAGTCGCTGGATAATAAACTTCTGTTTGAATTTGTCTTCCTGGTCCACCACCTGAACCGAATCCACCTGAGCGTGAAGGATCATTAAAGGTAAATGTAGTGTGTCCGATGCTGATTTGTGCGTGACAAAATTGAGCGAGAAACAGAGCGAGAAACAAGATGTTTTTCATGTATTAAATTTAGGATAAATGTACAAAAATACTATTGAACTGTTCCCCAATTCCCTCGGTCAAGGCTACGGTATTGAATGGCTTCAGCAATGTGATTTGATTGAATGTTTTGTGCTGAGTCCAAATCAGCGATGGTACGCGCAACTTTAATGATTCGGTCGTACGCACGTGCAGAAAGTCCAAGTTTATTCATCGCCATTTTGAGCAAGTTTGAACCTGCATCATCTAATTTACAATTTGCCTCGAATTCGTATTTCGACATTTGCGCATTACAATGCATTCCTTCACGGTTGATGAAGCGGTCGCGCTGAATTTTACGTGCTTTTTCGACGCGCAATCGAATGGTACGACTTCCTTCGCAAGGAATCGAAGATGAGAGTTCATCAAAACTGACCGGTGTCACTTCCACATGCAAGTCAATTCGGTCCAAAAGTGGTCCAGATATTCGATTTAGGTATTTCTGAACAACTCCGGGACCGCAAACACAGGTTTTCTCTGGATGATTAAAGAATCCGCAAGGACATGGATTCATCGCCGCTACGAGCATGAATCCGGCTGGATAATCAATGGAGAAGCGCGCACGTGAAATATTGACGATTCGGTCTTCTAGTGGTTGACGCATGACTTCCAACACATCTCGTTTGTATTCCGGAAGTTCATCCAGAAAAAGCACGCCGTTATGCGCCAACGAAATTTCACCCGGTTGCGGATAGGATCCCCCACCGATTAAACCGATGTCAGAAATTGTATGATGTGGTTTTCGAAACGGGCGTTGCGTAATGAGTCCTACGGGATTTTTAATCTTACCTGCAACGCTGTGGATTTTCGTTGTTTCCAATGCTTCTTCGAGGGTCATTTGCGGAAGTATAGTCGATAAACGTTTAGCTAACATAGATTTACCGGCGCCAGGCGGACCGATCAAAATTACGTTGTGTGAGCCAGCCGCAGCAATTTCGAAAGCTCGTTTAATATTCATTTGACCCTTCACATCGCGAAAATCATCGTCAAAAAGTTCTGTATTATGCTGAAATGACGCTAAAACATCGACAAATGTCGGTTCCAACGTCTTTTCATCGTTCATAAATGCAATGACTTCTCCAATGTTCTCCACACCGAAGACTTTGATATCTTGAACAACCGCAGCTTCTTGTGCATTTATTTTAGGTACAATGATTCCTTTGAATCCTTCTATCTTTGCTTGAAGTGCAATGGGTAAAATTCCTTTGGTTGCTTGTACAGAACCATCGAGCGATAATTCACCAATCATTAAATAATCACTTAAGTGATCCGCTTTTACTTGTTCACTGACCGCTAAAATTCCAATGGCGATTGGCAAATCGAAAACGGATCCTTCTTTGCGGATATCTGCTGGAGCCATATTCACCGTGATTTCTTTACCAGGGAATTTTAGGTCGTTGTTTTTAAAAGCAGCTTTGATGCGTTGCTGACTTTCTTTGACGGAATTATCGGGTAATCCGACAAGGTAAAAGTTGACACCAATGCCTAAATTGACTTCAATGGTGATGGTTGTGGCGTTGATACCGAAGACGGTACTGGAGTAGGTTTTGACTAGCATAATTAGAGGTTTTTTTATTTTTCTCCATTTAAGTTAGTCAAATAAATGATATGAAAACAAACAAAAAACACCAAAAAAAGCAATAAATGAAGTAAAAAAACACCAAAAACACCAAAAAACGTTAAAAATGAGATTTTAGTATTTTACGGCAATTTTCACAAAGGATTGTCCGGTTTGACGATTTTCTATGCGTAAAAAATAAGCGCCAGGTGTCAAATAAGTTAAATCCATCTGTTGGCTGCCCAACGTTAAATCTCTACGTAGGATTTCTAGTCCTTGTGCTTGAAAAATAGTTAATTGGATATTCGTCAAACCATTTATTTCAAACTCCATATAATCAGAGAATGGGTTAGGTTGAACATCGATAAAACTCATCCAATTTTGTGTAAGATTAGCATTCGTGCAGGCACCATCTGTATAAGAGACAACACCCCCATAATTCATGGCTTCGCACGCATTGGAATAGGTGATGGAATCACAGCCACAAACGGGTAAAAAGACTGTTGGACATAATGCAGTTAAATCTATCAAGGAACTATCTATGCAGGCCACAAAAACGGTTGTATCTTGAATACAAGCACTATTACATTGGTACGAGCTTTGGAAAAAAGAAGTCGAGTAATCAATTCCATTGGAGCCAATCATGCTGCAACCTGAAAGAAAGACACATCCAGAGTCGCTTAAACCCCAACCAAGCACCATCGCACATAAACCGAAATCGACACCAGGTGGAATGACTACACAGGTATCAACAAAGTCTTTTTCCCAATTGGAATTTGGCTTTATTTGCGCGGATATGTTTGTCCATGAAAACAGACAAATTATAAGACCGAAAAAAAGTGTTTTACTCATAAACTATTTTTGAAGGACCTTGAAAAGGCTGTTTTCACGGCAGCGATTACTTGCTGTACTTGTTCATCCGTCAAGTTAAAATAAACAGGCAAGGAAATTTCCCTTGAGTATTTATTCCATGCTTCTGGGTAATCTTCCATTTTGTAACCTAAATCTTTGTAGGCCGTCAACAAGGGTAGCGGTTGAAAATGCACGTTTACAGCAACGTCTTGTTCGAAAATCTCTTGAATAATCGCATCGCGTTGCTCTTCACTGATATCGGCAATTCGCAGCTGGTATAAATGGTAACACGTCTTTTTCTCTAGGGTTTCATGTATAGGTGTGATTGCCCATAGCGTTTGTTGGAAAGCAGCATCATACGCTTCGAAAATCACTTTTCTACGGTCGAGGTTTTCTTGGTATCGTTCCAATTCGATGAGTCCAATCGCCGCCTGAAGGTCGGTCATGTTACACTTGAATCCAGGTTCGACCACATCGTAGCGCCAAGCGCCTTTTTGTGCTTTTGCCATGGCATCTTTCGATTGTCCATGAAGGATTTTAATGCAAAATTCCTTGTAAATTTCCTCGTGATCAAATCCTTGCGGAAGGTTGAAGCAAATGGCTCCGCCTTCTGCAGTAGTCAGGTTTTTAACGGCATGAAAAGAAAAAACGGTCACATCGGCAATCGACCCGGAAACTTTTCCTTTGTACGTTGCGCCAAAACTATGTGCTGCATCTGCGGCGATTAATATTCTACCCAGTTTTTCTTGTTTTTCGTTGGATGCTTGAAAAATTGCACGATTCGCTTCAACGAGTTGATAAATCGCATCGTAATCACAAGGAAATCCGGCAATATCCACCGGCATAATCACTTTCGTACGATCTGTAATCGCCGCTTTGATTTTTTCAATGGAAATATTGAAATCCTCAGCGCTGATGTCCACCATCACTGGTGTTGCGCCCGTATGCAGCACCACATTGGCACTTGCGCAGTACGTATAGACAGGAATAATAACCTCGTCGCCTGGACCAACACCCCACCATCTCAATAAAATTTCCATTCCTGCTGTCCAAGAATTAACGGCAACGGTTGTTTGACAGCCGCAGTATTCTGTGATTTTCTTTTCAAACAATTTGGTGCGGGGACCAGTCGTAATCCAACCACTTAAAAGCGCTGCAGTAACTTCATCTACGACACGTTGATCGATGCGAGGGGGTGAAAATGGTATCATAGAACAAAGTTAATTTTTAAATTGAAATCTTGTTACAAGTTGATCGAGTGAACAGGTCAATCCATGGAATGTGTATTTTTGTCCAAAATTCACCGCATGAAAAATCCACAAGTTGATGCCTTTATGGCGAACCTGAAAAGTTGGGAGCCAGAATTAGCAAAATTACGTTCTATTGCCATGGAATGTCAGATGGAAGAGGGATTTAAATGGATGCATCCATGTTACATGTATCAAGACAAAAACATCTTTCTCATTCATGGATTTAAAGAATATTGTGCCATCTTGTTCATGAAAGGCGCCTTGTTAAGCGATGGAGAAAAGCTACTGTACCAGCAGACGGACAATGTTCAGTTTGGACGACAAATTCGTTTTACTAATGTTCAGCAAATCGAGGAGATTGAAGCTATTTTGAAACAGTATATTTTTGAAGCCATCGAAGTCGAAAAAGCCGGTATTAAAGTGGAACTTAAACCACATGATGCTTATGAAGTGGTGGAAGAATTTCAGCAAAAACTAGATTCGGACCAGGAATTAAGCAAAGCATTCTACGCCCTCACTCCGGGACGACAACGTGGGTATTTGCTTCATTTTTCCGGTGCCAAACAAGCAGCAACGCGCATGAGTAGAATTGAGGCAGTTCGCTCGAGAATACTTAAGGGAAAAGGACTCACGGATTGTATTTGTGGATTGTCGAAGCGCATGCCTAATTGCGACGGATCACATAAATTCGCCTAATTAGCGACTCATTTCTTTATGTTTTTCACTTGGATTTTTCTTGAGCAAAAGAAAATCAATCATGCCAAGTAGGTATCCGCAGCCATAGCTAATGTGAATGAGTGGAAAAAGCCAGATGGTGTTGAGGAAATCCTTCCAATTGACCAATTTCGCCGTAAAGAATAGCAGTCCGAGCAAGTAGAGTGAGAAGGGAATGACTCCAATCAGTTGTAAGATACACGGTAGAAAGTATACGAAGGGCAATAGCATCAAATACAGGACGAATCCCGGTGGAAAGAGTTGACGAATGGTGGTCATCGTTCCATGTTTTCGGTTGACGAACACTTTCCAATAACCATATTGAAAGAATTGTTTTCGAAGTCCCGAAACCTTCGCTCTAACGT
>Ga0209444_10002021_pt1 | contig 11193 bp, 9 predicted proteins | sample LauGreFaBDMM15DN_2_FD_188215 | JGI IMG/M metagenome (GOLD analysis project Ga0209444, IMG submission 188215) | Freshwater lake microbial communities from Lake Michigan, USA - Fa13.BD.MM15.DN (SPAdes) (version 2) | ecosystem: Environmental > Aquatic > Freshwater > Lake | place: Lake Michigan, USA...
AAGTGCTCGAAAGGTGACTCGAACACCCACAGATTTCTCTACTAGATCCTTAGTCTAGCGCGTCTACCAATTCCGCCATCCGAGCAAAGATGCCTTACGACTTGCGTCGCGGGGCGGCGATGTAAGGGAATTTGGGCCGATTTGGCAAGAAAATCTTTCGATTTTTTTCGGGACGCGGGGGTTCGGGCTTTTTTTCGGCGCATATTGGGATAGATTGACGGGGTGAAGGCTTTGATGATTCGAGAATTTGGGCAGGCGGCTAAGGTCTTGGAGTGGGTGAATAAGGAGGATTTGTGCTGTGCAGAGGGGGCATTGCGAGTGCGGATGCTGGCGAGTCCGATCAATCCGGCAGATACGAATTGGATCGAGGGCACGTATGGGACGCGTCCGGCATTGCCTGAGGTGCCGGGAACTGAAGGGGTGGCGGAGGTGATGGAGTCGCGCGCGGCGGGCTTTGCGGTGGGAGATCGGGTGATTTTTCTGGATTATGCACATGGCTGGCAGGAGTCGCGAGTGGTGGCGGCAGCAGATGTGCTGCGGGTGCCGAGCGATGGGAATGTGTTGGATTTGGCAATGTTGAAGGTGAATCCGGCGACGGCGTGGTTGATGTTGGAGCGGGCGAGGTCGATGGATAAGCCGTTGGTGTTGCAGAATGCAGCGAACTCGGGTGTGGGACGTTGCGTGATTCAGATCGCGCGGGCTCGGGGCTGGCGGACGGTGAATTTCGTGAGAAATGTGGAACTGGCGGCTGAGTTGCTCGATTTGGGAGCGGATGCGGTTTTTTCCGATGATGAGGCGGGCTTGCAGGCAGCCAAGCTGTGGTTGCAGCAGGAAAATGAGGAAATTTTTCTCGCTTTGAATGCGGTCGGCGGTGAGAGCGCGGTGCGGCAGCTGAATTTACTAGCAGATGGAGCGACGCAAGTAACCTATGGCGCAATGGGGCGGCGGCCGGTGACGGTGCCGAATCAGTTTTTGATTTTCCGCGATATGCGCTTCGAGGGCTTTTGGTTATCGCGCTGGATGAAGGAGGCATCGCGAGATGAGATGACGGCTATGTATGAGGAGTTGGTGACGATGATGCAAAAAGGGCAGCTGCGGCAGGCGGTGGACTCGGTGCATGCATTGGCAGATTTCGCAGCGGCATTTGCGCGGCAGACTGCGGCGGATCGACGTGGTAAGGTATTGTTTCGCGGGGAGTGATAGGTCGATGAGTTGAGTGGCGTATGTTGCGGCGATGAAACAGGCGGTGCGCAATTTAGTTATCGTAACGGTAGTCGCGTGCGTTGGAGTCGCGTGCTGGAAATTTTTGGCGAAGCCGCAACCGCGTGCCGAGAAAACGATCGAAGCACGGGAGCAATCAACGACGGCACCTGCGGAGACATTTATGCGCGTGGAGGTGACGCCGCAGGGTTTACTCCGCGGGGGTAATCCATATTTCATTCGTGGCTTGGGTGGTGAGGGCGGGGTGGAAAAACTGCAAGGTTACGGCTGCAACTCGTTGCGCACGTGGTCGGACACAGGCTTGGCGGAGTTGCTCGATGAGGCGCAGAAGCATGGCATCACAGTGAATGCAGGGATTTGGTTAGAGAGCGAATGCTCGTGGTTTTCGTATCACATTCCCGAGCACTGTGCGAAGCAGTTGGCGCGGGTCAAGTCGCAGATCGAAAAATACCGTCACCATCCTGCATTGTTGCTTTGGAACATCGGCAATGAAGCAGAAGGCGATGGCAGTGACCCCGCGTATTGGAAACAACTTAATATGCTATGCCGCATGGCCAAAGAAGTCGACCCACATCATCCCAGCATCAATGCCGTCGCGGGATTGTCCGAGGTGAAAGCACGGAGCATCCAAGAGCATTGCCCGGACCTCGATATCGTGGGCATCAATACCTACGCGGCATTGCCAGGTTTGAGGAAATCATTGGCCAAATTGGCGTGGAAAAAGCCGTGGGTGGTGACGGAATATGGGCCCGCGGGATTTTGGGAGCGGCCGAAAACATCATGGGATCGGCCGATTGAGCAAACCAGCACGCAAAAAGCCGTGACGATGAAACTGGGCTACGAACAAGCGATCGAGCCCGCGGGCCCATGCCTAGGATCGTATGCATTTCTCTGGGGTCAGAAGCAAGAAGCTACCTCGACGTGGTTTGGGCTGCGCTTGGAGTCAGGAGAAACCACGGAAAGTTTCGATCTTTTGCGCCAAAAATGGACTGGCCAACGCCCCGATAATATTTCGCCAAGCATCGAGCAGATCCAATGTGATGTTGCGCGAAAAAAAGTCGCACCCGGTCATCCATTTACTGCTTCTGTGAAGAGCATGGATGCCGATGGCGATGTCCTGAGCTATGAGTGGTCGGTCTACCACGATGTGGTTCATCATGATGCCAAAGGCAAAGAAATTCCCGCAAAGCTCGTCGCCGACAGCGTGAAGGTCAAAGATCAAGCACAAGCCACAATCGTCGCCCCCCAACAGCCGGGAGCCTATCGATTGTTTGTGTTCGTGCGCGATGGCAAAGGTCACGCCGCTACAGCAAATGAGCCATTTTTTGTGGAGCGGTGAGTTTTTGAAAAAACTCACACAACTTGCTCATAAGCACACTTCGCTTGAGCCACCATAGCATGGGAACTTTCCTGTTCATCGTGAATCACGCGGGCGCCCATGAGCGTCAGCTCGAGGGCTTCCGTGGAAAACTTCGCGCGCGCCAGCATGACAATCTCGGGATTTTCCTGGAGCACTAGTGGGATAGCGATGCGCGTCGATTGAAAAGACGGAAAGGTGAACGCAATCATTCGAGCATCGCGCACCTTCGCCAGCGCTAAGGCTTCGGGATGCGTGACATCGCCAAAAAGCACCAAGTGGCCATTCTTTTTCAACTGGCACACGGTATCGGCATTGAGATCGATGATCAGGCAAGGAATCCCGCAGTTGATCAACGATTCATGCAGTGCTTGCCCCACTGGACCATAGCCGCAAATGATCGCGTGATCGGCGAGTCCCTTGATCGATTCGCTGGGATTAAGCCCCTTCGGCGTCACCCTCTTGCTGCGGAACCACCCGTGTTTTTCCAGCCATGCATGAAGCGGCCTAGTCGCCACCATACTGCCAGGAATCAGGGCCATGCCCAGGGCCGTGCAGATCAAAATCATCTGCTCCAGCCACGGATCAAAAGGCCGAATGTGATCTGCTTTCTGAATCAATACTAACGAAAATTCACCAATACTCGAAAGACTCGCCCCCGCCAACAAGGCCGGCCTCAGTGGCAGGCGCAGCAAGCGCGCGATACCAAATACCGTCAAAAATTTCACCACAAACACCAGCGCCGTGCCTAACAGAATAATTCCAGCATACTCCACCACTTGCCTGACCTCGATCATCAGGCCCACCGACACAAAAAACAGCGTCAAAAACAAATCCTTAAACGGCAAAATATCCGTCATGATACGATGGCGATAGATCGACTCACTCACCATCATACCCGCAGCAAAAGCCCCCAGCGCTAGGCTCAATTCCAACGCCCCACCCGCAAAGGCCACCCCCGCGCTGATGCCGATGATCGTCAGCGTGAAAAGCTCTCGGCTGCGCGTTTTTGCCACCGCGTGCAAGAGTGGATTGATGCCATATCGTCCAAGCAATGCTGCACCGATCAGAAACGCCAAACCCTTGCCCAAGGCCACCGCGATGTTCCCCGCAATGTTTCCCGAGCTTGCACCCAGCAGGCTGGGCAGCACCAAAAACAGCCCGATCACCAAAATATCCTGAAACAACGCAATCGCCAGCGCCAACTTGGCACCTCGGCTATTCGAGAAGCCCATCTCCTGAAAAGATTTCAATGAAACCGCCGTCGAGCTCAGCGCAAACACCACCCCGATCACCAAACATTCCTCCCACGGCCTACCCAAAAAAAACGCGATACCACCCGCCAATAACGCCGTAATCGAGACTTGTAGCCCGCCTCCAAAAAGCGCCAAACGCCACAAATGACGCAACTCGCGCACCGAGAACTCAATCCCTAAGGTAAACATCAACAACACAATCCCCAGTTCCGCAAAACCCGCCACCGCACTCTGCTGCGACTCGATCCCCAACCACTGTGGAATGCCGCTATTCGCAATCAAAATCCCGCACAAAAAGTAACCCACTAACAAGCTCTGCTTCAGCCGCACCAGCACCAACGACACAAAAACCGCGAGCAACAAGACCAGAGTCAATAGCCCAAACAACGGCGAAATATCCGCCGCTCCTGCTGCCACCAGCGGAATTTTTTTGATACAATCAAACACCAACTCACCATGCTTGCCTCACACCGAAATGAAAAGCGTAAACGCACTCACAACTGCAAGATATTAGAGTCATTTTCATTTTTCGTGGCGTAAATCCGACATGGCAAACAAGGAATTTTGACTCAGCAATTGCCAACAGATTGCCAAATGCTTGATCTACAGTCACGTTCAGCGCAAAACCACGTTTTTTGCCTAGCCAAACTTCGTCTCCTTGCCTAGCATTCATGCACACAGCCATGGATTCTACAAAAGTCAATCTTATTACGATATTGCGTGATCGCGTCGACGAATTGTGCGAGCAGGGAAATTTCTCGGAGGCTCTCCATGCAGCGAATGCGTTAGTGGAAAAAGCCGAAAAGGAATTGAACACCGACCTCGAGAGTATCGAAACTTTTGCCTCAATCTTAGAAGTGCGCGGTGATCTTTTCCGCCAGACCGGCGATTGGGAAAAAGCTCGCGAAGACTACCGTCAAGCCATCGACCAGCTCAACAATCGCATTGAAGACGCCACAGAACTCGGCCGTCTTCATGCCAACCTCGGTGCTTGCCATGACCAGCTAAATCACCTCGACCGCGCCATCCATCACTGGGATGTAGCCATTTCCTACTTCGAGAAAGCAACGCCTCCCGCTCAACTCGACATCGCCTCACTCTCGAACAACGTCGCCTATCTCAAAAAAGAACAAGGTGACGTAGATGGTTCCGAAAATGCCTTCCTCAAGGCCCTCGAAATCCTGCACCGCGTGCTCGGCCAAAACAACGAGGAAACCGCCTCCGTCTGCAACAATCTCGGTGCGCTCTATCTGCAATCAGGCTACTATGAACAAGCACGGGAAATGCACCTCATGGCTCTCGATGCGCGCCGCAAATTGTTCGGAGATCAACACCTCGATACAGCCCAATCCTACAACAACCTCGCCCTCGCACTCATCAAAACTGGCGATGCCGCGCTGGCGAAACGACACTTCGAGAGTGCCCTCGATGGCCTCAATTCCTGCGGTCCCGATGCCTCTGAAGAACTTAGCTCTGTCGGCGACAACTACCTCAACTTTCTCCGCCAAGATGGAGCCGAAGGCCTTGCCAAGCTCGTCGAAGCGCGCATCAAAGAGACCCTAGCCAAGTGGGCTTAATGATGGAATGGAGCGCGGACTTTAGTCCGCACCTTCGCATCAATAAGCCCAGCGGACTAAAGTCCGCGCTCCTCCTCTCACCGCCCGATGCCCTGGAGTGCTTTTTTTTGAAAGCTGGATAGCAGGGCGTATTCCTTGTCGGTGATCGGATAGGGCCCAGAGACTTGCATCGGCTCACTTACCGAGCGTGCCGCCGTGCGCAGCGAAAAGGCGCGGCGTTGCTCCAGATAGTAGAGGATGATGTAACGGCGATCCGCCTGTACGCTTTCCGCGAGGCAATCAGGCTGGCCTATTTGATTGAGAAAACTGTGGAACTCAGGATGCAGCGCGCTGTGTTGTTGGATGCGTTTCCAGCCCAGAGATGGTGGATCGGCAAGCACGAGCATGATGCTATCTTCCGCATCTGCATTGCTCCAACCATGCTGCCAAGCCGCACGATACGGCGCGCATTGGCATAGAAGGATTGTGAGCAAGAATATGGGCCATACGACAGGTCTGAACATCATCGCATAGAGTAAGCGTCAGCGGCGGCGATCTTGTTCGATCAATTTACGGATTTGCGCCAGATGCGGGCGAATCCCCTGCGACTCCGTAAAGATCGGTGTCTCTAACGGAACGAGATACTCCACCGAGGAATTGACGCCGATCAAGCGCGCGCGTGCATCGAGAATCGGTCCCCCACTATCGCCGGGTTGCAGCGGGATATCGATGCGAAAGCGATGCGCGGAACCGAATCCGCGTTGCGCAGGAATGTCCGATGACAAGGCTCCGTAGATCGGCTTCAGCCCTGTGGTGATGCCACCATGGAAAATCGGCGTGCCTGCCGGCATCGTTTATTCTGGTGAAGTAAACTGATAGTAGTTTGGCGTATCGAGCGGAGCATGGAGCAAGGCGATGTCATGTTTCGCGTCGCGCCAAATGACTCGTGCTGGGGCAGTCTGTATGCGCGATCCGCGACCATAAATCACATGCACAATCTGGGTGGCGGAATTTTTCACCACATGATCGGCGGTGAGGAAATACCCATCGGATGAAATCGGACAGGCCGTGCCGCCATTCGCATCCTTGGGTGCGACTTTTTGTGAAAACCCGCATGAAATCCAGCTCGTGATATCCGTTTGTTTCGTTACCACCAATGCTGTGATCCGCTGCGAGGCAATCGCTAAGCACTGGCCATCGGGCAGCGCGCGATCCACATTTCGCGGCAGCTGCATCATGCAAATGGCCATCAACGCGGCGGACATCACGAGTAAGAAAAAACGCATCACCAAGAAAAATGTTAGGCCATGGGCACCTCGAACTCGATCTCATGCACCAGCGTGAGACTGTGCGCCGCGATGTCCTCGACCTGCGCACAGGACTCGACTTTGGCTAACTGTTGACGCAGTTCTTTGGCTCCTGGAAATCCCTTGCAATAGGCGAGCAAGCGACCGCGCATGGCCATCATCGCATGGCGTTCACTGCCATAACGAGAACTGTGAATCGCCAAACGGCAGTGCCGCACGATCAACTCCCAGCGCTCATCGTGCGTGATCGGCGCGATCTGTGTTTCGCCGGCGAGACGTTGTTTGGCTTCGCGGAAAATCCACGGATGTTGCATCGCAGCACGACCAATCATCACGCCCGAGACGGCCGTAGAATTTTTTCGCAAAAGCACGTCGTCACCACAGTGAATGTCGCCGTTGCCGATGACTGGAATCTTCACCGAGCGCGCACAGGCATCGATCACCTCCCAATTCGCTAGGCCCGAGTAACTTTGCGCGCGGGTGCGACCGTGGATCGCAATCGCTTGCACGCCGCAGTCTTCGAGAATGTGACAAACTTCGGGTGCGTTAATGCTTTCTTGGTCCCAGCCGATGCGGATTTTCGCCGTGACCGGCACACCCGTGCCTGCCAATGCCTTGACTACACCCGATGCCACCGAAGCGAGAATGGGACAGTCTTTGAGCAACGACGAACCGCCATTTTTCGAGACCACCTTATTCACCGGACAACCGAAGTTGATGTCAATGAAATCTGGCTGTTTCCAGTCGATCACCTTGTTCGCCGCCTCGCCCATGCGCGGGCCGTCGGCTCCAAACAACTGGATTCCCACAGGCCGTTGTTCCTCAGAAAAATCCGTGTATTTCCGCGTATATTCATCGCGCTGCATGATGCCCTCGGCGGAAACGAATTCCGTCACCATCACATCGGCCCCCAGCTCCTTGCAAAGTTGGCGAAACACCACATCCGTCACCCCTGCCATCGGCGCAAGATAAAGCGGAAATTGATGATGTTCAAACCAAGGCAGCACAGGCGCAGTCTATCACGACCCACCAAACTGGCAAGCAAGGTTCACAGGGAAACTGGTTGATCAAACGCTAAGTGCGCAAAGTCAGAAAGTTTTGGATCGGTCTTGTGGTTTTGCTTTTGTCTTGATGCTCTGGTGGTGGGCGGTATGTTTGCAGAAATATGAAATGTTTTTTCCTCGCGGTTCTCGCAAGTCACTCGATCGCCATGGCCAAGCCTTGCACCGATGCCGCTTCGTTAGTGGCTGCGGTCACGAACGGCGCGGAAGGCACGCGCATCGAACTCGCGGCCGGCACTTTTGCGCTGCGCGAGCCACTGGTGTTGAAAGCGGGCATGCAGCTGATCGGAAAAGGCATGGGGAAAACGATCATCACGGCTGTGCCCGAGTGGCGCGGCAATCCGAAAAGCCTGCCCGACTCAGAAACCGACTTCCGGAAATTTGATCGCAGCGCCTATCTCATTCACCTCGCCGATAAAGCAGCAGGCATTGGCATTTCGCAACTCAGCCTAACAGGTCCACAGGTTCACGGAGCAATCTTTGGCTGGGAAAACGCAGAGTTCACCTTGAGCTTTGTGGAAATCAGCGACTTCCAGTATTGCGGATTGCGCACTTACATCACCAGCAAATCGAAGATCCACGACTGCGTGTTTCGCGATGCCGGCCAGCGTTGGGAAAATGGCGCACCAGGTGTGAAAGGAGGCATCACGGGCGGTGGCATTTTTGCCATCTGGATCTCCGATACCGAAATTTGCCACAATCGATTTCTCCACACCAAGACCGCACCGAACGAACATTATTATGGCATCAAAGGGCGCGAAGGCCGACGCCTCAAAATCCATCACAACACCATCGAGACCAATTTCTCCATCGAGTTCCCTTTTGAAGGCGACGAAGATGTTGAGATCTCCCACAACGTCCTGCATGGCACGGTTTCGATTCCCAAACATGCGGGTGGTCCCGTGCCGAAAAGTGGTCGCACCTTTCACATTCATCACAATTTATTTCACGACAGCTACTCAATCGAGTTTGTGCGCAATGGTGTCGAGATCGATCACAACTTGTTCGACTTCGATCCTCAAAAAGATCACGGCAATCTGATCTCGGGCTTCGGCCAAGCCGCCGCTGCTGGTCCCGCATTGTTTCACAACAACCTCGTCAACAATCCTGGTCGTGGTGTGATCTGGATCAACGAACCCTATAGCCATCTCAACGTGCGCAACAATCACATCATCGTTCGTCCGACCGTGAATCAGCGCAACGAAGGACTCTTCGGATTTCATGAAAGCTGCGACTTCTCGACCTTTCGCTTCGAGAACAACATCATCGAATGTCTCGACACCACTCGCCCGCTCTTTCGCAATGACGCCAGTGGCAAATCAACCGTCGAAGGCAATCGCTGGAAAGGAATCACCGATGAAAATCGCTACCAAAACGGCAAGGCAGATCCGAAAGCCGGACTCGAAGCCCCGCTGAAATTCACCTGCGGCGTGCATGAGGAAACCAAAGTCGATGGGTGGAAACATTCTAACATAAAATGAAAGTCATTGCCTTCATCCTAACGATTTTTTTCAGTTTCGCTAGCCTTAGCGCGATCTGGGCAGCAGCACCGTTTCCTGCTGTGCCCCAAATCATCGACGTGACCAAGGCACCTTATTTTGCGAAAGGCGATGGCAAAAAAGACGACACAGAAGCCCTCCAGCGTGCGATCAATGAAAACACGGGCAAGCATCGCATGGTCTATTTTCCACGTGGTGTTTATCTGATCAGCGCCACCTTGCGTTGGCCAAAGCAATGGCAAGGTCGCGACAACTGGGGCATGACATATCTTCGCGGCGAAAACGTTTCTAACACAATTCTCCGCCTCAAGCCGAACACTTTCACGGACGAAAAAAATCCCGCTGCAATGATGTGGTGTGGCGGTTTTGGCTCAGCAGATTGGTTTCACAATTACGTCGAGCATCTCACCTTCGACGTCGGCCACGAGAACCCAGGAGCAACGGCTTTGCAATTTTATTCTAACAATTCGGGAGCAGTGCGCGATTGCCGATTTCTCGCGCCTAAGGGCAGCGGTTTCGTCGGCATCGATTTGGGGCATCGAGACATGAACGGCCCACTCTTGCTGAAAAATTGTTTGGTGCAAGGATTCCGACGCGGCATCTCCACCGCGCATGCCGTCAATGGACAAGTATGTGAAAACATTACCCTGCGCGGGCAGAGCGAGGTCGGCATTGCCAACGAAGGCCAACATCTCAGCATTCGACATTTGACCAGCGAGAATGAAGTCCCCGCGATCAGCAGCTATGGATCACTCTGTTTGTTAGATTCCACCCTAACAGGAATAGGCAAAGCCAAAGATGCACCTGGCATCATCAATTCCAATGGCGGTCGCATCTTTGTGCGCGATCTCACCACTCGCGGTTATGCACGGGCCATAGGTGATGTTTTTCACACGCCCGATTCCGCGGCCGCATGGCGATTGCAAGCAAACGAAGCGCCTGCGAGCAAAGGGCCAGCGATTACTGAGTATTGCTCGCATCCGGCCACCACGGCATTCCCCTCACCTGTTACCTCCCTGCGGCTACCCATCAAAGAAACACCGAGCATTCCCATGGATGACCCCGCCAACTGGGCCATCGTCGATTCCTTCGGTGCCGATCCCGAAGGAGAAAAAGATTCATCGTCCGCCATCCAAAAAGCCATCGACTCGGGAGCAAGCACCATCTTTTTCCCAGGTTCATATCATCTCAAAACCACCGTGATCATTCGCGGCAAGGTTCGTCGTATGGTCGGGCTCGGCGGCATGATCAATTATGGTCGCGGACTCAAACCAGACTTACGTTTAATCGATGGAGCTGCACCCGATTTCAGCATCGAGCATTTTTCCCACATCGGTGGAGGCATGGAAGTCGACACCAAACGCACCCTCATTGTCCGCAGCGTTTCCGATTGCGATTTTACAACGATAGCCCGCGTGACTGGGGCGCAATGGTTTTTCGAAGATGTGGTCACCCACAAATTGCAACTGCGCAACCAATCTCTCTGGGCCCGACAACTCAACATCGAAAACGAAGGCACCCATCTCAGTAATCACGGCGGGGCTCTGTGGGTGCTCGGTTACAAAACCGAGCGCGGGGGCACGCTTCTTGACACCCGTAAGGGCGGGCGCAGCGAAATTCTCGGTGGATTCAGTTACACAACCACTGCGGGCCAATTGGCTCCCATGATCGTCAACCATGATTCCTCGGTGTTTACCTATTTTGGCGAAATCTGCTTCAACGGAGATCCGTTCACGCAGATCATACAGGAAATGCGTGGGAAGAAACGCATCAATCAATCACGTGAACAAGGCCACACCGCTCCTTATAGTGGCCGGAAATAAAGCGCCAACTCGCCTGCTCATTCAGAGCGGTGGAAGCGGTGTCTCTTCCGACGTGAACGCTTTCCAAGTGATAACCAACTTCGAGATCGCTCCCCGCAGGATCACGAGCCTTC
>Ga0209444_10002022_pt1 | contig 11192 bp, 9 predicted proteins | sample LauGreFaBDMM15DN_2_FD_188215 | JGI IMG/M metagenome (GOLD analysis project Ga0209444, IMG submission 188215) | Freshwater lake microbial communities from Lake Michigan, USA - Fa13.BD.MM15.DN (SPAdes) (version 2) | ecosystem: Environmental > Aquatic > Freshwater > Lake | place: Lake Michigan, USA...
ACTTGCTATTAAAATTATGCATAAGATGCTACTGGCTCACAAGTACAAACAAGGTTTCTGTCTCCATGTGTATTGTTCACACGTGCTACAGTTGGCCAAAATTTATTGAGCGCAACATAAGGTAGTGGGAATGCAGCTTCTTGTCTTGTGTAACTATGAGACCATTCATTAGCACAAATAACATGTTGGGTATGTGGTGCATTTTTTAAAGGGTTATCTACCTTGTCAAAACGGCCAGATTCAATAGCAACAATTTCTGTGTGGATGGCTAACAATGCATCACAGAAGCGATCTAATTCTGCCATGTCCTCACTTTCTGTAGGCTCAATCATGATGGTACCCGCTACAGGGAAGCTCATGGTAGGTGCGTGGAATCCATAATCAATTAAACGTTTTGCCACATCTTCTGCTTCAATCCCTGCAGTTTGTTTAAATGGTCTTAGATCTATAATAAATTCGTGTGCACATGTTCCATTCTTGCTAGTGTATAAAATGGTATAGGCTTTTTCCAATCTTGATTTCATATAGTTCGCATTCAAAATGGCATAGCTAGTGGCTAATTCCAATCCTTTTGCACCTAACATTTTAATGTAGGCATAACTAATTAATAAAATACTTGCAGATCCTATAGGTGCACCACTTACTGCATTGGTCGCATCTCCAAGCTTAATATGACCTGGTAAGAAAGGGGCTAATTTATCATTCACGCAAATTGGTCCTACACCTGGTCCACCTCCACCATGTGGAATCGCAAATGTTTTATGCAAGTTCAAGTGACAAACATCTGCACCAATTTTTCCAGGGCTTGTTAATCCAACCTGTGCATTCATATTGGCACCATCCATATACACCATACCACCGTAATGGTGAATTGTGTTACAAATATCCATAATGGTTTCTTCAAACACACCATGTGTAGATGGGTATGTAATCATCAGACCACCTAAGTGATCCTTATGTTGAATTGCTTTTTCAGTTAGATCTGCCACATCAATATTACCAGCTGCATCACATCCCACTACCACCACTTTAAATCCAGCCATGACAGCACTTGCAGGGTTGGTACCGTGTGCACTAATTGGAATCAATACAATATTTCTGTGTGCTTCGTTTCTTGCAGCATGGTAAGAACGGATGGTTAATAATCCTGCATACTCACCTTGTGCGCCACTATTTGGTTGCAAGCTACAAGCAGTGAATCCAGTAGTTTGACATAAATAAGCACTTAACTCTTTTACAATTTCTTGATACCCGATTGTTTGACTTGCTGGCGCAAAAGGATGTAATCCGCCAAAACAAGGCCAGCTTACTGGAATCATTTCTGTTGCCGCATTTAGTTTCATGGTACAACTACCAAGACTAATCATGCTTGTATTTAAAGAAAGGTCTTTATTTTCTAACTGCTTAATATAACGCATCATTTGTGTTTCACTATGATGTGTATTGAAAACAGGATGTGTTAAATAATCACTTGTTCGAACTAATTGTGCAGGGATGGCTGCATTTTTGATATTTGCATTGAATGCATTAGCAGTTTTGCCAGTCAATGTTTCAAATAACTGTACAATCAATTGAATGTCTTTTGCAGAAGTGGTTTCGTCAATACTGATTGACACTGTTCCATTTGCAAAATAATTAAAATTGATAGCTTGCTTAGACGCAATCTCATTCAATTTAGCTGCATCAAAACCTGTAAGGTGTAAGGTGTCGAAATAAAATTCATTCACTTGTTGAATACCTAAGCTTTCTAATTGTTGCGCCAATCCTTGTGCCAATGCATGCACTCTTGAAGCAATGGACTTTAATCCAATAGGTCCATGATACACTGTATACATCACAGCCATATTGGCAAGCAATGCTTGTGCAGTACAGATATTAGAAGTTGCCTTTTCGCGTTTAATATGTTGTTCTCTTGTTTGCAGCGCCATTCTTAATGCACGATTGCCTTGTGCATCAATACTCGCACCAATCAATCTACCTGGCATACCTCTTTTGAATGCATCTTTTGTTGCAAAATAGGCAGCGTGTGGTCCACCAAATCCCATTGGCACACCAAATCTTTGTGTGTTACCAACAGCCACGTCTGCGTTCAATTCGCCCGGGCTTTTTAATACAGTCAATGCAAGTAAGTCGGCTACTAAAATCACCATACCCCCTAATTGGTGCATTTGGTCAATAAAGCTGGTGTAGTCTTGTATCGCGCCATTGGCATTTGGATATTGAAGGATCGCACCAAAGAAAGTATTGTCTATTACTGCAGTTTTAAAATCTCCAGTCACTAATTCCACACCAATTGGGTTAGCTCTAGTTTGTAAGACAGATTTTGTTTGTGCAAAGATCGCTTCGTCCACAAATAATTTTGGTTGGCTAATTACATCTGATTTATTGATATGATTAAAGATCATCGCCATGGCTTCTGCAGCTGCAGTAGACTCATCTAATAAGGATGCGTTCGAAATATCCATTCCAGTTAAATCGGTCACCATGGTTTGAAAGTTCAATAAACTTTCTAAACGTCCTTGAGCAATCTCTGCTTGATAAGGAGTGTATTGTGTATACCAACCTGGATTTTCAAATATATTTCTTAGGATCACAGAAGGTGTAATGGTTCCGTAGTAACCTTGTCCAATAAAATTTTTCGCAACAATATTTTTCTCACCAATTGCTTTAAGGGATTGTAGCATTTCAAATTCCGTCAATCCTTCTGGAATCTCCATTGGTTTTGTTAAACGAATATTTGCTGGTACAATTTTGTCAATTAATGCTGCTAAATTATCAACACCAACTGCTTTCAACATTTTTGCACTATCTACTGGATTTGGGCCAATATGTCTTTGGATAAATTCTGCACCACTTTGATTCATTTCGACGGAATTGAAAAGGTTAAAAATTGGCACAAAGATAGGCTTTTAGCGCCGCCTTAAAAAAAGATGGTCGTTAAAATTGGCTCGAATGGGGAAAGCTTGTGGATGAGACCTAAATAGTTTACTTTTGTTATCAATTATGCAAGCAAATACTGAACACTTATTTGATACGCCCGCCCCAGAGCAGCTTAAAAAATTCCAGAACTTTCTTAAAAGGGTGGATAAGCGCGTTATTTTAAAGCAATTACCAGACTTGCACGAGGCTGCATTTGAGAAAATCGATTGCTTAGATTGTGCAAGATGTTGCAAAAATTATTCTCCAAGATTCAAGATGCCCGACATTAAAAGAATCAGTAAATACATGGGCATGAAAGAGACCGCTTTTATAGACCAGTATTTGAGTATGGATGAAGAAGGTGACTATGTTACTAAAACAAGGCCTTGTCCTTTTTTAGGCAGTGACAATGCTTGTGGCATTTATGATCATCGCCCAACAGATTGTCAAAGGTTTCCTTACACCGACGAAGATGTTTTTTTTAAACGCATTCCAATTACAATGAAAAATGCAGAATTCTGTCCTATCGTGCATGATGTCATGAATGCACTTATTGCGAAATAATTAATATTCCATTTCTTTTAATTTTGGTGCTTTGAACCAAGTGGTGAACACCACTAAAATGGTCATGACACCACCAAATATGACCGAAGGAATCACCCCCATTGCTCTTGCTGCCAATCCGCTTTCAAATTGACCTAATTCGTTACTGCTATTAATGAACATTGAATTCACGGACATCACCCTGCCACGCATATGGCTCGGTGTTTTGAGTTGAACAATGGTGCCACGAACAATCATACTAAATCCATCTAAAATACCACTCATCAACAACGCTGCAAATGAGATCCAGAATATTTTTGAAACTGCAAAAACAATGATGCAGACTCCAAAGCCAGCGACCGCAAGTAATAATTTTTTACCTTGTTTTTTCTCCACTGGGAAAATAGTTATGAGCACTATAATGAGCATAGCACCAATATCAGTTGCTGCATTGAGCCAGCCAAAACCGATAGGTCCTACTTTTAAAATATCTCTTGCAAAAACGGGTACCATTGCGACTGCGCCACCAAAAAGCACAGCAAATAAATCAAGTGATAGGGCACCTAATAACTCTTTACTATTTAATACAAATCGCAATCCTTCTTTCACACTTTCTAAAGGTTTTTGTTCTACTACAGTGGGGTGGGGAGGTCTGGCACTAATTTTTTGAATAAAGAAAAATCCTACTGCAACCAAGGCTACCACAAGGATTAAAGAACCATGAATACCAAAACCTGCAATCATAAAACCTACACTCGCATGCCCAACTACCGAGGCGCTCAACCACATGCCTTGACTCCAAGTAGTGGCATTTTGTAATAAATTTTTAGGTACAATTTCTCCCACCAAAGTACCAAAACCCGGACCAGTAAATGAACGGATGATGCCTGTACAAAAAATAACAAAATAAATACCAATGGCGATTTCTAGGTTGCCAAATTGTGCTTTACCGTAAGAGGAGGATAAAAGCAATAGACTAATAGCGCATAAAAAGTAAAGCGAAACGCCTCCTAAAATAATTTTTCTTTTCTCACTTTTATCAATCACATGGCCAGCATATAATGCAAGAGATACTGCAGGAATGACTTCTGCCAAACCAATCAATCCAATGGCAAAGGGTTCGTTGGTCAATTCATAAATCCACCAGCCAACCAATGTGCCCATCATCCTCAATCCCATGATAAACAAAAAACGCCCAATCATTAAATTCCTAAACTCATTGATCCTTAAGGCGGCAAATGGGTCTTTGGTGAGTTGTGTTGCATTTTGTTCCATAACTATTTTGATAGGGTGTGGCTAGGGAAGTGTAAAATAATGTTGGCCTTCTTCTAGGTCTTTGTCTAGTGCGTCAGTGATGACTTTGAAATGCTTTTCGTTGTATAAGAAATCTGCATTACTAGCGTCTACAAAAATAGTTTTGATATTATGTTGTTTGATATAGCTAGTATAGGTCTCCTGTAATTTAAACAAGTATTCGTCGGGGATGGATTGTTCGAATTTTCGGTTCCTTTTTTTAATATTCCCTTGTAATTTATTCACTGGGGCATGTAAAAAAATCAGAATATCTGGCTGGGTCAATTGTTGTACAAAAACGTCAAACATTTTTTGATACAATCTAAATTCTTCCTCGGGTAAATTCACCTTAGCAAAGAGTAAGCACTTCGTAAAAATATAATCCGAAACAGTGATGTTTTGAAACAGGTCATTGGACTTCACCATCTCTTGTTGTTGCTTGAATCGTTCTGCTAAAAAGAATAGCTCCAATGGGAAGGCGTATTGTTTTGGGTTCTCGTAAAATTTACTCAAAAATGGGTTGTCAGCAAATTCCTCTAAAACCAATTTTGCATTGTAATGTTGTGCGAGTAGTTGTGACAGCGTGGTCTTTCCAGCACCAATATTCCCCTCAATTGCTATAAAATGATGCTTCATAATGCTTCTAATGCTTGCGGTCAAAGATAAGTTTTGGATCCTTTACAGGTTGGTTTTTTTATGCACAACAGAGGCATCTTTGGAGTCTTTGTAGAGTGCTGAATTCGTTTTATGAAGGATCGGATGCACAAAATCAGGGGCTATCTCCACCAAGGGCGCCAATACAAAATTGCGTTCTGCTAGTCTTGGATGTGGAATGCTTAATCCAGGTACTTCCATGATTGTTTGGTCGTAATAAATGATATCCAAATCGATGGTCCTGGGCCCAAGGGGCATTAATCTTTCCCTGCCCATGGCTAGCTCAATTTCTAAAAGCACGGCCATTAAGTCTTGAGGGCCCAACGCAGTTTCGATGCATAATGCTTGGTTGTAAAATGCGGGTTGATCTTTAAATCCCCAAGCCTCGGTTTCAAAGATGGAGGACTGCTTTTGAATGGGGCCACATCTTTGTTCAATGCTATTTCGAGCATTTTCTAAGTTGACCAAACGGTTCCCTATATTGCCGCCTATCATTAGGTAGATATGGTTCATAGAAGTATGCTGAAAATGAACGCAAATATCCATAATTTTACAAGGCAAACTTTATTTTTTTGCTGCTATTTTAGATTTCTTTTAAATCAATCTTTTTATGAAAAGCTTCTTTACCTCATTCTTTGCTGCAATCCTTGCTTTATTTGTTTTTTCAATTGTAGGTGTAATGCTATTAATTGGATTGGGCTCGGCTTTTTCTTCCGATGAACCAGAGGCTGTTGCATCCAATGCGGTATTAGTGATTGACCTTGCAGATAATTTCACAGAAAAAGAACTGTCTGATCCATTTTCAGAATTATTGAATCAAGGATCTGGAAAAGTACCAAGCTTGACAACCGTGATTGGATTGATTCAGCATGCAAAAAAAGATTCAAATATCAAAGGCATCTACATTAAATGTCAACAAAATTCAAATGGCTATGCTAGCTCAGAAGAACTTAGAAAAGCCTTAGTAGAGTTCAAAAAAAGCAACAAATTTATTTTTGCATACGGTGAAACGATTTCTCAAAAAGGATATTGGGTAGGTAACGTGGCAAACGGAATTTATACCCATCCTCAAGGTGGATTGGAGTTTAGTGGTTTTTCTTTGGAGACGGTTTTCTTGAAAGGGATGTTGGATAAATTGGATGTGGAGATGCAAGTATTTTATGCAGGTAAATTTAAAAGTGCAACAGAACCATTTAGGTATGATAAAATGTCTGATGCTAATAAGCTACAAACAGGCATATGGTTAAATGGATTATATGATCATTTTATCAATACAGTTGCTAGTGCAAGACAAATTGCTCCTGAGAAGTTAAAATCAATGGCCAACGAAGCAAAAATTCAATCAGCACAAGATGCATTGTCAAATGGATTAGTGGATGGATTGATCTATGACGACCAATTGAAGAAAATGATGTCTAAAAAATTAAATGGGGTAAAAGAAAATGACATCCCATTTGTTTCAATAAAAGATTATGCCAAGTCGGTGCCATTAAGAGGGACTGGTGCAGGTAAAATTGCAGTGGTCTATGCAGATGGAGATATTGTCATGGGCAAGGGAGTCAAAGGGTCCATTGCAAGTGATGATTTTAGAATGATACTCCAAAAAATTAGAGCAGACGCATCTATTGATGCATTGGTATTAAGAGTGAATTCACCTGGAGGAAGCGCCTTAGCGAGTGATATTATTTGGAGAGAAATTGAATTGATTAAAGGTAAGATACCAGTGATTGTAAGTATGGGAGATGTGGCTGCATCTGGAGGATATTATATTGCATGTGGTGCTGATTCTATTTATGCAGATGCCAATACCATTACTGGTTCAATTGGTGTATTTTCTGTCGTTCCAAATATTTCGGGCTTCATGAAAAATAAAATAGGTGTGACTTTTGATGGGGTAAAAACTGCGACCTATGCAGATGCACCAACATCCACAAGGCCATTGAATGCCATGGAACAAAAAATGATGCAATCTGGCGTGGATAGTATTTACAATACTTTTAAATCTAGGGTGGCAAAGGGCAGGAAAAAATCAATGGACTTTGTTGATTCAATTGCACAAGGTCGAGTTTGGTTAGGTTCGGATGCAATTAAAGTAGGATTGGTGGATAGGATTGGTACTTTAAATGATGCGCTTGCATCTGCTGCTAAAATGGCGAAACTTAAAGGCTATAGTGTTAAATCATATCCAGAATCAAAATCATTTATCGAAGATTTTATTGAAGACTACAAAGATTATGTGAAAGTAAAATCAATTGAATCTGAAATAGGTGCAAGCCAATGGCAGATTTTTCAACATTTGAAGACAGTTCAGCAAATGGTTGGTGCCCCTCAAGCACGAATGCCTATCTTTGTGGTTAAACAGCCTTAGGTATCATGCGTTCATACAGTCAAATCAAAGCGATGCTTGCTATTACAAGAGCAAGCCTGCGCTCTATCCTGAGAAGCCCGTCTGCAGTTATTTTTAGTATTGCATTCCCGCTGATATTTATTTTAGTATTTGGTTTCTTAAGTAGCGGTGGAAATTTCAATGTAAAAGTAGCTTTAGCACCCAATGCGGATACGACAAATTTGGTTTATACAAAAATAAAGTCACTGGCAGAATTGAAATTTGTTGAAGCCGATCAGGTAACGGTGAATGCAGAATTAGCTAAGGGAAGAATTATAGCGTTAATTGATATTCAGCCAACTCAAAATCCTAGCCAGCCTTATCAAATCCAATTAACAAGTTCGGCTGCTGCGAATCCACAAAATATTCAAGTAATTAAATCTATCTTAAATGCAGTGATTGCAAATATCAATACCTCTGAATTTAAAGATGCTCCAACTATTGCGGTGGTGAAGAACGAAGTGATTGAAGTGCCTGGCAGAACCTACCGCACCATAGACTTTATCTTACCTGGGCAACTTGGTTTTTCCTTATTAAGTGCAGGGGTTTTTGGGGTTGCTTTTTTGTTTTTTAATTTAAGACAACAGCTGGTTTTAAAAAGATTTTATGCCACACCTATTAGACGTTTGTATATCATTTTAGGCGAAGCTTTAAGTAGGGTTATTTTTCAATTGATGACTGCGGTGATCATTATTGGGATTGGCCATTTTGCATTTAATTTTACGCTCGTGCATGGATTCATCACTTTCTTGAATATCATGGCACTTAGTTTCATTGCCTTAATTTTATTTATGGGCTTTGGTTTTATTGTGAGTGGCGTGGCAAAAAATGAAAGCACCATCCCACCATTTGCCAATTTAATTACCTTGCCTCAATTTTTATTAGCGGGTACATTTTTCCCAATTGACTCCTTCCCTAAGTGGCTTCAACCCTTTTGTAATATTTTACCATTAACGCATTTTAACAATGCCATGCGTGAAATTGCGTTTGAGGGTGCTAATTTATTTTCGGTAGGTAATGAAATTGCCATACTGCTAATTTGGATTGTCATTGTGTATGCTGCTGCATATAAAATATTTAAATGGGAATAAAATGAAATTGATTCGTTTTGCATTGATAAGTGTATTGGTCATTGGTATCTTAATCACTGCTATCGCTAGCTTATTCCCTTCTATGGTGATTACATCAAGGGCGGTTGAAGTCAATGCCACCAAAGAGCAAATACAATATTGTGTGAAAGACTTATCTGCATGGAAAGGTTGGATGAGTGATTGGAAAGATCAATCCGTGATAGTAAAAGATAGCATTGCACGAGTAGGCACGCAGACCATTCAAATGTTGTCAAGCACCGATAGCACTATTCTTTTAAAATGGGAAGCAACAGGCCAAGCACCTTATCAGGTTCAAATAGAATGGTTGCCGTTAAAAGAGGGCACTTATGTCATTCACTGGTCTTTTGAGCAACACGTGAATTGGTATCCTTGGGAAAAATTTCAGACCTTACTCAATGAAAAGGTCTTAGGTGCAAAGATGGAAGAAGAATTACAACATTTAACAGCTTGCATTGTATCAAACAATACAGCAATAAAATAAATGAACTATTTTATTGCTCTTGATTTTTCAAGTAGTCGATATTTCTTTTAATCCCGTTTAATTTTGATCTAAGTAAAGGGGATTGTTTAAATCTTGCTTTAAAACTAGTTTCTTCCATTTGTAGCCAAGCCTCTTTGGACATGTTTAATAAGCCTTCAATCGGTTTGAATTTTGATTCTTGATGTGGATGACTAAATCGATTCCAAGGACACACATCCTGACAAATATCACAGCCAAATGCCCAGTCTTGATAAGACCTATCTGAAGCAGTTTCGATCTGTTGTTTTTTCAATTCAATAGTATAGTAGCTAATACAATGATTGGCTTCAATTGTTTTATTCGGCAAGATGGCTTGTGTGGGACAGGCATCGATACATTTAGTGCAAGTACCGCAATAATCTTTTGCAATGGGTTGGTCATAAACACATTCAAGGTCTACAATTAAGCTTGCGATGAAAAAGAAGGAACCTTTTTTAGGTTGGATTAAGTTGCCGTTTTTGCCAATCCATCCAGCGCCTGAAAGCCAGGCCCATGAACGCTCTAACACTGGAGCAGAATCTACAAATCCTCTTCCTTCGATTGGTCCAATTTTTTGTCGAAGGTCATCTAGCATTTGATTCAGGGAAAGCTTAATGACTTCGTGATAATCTTGACCATAAGCATATTTAGCAATTTTTGGAAAGCCAATGGGTTGTTCCTGTTCGGGGGAATAATTTTTTAAAAATGTAATCACCGACTTTGCACCTGGTACCAATTTTTTTGGATTAATTCTTAAGTCAAAATGTTTTTCCATGTACTGCATATCCCCATGAAAACCTTTTGCCAACCACTGCTCTAATCTAAATGCATCTTCGGTTAATTCTTTGGCTTCGGCAATACCACAGAAATCAAATCCATGCTGTACTGCTAGCTCTTTGATGAGTTGTGTATGCCTAAATTGATTCACAGAATAGTGATTTTAGTTATCCGTAAATTTCTTTTTTGTGCCATATTGCTGCTTTTCGACATCGTATGTAAAATTAGCAGAAAATACAAGCACTGACTGACTTTATTGCTCTTTTTTAATAAGTATAATTTAATATTAGCTTCATAGTAAATCTTTCTAAAGGTTTTGAAGTCTTGATAGGTACTTGTATATTTGACGGATAGGCAAATTTGCGCTATCCGTCAATTTTTTTTATGGCAAACACAAAGAAGGCAGCAGTTGGATTCATTTTCTTGACATTGGTCATTGATATTGTTGGACTCGGCATCATCATTCCGGTGGTTCCACAATTGATAAAGGGTTTGCTGCATACTAGTGATTTAAGTAAGGCTTCTTTGTATGGTGGTTGGATGACATTTTTATATGCGACCATGCAATTTTTATTTGCACCATTCATTGGAAGTTTAAGTGATCAATATGGCAGAAGGCCTGTACTATTAATCTCGCTATTAGGCTTTGGCTTAGATTATTTATTCTTAGCATTTGCGCCTTCCATTCTTTGGTTATTTGTTGGTCGTACCATTGCTGGGATCACTGGTGCAAGTGTGACAACTGCATCAGCATATATGGCAGATATCAGCGATGATTCAAATAGAGCACAAAATTTTGGAATGATTGGCGCTGCTTTTGGAATTGGATTTATTATTGGCCCCATGCTAGGAGGCTTTTTAGGAGAAGTCAGTCCTAGACTACCTTTTATAGTGGCAGCATGCTTAGCATTGGTAAATGTGGTGTATGGTTATTTTGTATTACCTGAATCTTTGCCGGTGGAAAATAGAAGGGCTTTTGATTGGAAAAGATCGAATCCATTAGGGTCTC
>Ga0209444_10002024_pt1 | contig 11187 bp, 10 predicted proteins | sample LauGreFaBDMM15DN_2_FD_188215 | JGI IMG/M metagenome (GOLD analysis project Ga0209444, IMG submission 188215) | Freshwater lake microbial communities from Lake Michigan, USA - Fa13.BD.MM15.DN (SPAdes) (version 2) | ecosystem: Environmental > Aquatic > Freshwater > Lake | place: Lake Michigan...
CGACCGCCTCCGCATCGCCGTCGAAGCCGTTGCCGAATCCGATGGCGCGGACATCGTGGCCGCTTGCCGCAGCCATTGGGATGCACTCGATGCTCGGGTGAAAGAGGCCATCGGATCGGGTCTCGATGAGCAGGAACCCATCGATGAAAATCTAGCACAAGCCCGCCGTCGCTTTGTGCAGAGCATCGGTCGCGCCGCCCATCTGGCCATCAACAATCTCCATGTTCGCAAAGAACTGGAAGCCGACCTCCGCCGTCGCAACCTCGCCCTGAAATCCTTCACCGCCTCTACACTGATTTTCCTAATCGTCGGTGCTACCTTCGGGATTTTTGGATTCCAATCACTACCCACGATCTTCTGTTACATCGCCGCGCTCTTCGCCGTCGGCGGAGCTTTGATTGCCCTCGTCACCCGCCGCAATATCGCCCGCGATTTCCAATCTTCGTTGTTAGATACATGTGGCGCCTTCGCCGAAACTCTCCGCGCTGATTATGAGGATGCCCTCCACATTTTTTTCCAGGACTACACCAGCTGCCTGAACTCGATCCGCAAGCACCTCGCCAAGCAGAAAATCGCCATCGAGCCCAAGCTTACCCGCTGGCAGCAACTTTTCCTCACCCTCAAATCCATCGAACAGGATTCGTGAGAACAGCGGACGCATTTAAATTTCATTCTTGGATTTACGGAAACTAAGGGAATCTCCATGCGAATGCGGTGCCTAAGATCGGTTATAAAAATCACCTACACCAAGAACGAGACCACTCAATCTGGCAGCCAATCGGATACACGAGCAGCCTCCTGATGCCCTCTCAACCTATGCACCCAAACGCTCTGTATTAATCCCATCAGGAGCATACAGATCACCACAAACGTACCCGAATAGCTTACCAACGGCAGCGGGATGCCCGTAATCGGCATGAGCAGGACGCACATCCCGATATTCTCGTAGATGTGAGCGAAAAATAACGCCACCACCATACAAACGATAAGACGACCCGCCAAATCCCGGCTGTAGAAGCCGATGAATAAACCCTGAATCAAGAGCAGCGCAAAGGCTCCCAAAAGCAGCAGCATCCCTCGGAATCCTAGTTCCTCGGCGATAACCGCCACAATGAAGTCATTGTGCGCTGTGAGATGAGGGATGAATTTTTTATCATGCAGAGATCCTCTATCTGCAGAGGCCTTCCAACCCACGCCACTCCAGCCCGCCTTACCAACCGCCATGGAAACATTGTGCGGCGCATATCCATCCCCTCTGATATCCACCTCCTCCCCCTGCGACATTCGCAGCCACAGGTCGATTCGATCAGGGCCGCGCTCGGAAACTAGCGGCAGAATTACGAAATACAGAATAGGCAACACACCTGCAGAAACGAATCCAATAAAACTTAAAAAACGGAACGGAATACCCGCAACAAGCAGAGCCACGATCACAACCGGTATCCACACCAGCGCTGAACCCATATCCCCCATTTTCATCACCAACAAGAAAGGCACGGCAGATACTACGCCGATAATCCCGATCCGAACGAAAGGATTCCCTAAAAGAGGATGAAGTTTCGGCATGTCCTGCATCAGCCAAGCGATCATAACAATTCCGGAAGTCACCCCTAGCTGAGCGGGTTGAAAACTGAGTCCCGCGATCATTAGCCGGTGCACATCATCATCGGCCTGCATCGCCATGACCATCAGACCCAGGCTGACAGTGTATAGCGGCGCACCAAGCCAGCGGATCCATCGATAATCGATCAACGACGCCGCGAAATAGGCCACACTGCCGACCACAATCCAGTTTTTCTGCATCCACGAGTAATATCCGCCGGCAGAGCCATATGCGGTCAGCTTTTCGGGGGACACCGGCAGATGCCTCGCCGCACTCTCGATCATAAATACCCCGAAAATTAGGAGCGCGTACATCACGAACACCAGAACCCAGTTCATCCCCAGAATTTTTCGCAAAAATGGCGTCATTTTTCCTTAGCTGACCGACGATATACACCGCCACCTGCTTGGCAAGCCACCATCCGGAAATACCATTTAGAAAAGCTGAAAAATCACAAAAATCCGCAAAGGTTGTTCGTTGACGGCATAGGATTTTACTACCAAGATACTCCCGTAACCACTCACACCCACTACTATATTATGACTCTAATCCGGCGTTTTCTTTGCGTAGCCTTTGCCGCTTCGCTCGTATCCATGTCCTCCGCTCAGGAAAATAAGCTCAAGATTGCCACAGTAGATATGCAGGAGCTATTCAAGCAATACCACGGCACCGAAAAAGCTCAGAAGCAATTTAACACCGAAAGAGCGCGTGTTCAGAAGGACAATAACGAGCGCCTCGCCCGCATCCGGGAATTGGAAACCACCCTTGGCAACCTCAAGAAGCAGATCGAAGATCCCTCGATTAACGACTCCAAGAAACAGGCGCTGGTCAAGGACTGGCAGCTGCAGCAGCAGGAAGGTATAGCCCTGGACCGTGAGCGCCGCGAGTTCCTCGAACGCCGCTCTCAAGCTCTCAACGAGCAAATGGTTCAGCGTATGAAGAGCATCCTTGGGGAAATCCGCAAACTCGTTGAGGAGCAATCGAAGATCGCTAACTACGATTATGTCCTAGACAAATCCGGCCTCAGCACCTCGCAGGTTCCTATTCTAGTCTACACCAAAGACGCTACCGACATTACCGCCGTTCTCCTCAAGGATCTCAACAAGGACGCACCCGCCGAGGAAGATGCTCCTGACGAAGAGACTCCCGCTCCCGCTCCAGCACCCGCTCCGGTTAAGGAGTAATTCCAGCACCCGCCCACTTTGGCAATCAGCCTGAGTCTATCGGAACTCGCCGACCGCATTGATGGCACGATCATCCGCGGTGAATCGAGTTCTCTATTTTTTGGAATGGCCGCACTGGATGCGGCTTGTTCCGAGGAAATTAGTTTCCTAGGAAATGAAAAATACATGCCGCAGTTCCTCGCTACCAAGGCGGGCGCGGTGATTGTTCCCGCTGGCCATGATTTCGGAAATCATCCCTCCGCCCTCATCGCGGTGGCAAACCCTTCGCTGGCCTTCGCGGTCGTCGTGCGACACTTCGCTAGTGAGTTGGAAAAGTTCATACCGGGCATTGACCCCCATGCTTCGGTATCTACCACGGCCAAAGTTAATCCGAATAAAGTCTGCATCCACTCCGGCGTAGTAATTATGGACGGAGCATCCATCGGCGATGGCACTGTGATTTACCCCAACGTAGTAATCCACGCCGGCGCCATGATCGGAAACGACTGCCGTATCAGCGCCAACGTAACTATCCGCGAACGCTGCATCCTTGGCAATCGCGTCATCATTCAGCCCGGCGCGGTCATCGGCTCCGATGGATATGGCTACGAGTTTTCAAACGGCAAGCATGTCAAAATCGACCAAGTCGGCATCGTGGAAATCGGCGACGACGTAGAAATCGGGGCGAACACCACGGTGGATCGTGCCCGCTTCGGTAAAACCGTCATCGGCGAGGGCACAAAAATCGATAACCTCGTCCAGATCGGCCACAACGTGGTCATCGGTAAGCACTGCCTCATCATCGCCCAGACTGGTATCGCTGGCAGCGCCAGACTTGAGGATTATGTCACCGTCGCCGCCCAGGCGGGAGTGGCAGGGCATGTAACAATCGGTTCCAAGGCCATTCTAGCCGGGCGCACTGGAGCGACTACCAGTCTCGAAGGCGGTATTACCTATGCTGGCATGCCAGCGCTCCCCATGACCGAGGACAACAAACTCAAGGCTCACGTTCGCCGCCTGCCAAAACTCCTCGCTCGATTGAAAGCCCTCGAAGCACTTTCTAACAAAACAACCGATCCCTAATCATCATGTTCGACTTCTCCTGGTTCTCCCAACCCGATGCCTGGGCCGCACTCTTTACACTCACGCTTCTTGAGATTGTCCTCGGCATCGACAACATCGTTTTTATCTCGATCCTGGTGGATCGGCTCCCTCCCGAGCAGAGAAAACGGGGTCGGTTTATCGGCCTTGCCCTAGCCATGGTCATGCGTCTCTGCCTGCTGGCCACCATCTCATGGATGATGGGGCTCACCTCTGATATATTCTCCATACCTATTCATCCCCTGCTTTGGAAAATGATCCCCTACGCAGCAGAACACGCCGGGCAGCTCGGAATCACCGGTAAGGGGCTAATCCTTCTGGCTGGCGGATTTTTCCTCATCTGGAAAGCCACTAAGGAAATCCACCACAAGCTAGAGGGCCAGGAAGAATCCAGCCACAGCGTCAAGGCCGTAACATTCGGTGCCATCATGGCTCAGATCGCCATAATCGATATCGTGTTTTCACTGGACTCGGTCATCACTGCTGCAGGCATGGCGGATCATCTTACCGTGATGATGCTAGCCGTGGTAATCTCCATCGGCGTGATGATGATTTCGGCCGGCGCGATAGGAGATTTCGTATCGAAGCACCCCTCCGTAAAGATGCTAGCCCTCTCTTTCCTAATCCTCATCGGCACCGCACTCATCGCGGAAGGCTTCCACTTCGAGATCCCCAAAGGTTACATCTACTTTGCCATGGCTTTCTCCCTCGCTGTCGAGATGCTCAACCTCAGGATCCGCAGCAAGGGCGGCGCGATGCCCAAACCGCACTAGGCTGCCGCCAACCAACTGGTTCACAACTTGAACCTCGGGGACTGGCTCAGGAATTTCGCGGGATTGTCGAAAGTGACCTTGCGGATCATCTCCGGCGAGTGCTTACGGCGCTTCATTTCCAACGCGCATTTCGGCACGGCCATCGGATCAGATACACCCCAGTCACATGCGGAGTTCATCCAAATATTCTCACTACCATAGACCTCAAGAATATCGATTGCACGGTTCGGAGTGCATTTACTCTCCGGATAAAGGGTCATACCGGCCCAATAGCCCGCGTCGAGAACATGGGCGACCGTATGTTCCTCCACATGGTCGATAATCACCTTGGAATGATCGAGTTTCGAAAAATTGGAGAGCGAATCGAGAATCAGTTTCGTGCCCTTCAACTTATCCTCCAAGTGGGGAGTATGAATAAGAACGGGTAGGTCGTAATCGAGCGCGATCTGCACGTGTTCCTCGAAAATCTTTAGCTCGTTGCGCGTATTCTTGTTCAACCCAATCTCGCCGATACCAAGGACATTTTCCCGCCCAATGAATTCGGGGATGAGCGCCATCACCTCCCGCGCGAAGCCCGGATCATCCGCCTCTTTTGGGTTGATGCAGAGCCAGCAGAAATGCTTGATACCATAACGTGCCGCGCGCTTCGGCTCATACTCGGTAAGCTGCCGGAAATAGTCGTAAAAGCCCGCAGCGGAGGAACGGTCAAAACCGGCCCAGAATGCGGGTTCGCAAAGTGCTTCGCAGCCCGCTAAGGCGAGCCTTTCGTAGTCATCCGTGGTCCGGCTGACCATGTGAGCATGGGGTTCGATATAACTCATAACATCAGGAAACAGGTGCTCCAGAAGCTCCCTGGAAAGGAGCGGTTTCGGAAAGTTCGGTGGTGTGATCGGAAAATCTCTCCAACACCGCCTTCGCGCGATCGGGACGATTTTCAAGAAGGATGGGCAGAGCAGCCTTAAAATAACTGAGCCGGATATCATCACCGCCCTCGTGCCTTTCCAGCCGATCCAAGAACGCCGCCAGATCGATCAGGCGCGCGCGGGCGTCGATGAACTGCATGTCCAATAATTCCTTTTTGCTCAGCATGAGTATTTTCGGTGAAGTGTCTGCGGGAGATGTTAAACGATTTTTTCCCTAAGGAGAAAAGAAAAACCCCGCCGCAGAATCGGATTCCGCAGCGGGGAAAAATGTGAGCCGCCGTCGCCCCGAGTCTCCGGTATCCCTTAGACGCTGAGCGGTGGCCGCCCTGAAAACGTTGCCAACTGTGAATGATACGAAAGAGCGATAAGGTCATCTTTCAATCGCGTTCGAAAAAAAATTCCGTCACAAGGTTTCGTTTGAGTTCTCAAGCGATTGCGATTCGGTGAACTGTGCCTTGGAAGCGGAATGGCCGAGACCGGGCACTACTTTCCGCATCAGTTTTGTGAAACCGCTCTCAGCGGAATTCATTTCCGTCTCGGCCTGTCGCATCGCCTTCTCCCAAGCTCCCGCAAAACCAGGAGCCTGCTCCCGCATTGCACTGACCGCCATCTCTTGGATGCGGAACTGGCGCTGCTCTGCCCTGTCCGGCTTATTCTGCAAAACCGCGAGATTCACGCGGAGATTCTCATTTCGCACTTTCAGCTCCTCGATCTGTTTGATGAGCGTGTCGTTGCCAGACGCGGTGATTTTCATCTGGGTGTTGAGGTGCGACTGCATATCGCGCATTTCGCCCTCAATGCGTCGGATCTCGCGCTTGAAATGAATCTTCGAGGCAATCGCGTTTTTTAGAATAAAGCCCGCGATAAGAAGCCCGAGGCCAAATCCCCACACGAACGGGTTCCTGATGATTTCCTGAAAGTCCATGATCTTTGTGATTACGCGTTGGAGATGTGCTGGGTTTTTCGGTGCTTCCCCTACCCCATATCCGCCTAGATTTCCTGCACCGGCAGAGCGGCGCATTCCTCACGAAGCTTATCGGCAAGAGGCGTGGATAGGTAGCGCTCACTGGAGGAGCAGCCAATGGTGACGATGCGCTTGCCCTTGAATTCAGGACGTTTTGCGATCTGCATGGCGGCCCATACATTGGCTCCGGTGGAAATTCCGGCAGGTAAACCTTCTTGCTGGGCGAGCGCCTGCGCAGTGGCGAACGCGTCCTCATTGGAGACAAGGATCGTCTCGTCAATGATGCCCACGTTGAGATTACCAGGAATGAACCCCGCGCCGATACCTTGGATCATGTGAGGTCCCGGCTGTCCGCCGGAAATAACAGGGCTGTTCGCTGGCTCTACCGCAAAGATCTTTATATCGCGGCGGGATTTCAGGACTTCGGAAACGCCTGTGATCGTGCCGCCAGTGCCAACACCTGCGACGAAGACGTCAATCTCGCCATCCGTGTCGCGCCAGATTTCCTCGGCCGTCGTCTCGCGATGCACCTGCGGGTTAGCGGGGTTGTCGAACTGCCCGGGGCCGAACGCGCCAGGCGTTTCCGCGAGAAGCTTTTTCGCCATGGCAATTGCGCCTCCCATACCTCTCGCACGCGGGGTGAGAACGATCTCGGCACCAAGCAGACGAAGTAAAACCCTGCGCTCGATCGACATACTCTCGGGCATGGTGAGAATGCAGCGATAACCTTTTGAGCGCGCGACGAATGCCAGTGCAATACCTGTATTGCCGGATGTTGGTTCAATGATCAGTCCACCGGGCTTGAGAAGTCCGTCACGCTCACCTGCCTCAATCATGGCCTTTCCGATCCGGTCTTTCACACTGAAAAGTGGATTGAAAAACTCAGCCTTCACACAGATCTCGGCCTCAAGGCCTTTCGTGATGTGGTTAAGACGAACGAGAGGAGTATTGCCTATGGTGGCGACCATGTTTTCTGCGATGTTCATAAAGGTTGTAGGGTCGGATGTAGAGGCATCTTGGAAAAAATTGCCCGCTCCCGCCAGTCCAAAATAAATGGTAGGAATTTGTGTGAAAATCAAGATGCACTAGAATTCGGGTCAGGAACTTCTTCTCGGCATATCTAAATTCACAGGATCAGATCTGGAAATCGGAAGTGGCGGAATCGAGGTGGAGTCCGCACTCGTATCTCTCGCCGTTGAAGCGGGTGCCGTCGGCTGTGCCGTCCTCGGAGGGACGGGTGCTGTGCCAGTCGCCCATGGTCACGTAACCTTGCTCCGCGAGAGGATGGCGAGGGAGTTGGTTATGGTGGAAAAATAGATCCACCTGCGCGTCCGCCCAATCGAGTATGGGATATACCTTTGTGGTTTTTTTCTGTTGCTCCGCAAGAGCCCTAACTTGTCGCGTCTCTGAATGAGCCCGGCGCAGGCCACTGATCCAGACATCGCCGCCGATCTCACGCAGTGCACGATTCATGGGCTCGATCTTGGTAAGTAGCCCGTATCTTTCTGATCCGTCTTTACCGTTTTCCCAAAGATTTCCCCAAAGTGCTTGGATGCGCGCTGCGGAAATAGTGGGTTGATATATGCGGTAATCGAGCGGGAATTTCTCCATCAACTCGTCTGCATACTGGTAGGTCTCGGGAAATAGAAATCCGGTATCGATGAATACAACGGGGACGTCAGGCGCGTGTTCGTGGAGTAGTTTGAGCATCACTGCTGCCTGCAGGCCAAAGCTGGTGCTGGCCACAAGTCTCGAACCAAGTCGCTCACGCAGCAACTCAAGCCGCTGCCCCGCGCGCAGATCCTGCATATCAGCGGAGAGCTGTGCGGGATCGGGATCGGCCATCGGGATGACGTTGAGAGCTTCCATGTGTGTATTTAGGCGTGTGCGTCTGCAAGGATGTTCTTATGGAAATCCTTACCCTGCTCTGTGGCGGCCACGTAGCCCGCACGGATGCAGAAATCCCCGAAGCGCTCACCCTCAGTACGCTCTTTCGCGTAGCGACTAATTATGGGGGCGAGCAGTTCCTTGATCTCCGTTCCTGGGAAATTCTCGCGATAGAGTTTTGATAAACGCTGCCCAGCGAAGCCACCACCAAGATAGACGTTATAGCCACCCGGCGAGCGACCCACAAAGCCGATCTCGGAAATGTACGGCCGTGCGCAGCCGTTCGGGCAGCCGGTCATGCGGATCGTTATCGCATCGTGGCGGAGGCCGGCTTTTTCGATCTCTTCTTCAAGCTCGGTGAGTAGATCGGGAAGATACCTTTCCGACTCGGCGAGGGAGAGTGCACAGGTCGGCAGCGCGACGCAGGCAAGCGAATTCAACCGCAGCGCACTTTTCAGGTGGCTGTCCTTGATACCGTATTGCTCGAGAAACTTTTCGATTTCCGGACGTTTCTCGGCAGAAACATTTGCGATCATTAGGTTCTGGTTCGCAGTGAGGCGGAAGTCGCCGTCGTGGATTTTCGCGATCTCGCGGAGGCCTGTGCGCATCGGGTAGCTAGGCGTATCAAGCACACGACCACCTTGGATAAAGAGGGTAAGATTGAATTTTCCGTTCACACCCTCGACCCAACCGTAGCGATCGCCGTTGTCCTCGAATTTAAAATCGCGCACGGGGCCGAGTTCGTAGCCGAGGTATTCGTTGAGCTTCGCCAAAATCCAATCCGGACCGTAGTCATCGACCGTGTATTTCATCCGCGCATGCTTGCGCTCAGTGCGGCAACCGAAATCGCGTTGCACCATCACCACTTTCTCGGAGACATCGCTGACCTGCGCCACCGTGCAGAAACCAATCACATCCGCGAGCCGCGGATAGGTGTCCTCCGCGCCGTGGGTCATGCCCATCCCGCCGCCGACTGCGACGTTGAAGCCGACCAGTTTCCCCTGCTCGACGATGGCGATAAACGACAGGCAATTCGCGTAGATATCGACATCATTCGATGGCGGCACTGCGATAGTAATCTTGAATTTCCGAGGAAGGTAAGTCTTGCCATAGATTGGCTCGAAATCCTCCTCGGTCGATTCCACCTTCTCGCCGTCGAGCCAAATCTCGTGGTAAGCGCGAGTGGCGGGTGTGAGGTGGTCGGAGATTTGCTGGGAAACTTTCAGGACTTCCGCGTGTACCTCGGAGAGATACGGGTTCGGGTTGCACATCACGTTGCGGTTCACGTCGCCGCAGGCCGCGATGGTATCCATCGCCGCTTGGTTGATCTCCGCAATCGTGCGCTTGAGGTTCGACTTGATGATTCCGTGGAACTGAAACGCTTGGCGCGTGGTGAGCTTGATCGTTCCGTTCGCAAACTGCGTGGCCATCCGATCTGTTTCCAGCCACTGCTGCGGGGTCGCGACACCGCCCGGCACGCGGATGCGGATCATGAAAGAATATGCCTTGTCTAGCTTGTGCTTGCGGCGGTTTGGGCGGAGGTCGCGGTCGTCCTGCTGGTAGGTCCCATGGAATTTCAGCAATTGCTGGTCATCCTCGCTCATCGAACCGGTAGAAAGGTCGGCGAGACCTTCCTTGATCGTCCCACGCAGGTAGTTGCTACGGGTCTTGATGTATTCGTTGGCCGCTAGTTTTTGTTCGGACATAAAAAAATCTTCTCTGGTATCTGGTTTCTGGAATCCGGTTTCTCAATACACATCACGCTGGTAGCGCTTGGATTTCTTGAGGTTTTCGACGTAGGTCTCGGCCTCTTCGCGGTTTTTTGCACCTTGTTTTTCGACGATAGAGACGAGCGCCTCGTGGACGTCGGCGGCCATGCGGTTGGCATCGCCGCAGACATAGAAATGTGCGCCATCTTCAAGCCACGCGTAAAGCTCCGCGCCTTTTTCTAACATCTTGTCTTGGACATAGACTTTCTCCGGTTGGTCGCGGGAGAAGGCGAGATCGAGTTTGGTTAGCTGGCCGCTTTTTAGAAAATCCTGCCACTCAAGCTGATAGAGGAAATCGTAGGTGTAGCGTTGGTCGCCGAAGAATAGCCAATTTTTCCCGGCGGAACCGAGTGCCGCGCGGTGCTCGATAAACGAACGAAACGGCGCAATCCCCGTCCCAGGGCCGACCATGATGATCGGCGTATTACCATCGTCGGGTAGGCGGAAATTCTTGTTCGGCTGGACGAAGATCGGAACGTTCGCTCCCGTTTTTGCAGCATCCGCGAGGAAGGTAGAGCAGACACCTTTCCGTGATCTACCATAAGTCTCGTACCTCACTGCCGCCACCGTGAGATGCACCTCATCCGGATGCGCCAGTAGGCTGGATGCGATGGAGTAAAGACGCACGGGTAGTTTGCGGAAAATGCCAGCGAGTGCCTCGGCGGAAAGGCCTTGCGGGGCGAAGTCGATGATCGCATCGACGATCTCTCGACCGTCGTTGTATGCCTTGAGCTTTTCCTTCGCGTCTTCCTCAAGCAGCGCCGCAAGCTCAGAGGAACCAGTTGCCTCCGCGAGTTTCTTGAGCACTGCTTTGGAGAGCGCAGTGATATCGAAATCCTCACGCAGCGCATCGGCCAAAAGCTTTTTCCCAACACCTTTAACCTCGATCTCCTCGGTGCCTTTCAGCTTTGCGGCGGCGAGGATGTCTTTGACCATGAAAGGGCAATTTGTAGCCAACACGGCGAGCGCATCGCCCGGCTCATAAACCAATCCGCTGCCAGCCA
>Ga0209444_10002029_pt1 | contig 11175 bp, 13 predicted proteins | sample LauGreFaBDMM15DN_2_FD_188215 | JGI IMG/M metagenome (GOLD analysis project Ga0209444, IMG submission 188215) | Freshwater lake microbial communities from Lake Michigan, USA - Fa13.BD.MM15.DN (SPAdes) (version 2) | ecosystem: Environmental > Aquatic > Freshwater > Lake | place: Lake Michigan...
CCATAGCGGCTCAAGGCTTCGGGGTCACCGGTACGACCAGCCCCAAAGGTAATGTCAAAGCCCGCTGCGACATGGTGGACGCCAAGACCCTCTGACAGGACCTCATAGGCGAACTGCTCATCGCTCATAGCGGCCATCTCGGCCTCAAAGGGCAGGACATAAAAAAGGTCGACGCCCATGTCGCACAAGGCTCTGGCCTGCTGGCTCACGGTCATCAGCCTGAAAGGCTGCGCATCGGGCTGGAACCAGCGCCGCGGATGGGGCTCAAAACTGATCACACCAAGGCGCTTACCAGCCGTGCGCGCCGCCTCTGCCGCCAAAGCAATGACGCGCTGATGACCACGGTGCACGCCGTCAAAATTACCCAGCGCGACGGATGCGCCCTTAAAAGCCGCCGCAATACCGCGCCAGTCTGTTACCAGCCTCATAGGGAACTATTCCGGCTTGCGCGGGGCCATAACCAAGGCCTCGCCTTCGATCACGGGCTTACCGCCGACATAGCAGACGGTCTCGATGGTGACGCGGCCCTTTTCCAGATCGATGGCGCTAACCACGGCCTTGGTGGTGACCTCATCGCCGATCTTGACCGGACGTTTGAAGCGCAGCGCTTGTTGCATATAGATCGTGCCAGGCCCGGGCAGTTGGGTACCAATCACCGCCGAAATATAGGCCGCTGACAGCATGCCGTGGGCGATACGGGTCTTGAACGGGGTTTGAGCGGCATAGGCCTCATCAAGGTGGACCGGATTATTGTCACCTGAGACCTCAGCGAACATGACGATATCGGCCTCATGGACCGTCCGCACCATTTCAGCCGATTGGCCAAGGCTCAACTCGTCGAGATAAACGCTCTTCACCGCTAATTCCCCCTCTATGTTCGGACATCTTGTAGCGCGGTCGCAGACAAATGCGAACGCCGCTTTTGGCTTCAATCTGGCACTACCAGACCAAATCCATCATGGCATAGGTCGCAGACACGCCCGATGAGGCCAAAAGCTGGGCCGTGCGGCCTGCATCGATCTGGCCAGATCCATCGACCGTATCGGCCGCATGGATACCCGCGGCGATAAAGAGGCAGTCGAGACCCTGAAGATTAGCGCCCCGAATATCGGTTGGCGCGCCATCTCCGACGCAGAGCACCCGCGACGGATCGACGGGACTGCCCAAGATCTGTGAGGCTTGCGCAAGGCTCAGATCATAGATCGGCGCATGGGGCTTACCCGCCATGAGGACCGTTCCGCCCATCTGCGTATAAAGATCGGCCAAGGCACCGCCGCAATAGATCAGCTTGCCACCGCGTTGTACGACCTTGTCTGGATTGGCGCAGATCATATCGAGGCCACGCTCCAGCGCCTGCTCGAACCGCGCTCGGTAGTCTTCGGGCCTATCGACCTCATCATCAAAAGGGCCGGTGCAGGAGATGAAATCGGCAGCCTCTGGACCGGCGAAAGACAGACCAAGGCCCTGATAGAGGATCGCATCGCGGTCAGGACCAATGGTCCAGGCCGATTGGGGCGCTCGTGTAGACAAAAGCGCGCGCGTAGCATCGCCCGAACTGACAAAGGCGCTCCAAGCCCGGTCCGGAACGCCAAGATCATGCAGTTGAGGCACAACATCGGACGAGGGGCGCGGCGCGTTGGAGATCAAAACCACCGGTCCCACCTCAACACCAAACTGCGCCAAGGCCTCATAGGCCAGCGGAAAGCTTTCGCGGCCATTATGGATGACACCCCAGACATCGGACAGGATGACGTCATAACGGTCAGCAATATCCCGCAGTCCGTTGATCAAAACCGGCTTGGGAGGGGTATGGGGAGATGATGTGCTCATAGTCATGGGCTACAGCGTCAAGCAGGCTGGATCAAGTCACCCTGATCAATCAGCCCCTATTGGGTGCCCGTACGACGGATATTTTGGACGGCATATTCGACGGGAGGCGCGGTTGCGGTCAGGACAGAATCGCGGATGGCGCGGGGTTCACCGAACAGGTGGCCCTGCCCATAGGCGATATTGAGTTCCAGCACGTCGATCACGTGCCGCTCGGTCTCGACCTTTTCCGCGATAATATCGACACCATAGCGACGGGCCAGATCGGCAAAGTCAGCGGCATCCAGATCACGCAGGCTACGCAAGGACATGCGGCCTTCGACGTCCAACAGTTGGTCGAGCAACACATCCGCACCGATCTTGAGATAGCGGACATCGGCTTGAGCCAGTTCTTGGAAGTCCAGATCGAGATTGGTCACCTTGTCGAGCGAGAACCTGAAACCAAGCTCAGACAGGAGGGCCATGTTGCGTCCAGCAACGACGTTGCGCGCTTCAAAGCTGTCTTGGCCCAATTCAAAGATCAGCGCCCCGGACAGGTCGCGGTTCTCGGCCATGAATTCGCGAAACTGAGGGAAGAAGGCTTCATCGCTAAGCGAGCTGAGCGAGATATTGCAGAAGATTCCGACCTTGCGGTCCTGACGCGCCAACCGGCGGACGATCTGGACACAGCGGAACAGCAGGAGATTATCGATCACCGACACCAGACCATCGGGTTCAGCCACTTCGAGATATTCGGCAGGCATCATCACCCGGCCGCGCTTGTCCCGAAGCCGCGAGAAGCTCTCGTAAAACACCGTCCGGCGCTGAGGCAGGGCCACCACCGGCTGGAGGAACAGATCGACGCGGTTTTCGGTCAGGGCCAGACGGACCGTCTCGAGCAGTTCGGTCGTGGACTCATAGGCCGTCACCAATTCAGCGACCGGACGACGCGAACGTTGGGTCGCCATGCCCTGGCTCATCCGCTGGACCAGATCTTCGAGCACCCGCACTTCGCTGGTCAATTCTTCAGACTGGCGAGCGGCCTCTTCTTGCATATCTTCGGCCAGATCTTCGATCCGGTCGCTCATCTGACGCAACTGCTCGGTCAGGAGCAGATTGGCGCGGCGCAGGGATGAGATTTCGAGGGCATTCGTTTCGGCATCAATGCCGCGGCGGACCCCGCCATGGATAGAGAAGGCAAAACCCAGACCACCGAACAGGGCCGCAATACCGGGCCCCCAGCCGCCGCCTGCGCGCCAGATATAAACAGCGAGCGCAGACGACAGACAAAGATATGCTGTCCCCAATAGTCCTACGGTGACCTTGCCCATCTACCCGCCCATTCGAATCACTTGCAGTATCGTCTGGTTAACGAGGAGAAGTCGAACGGAATGCGGGCCTTCAGGCCCAAACATCCCAATAAATAAGAAATAGCGCACAGACGAACGCATAGTCAGGGGCGCAAAGCCCCCTAACCTCGAAATTACAAGCTGTTGGCTTAGCTCAGAGCCAATTCAATGCGGGAGGCCTGAGCCAGCAGCGCGCCGTGGGCGGCTGGCTTTTCAGGTGCCGATGGGGTTGGCCAGAGGGCAACAAACCGGTCCATCTCGGGCTTGGCCGCCGCAAGCGACGGGTCAACCTTGGCCGCATCGACCAAAGCGGCACGGGCTGAAAGGGCCGCGCCGAGCGCGTGCTGATATTCGATCGGATCAACGCCGCCATCAACGACAACGCCCTTATAGAGACCAGACGAAATCTCAACTAGGCCTCGGATCACGGCCTTGCGATCACCGCCCGCATTTGCAAGACCCGCATTCAAGGCGTTCAAGGCCGCCTTCAGATCGCCGCTCGCACCGGTATCGGCCGCCTTACGCAGAAGGGCTTCATCGACGCCAGCGGCCTTAAAGGGCTCGTAGCTCTTATCATAGGCTTCGAGTAGGCCTTGAGCGACCAAAATGGCCGCCGCCTCTGGGCCATCCTTTTGGGCCATTGCCACGAGGACGAAGCCGCGCAGATGGGCAATGTGCAGCGCGTCAATGCTGTCGGCGGGAATGGCGAAATAGGCTGAGACCGCTCCAGTTTCACCGGTTTCACCGGCCTCACCGGTGCCGGCCGAGGGGGCGAGCGCTGGGGTTGCGGGGCTCTCTACAGGCGCTTTGGATGGGCTGGACGGGGGCGAGCATGCGACAAGTGCGCCCGTGGAGATCAAAACGGCAGCACTGACACCGGTCCAGAGTTTCGGTCCAAAGCTGGTCATGGCAAAGGTCTCTCCTGATGGCAGCAATTGATCATACGCTAATTGCTATTGCAAGTCGTTCGCAATAATGGGACCAAGTGATATGTTGACGCTGACCGATGTGCTTTCGCTCGAAGATGTGGCCACAGTCTTGGCTGGCCTGGCCGACTGCCGCTTTCGCGATGGCCGCCAGACGGCGGGCGCGTCTGCCCGGGCGGTCAAGAGCAATCTTCAGTCCGATGGTACCGATCCTAAGGTTCAGGCCCTCGCCCGGTTCGTACGCAAGGCCCTAGAGCGTCACCCACTGTTCCAAACCTATGTGCGTCCTGCCCGCTGGGCCAACCTGATGTTCAACCGCTATGAGGTTGGCGACGCCTACGGCCTGCATGTTGACGATGCGTTGATGGGTACGGGCGAGAACCGCCTGCGCTCGGACCTGTCCTTCACCTTGTTTCTTTCCGATCCGCACAGCTATGAGGGCGGCGGGCTGGTTGTCGATAGCTTGGATGGCGAACGTCTTGCCAAGCCTCAGGCCGGGACGTTGATCCTCTATCCGACAGGCGCTTTACACAAGGTCGAGCCTGTGACGGCGGGGGCCCGGATGGCCTGCGTCGGCTGGGTCCAGAGCCTGATCCGGCGCGAAGACCAGCGTGAGATCCTGTTTGACATGGCTCGGACACGCGGTGCCCTGCCCGCTGGCGACACAAGAATCCTGCTCGACAAGTCGATCAGCGCGCTTCTTAGAATGTGGTCTGAAGTCTAGATCTTAGCGAGCCGGGGCCCTAGCGAATGGGGCCTTAGCGAGTCGGAACGGGTGTATCGCCGCGGTAGTCGTAGAAGCCGCGTCCGACCTTCTTACCCAGCCAGCCAGCCTCGACATATTTCACCAGCAACGGACAGGGCCGGTACTTCGAATCGGCCAGACCATCGTGAAGCACGTTCATGATCGACAAGATTGTGTCCAGACCGATGAAATCGCCCAGTTCAAGCGGCCCCATGGGATGGTTCGCACCAAGCTTCATGGCGGTGTCGATAGCCTCCACCGTGCCGACGCCTTCATAGAGGGTATAGATCGCCTCATTGATCATCGGAACCAGAACGCGATTGACGATAAAGGCGGGGAAGTCTTCTGCATTGGCTGTGGTCTTGCCCAAGGAACGAGCGAAGGTCACGGCGGTTTCATAGGTGCTAACGTCAGTGGCGATACCGCGAATGATCTCGACCAGCTTCATCAACGGCACGGGATTCATAAAGTGCAGCCCGATGAACCGCTCAGGCCGGTCGGTCGACGAGGCCAGACGCGTGATCGAGATCGACGAGGTGTTGGAGGCCAACAGAGTATCTGGCTTCAGGTACGGATGAATCGACTTGAAGATCGCCTTCTTAATCTCTTCATTTTCGGTAGCCGCTTCGATGGCCAGGTCGCTCTGACCAATCTCAGCCAGATCGCTCGCTGCGCAAATGCGCTTGAGACCCGCTTCCATCGCTTCGGGGGTGATCAGACCGCGAGAGACCTGACGGACCATGTTGCGTTCGATCTGCAACAGTCCGGACTTCACCCTTTCAGGATCGAGGTCATTAAGCCGAACATCATATCCAGCCAAAGCACAGACGTGGGCAATGCCCGAACCCATCTGGCCTGCGCCGACGATGCCGACCGTCTTAATCTCAGTCATTATGCCCATACCCCGGGTCAAACCCTTACGAGACCCCGCTCGGTCCCAAACACGAAGTCTGGCTTGTAGCACGACTTCCCAATGGCAACGAAGACCTTTGCTGCATTGCAGCGCAAGCTCGATTTGACGCTACCCTAGCAGGGGTTTCCAAAACGAAAAGCCCCGCCAGCGAAACACTGGCGGGGCCCATCGTGATTTATCAGGTTAGGTGAGACTTAGAGGCCGACCTTGACCAGCTCATCCATCAGTTCTGGCAAAGCGGTCTTATAGTCCGCGACCAGACCAAAATCGGCGACCTGGAAGATCGGCGCATCGGCGTCCTTATTGATGGCCACGATGACCTTAGAGTCCTTCATGCCAGCCAGATGCTGAATGGCGCCGGAGATACCGATGGCCACATAGAGCTGTGGCGCAACAACCTTACCGGTTTGCCCGACCTGATAGTCATTGGGGGCATAGCCCGCATCGACCGCAGCGCGGCTTGCGCCAACGGCCGCGCCGAGCTTGTCGGCCAGAGGCTCGATGACCCGCTGGAACTCTTCAGCCGAACCCAGAGCCCGGCCACCGGAGACCACGATCTTGGCCGCCGACAGTTCTGGACGATCAGACTTGACGATCTCGTCCGAGACAAAGCGGGTGTGGGCCATAGCGCCTGCGGCACTGACGGTCTCCACAGAAGCTGATCCACCTTCACCAGCGGCCTTGAAGGCCGTGGCGCGAACAGTGATGATCTTCTTGGTGTCTGAAGACTGGATGGTCTCTAGGGCGTTACCAGCATAGATCGGACGCACGAAGGTCGAGCTATCGATCACTTCAATTATTTCCGAAATGGGGGCGACGTCGAGCTTGGCAGCGATGCGAGGCGCGTAGTTCTTACCGGCCGAGGTGGCGGGGATCAGAACGGCGTCGTAGCCACCTGAAAGAGCCACCACGGTTTCGGTGACAGCTTCCGCAACCTGCTTGCCCAGATCAGCGCTCTCGGCGACCAGCACCTTGCGAACGCCAGCAATCTTAGCGGCTTCGGCAGCCACGGCAGCAACGCCTTGGCCAGCGACCAGCAGGTCCACGTCACCCGAAATCGCCAGAGCGGCGGTGACGGTCTTGTGGGTATTGTCTTTCAACGACGCATTGTCGTGATCGGCGATGACGAGAACAGCCATTAGAGGACCCCCGCTTCATTCTTCAATTTGGACACCAGTTCGGCGGCCGACTCGACCTTCGCGCCACCTTGACGCTTGGGTGGCTCAACAACCTTGAGCACCTTTAGACGGGGCGCCGTGTCGACGCCGTAGTCGCCGGGGGCCATAACGTCGATAGGCTTCTTTTTGGCCTTCATGATGTTGGGCAGCGAAGCATAACGCGGCTCATTCAAACGAAGGTCCGCCGTCACAATGGCCGGCAGGTCGACGCTGAGGGTCTGAAGACCACCGTCAACTTCGCGCGTGACATCAGCCCTATCGCCGGCGATCTCGATCTTGGAGGCGAAGGTGGCTTGCGGCCAATCCAGCAGCGCGGCCAGCATCTGACCAACGGCATTATTGTCGCCGTCGATGGCCTGCTTGCCCATCACCACAATGCCAGGAACCTCTTGGCCAATAACAGCGGCCAGAAGCTTGGCAACGGCCAAGGGCTCGAGGTCCTCATCGGTCTGGATCAGGATGCCACGATCAGCACCCATGGCCAGCGCCGTGCGGATGGTTTCTTGCGCTTGGACCGGGCCGATGGAAACGGCAACGACTTCCGTCGCTACGCCCTTTTCCTTCAGACGCACGGCCTCTTCGACCGCGATCTCGCAGAATGGATTCATGGACATCTTGACGTTAGCAAGATCCACGCCGGTTTGGTCGGACTTAACCCGAACCTTGACGTTGTAGTCGACAACCCGTTTTACCGGGACCAGAACCTTCATGGGTCTATATCGCCTCAGCTTATGAACATGGAAATTAACAGTCCCATACACCAACGCACAGAACTGTAAAATGGCGCGGCAAACTGACAACAGCGGGCCACGATGTCAACTTAGCACGGGACTTTGTTCGGACAAATTTTTTGATCAAAATGTCGCGGTCCTTGCGTCAATCCTTGCAGGAGCGACGCGCTTTGATCATAGAGAGCCCATGAACCAGACTATCAATCGCCTGAAATGGATGTTTATCTCGGCCTTCGCCTTCAGTTGCGTGGCTGTCGTGCTCTATCAGGTCTATTACATCATCCCACGCGACCGCTGCGAAGCCGCTGGCCACTGGTGGGATCCTCAGACGCGCATCTGCGGCGTGCCGGTCACCCTGTCGACCCTGACCGGCCGCAAAGACAAGGCCCCGCCGAAAGTCGAGGCGAAGAAGCCTTAACGGGTCGCGCCGGGCTTCCAGAGTACGTCTGCCTTGCCCTTATCGTTGCACCAGCGCGATGCCACGAACAGCAGGTCAGACAGGCGGTTCAGATAACGAATCACTGGTTCTGAGACGGTCTCACCTTCAATCTGGGCCAAATAGACGCTTGCGCGCTCGGCCCGTCGGCAAACTGTGCGCGCCAGATGCAGCGCCGCAGAGGCCGCACTTCCAGCGGGCAGGACGAACGAGGTCAAATCGTCGAGCTGTTCATTGAGGCTGTCCAGTTCCTGCTCCAGCCGATCCACTTGGCCTTGCACGATACGCAGGGCCTCCCAAGGCAAGGGGGATCCGCGCTCGGGTGCCGCTAAATCAGCGCCCAAATCGAACAGGTCATTTTGCACGCGCTCCAAGATGGCATCGAGTACTCCATCATTCTTCGTATGGAGCCGCGCAAGGCCGATACAGGCATTGGTCTCGTCCACCGCGCCATAGGCTTCGACACGAGGATTATACTTGTCCACCTCTTCGCCGGTGCTCAGACGTGTTCGGCCTTTATCACCGGTGCGCGTATAGATCCGGTTGAGCGTAACCATCAGCTATAGTGGGCCTTAACCAACATGCCGCCACACAAGATCAGCACAGCAATGAACTGCACTAGAACCCGCAAGCGCATCAGCTTGTTGGAATAGGATCGACCAAAATCACCCCCGCGAAACAGGGCATAGATCCCGAAGCCGAGGGTCACCAACACAGCCAGAAGGCTAAGGGGAACCAAGATGTTGAACAGCTGTTGCATGGCCCCACTCTAACTGAAAATTACGACGTCCGCCAATCAGGTCTGGTTAGACCTTGGGACCCTCTTCCAAAAGGCGGCGCGCAATGACCTGAGCTTGAATTTCACCAGCGCCCTCAAAGATGTTGAGGATGCGGGCGTCCTGCAGCACGCGGCTGATCGCATATTCTAAAGCAAAGCCGTTGCCGCCATGGATTTGCAAGGCATTGTCGGCGCTCATCCAGGCTACGCGAGCGGCCAGAAGCTTGGCCATACCCGCCTCAATATCACAGCGCTTATCATCATCTTTGGCCCGGGCGGCGAAATAGGTGAGCTGACGCACACCCATGATCTCCGCCGCCATCATGGCAAGCTTGTTATAAACGCGCGGGAACTCAAAGATCGGCTGACCAAACTGTTTGCGGTCTAGAGCATAGCCCAGCCCAAGCTCCATTGCATTTTGGGACACACCAACGGCGCGGGCAGCGGTCTGGATGCGAGCGCTTTCAAAGGTGGCCATCAGTTGCTTGAAGCCCTGACCCTCAACGCCGCCGAGCAGGTATTCAGCCGGCACCTTAAAGCCGTCAAAGGCGAGCTCATATTCCTTCATACCGCGATAGCCGAGCACTTCAATCTCCCCGCCGGTCATACCTTCGGTCGGGAAGTCGGTCTGGTCATTGCCGCGCAGCTTGGGGGCGAGGAACATGGAAAGGCCGCGATAGTCGCTCGTATTGGGATCGGTGCGCACAAGCATGGTCATGACATCGGCGCGAGCCGCGTGGGTTATCCAGGTCTTATTGCCGGTCACGATATAGTTAGCCCCGTCGAGCACAGCGCGGGTGCGCAACGCGCCAAGGTCAGAGCCGGTATTGGGTTCGGTGAAGACGGCGGTGGGCAAGATTTCCGCCGCCGCGATCTTGGGCAGCCAATAGTCCTTCTGGGCCTGGGTACCGCCGGTGAGGATCAACTCAGCAGCAATTTCCGAACGGGTCCCAAGCGAGCCGACGCCAATATAGGCACGACTTAGCTCTTCGGAGACGACGCACATGGCCATCTTACCCATGCCCGACCCGCCATATTCTTCAGGCACGGTCAGGCCGAACACGCCAAGCGCGCCCAGCTCTTCGACCAGCTCGATCGGAATCAGTTCGTCCTTCAGGTGCCATTGATGGGCGAAGGGGGTGACCTTAGCTTCTGCAAAGGCGTGGAACTGATCGCGGATCATCTCGAAGGTGTCTTCCAGACCCGAGGCCTCAAGGATCGGACGGCCCTTGGCTTGAGCAAGCAGCTCCGCGACCCGGCCCTTGACAGCTTGGGTCGCGCCGCCCTGCATTAGGGTCAGGATCGCTGGGGTTTGGAAGGCCGTTAATTGATCAAAGGTCAGTCCCATCTGCGCCGGGCGAATGACTTCGCCTTGATTCATCGAGACACCGCCGATCATCTGGGCGGCATATTCACCGATCAACAGTTGGGCCAGGAGCGACTCGATCTCACCGAACCTATCGTCAGCGGCGAGGCGGTCTGCCCAGTTGGCGACTTCGCGCAGGGTTTCCGAATAGGTGGCGTACCAAGCAAAGCCATGGACCGCGTGCTGCTCACGATCGAGCGCCTTGCGATCCATCTTGCCATCGGTTGAGACCAGCGTTGCGACCGAGGCGCGAGCCTGCGCAACCAAGGTTTCTGCTGCTTCACTCGCGCCGCGCAACAGGGTGCGCAGGTCGGGCAGGATCAAAAGGTCTTTATCGGCGGTAATCGTCGTCGAAGCGTTCATGGCGGTCAGGTCCCCAAAAGTCCGGACATTTACTATAGGGCTTTTGGGTGAGCCGACAATCGGGGCGCCGGAAAAAATCACAAACAGCGCTAATCAGAAGGAAGTAGGAGGGGAGCTGTGACAGCCCCCCACCTCCTTTAATCGAGTTTATTTAATCCAATCAGACTTGATCTTCATAGCATGAGCAATGACAATGGCCGTCAAGGCAGCAGCCATGTAGGCCGTACCTAAGCTGCCGAGAACACCGCCAAGACCCACGCCAATTTGTGGAATAGCTTCAACCACCTTTGATCCAAGTGTCAGGACCAAGGCGGCAATCATAGTGGGCGGGGTGTCCTCACTCGAGAGACCATATCCACCCACAACACCCAGCGCGATGAGCAACAAAGCAGCGTTAGGAATAACAAAAAACGCACCGGCAATAGCCACAACAAGGACTAGGGCACGAACAACGGCATATAGTTTTTCCAACATAGCAAATTCTCCGCTTTCCACGACTTTTGATCTAGTCGTGAAAAAAGTTTGGAGCAATATCGTCACAAGTCAATCAAAGACTTAATCCAGTCATATTCGGTAAATATTAT
>Ga0209444_10002033_pt1 | contig 11165 bp, 11 predicted proteins | sample LauGreFaBDMM15DN_2_FD_188215 | JGI IMG/M metagenome (GOLD analysis project Ga0209444, IMG submission 188215) | Freshwater lake microbial communities from Lake Michigan, USA - Fa13.BD.MM15.DN (SPAdes) (version 2) | ecosystem: Environmental > Aquatic > Freshwater > Lake | place: Lake Michigan...
CTTCTGGAACTCGGCGGAAAAACCTGGCTACTCCGGCACCGCAATTTTTTCCAAGCAAGCCCCGCTCGCTTGCTCCCACGGTTTCGGCATCGAGGATCACGACAAAGAAGGCCGCGTCATCACCCTCGAATATCCCGACTTCCACCTCGTGAACGTTTACACAGTCAACGCTCAGGACGGCCTCCGCCGGCTGCCCTACCGCCTTGAATGGGATGCAGCCTTCCGCAAGCACCTCAACATGCTCGCCAAATCCAAGCCCGTCATTTTCTGCGGCGATCTCAACGTCGCCCACCAGGAAATCGACCTCGCCCGCCCCAAGGAAAATCGACAGACCGCAGGTTTTTCCAACGAGGAGCGCACCAGCTTCACCGAGCTGTTAGAAAGCGGTTTCATCGACACCTTCCGCCACCTCCATCCTGAAAAAACGGATGCCTACTCATGGTGGTCATACCGAGCCGGAGCACGCGAAAAAAATGTTGGCTGGAGGATCGACTATTTCGGAGTCTCACCATCTCTGATCGAACGCATCGCAGAAGCCACCATCTTCCCGCATATCACCGGCTCAGATCACTGCCCGGTGGGCATCACTTTGCACTGAGTGCCTCCACGATGGCGGAAACATTCCCGCGCACCATCTTCTCATAACTGGAAATCCCACGCCCGTCCGCCACCAACTCATTCCCCAACTTGATACCGGTGTCCTTGGTGAGGCTTTGCAGCATCTTTGGGTTCGATTCCTTCTCGGGAAAAACAGCCGCTACGCGCTCCTTTTTTAAAGTCGCAATCAACTCTGCGAGCTTCGCCGCATCCGGCATACGCTCACGGTTCATGCCCTGCACGGAGTAGGATTCTAAACCATACGCCTCGCAGAAGTATTGGAACGCGTCGTGTGCCGTGGCCAATTTACGTTTATCCTTTGGGATTCGGATTAGCTCGCGCTTTAACCATTTCTCCAAGTCATCGAGCTTCGCACGGTATTCGGCGGCGTTCGACTCGAAGACAGCCTTGTTCTCCGGACTAGCGGCAGATAGCTCGTTCGCCACCACCCCCGCCGCGCGGCGAAAAAGATCCACCGAATGCCACCAATGCGGATCGACCACGTGTGCGTGGTTATGGTCGTGCCCCTCGTGGTCACAGGCACCTTCGAGTGAGGGAAGCGTCGCCCCTACTTCCACGATTCGCGCCTTCCCGGCCAGAATCCCTTTCAGCTTGGGCAAATATCCCTCTAGCCCCATGCCGGAGACAAAATAAAGCGGAGCACCTTCCGCCGCCACGAGATCCGCCGCCTGCGGCTCAAAGCTATGTGGATCTCCGTTCGCGCTGATCAGATCCACCACCTCCACCTTCTCCCCACCCACCTGCCGTAGCAGATCACTGATCAGCGGATGCAGCGAGGCAACTTTCAGCTCCGCCGCATGGGAAAATCCCAACGTGGCAATAAGAAATACCTGCAAAAGAGCTTTCGTGTTCACAGTGACAAAATGAAAAGATTTTCGACTAACGCAAGTTTTTTGCGCTAACGAAAATCTTAATCGACTGAAAAGACATCAAAAGCCAGCTGCCAGCGTCACCTCCACTGTCATGAGAGTAAGGCTTCTTAATAGCATGGAGCGGCGGATCAGAATCCGCCGATGCCCATGGGAGGACGATGAATAAGCGCGTCCGCACACCCCAACGTCACCTCATGGTCTAGGGCGGATTTTCTGATCCGCCCCTCCATGTTGACATTTGCACCGCCTTCCCCTACCCCATCCGCGTGCTAACGATTAAGAAACTGACGAAGACCCTCGGCGGGCGGACTTTGCTGCGCGAGGCGGAAATGTCCATCAACTGGGGCGAACGTGTCGCCCTCGTGGGACCAAACGGCGCGGGGAAATCCACCCTGTTCCGCATGATCCTCGACGAAGACCAACCCGACGAGGGCACAATCGACCGCGACGAATACGCGATCACCGGCTACCTCGCGCAAGAAGCGGGCGAACCAACCGATGAGACGATCCTTGAAATCGCGATGGGTATCACCCCGGAAATGATCGGCTTGCTGAGAACGATCCGTGAGGGTGAGGCTTCAGGAAACCTAGGCACGCCAGAGTTCGCGAAGGCGCAGGATCAGTTCACCGCACTCAACGGCTACCAGCTCGAACCTAAGGCCAAAAAAATTCTCGCGGGTCTTGGTTTCAAGCAGGAGGATTTTTCCAAACCCGCCCGCGAATACTCAGGCGGCTGGGTGATGCGCGCCCACCTCGCCCAGCTCCTCGTCATGGAGCCGGACTTGCTGATGCTTGACGAGCCGACCAACCACCTCGACCTCCTCTCCCTGCTCTGGCTCCAGCGCTACCTACTCAATTACTCCGGTGCAATCCTAATGATCTCCCACGACCGCGATTTCATGGACACCATGATCGAGACCGTGATCGAGATCGACCCGGACGCTGCGCAGCTCATTTCCTACACCGGAAACTACTCCGCCTACCTCGATCAACGCGAGAAACGCTACGATCTGCAAGTGCAGGCCTACCGAAACCAGAACAAGGAAATCGAAGGCCACATGGAGTTTATCGAGCGCTTCCGCCAAGTCGGATCGAAGGCCGCGCAGGTGCAGTCCCGCATCAAACTGGTGGATAAAATCGAGCGCATCGAGAAACCCCGCGCCCCGCGCAAACCATTCAAATTCGCATTCCCACAGCCACCACGCTCGAACCAGAAGGTCATTGAACTCATCAAAGCCGGCCAATCCTACCCCGGAAAACGCATCTACAAGGATCTCGATCTCACCATCGAGCGCGGCGACAAAATCGTCCTCGTCGGCCCCAACGGTGCGGGGAAAACCACCTTGCTGAAACTGCTCGCCGGTGAACTTGAAATCGACGCCGGGAAAAAGGATACCGGTTATCTAACAAAAATCGGCTACTACTCCCAGCACCGCGCTGAGACACTCAACGAATACAATTCTGTCCTCGACGAGGTCATGGGTGCTTGCACCACCCTCCGTGAAGAAGACGCCCGCGCCATCCTCGGCACCTTCCTCTTCCGCCGTGCCGATGTGGAGAAAAAATGCGGCATTCTTTCCGGCGGCGAAAAATCACGACTCAACCTCGTGAAATTCCTCGTCGATCCTCCGAATCTGCTGCTCATGGATGAGCCTACAACCCACCTCGATATCCTCTCCATCGACTCACTGGTCAACGCGCTCAAAGCCTACGAAGGCACGCTCGTTTTCATATCCCATGATGTGCACTTCATCCGCACCCTTGCGGAAACGACCCTCCACGTGACCCGCAACGAAAAGGATCCGCAGGGCGGCGCACTCGTCACCCGCTACACCGGCGGCTACGATTATTTCCTAGAGAAATCCGGCCTCAGCGACGACCGCTCGGCGGTGACCTCGTGATGGCGGCTCACTTTTTCGGCACCAGCTGGATCTGATAGATCTTGGGCCAGCATTTTCCGGTAACGAACATTTCCCCTGTCTTCGGATCATACGCGATGCCGTTGAGCACGTGCTCGGGATCGCGCCGTTTCTCCTTTGCATCGAGGCCGGTGAGATCGATCACCCCGACCACATTTCCATCCTTCGGATTGATCCGGACGATTCGATCCGTGTGCCAGACATTCGCGAAAATCTCGCCCTCGATGAACTCCAGCTCATTGAGATGATTCACCGGCTTGCCATTGATGCTCACCGATAATTCCCGCCATACATGGAAGGTCTTTGGATCGAGGTAACGAAGCCGGTCGCTGCCGTTGCTCATGATCAGCGAACTCGCATCGTTCGTCAGCCCCCAGCCTTCGCCTTGGTATTGGAAATTTTCCACCCTCTGCAATGTCTTCGCGTCATATACGAATCCTTGCTGGCTCATCCATGTGAGCTGATAGATTTTCCCATCCATCTCCGCCGCTCCTTCCCCGAATAATTCCGCCGGCAGATCCGTCTTCATCAGCACCTTGCCCGACTCCCTTTCGACACGACGGATGCTCGTCGTCCCGTATCCGCCCGTGCTCTCGATCCACTGCCCCTGCGACACCAGCAAGCCCTGCGTGAAAGCCTCGGCGTCATGTGGAAATTCCCGGATCACCTCATAGCCCAGCATCGGATGAGCCTTCCATTCCGGAACCTTGCGAGCCTCCGCCAACCGCTGCACTTCACTGGGCTTTTCCTGACAAGCTGTCAGGCAGACGGCAACGAAGGCTATCGGGCAGAGGATTCGTTTCATCGCGGTTAGGAAATAGGTCGCGCAGCCATCACAGATCTGATCCAGAGAAAATCAATCGAAACGCGGGTGAGAAATCCTCCGGGCTGGCGGCGATCCATGCTTTGATCTCTGGGATGGGGAAAGGCATCATTGATTCGATTTCGGCGGCGGGAAAGTTCACTGCTCCATTGTGGCGGGTGAGGAACACGTGGACGTGCTCCCAGCCGGTCTCGGCGGACGGATTCACCGTAGTGATATGTTCCAGATCCTCTGCGTTCGCGGTGATCCCGATTTCCTCTCCGAGCTCGCGGATGGCGGCCTGGAAATAGTCCTCACCTGCATCGAGGTGGCCGGAGACGCTGGAGTCCCACACGCCCGGACTCATGTCTTTCAGGCGTGAGCGTTTCTGGAGATACAGGTCGCCGTTGCGGTTCAGCACGAAGACGTGCACTGCGCGGTGGACAAGTTTTTTTGCATGAACCTCGGCTCGTGTAGCGGTGCCGATGGGAACGTCGTTGTCATCGACGACATCGAAGATCTCCTCATCTTTCTGCGGCTTGTCCTTGAGCGGATGGGTATCGTATTCGCGGGTCAACTCAATCCATTTTGCGAGATTCAACTCCTCGCCGCGCGTGGTCGCTGGCCAGCCGAGTTTCTCCGCGACCTCACGCCATGGCGGAGAATCTGGAAGCTGTTTGCCGAGTTGTTTCCTTCTCTGCGAAAAGCCGCGGCGCACGAGTTCGTCGAAGAGGTGGAGGTCGAAGGTTGGCTCGCCGGCCTCGTTACGCGGGGTCAGCACGGCGACAGCGGAATCGATGCTCGGGCGCGGATAGAAGGCCTCGGGAGGAACCACGCGCAGGGAGGTAATTTCCCAATCCACCTGCATGCGCAGGCTGAGAATGCCATAATCCTTCACGCCGGGCTGCGCGGAGAGGCGGTCGATCACCTCTTTCTGAAGCATGATCACCGCCCGCGAAAACGGATGCGGGCGGCAAAGCATGTTTTTCATGATCGCCCCGCCGGAGGAATAGGGCAGGTTGCCGAGGAACTTGACCGGGCGGTGCTTGAAAAGAGTGCGGCGGTCGAACTTCGCGCCATCGGCGTGGTGGACTTCCACATCGTCGCGGTCGCAGAAACGCTCCCTCAGCTCGGCCACGAGGCGGGCGTCGAACTCAACGAGGATCACCCGCTTCGCTTTTCCGAGAACATGCTCCGTAAGCGATCCCGTGCCGGGACCGACTTCTACGACCGTGTCTTCGGTGGAAATTTCGAGCTGGGAAACAATCCAGCGCGCCATGTTTGGATCGGTCAGGAAATTCTGGCCGAGCTGCTTGCTGGGGAGCACTCTTGCGCGATCGAGCGCCTCACGTATTTCCTGTCCGGTCACGGCGGGATGCTGCGCCGCTGCATCTTGCTTGGCGAGCGCGGAGATTTCTCAGCGCGAGGTGAACACCCTGCCCTTGCCGGTTACCCATGCGGTCTTCGCGCTCCCGTAAAGAGCGCTGAGCTGTTGTTCGGAAAGCAGGCGGTATTCGATCGATTTGGAATGTGTCGTGAGCGGATACTGTTTCACCACCATGTCCTGCACATCGACCCCAGCCCGCCGCACTGCTCCATCGAGCAGCGCCGACGCTCTTTCCAACGCATCCGCCGCCGCTGCGCCAGTTCCTCCCACCTCGATCGGCGTGATGAAATAGAACCGAGCCAGTGCCTGGCCCTCGGTATCGATCGTCACCTCATCGACGATGACCGCCTTATCGAGCACATACTTGTGGCGACTCACCGAGGAGATGCGACCCAAGGCGACCAAGAAGTTTCCGCCGGGCACATTTGCTTCCCAGAAACCATTTCTGGTTTCCTTGTCGTTATCTTTATTTTCATCTTGCTGGGATTCCTCGCCGTTCGGATTCGGCCTAGGATTGTTGTTTTGAGCAAAAGCGAGTGGCGAGAAGGCGAAGACAGCCATGACGAGAAGCGATAGTTTTTTCATAATGTTTATTTATGTCAGCTCGATTCGGCCTTGGCTAGTCTGTAGATAATTAAGAAAAGTTAAACATTGATCGGGTTACAGCTCTTCGACAGTCTATGCACATGGTTCGTTATCGTCCGAACGTTGCGGCGCTCATCCTAAATCCCGGCGGCAGCCTGCTGATCTGCGAGCGCTCCAACATGCCCGGGGCGTGGCAATTCCCCCAGGGTGGCGTCGATAACGGTGAAAGCATAGAGCAGGCATTGATTCGCGAAGTGCGCGAGGAGGTGGGTCTCGGTAAGAACGATTACGAGATTCTCGAGAGCCGCGAAGGGTATCGCTACCTCTACCCGCCCGAAGTCCGGGAAAGAAAAATCCGCAAGAACGGCAATCACGGCCAGGAGCAAACGTATTTTCTCTGCAAGCTCAAGCCCACCGCCCCGGCCATCAACGTGCACCAAACTCCGCAGGAATTTGGTGCATACCGGTGGATCCCGCCCAATGAGTTCGATCTCAATTGGATTCCCTCCTTCAAGCGCGAGGTCTATCGCGCAGTCATGGAAGATTTCTTTGGCATCCGCCTCGAAGCAGCAGGTAATCCCTAAAAGCTATGGGATCGGGTCATGGTATCCGGTGAGATTTCGCCATTAAGCCCGGCTTCTTTTTACTGCACAAGCGGATCGGGATATTCCCCAGCCGCGATCAATCCGCTGATCGCATCGACCACTGGTTGCTTATCCTCCGGGTAAGTCACACCGAACCATGAGGCATCCGTATCGATCACGTGGCAGTTTGTCCTGCCTTGGCGGATCATAGAATCAACCACTGTCGGGATGTAGCATTCACCGGCCACTTCGATTCCGGCCTGCAGAAATTTCAGGAATTCAGATTCCAAAGCGGACATGAACTCAGCGGGGAAAACCCAGAAGTTCATGGACACGAGAGCATCGGGAGAAATTTCGCGGCGCGTTCCGTCAAGCCACTCGCCGGATACAAGGCCGCTTGTTTCTCGCCCAATTCTAAGCACTTCTTCCACGCTCTGAAGGACACCGTTGGAGGCCTCGCAGATTCCTCGGTTCACTTGGCCATGATCGGAAAGTGTATTCTTCAATCGATAGGCGATGAGGCCGCACTCTGTGGCAGGGATATCACCAAGAAAGGCAGCCGCACGCTGATAGGCATCACGCCCGTAAAAATCATCTGCATTGATCACAGCGAAAGGCGAATCGATGATATTCCGCGCCGCTAGGATAGCATGGCAAGTGCCCCATGGTTTTGTGCGGCCTTCCGGCGGGGTAAAAGGTGCCGGGAGATCATCGAGGCGTTGGAAGGCATAATCGACCTGAATCCGATCCGCAAAGCGTGCGCCAATACCCTCGCGGAAGGCTTCGGCGAAATCCTCACGAATTACGAAAATCACGCGATCAAAGCCAGCACGGATGGCATCGAACACCGAATAATCGAGCACAGTCTCGCCAGCCGGCCCCATAGGATCGAGCTGTTTAAGACCACCATAACGGCTGCCCATTCCGGCAGCGAGGACAAGGAGCGAAGGCATCGCTGTTGAATGGGCGAAACCAACGAATTATGCAAGCTCTACGCATCGTTTTCCGGTGAATCAATGAGCAGGCAGTCTTTGAGTGATGTCAAAACGGCTTTCCATACGCAGCAGAATAAAGAAAAAATCAAGGCGTGTAGATTGCCACAGGGCCAATGCCGCTTCCCTGCACACGCCGCAGTTTTTCCACCGCAGCGATGGTTTTGGTAGCAGCGATGTCCGCCTCTTCCAAGGTATTCAGACAGGAAAATGAGAAGCGCAAACTGCTTTTAGCACGCGTCTCCGGGATACCCATCGCAAGCTGAACATGGGAGGGCTTGCGTTTCCCGGTCATGCACGCGGAGCCAGCCGAGCAGGCAATCCCCGCGTCATCAAGTAGGATCAAAAGACCGGCCGCATCACAGGATTCGAAGGATAGATGGGAAGTATTCGCAAGGCGGAATGTGGCGTCACCATTTCTGACGCAACCGGATAGACCACTCATGACAAGCTGCTCGAAGCGATCCCTCAGCGTGCGGATCTTCTCGATCGTGCCATCCTCCAGGGCGATTTTTGCGAGTCGTGCCGCCTCTCCCATTGCTACGATTCCTGCCACGTTCTCGGTGCTGCTACGCCGACCATTTTCCTGACCACCGCCATGTAATAAGGGAGAAAAATCAAGGCCTTCTCTGATATAAAGCGCGCCCATGCCCTTTGGTCCGTGGAATTTGTGAGCGGAAAGAGAAAGCAGATCGACGGGCTCATGGCGGACATTGATCAGAGTTTTTCCAACAGCCTGCACGGCATCGGTATGAACGGGCAACCCCATGCTGTGCGCCAAGTGGATGATTTCTGCAAGAGGCTGGATCACGCCAGTTTCGTTATTACCTGCCATGATTGAAACATACGCAGCCAAAGGGAGAGCTGCGCATAACGAATCGAGATCAATACGCCCGTCGGACCCAACCGCCACCTGCACCACCTCACGCCTGCCACTTTCAACGTAGCGTAAAACTGCGCTGTGCTCGATCGCGGAGACAAGTGCAGTCCCCTCCCCACTCAAGGTATCGAGCGCATTTAGTGCCGTGTTCACACTCTCCGTGCCTGATCCGGTAAAAACAATCTCGCCCGCCTCAGCACCGATCAAAGCAGCCACCTGCTCTCGCGCTGTGTCGATGGCTTTTCGAGCAAGCTTTGCCATTCGGTAATTACCGGATGGGTTTGCGTGATTCCCTCGCAGCCAAGGCAGCATTGCCTCGACCACATCGGGAAGCATCACCGTTGTTGAGTTGGAATCTAGGTAGATCACATTGCTAGTTTCGGTCGAAGAAAGCGAAAAACAATGCTGAAAGATAAAAGCTCCTAGGCTGAGAAGCTCGTAATGAAGACTTTTAACCAACGCAATACCGCATCTCCCCACGTCATCGCTGTGCCAAACCACGAGTATCCGAAATCCCGTAGGCTCTCCAAAGGCTTGGGAGCAGCAAGACAAAGCAGACCGATCAAAACGAGAAGATTTCCCAAGTAGATGAGCGTAAGGGAAAGGAAAGTGCCGTTGTCTTTCAGATCAGGCTGATCGCGCGGGATCATCCACAGCGTCCAAGCAAGATGGAAAGACCAGGTGGCACCCATCACGCCGTAGAAGATTTGATTACCGAGAGGAGTAATCTCATAAAAAACGCTCGCCAAGATGTAGATAAAGACAGCGATCACACTCCAGAACGGCACGAAGTATGGAGACAGTGCGATCACCCAATTTGTCTTATCAGTGGTCACATATCCACCTTTCGTCCCCCACTCAATATCCAGAACTTTCCCGCCGAAGCATTTCACGAAAGCCGCATGCGTGAGCTCGTGGCCGTAGACGTAACAGTAGAGAAATGCGGGCTGTAAGATCTTCGACCAAAACCACCCGAGCATCACCAGAGCGCCGACAGTGAAATACCAGAATGGCTGCGAATGCCAGAAGCCCTGCTCAAGGGTAGCGTGGGAAAAGCGGGCGAGAAAAACCCACGTCGTGAGCCAGCACACGGGAAGTAGCAGCAAGCCGAGACATACTCGGATTAGTTGAGTAAAAAATCCGACGGATTCTTCTTCGTAATTATAATCCTGGTCGGCAAGCGCTGCCCACACCGGCTTGCCTCGGCTGTGAAGGCGGCGGTTTGTTTTTTCCTGACTACGTTTCTTCACAGAGGAAATAAAACCGTCCTCGGAGCGCGGCCTTTTCCTGTTCTGCGGGGGAGGCCCGGTAACCGTTTTCCTCTTCTGTTTCATGCGGTGAGCGCTGGAAATCTTATTTCGGAAATCTTAACGAATCAAGCTCCAGATTACCGAGTATCGATAAATATTCTTCTCGCTCAATCTCGATTCCGCCGAAGGTGCGGAGGTGGTCAGTCATCCACTGAGTATCGAGCAGCCCAAAGCCGCGCTCCCGCAGCCTTTCCACCAACGCCACCAGCGCGATCTTCGATGCGTCTGTTTTCCGCGAGAACATGCTCTCGCCGAAAAAAGCTTTTCCCAGCGCGACCCCGTAAAGCCCGCCCTGCAAGCCCTCCGCATCCCAGCACTCCACCGAGTGGGCGCGGCCGAGTTCGTGGAGCGCGCAGTAACTCTCAATGATCGCGTCATCAATCCATGTGCTCTCGCGCTCCGCACAGCCGAGCATCACCTCGCGAAACGCGGTATCGTAACGGATTTCAAAAGCGTTTTTCCGCAGCGCCTTTTCCAAACCGCGCGGGATATGAAAGCGATCATCCAGGGGAATAATGCCGCGCCGTTGTGGTGAAAACCAGAGTATCTCGCCGTCCTCAGCCATCGGGAAAACGCCCTGCGCGTATGCTCCCAGCAGCACTTCGGGCGGTATGATGCCGTGCTCCATTTCTTCACGAAGGGTTCGGTTCGTATGCCAACCAATCCCCCGTATCCAGCTCCACAACAGAGCTAAGATCGCCGATCCATTCCCACACCCACGCGTTTTCCTTTTCCCCGGAATCCAAATTCACCTCGACCTTCACCCGCCTGTATTCGCGCGACTCGCCTTCGCCGGGAACGATCCCCTCGAACACATCCAGTGCTTTTAAATGCGCCTCGCTGACCCGGTAAAGCTCGCCCTTCACGGCGCTTTCCCCACCGCAAACCAGCGCCGGATACCAGTCGATCTTATAAATCCTGCCCTCGATCGCCCCCGAGCCGAGAAACTCCCCACCGTCCATGCGGAAATGGTTCGAGCCGCCGCGCCTCAGTGTTCCGTAAATAAAGAGTTTGGTCATATTTTTTACTTACCATGCGTGTATGTGCTTTAGATAGCCCATTATTGCTTTGAGAGGGCAATATCATTGAAGCAGGTTTGAGCTTACACGGGAAGGTATTTTGCGCTGCCTGTGAAATATCTCTCAGCTCCCTCGCATCACAAAAATCGATCCCGACTTCCCGCCGCTTGCGCTTTTCAATGGCTTCGCACTTCGTT
>Ga0209444_10002037_pt1 | contig 11155 bp, 10 predicted proteins | sample LauGreFaBDMM15DN_2_FD_188215 | JGI IMG/M metagenome (GOLD analysis project Ga0209444, IMG submission 188215) | Freshwater lake microbial communities from Lake Michigan, USA - Fa13.BD.MM15.DN (SPAdes) (version 2) | ecosystem: Environmental > Aquatic > Freshwater > Lake | place: Lake Michigan...
GATCCCCACGGCCAGCCGCGACAAGGCCACCGTCAGGGTCCGTATCGGATTTGATGTCAAAGATGCCCGCATCCTTCCCGAGATGGCCGTTAAGGTCACCTTTCTTGACTCCAAATCTTAAGACCGACCGATAGGACCCCCGACATGAGCGCCCTGATCCAGCTGAAGAATGTCAAAAAGACCTATAGGCGCGGCAAAGAAAGCATCACCATCTTTGATGGCTTGAACCTGACCATCGAGCAGGGCGACTTTGTTGCCATTATGGGCCCCTCGGGCTCGGGTAAGACGACCTTGCTCAATCTGCTTGGCGGCACCGATCGCAGCGACAGCGGCGAGATCAATTTTGATGGCGAGCGCATCGACGGCTATAATGAGGGGCAACTGGCCGGATGGCGCGCCCGCAGCGTCGGCTTCATCTTCCAGTTCTACAACCTTATGCCGGTGCTCAATGCCGCTCAAAATGTCGAGCTGCCCCTGATGCTGACCAAGCTGTCGGCCGGCAAGCGCCGCGCCAATGTCGAAACGGCGCTGAAGATTGTTGGTCTTTGGGACCGCGCCAAGCACAAGCCCAAGGAACTGTCCGGCGGTCAGCAGCAGCGCGTGGCCATTGCTCGGGCCATCGTGTCTGACCCCAAGTTCCTGCTCTGTGATGAGCCCACGGGCGATCTGGACCGCAACACGGCCAACGATATTCTTGGCACCCTACAGCAGCTGAACCAAGATTTGGGCAAGACCATTGTCATGGTCACCCACGATCCTGAGGCCGCGCGCTTTGCTAAGCGCACCTTGCATTTGGACAAGGGCGTCTTTGCCGAGGTCACCCAATGACCGACTTCGACTTGGTTTGGAAAAACCTGTTTCGAAAGCCGCTGCGGACCATTTTGCTGACGGTTTCGATCTTTATGGCCTTCTTAATCTTCGGCATCTTAACCAGCTTGAATGTGGCGTTGGATCGGGCTTCGGAGTCCGGATCGGCCAGCAATCGCTTGGTGGTCTCCAACAAGATCAACTTCACCCAATCCATGCCCTATGCCTATATCAATCGGGTCGCAGCCATACCGGGCGTGACGGCGGTCACCTATCAAAACTGGTTCGGCGCCTACTATCAGGACCAAAGGACTAGCCGGTTCGTCGGCTTTGCGGTCGATCCAGAGACCTATATGGCGATCTTCCGCGATGAAGCGCGCCTGACCGACGCGGAACGTCAGGCCTTCCTGACTGAGCGCAACGGGGTCATTGTCGGTAAGAGCCTCGCCGACCGTTATGGCTGGAAGGTCGGTCAAACCATTCCCATTAGCTCCAACATTTACAGTCAGGCCAATGGCCGGCGCAGTTGGGACATGAAGATCAGCGGCATCTTCACAGGCGCTAAGCCGACCGACCCAACCACGGCCATCTATTTTCATTATGACTATATGAACGAGACCATCACCTTTAACCGCGATCAGGTGGGTACTATTACGGTAGTGACGGCCTCACCCGACCAGAATGATCAGGTGGCCAAGGCCATTGACGCCAACTTTGCCAACTCTCCGGCCGAGACCTCTACTGTCGATGAAAAGACCTTCAGCCGCGCCTTCTTGAAACAGGCGGGCGATCTGAACTTCATCGTCACCATGGTGGTCTCCGCCGCTTTTGCCGCCATTTTGATGATTGTCTCGACGACCCTGGTCTCGGCCATGCGGGAACGTACTAAGGAAATTGGGGTCATGAAGACCTTAGGCTTTTCCAGCCCCCGCGTGCTGCGCATGGTGCTGGGTGAGGCGGTGCTTCTGTCCAGCCTTGGTGCCGTACTTGGGCTAGGCACTTCGGCCTTTATCCTGACAGGCCTGTCAAAATCACCGGTCGGATCGAACTTCGGCGACCTGTCCATGTCGCCGGTGGTGGCCCTTACCGGCTTGGCGCTCGCCGTCAGCTTGGGTCTGGTCACCGGTGCTATCCCGGCGCTGTCAGCCCTGCGGATGAGCATCATCGAAGCCTTGAATCGCGGATAGGACCACAGTCATGAGTTTGCTCAATCAGACCGGCTCTGTGATCGCCATGAATGTGCGGTCCATCCCCCAGCGCCTTTGGATGTCCTTGGCCACGGTCGGCTCCATCGCCTTGGTGGTGGCTGTGCTGCTGGGCTTTTTGGCCCTGGCAAATGGCTTTAATCAGACGCTCAAGGGTTCTGGCGCGCCGGATGTGGCCATTGCCCTGCGCGATGGTTCGGCCGCTGAGTTGAATAGTACAATCAGCCGCGAGCAGATCGACCTCTTGGGCCAAGGCCCCGGCGTTCGGGCAGGTCCAGATGGCCGCCCGCTGATCTCTGCGGAACTGGTGCTGATTGTGGATGGCATCAAGAAGTCCACCGCAACTAAGGCCAATATGCCCCTGCGCGGTATTGGCCCCAATGGCCTGTTGGTCCGCCCTCAAGCCAAGATCAGCCAAGGGCGGATGTTCACGCCCGGCTCAAACGAGATCGTCGTCGGCGCGGGCCTGTTGCGCGAATTTTCGGGCTTCGAGCTTGGCAAGACCCTGCGTTTCGGCGCCCAGACCTGGAAAGTGGTTGGCGTTTTCGAAGCCCCCGGAACCGTCTTTGAATCTGAACTGTGGGCCGATGCGCCCGTGATCCAGAGCCTCTTCAAGCGCGGCAGCACCTTCCAGACGGCGCGGGTGGGCCTGACCAGTCCAGCGGCCATGCCGGCCTTTGTGAAATATGTGAAGGACGAACAGCGCCTGCAACTGAAGGCCCAAAGCGAGCAGACCTATTTCGCCGATCAGGCCGAGCGGTCCGGCCTCTTGATTAAATATTTTGGCTGGCCGCTAGGCATCATCATGGCCATCGGTGCGCTCGCCGGGGCCCTGAACACCATGTATGCTTCGGTCTCGAGCCGTGCGGCTGAGATCGCGACCTTGCGGGTTATCGGCTTTAGCGGCTTTTCGGCCTTTGTCGGCACCATGGTTGAGGCCTTGGTTCTGTCCGCTCTTGGGGCCCTGGTTGGTGTTGCCATCTGTGCGATGGGCTTTAACGGCCTGTCGGCCTCAACCCTTGGCGCAGGCTTTACGCAGGTGGCCTTCAGGCTGCAGGTCGGACCGGACATCATTACTCAGGCCGTGACCTTGGCCCTGACTATTGGCCTGATTGGCGGCATCTTCCCGGGCCTGCGGGCCTCGCGGCAACGCCCACTCTTAGCCTTGGCGGCCTAACTCGGGGCGACTTAAACTGAGGCTGGTCTAGGGGGCGAGGCTGGGCTTAGGCTCGTCGCCCCGCGCTACTAGCCAATACATGACCGGCGTGGCGATCCGCGACAGCAGGGTTGATGAGACCAGTCCCCCGATGATGGCAATGGCCAGAGGCGAATAGAGACCCGATCGCTCAAAGGCCAGCGGCAATAGCCCGCCAATGGCCGTGACCGAGGTGAGGAGCACGGGCAAGAACCGCACCTCGCCTGCCTTTTCGATGGCTTCGGCCAGTCCCACGCCCTCTCGGTGTAGTTGCTCGGTAAAATCGACCAACAGGATCGAATTCTTAATCTCGATACCGATCAGGGCGATAATGCCGATGGTCGCGGTAAAGGATAGGGAATTGCCGGTCAGCCAAAGGGCGGTGACCGCGCCAAACAGGCCCAGCGGAATGATCCCAGCCACGACAATGGCGCTGCGGAAACGGCCAAATTCAAGGACCAGCACGGCCAAGATACCCAGCACCGCAATGGTAATCGCCGCGCCAAGGCCGGAGAAGCTTTCCGATTGGGCCTCGGCTTCCCCGCCGAGCGACAGGCTATAGCCGGGCGGCAGGGGCACCTCTTGTTGGATGCGCTTGAGGGCCTCCTCGGTGACCTTTGAGGTCAGGGCCCCGGTCTGGGTGTAGGAGACTACCGTGACTTGCCGCGCCTTTTGATAGCGATCCACCATCGAGGGGCTAGACTGGAGCACAGGACTGGCGATGGCCGAGAGCGGCGTCGCCTGACCTTGGGCGGAGGGAATATAGATCTGGTCTAGTGCTGACAGGTCGCTGCGGCCCCCGCTCGCCGTCTGGCTTAGGGGTAGGCGAACTGTGACGGCATAGTCATCGCCGTCTGCATCCCGGAACCTTGCCGCATCCTCACCGGATAGGGCCATGCGGACCACGCGCCGCGCTAGCCCGGCCGGAATGCCAAGGGCCGCGGCCTTGTCGGCATCAATGCCAAGATTAAGGTCGGTTCGATCAATGCGTACTGGATTGATCACATCGCGGGTACCTGGCGTGTCGTTCAGCACCTTCTCGACCCGTCCGGCCAAGGCCTTGAGGACCAGCAGGTCCTCGCCCTTGAGGCGCACAGCGATGGGGGCATCAATGGGCGGGCCATTGCTAAAGATCTTGAGGGTGATGCGTGTGCCGGGATAAAGGGCGAACTCTCTGCGCAGCCCGTCCACGACCTCTTCGCTTTTGCCCGGCTTCCAGGCCTTGAGGGACACAAAGACTTCGGCATAGGACGGGCTATTGGCACCCTGCGCTTCATTATAGAAGATCTGTGGGTTTCCTCGCCCAAGGTTGGAGGCAAACCAGACCACTTCCGGTACCTTGGCCAACTTGGCCTCGACATATTTCAGCGCCTCATCGGTGCGAGCCTGAACCGCGCCATCAGGCAGTTCGATCCGCACCAAGAATTGCGGCGTTTCCGCAGGTGGAAACAGGCTCGAGCCGATAGCCTTAAGCATCGGGAAGCTGAGCAAGCAGATGGCCATGATCACGCCCAGTGCGCGCCAAGGCTTGGCCAGTGCCTCATGCAAAATGGGCCGATAGAAGGTCTGTATGCCGCTATTGACCGCCTGCAAAAGGCGATTGCCCTCTTCGGCCTCATGTTTGGGCAACATGCGGCTGGCAAGGAAGGGAATGATGGTGAGGGACACGATGAAGGACGCCCCGACCGTACAGAACACGGCCACGGGCAAGGACCGCGTATAGGCCCCAGCCCCTCCAGGAAGGGCCATGAGCGGCAAGAAGGCCAGCATAAGACAGGCGGTGCAGCCGACAACCGCTAGGGCGATCTGGCCCGTGCCATTGATGGCCGCCGTGGTACGGTCCTCACCTTCGCGCAGCCGCCGAGCGATGTTTTCCGTGACCACGATGGAATCGTCGACCAGCAGGCCAAGGGACAGGATGAAGCCGGCAATGGAGAGTTGGTTGAGGTTAAAGCCAAACAGCTTCAGCACCATGACCCCGATCAGCAAGGACAGGGGGATTGAGATCATCACCACCATTCCGGCGCGCAGCCCCAATGGCAGAAGCGTCAGCAGCACAAGAGCCACGGCGATGGCAAAGTCGCGATAGAGGTTGTTCAGCCGGTGTTTGACATTGTCCGATTGGAAGAAGGCTGGCTCTAGCCGGACGCCGGGCGGCAGGCTGGCCTTGAACTCATCCAGCACCGTCTTTACGCCATCGGTAATGTCGGTGACGTCGGTATTGTCTTTCTGGGTCGCCGTGATGAACAGGGCGCGGTGGCCATTGAACCGGGTCAGGTGCTGCGGTTCTTCCTCAGCCCAACTGACGGCGGCCACATCGCGTACCCGCACAACCTGACCATTGAGGGTAGCGACATTGACGGCACCAACCTCGTCGAGACTTTTGAAGGCGCCGCCAGACTTGACGTTGAAGCGGCGGTCTCCTGCATGGACCGCACCAATCGGCGCTTCGGCTCCTGCGCCGCGTAGGGCATCGGCCACGGAGGTGGGCGATAGGCGAAGTTGGGCCAGCTTGGCCAGATCGACCGCGACCTGAACCTCACTGCTAGGCGCACCCCAATAGCGGGCCTCCTTGACGCCGGGGACCGCATTGACCTTGTCGCGCAGGCTGTGGGCGAGTTTCTCCAGCCGCCTCATCGGTAAGACGTCGCTGACCAAGGCGACTTGGAAGAAGGATACCTCGTTGGTGCCGACCTTGCGGACCTCAAGTACGGCAAGGCCTTGGGGCAGGGAGGGGCGCAGGGCATTGGCCTCGCGGATCACCTCGTCATATTTCCGGTCTGGGTCGACGTCCCAATTAAACTCGACAATGACCACCGCGCCGCCATCAAAGCTGGTTGACCGAATCTCACTGACACTATCGAGCCCGCTCAGGGCGTCTTCCAAAGGCTTGGCGACGAGCTGTTCCATCTCTGTCGGTGTCGCACCGGGCAGGGCGGCCCTGACCGTCACCAAAGGAAAGGGAAACTGCGGATCTTCAGAGCGCGAGATGCTGGTCAGGGCGTTGAGGCCCAAAAGGACCATTAGGGCGAAGGCCACCAGCGTAAATTGCCAACGACGGACAAAGAAGGTGGCGGGATTGAAGCTCATTTGGTTTGGCCAATAGAGGCGCGATCAATCACCTGAACTTTTTGGCCATCAGCGACCAGTCCGGCCCCGGCAGTGATCACCTTGGCATCAGCTGCAAGGCCTTGGATCAGGGCGTCGTCACCGTCAAAGCCGCCGAACGTGACCTTGGTTTGCTTGGCGATACCGTCTTTGGGATCAAACCGTAAGACAAGGGCGGCCTTGCCGTCCGCCTCCATAATGGCCTCGGCCGGAACGCGCAAATAGGCGTTTGCGGCGCTGGCCGCAGCCAGACCCGTGGCCTCGATCTTGGCGCTGGCGATCAGCCCGCTGCGTAGGCCGGGGGTAGCGGGAAGGGTAATCTCAATATCGATGGCCCCGCTTTGGGCACCTGCGCGCTGGCCGATGCGGCTGACCGATCCGTTCAAGGTCTGATTGGGCAGGGCGTCGAGCGTGATCGCGGTGCTGGCGCCCAGGCGGATCTTACCAATGTCGCGGTCAGAGAGGGGTACGCGCAGGACCAGAGGGCTGGCCTCGTCGGCGAGGCTAAGGACCGCCTGACCGGGCTGAACAACTTCTCCGGCTTGAGCATTGCGGGTCAAGATCACGCCCTTGGACGGCGCGACCAGATTGGCCCAGCGCCGGTCAAAGGCGGCAGCATCATAGGCGGCTTGGGCGGAGGTCGCAGCCGCGCTCTGGGCCTCCGCGCGCTGGCGGCTGACAATCCCGGTCTCGGCCAGCTTGATATAGCGCGCCTCATCCTTGCGGGCGCGGTCGAGGTCGGAAGTGGTCTGGCGAAGGCGCGAATCGACCGCTGCAGGGTCTAACCGGGCCAGGACCTGCCCGGCCTTCACACTATCGCCCTCGTCTACGGAGAGACCGGTTATGACGCCCGGAATGCGGAACGACAGGACCATCTCGCGCTGACGGCGCAGGGCACCGGTCACAGACAGGGTTTGGCCGCTATTGGGGGCTACCAAGGCAACGATTTCGACGGTCGGCAAGGGTGCTTCGACCCCCGCCTTGTCCTTGCCGCCGCACCCGGAAAGCAGGGTTAGACCGAGGAAGGCCGACAGGTAGGTCGCTGTAAGACGGTGGTTTTGCACGGGGATCTCGATCTAAAAGGACGCATCATCTTAGCGGTGTTTAGACTCGTTTTAAACAGTATTAATTTCGTTACCTTTACGGACCATCCGCTCGGACTTCGATGCCGCTTGGCTTAGGCGGGCCGATCGCCAAGGATGGTCACCCGCTCCATGCGGCGCACGGCGGGCCAATAGTCAGAGGCGGCATAGTGCTGGCTGGCGCGATTATCCCAAAAGGCGATGGAATGGGGCTGCCAGCGGAACCGGCACTGATATTCCGGGATCGCGGCCTGGGCATAGAGGTGCTTGAGCAGGGCATCGCTGTCGGCCTTGTCCATCCCGATAATGTGCTGGGTAAAGGCAACATTGACATAGATGGCCTTGCGCCCCGTCTCGGGGTGGGTGCGCACGACCGGATGCTCCATCATCGGATAGAGTTTGTTAAAAGCCTCGACCTCTTCGGGCGTCTTGCCCTGCTTGACCAAGAGCTTACGGAAGTGGGCAAAGTCGTGAAGCGCATAGGCCCCCTCGATCTTGGCCTTGATCTCATCGGCCAGGCCGTCATAGGCGGCATACATGTCGGCAAAGAGGGTGTCGCCGCCAACCGGCGGGATTTCGATGGCCCGCAGGATCGAGCCGAGCGAGGGCTTTTCGCGCCAGGTCACATCACTGTGCCAGAAGTTCTCCTTGCCCCGACTTTCGCGATTATGGGTCAAGGCGAGAACCTCGGGATAGCCCGGCTTTTCCGGCGCGAAGGGGTGAACCTCTAGGCCGCCGAAATTACGGGCAAAATCCAGATGCTGATCGGTCGTGATCTCCTGATCGCGGAAGAACAGCACCTTCCAGTCCAGCAAGGCCTGCCGGATCGCTGCGACCTGTCCGGCCTCTAGCGGTTGGCGCAGATCAATACCGCCGACCTCGGCACCGATGGTTGGCGTCAGGGGGGTTAGGGTCAGCCCATCTAGGGCAAGGCTACCAACAAGCTGGGTCATTTTCGTCTCCTCTGCGCGCCTATCCCTATTGGGCGGCCGCGACGGCGGGCTTTTTGATATAGACGGTTTGGGTGTTGGTATATTCGAGCAGGCCTTCTAGCGCCCCTTCGGAGCCAAGACCGGACTGCTTGTGGCCACCAAAGGCGCCGAGCGGGGACAGGTGCTGGGTTTCGTTGATCCAGACCGTTCCGGCAGCAATACGCGCGCTAATATCCAGCGCCTTGGCCTCATCAGCTGTCCAGATCGAAGCGCCAAGGCCGTAAGGGCTGGCATTGGCCCGGTCGATAGCCTCTTCCAGCGTGTCGAAGGACAGGAGCGGCAGGACGGGACCGAACTGCTCTTCTTGGACAATGCGGGAATCTTCAGGCGGATTGTCGATGATGGTGATGGGCACAAAATAGCCCGGCGCAGGCGAAACATCGCCGCCCATCAGGAACTTGTATCCCTTGGCCTTGGAGTCCGCGATCAGGTCGAGGACCCGCTCATATTGCAGTTTGTTATTGATCGGACCGAGCTGCGTGCCCTGCTCGGCTCCGTCGCCCATCTTGACCGTCTTGGCATAGTCGACAATGGCGGCCTTGAGGGGCTCATAGATGTCCTTGTGGACATACATCCGCTTGGTGGCGATGCAGATCTGACCGGAATTGCCAAAGGCGGCCCAGAACAGCTTTTCGGCCACCTCGGCCACATCAACGTCGGGCAGGACAATGGCGGCGTCATTACCACCCAACTCGAGCGTCACGCGCTTGAGGGTTTCGGCAGCGCTGGCCATGACCTTGCGGCCGGTGGCGCTGGAGCCGGTGAAGCTGATCTTATCAATACCGGGGTGGCTGGTCATCCAAGGACCAAGGGCATCACCGCCGGTGACGATATTGAGCACCCCATCGGGCAGGACGCCGCGCAACAGCTCGCCCATGCGCAAGGTGGTCAGGGGCGTGAAGGGCGATGGCTTGAGCACCACCGTATTGCCGGCCAATAGGGCGGGCGCGACCTTGAACATGGCCAAGATGATCGGGAAGTTCCAAGGCGCGATAGCCCCGACCACGCCTATGGGCACATGGCGGGTGACGCCGTGACGTTCCGCGCTTTCTTCGACCACCTTTTCGGGGATCTCTAGGGTCGAGGTGGCTTGGCACCAATAGGCCCCGCCGAGGATGTCTCCCATCGCGCCTTCGTGGGGCTTGCCCTGTTCGGAGGTCAGGAGCCGCTTTAGCTCTTCGACATTGCCGCCCAAGACCCCGGCAATGGCAAGCAACGCTTCGCGGCGCTTCTCGATGGGGGTAGCGGACCAGGCGGGGAAGGCCTTGCGGGCTGCGGCGACGGCGGCGTCCAGTTGCTCTGGCATACAGTCAGGCGCCGAACCAATGACCTGACCCGTGGCGGGATTGAGCACATCGAAGCTGCTGGCTCCGGATACGGCCTGACCACCAATGGTCATGGTGTAAGAGGCTTGAGTGGTCATGGCGCGTCTCCCGTCGCTTATTTTTCGCTTTCCTCCACTTTGGCGACAAGCGCCGCGCTCGGCTAGGGGTTTTTGCGCCAGATCAGCAGGCCAAGGAGCAAAAAGACTAGCCCCATCAGCGGGCGGATGGGCGAGGCCAGCATGAGCGGGGTGCTGGAGATGGATTCGGCCCCCTTGAGGGCCGCGAACTTATGGCCAACCCCCTTGTGCATGTCTGAATCGGTGAAGATCTCTAGAAAATCACGCAAGGAGCGATAGCGGACCAGAGCCACGCTGGTTGCCCCTTCGGTCTTGCTGCCGATCACCGTGCCGCGCACCGGACCAATATAGACAGGGAAGGAGGCGCGGCGGACCATGGCTGGCAGCACCATCTTGGCATAGGCCATGGCCTCGGCGCGGGCTTCGGCGCCGGGAATCTGGGTCTCCATATTGACCATGATAAAGGCCTTGCCGTCATCGGCGGCAATGATCTTGGCCAGATTGGTGGCGATCTCAGGATGGAGCGGTGCAGAGGGCGAGGTGCGAATGGCCGCCAGATATCGAGCCCCCTCTTCAGCAGAAACTGGTTTCCCGTTCCCCCCAAACCAGACAAAGAACAGTCCATAGACCAGAGCCAAGGCCCCAACAGCAATCTGACGCGCAGATAAGGTCACGGGTTGGGTCCTTGGGTTTGGGGCGATGGATCAGAGGGTCAAGGCCGCAATGACCTGATCGAGCACGGCCCTAGCCTTGCTGCGCATCTCGTCATCGGTGGCGTCTTGGATCGGATGATCCACCAGAACATAGCGCGCCCCCTCCATGCCCAGCGCCTTGCGTTGGGTTTGGGCAGCCTCCGCAAATTCGCTTGAGGCGATGGAGACGGCGGGAAGACCTTGGATTTCAAACCACACAGTGTCGTGCAAACTGCACGTCGTGCATGATCCTCAATCGGCCAGGGCTTCGACCAGATAGTCGCACTCTGAGCGGATCTGCAGGCGCAGATCAGACGGGCAAGGCTTGGCGAAGGTCGGCTTGGTATAGCGCCTCAGTTCGACCTTCGGATAGCGCGTCGCCAGCAGAAGCTCGAGCTCATCGAGTAAGATATTGCCGCGTGGCTTATGGATATCGAGCAGGCCGACAATGCCGGAAATATCTCCGGTTCGTGCGGTGATTTGTCGTTCAACGGGGACCCGCTCATCGGTCGGATCCAAGATGGTGGTCATGGCTTTTCTCCAGTCCTGAGGTGAGGCTATCAGCATTCTATTTTTCTGGAAACTGAGACTGAACCGGCTGGACCGGTCACCCAGCCGTGAAAGGCGGCCGAGAACTTGCCCGCCTCTGATCCGGCAACAACAATATGGATA
>Ga0209444_10002038_pt1 | contig 11155 bp, 12 predicted proteins | sample LauGreFaBDMM15DN_2_FD_188215 | JGI IMG/M metagenome (GOLD analysis project Ga0209444, IMG submission 188215) | Freshwater lake microbial communities from Lake Michigan, USA - Fa13.BD.MM15.DN (SPAdes) (version 2) | ecosystem: Environmental > Aquatic > Freshwater > Lake | place: Lake Michigan...
GCAGCCATGGGTGAACCTGATGAACTTGCCGAATACAATGCCTACCTAACTTCTTTAGCGGTAAAGGATACGGAACGAAATAAATGACAACCAATGATCTATATGCGCTGCCCTCTGAATATAACGAGTTGCGCGCCAGTGCGCGTGCGCTGGCTGAAAAGGAAATTGCACCGCATGCCGCCGCAGTAGATGAAGATCATCGCTTTCCACAAGAAGCAGCTGATGCGCTCCTTAAATCTGGTTTGAGCGCTGCACATGTACCAACCGAATTCGGTGGCGAAGGTGCAGATGCTTTAGCCGTTGTAATTATTATCGAGGAAGTTGCCCGCGTTTGTGCTTCGTCATCACTAATTCCAGCGGTAAATAAACTTGGATCACTACCTCTAATTTTAAGTGGCAGTAAAGAACAGAAAGAACGCTGGCTACCACAATTGGCAAAGGGAAGTGGTTTCTCATATTGCCTCTCTGAATCAGAGGCGGGTTCTGATGCATCTGCACTTAGAACAAAAGCTGAGCGCAGCGGCGATAACTGGGTGATAAATGGAAGTAAGAAGTGGATTTCAAATGCTGGAATCTCAGAGTTCTACACTGTCATTGCACAAACGGATCCAAGTAAAGGTTCTAAAGGTATTACCGCATTTATAGTTGAAAAATCTGATGCTGGAGTTTCATTTGGCGCACAAGAGAAGAAGATGGGTTTTCGGGGATCCCCAACACGTGAGGTTTATTTCGATAATGTGACTATTGGTGATGATCGCCGAATCAGTGAAGTTGGCGCAGGATTCGCACTTGCCATGGATACTCTCGATCACACACGAATCACAATCGCCGCACAGGCGTTAGGAATTGCCCAAGGTGCACTCGATGTCGCCGCCAAATATTCACACCAACGCAGGCAATTTGGAAAAGAAATCTTTGATTTCCAGGGCGTGCAATTTATGTTGGCAGATATGGCGATGAATATTGAAGCAGCGCGCCAATTGACTTACGCTGCCGCTGCCCGCAGCGAACGTGGCGATAAAGACCTTAAATTCTTCTCGGCGGCAAGTAAAACCTTCGCCAGCGATGTGGCAATGAAGGTAACGCAAGATGCGGTGCAAGTATTAGGTGGATATGGATATGTTTCAGACTATCCAGTCGAACGGATGATGCGCGATGCCAAACTTACGCAAATTTATGAAGGCACCAATCAAATTCAGAGAATTGTGATGGCGCGAAACTTACCTGCTAATTAATTTTTAAAGCGTAAAAGTAAGTCAGTTGTAGCGGCTGCGTTGAGTGGAATATCAAAACTTTCGCGCGGCAAATCTTCGCTAGAAATTTCATCAGGATGGATCAATCCAATGCTCCATCCACTTAACTTTGAGAGCGCCCGGTCATAAAACCCTCCACCTTGCCCTAGGCGATAACCAGAGCGATCTATCCGAAGTGCAGGAACAATTATCAATTCAATAAGCGATTGCTCAGAAATCGCTGGACCTACTGGCTCTAAAATATTTTTCGATAATTTGCTGTGAGTTAGCTGACTGGTATCTCCTTGCCACTGCACCCATTCGAGCTCTTTACCAATAATCCTAGGTAGGTATAAATGCTTCCCATTCTTTAAAAGTTCGGTATTTAAATCCACCGTGCTCGGTTCATCCCCGTAAGAGAGGTAAGTTGCGATATTTGACGCATTTGCAAATTCAAGTGAAGTCACAAGGTAAGCAAATGAGTGATCTAGATATCTTTCGCGCCGTTCAAAGCGATAGCGATTGCGAAGATCGGCTTTCTCACTCGATGCGCTCACGTAAATCCCCAATATTTGGTTACTCAAGAAGTATTGTTGCTGATTATGGCAGACCGTATGCGCGTAGATGAGTTTCTCTCCTCCCTTATTGCGATATGCCGACCACTTGAACCATTCAGCATGTCGTTGCTAGATGCGCACGGAGCAACGCTTGCTGAAGATATCTATGCGGGTGAGCGCCTAGTTTTGAAATCTGGCTCACGTATTCGCTCGACACAAATTGGGCTAGCAGCCTCAATTGGCCGCGATCAACTGCCAACTCGCCCTCATCCACGTGTAGTTGTGCTCTCGGCTGGGCCAGATCTAGTTGAACCAGGGAAAGAGTTAAAAGAAGGCGAAGAGTACGAAACTAATTCTTGGTTGCTTACCACTGCAGTACGTGAAGTTGGTGCGGTTGCTTATCGAGTACACACAATTCCAGATGATGAAGCGCAGCTGCAAGCAGTTATTGAGGATCAACTGGTGCGGGCCGATTTAATTATCGTTAGCGGTGAACGGAAAGATGATTCCTTTGATTTAATCACACGAACCCTTTCAGCTTTGGGTGAGATTACAACTGTAGATATCGCTATCGAATCTAGCGGACGACATAATTTTGGAGTAATTGGTCCGGATAAAACGCCAGTTGTCACCTTGCCAGGTGATCCTGTTGCGGCATATATATCTTTTGAGCTATTTATCCGCCCTATGATCCGCACCATGTTGGGTGCATCAACGATTCACCGACCAGCAATTAAAGCCAAACTTGAGAAAGCCATCACTTCAACAAGTGATAACCGTTCTTACATCCGCGCAGTTCTATCTGAAGATGGAAAATCTGTAATGCCGCTACTGGATCAAGGCTCTAGCGTGCAAGATGAACAAACCACTCTCTCGGATGCTAATGCCTTTATCGCAGTCCCTGAAGGTGATGTAAAGATCGTGGCAGGTTCGGATGTCACGGTCGTTGTACTCGAACGTCGCTATATTTAAAACGGGATTAGATAAATGTCAGAGAATTGGCCGGTACATCTCGAAGCTGGTGAGTTAATTCTTCAACCACTTCGTTGGCGCGATCGCAGACGTTGGCTAAATGTTCGCAATGAAAATCGTGATTGGCTTGCTGAATGGGAAGCCACGTTGCCACAAGTACCGGGTGAAAGCGGAGCAAAAGAGCTTCCTACTTTCTTCGAAATGGTCAGTTGGCATCGCCGCGAGGGTCGGCAGGGACGTTCTTACGCCTTCGCAATCTGGCAGGTAAACAGTCAAGGCAAGAATTTGATTGGCCAGATAACTTTGGGTGGAGTGATGTATGGGGCAATGCGTGCTGCACATATCGGTTATTGGATAGATCGCGCATATGCCAATCGCGGATTTACAACGCAGGCAGTGCAGGCAGTTACCGATTTTGGCTTTACTACCCTTAAGTTGCACCGCCTTGAAATAAATATCCGCCCGGAAAATCTGCCATCGATTCGGGTAGCTGAAAAAGCAGGCTATCTATTTGAGGGTGCGCGACCTCGCTACTTACATATTGATGGAAGTTGGCGGGACCACGTCTGTTATGTGAAAGAAAATCTGCAGGTTAATTAAGCCTCTAAATCCACAGAGTACGCAGGGCGCTCCCCTAACCTTGGTTCATCATGGCTTCAGGAATTATTTATCTCGCGATCATCGGCATGTGGGTGGCTTACTTCCTCCCGCGCTGGGTCCACGATAGAAATGAATTCTCCGGAAAGAGCGTAGAAAGATATAAAAGCGCTCTGCGTATTGTCGCCAGCAGTTCTCCTGGCGGAAGTTCTGGAACTGGAGTTATTCATACTGATTTAGATCGTGAAGCAAAAGTTGCACAACAACTTTTGCGCCGTCGAATTATCTTCTCACTTATTACAGTTTCATTCGTCATGACGATAGCGGGTGCAATTATGAAAACTCTTGCCATTTCTTTTGTTGGAATTCCGGTAGTTGCCTTTGTTCTATATCTAGTGCTCATCCGACAGCAAAGTGCAACCGAACGCTTGCAACGTCGTCGTGTGACCCAATTGCAGCGCAGTACCGCTGGCGTCTCGTCGACCAACTTGTCAGAAGTTGTCGCTCCAAAACAGAACACCGAACATTGGATTCCACTTACCGAACGTGAACTAACCGGTGTAACAATCTTACCAAAAGGCAGCGCTGCCGCTCGCGGAGAATGGCAACCAAATTCTGTTCCTGTTCCAACTTATGTAAGCGCTCCAAAGGCGATCGTGCCAAAACGGGTACTTGATCTAACAACGCCTGGACAGTGGAGCGAAGAGCAAGAGAGACTGGAACGTGAAGCACTTGCGGCAGCTGCTCCATCAAGAGATGAGATATTTGATCAGCAACTAGCAGATGAAGCGGTCGCTCGACTTAAAGAAAATCGAGCTGCTAACGAATAAAGGCTAGATCCATGAAGGCAGCCACATACGTGCCTGCCAAGAATCGTAGGTAATCACATCTGCGGTAAATAAAGGCAAGAAATAAATAAAGTTTATAAATATCGCAACACCAATAGTCACGATAAAAATATAGGTATTTCGGCTATTTTTAAAGCGAATTAAGGCCAGGTAGGCGCAGTAAATAATTGCAAGAATCAGGAATGGTTCAAAGACGATTGCGTAAAAAGAGAAAACAGTGCGCTTTTGGAAGAAGAACCACGGCAGGTATCCCGCAGCGATTCCGGCAATAATTATATTTAGCGCTGGCTCATACCGTTTCTGAGCAAATGAGTTAATCCAAAAACCAATTACGACGGCAACGGCGACAGCTCCCAGCCACCATAAAAATGGCGTTCCAAGCGCCAAGACTTCTTGTGCGCAATTATCTGCGCCGCAGGTCTTGGGTGATTGATAATAAAACGATGTTGGACGCCCCATAACCAACCAACTCCAAGGATTTGCTTGATAGGCATGTTTTTCAACTAAGCCGGTATGAAAACCCAGCATCTGTGAGTGATAGTGATAGAAAGAAGTAATTATATTGGAAGAGTAATCACGTGCCCATCCGCGGTTTGATGAAAACCAACCACTCCACGAAGAAAGGTAAATTGAAATTGGAAGGAGTGCATATTGCAGAACTGTTTTTAAAGTTGGTTTTATAAGTTCGCGTCCGGTGTGATGTGTAAATGCCCGGTAAAGTGCAATTGCGGCAAAGAGCGCCAGAAAATATAGCCCGCTCCACTTGGTGGCGATAGCCAACCCAAGTGCAAGTCCGGCCCACCAGTGCCAGCGCATTACAAAGAAATATGTGGCAAGTAATATAAAGAAAGATAGATAGATATCTAATAAAGCAGTACGTGAGTGAACTAGCGCTAAACCATCCATCGCGAGCAAAGCACTTGCGGAAATAGTTAGAAAGGTATTTCGAAATAAACGTTGCGCAATTAGTGCGATCAAAATGACCATTACTGATCCCAGGAGCGCACCCATAAAACGCCAGCCGAACTCGTTATCTCCAAATATCTTGATTCCGAGAGCAATTAGCCATTTTCCTACGGGGGGATGGACTACAAATTCCGGATCCAGACCAGTTACTTCTACGCCGTACTTCAGATAGTCGCGTGCACCATCAACGTAATAAACCTCATCGAATATAAAACCTTTGGGAGTTCCCAAGTTGAGCAGCCGCAGGATAAGTGCAAATAAGGCGATCGCTCCGACGCCAATGCGGGTTTTCACATGCGTAGCGTACTGAGAGGATGTACCTATGGCTTTAACGATGGCGGCAACCCCTTTGGGAAATCCCCTTGATGCTAGCCCGCGCCTAAAAGATGCAATCGTGGGCGCAGAAATTATCGCCGCCGAAGATTCGCGCCGCTTTCATCGCTTATGTTCTGATATCGGTGTGACATTTACCGCCAAGGTAATTTCCTTTTTTGATGGAAATGAAACAGAGCGCAGTGAAGAGATTTTGCAATACCTGCGATCTGGCAAGAACGTTCTAGTTGTTTCTGATGCCGGGATGCCAACTATTAGCGATCCTGGGTTTCGCTTAGCTCGCGATGCGATGGCTGAGCAGTTAGAAGTAAGAGTAATTCCTGGACCAAGTGCACCAGTAATGGCAATTGCTCTATCTGGGCTAGCAACTGATCGCTTCACCTTTGAAGGCTTCACACCTCGCGCACTTGGTGCACGTCAAGCAACATTTGAAGCGTTGCGATTTGAAGAACGCACTATGGTCTTTTTCGAAGCTCCACATCGTCTAGTTGAATCTTTACAAGATGCCAAAACTATCTTCGGTAATGATCGTCGTGGTGCGATCTGTCGTGAGATGACAAAAACTTATGAAGAAACTATTCGTGGTTCACTTGCCGAACTTCTGCAATGGGCGCAGGGCAAAGAAGTATTAGGTGAGATAACGCTAGTAATTGCCGGGGCTGAAACAGGTACCGCAGAAAAATCTGCTGAAGATATGGTCGCTCGCGTGCGCGAATTTGAGGCTGCTGGAATGGACCGAAAGAGCGCAATCTCCACCGTGGCAGATGAATTCGACCTTCCTAAGCGAATTGTTTATGCAGCGGTAGTTGATGCGAATAAGATGCGCTCGTGAAGTCCTTTTATCTAACAACGCCGATTTACTATGTAAATGATGCGCCTCATATCGGCCATGCATATACAACAGTGGCTGGCGATGTCCTGACTCGTTGGCATCGCCAACGCGGTGAATCAGTTTGGTTCTTAACTGGAACAGATGAACACGGACAGAAGGTAATGCGCACCGCCGAAGAAAATAAGGTAGCGCCACAAGCTTGGGTTGATCGTTTAGTACAGGATGCTTGGAAACCTAATTGGGCAGCGCTAAATATCGCAAATGATGATTTCATTCGCACGACTGAACCCCGTCACACCGAGCGCGTTCAAAAGTTTCTGCAATCGCTTAAAGATGCTGGACACATTTATGCCGGTAAATATGAAGGCCCATATTGTGTTGGCTGTGAAGAATTTAAATTACCAGGTGATTTAATTGAAGCCGATGGGCAAAAACTCTGCCCGATCCACAGCAAGCCAATTGAATTGGTCAATGAAAATAACTGGTTCTTTAGACTCTCCGCTTTTGTCGAACCACTTCTTGAGCACTACCGCACAAATCCAGATGCCTGCCAGCCAGAGAGTGCGCGTAATGAAGTTGTATCTTTCTTAGAAGGTGGAGTTTCGGATCTCTCAATTTCTCGTTCGACCTTTGATTGGGGAATTCCAGTTCCTTGGGATACCGATCAAGTTGTTTATGTTTGGTTTGATGCCTTACTTAACTACGCAACAGCGGTTGGCCTAACCGATGCGCCAGATAGTGAAGGCGGTAAGAAATTTGCACAGACTTGGCCAGCAGATGTGCACTTAGTAGGAAAAGATATTTTACGTTTCCACGCAGTTATCTGGCCGGCGATGTTGATGGCGGCAGGAGTTGGTGTACCCAAGAAGGTCTTTGCGCACGGTTGGTTACTTGTTGGCGGCGAAAAGATGAGCAAGAGCAAGCTCACCGGAATTGCGCCATCTGATATCACCGACCACTTTGGCGTAGATGCTTTCCGTTACTACTTCTTGCGAGCAATTCCCTTCGGTAGTGATGGCTCATTTTCTTGGGAAGATATGTCAGCGCGTTACACATCTGAGTTAGCCAATGATTTTGGCAATTTAGCCTCACGCCTGGCGGCGATGATTGAAAAATATTGCGATGGCAAAGTTCCTGCAGTTGCGACCGATGCCGGCTTAGCTGAAGCACTTGCCGCAACTGTCGCTAAAGCAGATGCGGCGATAGTGAAGTTAGATTTCCAAGGCGGCATCACTGCGGTTATGGATTTCTGCAAAAAGGTAAATGGCTATGTCACCGAGAAAGAGCCATGGATATTGGCTAAGGATGAAGCAAACCGGGGCGAACTCAACGAAGTTTTATATAACACCGCCGAATCTTTGCGGGCACTTGCTGTCTTATTGCATCCGGTAATGCCGGGCACAACGGAAATTCTCTGGGAGAGTTTGGGTGCAAATAGTTCGATTGGTTCACTTGGTACGCAAGTTATCTCCGATGTTGCGACTTGGGGACAATTACCAGAAGGAACTATTGTCACAAAGACTCCAGTTTTATTTCCACGGCTCGAGATAAAAGAGTAATTTTCTATGGCAGATCGCCACAATCGCGATATAGATCGCCCGCTGGCACCAGCGCCAAAACCGCTACCAGTTGCAACAGTTGATTCTCACGCGCATTTGGAAATTGTTACAGATAGCGCGCCAGATTCAGATGCAGTCAAAAAAGTATTAGATGATGCAAAAGCTGCGGGCGTTGATCGCATTGTGCAGGTTGGATATTCGGCAGAGCAATCTAAATGGTGCGTTGCAGCGGCTGAGCATTTTGGCGATCGAGTTTTAGCCGCCGTTGCGCTGCATCCCAATGAAGCCCCGATAGTCGCCGATATGGAAGCGGATCTAAAGGTTATTGAAGAACTTGCCGCTCATCCGCGAGTTCGGGCGATCGGTGAAACCGGCCTAGATTATTTCCGCACACCACCAGAACTTCGAAAACGCCAACAAGACTCCTTTAAATGGCATATTGAACTGGCTAAGAAAACTAATAAGGCTTTGATAATCCACGATCGCGATTCACACGATGATGTTCTTTCTATATTACTTGAAGTTGGCGCACCCGAGAAAACGGTATTTCACTGTTTCTCAGGGGATGTAGCAATGGCCAAGATCTGTATTGATCGCGGATACGTGCTCTCATTCGCAGGCACTTTAACTTTTAAGAACGCACCCGAATTGCGTGAAGCAGTGAAATTGGTTCCGTATCAACAATTACTTGTAGAAACTGATTCACCATTTTTAGCACCAATGCCTAACCGCGGTGCGCTTAATACTCCAGCGCAGATTGCAAATATTGTTCGCGCTATGGCTGAAGAACGTAATGAAAGTGTCGCGACGCTGGCGCAAGCACTCTCTGATAACGCCGAGCGAATATTTGGCTCTTTCGCTGCAGGATCAACTTTATGACCTTGCTGGGCGCTGCAGAAATCCGCGCGCTAGCTGAAAAGTTAGATCTAAAACCCGCTAAAGCGTTAGGCCAGAACTTTGTAATTGATGCCAATGTTTGCCGCAAGATTGTGCGCACCGCTGGGATCACTGCAACTGATATCGCTTTAGAAATTGGACCCGGCCTTGGTTCATTGACTTTGGCGCTGATGGAAGAAGCCGCCAGCGTGGTGGCTGTTGAAATCGATGCTCGCTTAGCCGACCAACTGCCGATTACTGCGGCAGCCCATAGCGATCGCGCAAATAATCTAACGGTTATAAATCAAGATGCTTTGCAGTTAAAGAATTTACCGGTCAACCCAACCGTTCTGGTTGCAAATTTGCCTTACAACGTTTCAGTTCCGGTATTTCTACACCTCTTGGAAATTTTTCCGACTTTGCGCAGTGGCGTTGTAATGGTGCAGGCCGAAGTTGCCGATCGATTAGCGGGTAAACCAAATACTAAAGAGTATGGAATTCCATCTGTAAAGGCTGCTTGGTGGGCTGAAGTTACAAGCGCCGGATCCGTATCGCGTTCGATCTTCTGGCCCGCACCAAATGTTGATTCTAAGTTAGTGGCATTTAAGCGCAGAACAACGCCAGGAGATGAGACGCTGCGTAAAGAGGCATTTACCATTATCGACTTGGCATTTGCGCAACGCCGCAAGATGTTGCGCGCCGCTTTATCTTCGCGTTACGGGGGATCTGGCGCAGCAGAAGCACACTTGATTGCCGCTGGAATCGACCCAACGCTGCGTGGTGAATCACTAGATATCAATAGCTTCTGCAAAATCGCACAACAAGGTTTAGAGTCATAACGTGTCACCCACAGCAAATACATCTGTAACAGTGCGGGTTCCCGCCAAGGTCAATCTGCAATTGGCGGTCGGCCCACGCGAAGCAGATGGATTCCACAATTTAGTTACAGTCTTTCAAGCAATCTCAATTTATGATGATGTCACCATCACCAAAACCGCACCGGGCTCGGGAATAACTATTGCAATTACTGGTGATCACACCCACGGGGTTCCGGCAGATGCCACTAATTTGGCAGTTAAAGCGGCACAGTTAATCGCTGATGAGTACGACTTTGCCGTTGATATCCATATAAGTGTAAATAAATCGATCCCGGTCGCAGGTGGAATGGCCGGTGGAAGCGCAGATGCCGCAGCGCTAATAGTTGGTTTAAACGATTTATATAACTTAGAGATGTCTCGCGAAGAGATGTTGGATTTTGGATCTCAACTGGGCAGTGATGTGCCCTTTATGATTACTGGTGGCACAGCGATCGGCCAAGGCCGCGGTGATCAATTAACGGCAGCGCTTTCGCGCGGTACATACCATTGGGTTTTAGCGCTTTCTACAGTTGGACTTTCTACGCCTGCGATTTATCAAGAGTGCGATCGTTTACGTGCTGGTCTAGATATCGCAGCACCGCAAACCAGTGATGCGCTTATGCAATCACTCCTTGCCGCAGATCCGAAAGCTGTTGGTTTAGCGCTACATAACGATCTGCAATCTGCAGCTTGTTCATTGCGTCCCGCACTCACCTTAGTTTTAGATGTTGGTGAAGAGTATGGAGCACTCGGTTCAATAGTCTCTGGTTCAGGTCCAACAGTTGCATTTTTAGTTGGCGATGAAGAACAAGGTTTAGATCTAGCCGTTGCCCTAACATCAAGTGGGGTTGTCGGAAGCGTTGCTCGGGCTTACGGCCCTGTGCACGGTGCGAAAGTTATTTAGCCTTCTTCAAGATGTGCGGCAAGAACGCTTAATAATTCAGAAAGATCGACCCGTTGCTCGCGAGTGAGCCCCTTCAATAAATCTCGTTCGTGCTCCAATAATCCATCAAGTGCTTTATCAACTGCGCGCATTCCAGATGCAGTCAGCGTCACCAGTGAACCACGTCCATCATCAGGATCTGGTTGGCGAGTTACCAACTTTAATTCTTCGAGGTGATCTAAACGATTTGTCATTGTGCCGCTGGTAACAAGAGTTTCCTGCATTAATTCACCAGGGGAGAGTTGGTAAGGATCCCCGGCGCGACGCAGGGCAGCTAAAACGTCAAAGCCCCAATTTTCTAAATCTGCGAATGCATCTCGACGAGCAATATCTAGATTGCGCGAAATACGTGAGATGCGACTTAAAACAGCGAAGGGGCTTAAATCCAGATCAGGGCGTTCGCGCTTCCAGGCCGCAATTAGGCGGTCTACTTCATCGCGATTGGCGCTCATAGAGGTAAAGGCTAGCGGCGATAACTGGCTCTGAAGTGTTGCTAAAAGCGTTAATGGTCGCGAGCACTCGCATTTATGAGGGAGAATATGCGTTCCGCCATTGTGTAGTGGCTAGCACATGGGCCTTTGAA
>Ga0209444_10002040_pt1 | contig 11155 bp, 11 predicted proteins | sample LauGreFaBDMM15DN_2_FD_188215 | JGI IMG/M metagenome (GOLD analysis project Ga0209444, IMG submission 188215) | Freshwater lake microbial communities from Lake Michigan, USA - Fa13.BD.MM15.DN (SPAdes) (version 2) | ecosystem: Environmental > Aquatic > Freshwater > Lake | place: Lake Michigan...
AGTTCGTGCCAATTTCCCTCGGGGTCACGTGCCCACTGGTTTCCGTGGTAAGCCATGCGTCCCTGGTAGCCGTTGCGATCCGCGAAGTTTTCCAGAAACGAGTGTAGTCCGGTAAGGTGTTTGCTGGTCTCCGGACGGCGGAAGCTCGCGATGAGTTTCCATTTGCCGACTTCCGGCGCGTAAAACCACGCGGTGTAGATTGTGTTTCCACGGCCATCGGGTTTCGCGCGGTTGAGAAACCGGTAGGTCGTGCCGGCCTTCCATGGATAGATGAGAAAGCTCTGGCCGCCCGATCCCTCATTGCCGAATTCCCCGGTGCGGACGTCCTTGCCTTTGGCCAGTAACTCGATGCGCTTTCCTTCGGGGATGTCCTTGGGATTATCTGTGTGAAAAGGACTCCATAGGGAAAACAGGATGCGCCGCTCGTGCTCGCCGTTTACCTGTATGCCGAAGTAACCCTCGCCAAATCCATTCGCCATGAAATACGAGCCGATTGGATCCTGTCCCTTAGGCACTCTCAGCTCGCTGTAGAAATACTCTACGGTCTTTCCAGCGGGAGGTTCGTAGCTCAGATGAACCGAAGGCCCGCGCCGTCCCCAGTAGAACCGGTTCTCTGCCGGATCTTTGACATAATCGAGCTTGAGCCCGGCCACTTCGGATTCCACGACAAGCTCATCGACTTCTGCAAAAACCGTACCTGTCTTCCGCAGCCCCTGCAAATCCACCCTGACATAGCCTGCCTTATTCGTGGTGATCTTTCCTAACGGGACATCGCGAATGTCAGCACCCGCAACGTTTATTTCAAACGTGCATCCAGCAACTACCGCCCGTATCACCGAATCTCCATCCGGAACTTTCAAGCGCAGTTTTAAATCGAGCACTGCCGCGCGATCTGTGTGGAAATACATCGAGAAAATGCTCTTTTCGTTTTGCCACTGCCTGATCCCGGATGCCTCCACCTGATCTGGAGATTCGGCGGCGGAAGAGGTCAGAAACGCATTTCCACCGAGCGGCACAGTCCATTGTTCTTTTCCCAGCGCAGGGGTGATTGCTAAAAAACTGGTATACGTGGCGGCGAGGCAGACGATGGTTTTTTCAAGATAAGACTTCATTACAAACTGGATGTTTTGAAGAACTCGAGAGTCCGAGCCAATCCTTCCTTGAGGGTATGCATTGGCAGCCAGCCGGCAGCTCGGAGCTTGTCCGCGCTGGCGCGAGAATGCCTGACATCTCCGGCGCGTTCGGGGCCATGGATAACCTTTGATGCCGAATCCGCCGCCTGGATCAGCCCGTCTGCGAGATCGTTAATGGTAATTTGCCCACCGTAGCCTGCGTTGAAAACTCCGGTGACGCCAGGCGTTTCCACTGCGAAGGAAAGTGCTCCGGCGATGTCTTTTACATAAATAAAATCCCGCGTCTGCCCGCCATCGCCAAAGATGGTGATGTCCTCGCCGCGCAGGGCTTTCTCGATAAAAATTGGTACCGCGGCGGCATAAGCGCCTTTGGGATCTTGACGCGGACCGAAGACGTTGAAGAAGCGGATGGCTGCCGTTTCTAGCCTGCCTTCTTGCTGAAACATCCCGAGGTAGAATTCGCCATCAAGCTTGGTGATCGCATACGGGCTCTTTGGCTCGGGCAGCATGGTTTCGAGTTTCGGCACCGACGGATTGTCGCCGTAGATCGCTGCGGATGAGGCGAACACGAGTTTCTTTACTCGGGCCGCCGATGCTTCTTCCAATACATTGAGCAGGCCGTGGACGTTGATGTCCACGCATTCACCGGGCTTTGCCATCGACTCCGGCACGCTGACAAGCGCCGCAAGATGGAAGATGTAATCGACACCCTCTACCGCCTTGCGCACCAACTCACGATCAGTGATCGAGCCCTCGATGAAAGTGTGACGGAGACCGTTCAGGTTATGGCGGTAGCCGGTGCGGAGGTTGTCGAGTACGCGGATTTCCTCCGCCTTGTCCTGATAGTGCTCCACAATGTGAGAGCCGATGAAGCCAGAGCCGCCGGTGATTAGGATTTTCATGGAAATGATAAGAGTGGTTTAGATTCAGCCTGCGCGGCTGGCTACCACTTTCTCCATTTCGGGAAGGTGTTTCTCGATCGCTGCGACAAACGCGAACTGGTTGCGGCAGCGGTCGATGTTGTGCTCCGGGCGCTTGATCTTGAAATAGACATCGCCCTGCAGGTAGTCTGTTAGAAAGCGGATGCCACATTCAAGGGTGAGCAGTTTTCCGGAAAATGCGAGGTTCTCTATCTCGGCAGTGTTTAGAAAGGATTGCGCGGCGACTAGGTATCCGCTCGCCAACGATTCAAAACGATCCATCCGCAGATCCAGTTTACTCAGATCCGTCGCGTCCTCGCGCGTTGTTGGCGTTGCGGTGCGCACCATGTCACCGAAGTCGTAGAGCGCCGAGCCGGGCATGGTGGTGTCCAGATCGATCACGCAAACGCCTTCCGAGGTCACATCGTCGAGCAGGACGTTGTTGAGCTTGGTGTCGTTGTGCGTGACCCGCTCGGGGATGATGCCCGCCGCGATGAGATCGGTGATGCGTGAGCAGTCGGCAGTGCGAGACAGGACAAAATCGATCTCAGCTTTAAATCCAGCGGCGCGGTTATGCGAATCCGCTTCGATCGCCGCCTTCAGCGCTTCGAGCCGCTTCGGGGTATTGTGGAAATCGGGGATTGTTTCGTGCAGTCGCTCACCACCGAGACCGGCCGTGAGTTTCTGAAAATTTCCAAATGCCATGGCCGCCTGGTAAGCCTGATCATTGTTTTGGATCTCATCATGGCCAGTGGCGCGCTCGATGAATGGATACACGCGCCAGTAATTGCCCAGCGCATCGATCGCATACGGCTTGCCATCGTTGGCTAGTATGCACGTGAGAGTCCGCCGATACGCCTCGGGATTCCCATCCTCGATCAATCGCTCCAGCGAGTGACGAGTCACACGTGCGATGTTTTCCATCAATTTCACGGGTGTCCTGAAAACGTTGGTATTGATGCGCTGCAGAATGTAGCGAACCGGAAACCGCCCCGCCTGGTTGAAACTCGCGCAATATGTGTCGTTGATGTGTCCGGAGCCATACGGCATGCCGTCTATAAAGTCGGCGCGGATGTCAAACAGGGCTGCGATCTCACGTAGATTTGGAGCGGTTGAATTAGGTTGGGCAGTCATATTGCGCTTATGAACGCATTATTATCACGTGATAATTCAAGGCGTCAACTCTAATATAGCAGCGGCCCAAGGGCTGATTAATCTTCAGACTAGGATGCCGAGATCTCGCCCTACTTCAATAAACGCGGTAACAGCACGTTCCAAATCCTCCTGCGTATGTGCGGCGCTGATCTGGGTTCGGATCCGGGCTTTATCCTGCGGCACGACCGGATAGCTAAATCCGATCACATAGACACCACGTTGAAGCATGGCGTCGGCGAAGCGGGTTGCGAGCGCCGCATCGCCTAACATGACGGGGACGATCGGATGGTTGCCCGGCGCGAGATTGAAGCCGGCCTCCGTCATTGCGCTGCGGAAAAAACGGGCGTTTTCCTCCAGGGTGTCGCGCAGCGAGGTGGATTGTTTCAGTAGTTCGAGAGCCTTGATCGAGGCACCAGCGATGATCGGCGCAAGGGTGTTACTAAAAAGATAGGGGCGTGATCGCTGGCGCAGCAGCTCGATGATTTCCTTCCGTCCGCTGGTGTAGCCGCCGCTTGCTCCACCGAGCGCTTTGCCGAGCGTGCCGGTGATGATATCGATGCGTCCCATCACGCCGCAATGCTCATGAGTGCCACGACCTTGTCTGCCCAGGAAGCCAACGGCGTGTGAATCGTCCACCATCACCAAGGCATTGTATTTGTCCGCCAGATCGCAGATGGCTTCAAGCGGGGCGATGAAACCGTCCATCGAAAACACGCCGTCGGTGGCGATGAGTTTGAAGCGCGCGCCCTTCTCATCCGCTTCGATCAAACGCGCTTCGAGGTCGGCTATATCGCAGTTCTTGTAGCGGAAGCGCATCGCCTTGCACAGGCGTATGCCGTCGATGATGGAGGCATGGTTGAGTTCATCGCTGATGACCGCATCCTCTGGACCCAGCACCGTTTCAAAAAAGCCGCCGTTCGCATCGAAACATGAGCCGTAAAGGATCGTGTCTTCGGTGCCGAGGAAATCCGTTAGACTTTCCTCCAGATCCTTGTGTACCCGCTGCGTGCCACAGATGAAACGCACGCTGGCAAGACCGTATCCCCATTGCTCCAAAGCGTCGTGTGCCGCCTGCTTAATCTGCGGATCTTGGGCGAGCCCGAGGTAGTTGTTCGCGCACATGTTGAGCACCGGTTTACCATCCGTTGTCTCGATGATTGCACCCTGCGGAGTGGTGATGGTGCGTTCGCGCTTGTAAGTCCCGGCGGCACGGATGGCATCTAGCTGGCTGCCCAAGTGTTTTCCGAATTTAAGATGGTTTTTCATAATCAATCAATGGAAGACGGTCCAATCGAGAACGACCTTTCCGCTCATTCCCGTTTGCATCACTTCGAATCCTTTTTCAAATTCATCGGCACCGAAGCGATGCGTAATCACCGGCTTGATGTTGAGACCGCTTTCCAGCATGACACTCATCTTATACCAGGTTTCATACATTTCACGACCGTAGATGCCCTTTATAGTTAGCATGTTGAAAATCACCTTGTTCCAATCGATTGCCATCGGCTCGCTGGGAATTCCGAGCATGGCGATTTTTCCGCCATGACACATCGCGTCGATCATATCACGAAATGCAGAGGAATTGCCGCTCATTTCGAGCCCCACATCGAATCCTTCCTTCATGCCGAGATTTTTCCGAACTTCTGTTAGATTGCCTTTGGTGACATTGAGCGCCACATCGGCACCGAGTTGCTTTGCTAGATCTAGCCGATAGTCATTCACGTCGGTGATGACAACATGGCGGGCGCCCGCTTGCTTGGCGATACCCACCGCCATCACGCCGATAGGTCCCGCTCCGGTGATGAGCACATCCTCGCCTAACAAATCAAACGAGAGCGCAGTATGAACGGCGTTTCCATACGGATCAAAAATGGAAGCGACTTCCAAATCCACATCCGGCGCGTGATGCCAGACGTTGGTCATCGGCACGCTGATGAATTCGGCGAAGGCTCCGGTGCGGTTCACGCCGATTCCGACGGTATCCTTGCACAGGTGCCGCCGTCCGGCGAGGCAGTTGCGGCAACGCCCGCAGACCACGTGCCCTTCGGCACTGACGATCTCGCCCACATAAAAGTCACTGACGTTGGAGCCGACCGCGGACACTTCGCCCACGAATTCATGGCCCACGACCATCGGCACCGGAATGGTTTTCCGAGCCCATGCATCCCAGTTGAAAATGTGTAGGTCGGTGCCGCAGATGCCGGTCTTGAGAACCTTGATAAGCACATCATTGATGCCCACGGCGGGCTCAGGGACATCCTGCAACCACAATCCGGGTTCTGCCTTTGCTTTAACCAGTGCTTTCATAAGGATAAAGGTCAGGGATATTCTGCAACGCGGAGCGCAGGTAGTGTGAGTTGGTAGCGTCGAGGAAATATAGCGAATGCCATGACTTCCGGGATAATGGATGAACTTCCAGTGTAATGGCAACCCCTTATTTCCACTTTACAGGAAATTACATCCATCATAATGAATTCCCATGCCTCCCAGACGTGTAGTTAAAAAAGTCGGCAAAGTCCCCGCTGCAGCGATTGCTGATGCCATCAACGAAGATTTGGGGCGGCGCGTGAAAAAGCTGCGCGGCGACCGCGGTTGGTCACTGGAAGAACTAGCTTCTGCCAGCGGTGTTAGCCGCTCGATGCTCAGCGAGATCGAGCGTCAGCGTGCGAATCCGACACTCAGTGTGACCTATCGGATCGCCCGCGCTTTCGGACTATCGCTTCAGTATCTCCTTGAAAGCGCGGACTCCGCCTCGAGCATCCAGACGATTCGCGCGACTGACCGCGCGCAGATTTTCCGCAAGGACAAGCAATGCCAGATCCGCACGCTCTCGCCGCTGAATCTTGAAAAGGATGTGGAGTTTTACGAACTACGCCTACCTCTGAATGGTGCCCTGCGCAGCCAGCCCCACGTCGATGGCACCCGCGAATTCCTCACCGTGGAAGAGGGTGAAGTTGAGCTGCAATCCGGTAATTTCAGTGAGACTCTGAGCAAGGGGGATTCCGCCACGTATCGCGCGGACGTTGCGCACACGATCGTCAATAGTGGCAAAAAAGAGGCGGTGCTGTTTCTGGTGGTGATTTACCGCTGATCGCGTTGCGGATAGCGGGCTTGCCTTGCATCATCGTATGCCTTTGATTGTGATTTCACACACCATGGTCACCCAGGCACAAATCGCTGAAAAACTCGGCATCTCTCGCCAGCTCGTCACCTTTGCCCTCGGCGGCTATCCTCAGGTTTCCAAGGAGTCCCGTGCGCGCATTCTCGCTGCGGCTTTGGAAATGGGTTATCGACCCAATCCCCACGCGCGAGCCATGTTGCGCAAAAAAACTGGAATCATCGCGCTGTGGATCCCGGATCAAATCTCTACACACTACAGTCACGTCGCCCGCGAATTGGGGCGCTTGGTGAAGCAGGCTGGACAGGAGTTGATCATCTCGGAAGTCGGCGCGGCGGACATGAAACAGATTTGGACTCACGTTCCTTTCGATGGGATCTGTGCCGTGGATGCTTCGAAGGCGGTGCAGCTCGAACTGAAGTCCTTGGCAGGGAAATCCGTGCCGGTCGTCAGCTTGGGGAGTTACAGCTCGTCGGATACGGACAATGTCCATGTGGATATGGAAGCGGGAACCATGCAAGCGATGCAGCATCTCATCGGCTCCGGATTCCGCCGCATCGCTCATGCTACATTTGTGCGGAAAAATATTGCGGGTGAAAGCCGTAGGATCGGATACACGAATGCAATGCGCGAAGCCGGGTTGGAAACGGAGTTTATCCACTATCCGCTCAGTGAACGGCAGCGCCCGGTTGCAAGGCAATTGATTCGGGACTACATCGCTGCGCACGGCAAACCCGAAGCGATCTTCTGCCATTCGGATGATGCCGCACTCGGGATTTACCGAGGGCTTTGCGACGCGGGAATCCGTGTCCCGGCGGACATCGCCTTGGTCGGCTGTGATGGCATTGAGGATACGGAGTATCTCGAATGTCCGCTCACGACCTTGGTGCAACCCGTCGCGGAGATGTGTGATGCAGCTTGGCAGTTTCTACAAAACCGTCTGGCGGAACCCACGATCCCCATTCAGCAGACAATTCTGACACCCCAACTCGCCATTCGCGCTTCGTCGTCCCGCACGATCTGAGGGTCTCGGCTAAAAATTTAGCACGTGATAATTTTTCGATTGACTCATGAGCTACATAATTTTCATCTTTCCCCGCCATGCCAGCACTTTGCCAAGTTGCCATCAAAGCCCCGCTTGATCCCGGGTTCCAGCCTGCGGTTCTATTTAATCGATGCTATTTGAGGACCACCCGAGCGAGTGGCAAGAGCGTGCCGCTTGTGATTGGCTTGGAGCGCGAGAGCGGGCTGGTCTCCCGCTTCGAGACTTTCGTGATGCCGGATGGCGGCGCAGAGACATTGCGCTACGTCGAGCGCATCGTGAAATTTCTGCTCTGGTCGCGCGGCGGTTGGAAGCTGCAGATCGGCGGGCCTAAAGCCATCGGCACTTTCATCCGCAAAACCTACTCGCCCCGCGGTGAGCGGAAGTTCGATATCGAGATGATGGAGCTGGCCTACGGAAAAAAGTTTGAGGTCGAGATCACCACAGCAGGCGAGGTCTATGCAGCGCGCGATATGGAGTTGCCTGTGGGTGGACACATGAAAGGTTGCCGGATTGGTTTCGATTTAGGAGCGAGTGATTTCAAGGTCTCCGCCGTGATCGATGGCGAAGCGGTCTTCACCGAGGAGACGCCGTGGGATCCGAAGATCCAGGCCGATCCCGGTTATCATTACCACAACATCTCCGCCGCCCTCCACCGCGCTGCTGCGCACATGCCGCGCGTCGATGCGATCGGTGGCAGCTCGGCCGGTATCGTGGTGGACAATGAAATCCGTGTCGCGTCCTTGCTGCGCGCGATCCCGAAGAAACTTTTCCCCACCGCAGCTGCGGTTTTCAAACGCATCCAGAAAGAATGGGACGTGCCGATGACAGTGATGAACGATGGCGATGTCACTGCGTTGGCGGGTGCGCTTTCGCTCGGAAAGAATGGAATGCTCGGTCTTGCGATGGGCTCGAGTGAGGCAGTGGGTTTCATCGATGGCAAAGGCCGCATTCTCGGCTGGCTCAACGAGCTCGCCTTCGCTCCTGTTGATTACAATCACAAGGCTCCCGCCGACGAGTGGTCGGGCGATGCCGGTGTCGGCGCACTCTATTTCTCACAGCAGGCGGTGAACAAACTTCTGCCCGCCGCGAAGATCAAGCTCCCCGCAAAAATGGGTCTGCCAGAGCGCCTCGTTGAAGTTCAAAAGCTCATGGCGCAAGGCGACGAGCGCGCCGCGAAAATCTACGAAACCATCGGCGTCTATCTCGGCTACACGATCCCGCACTACGCTGATTTCTACGACTTCTCAAACATGCTCGTGCTCGGCCGCGTCACCACCGGGAAGGGTGGCGATATCGTGCTTGAGAAAGCGCGCGAGGTTCTAGAAAAGGAATTCCCGGAAATCGCCGCGCGTGTCACCATACACGTGCCGGATGAAAAAACCCGCCGCGTGGGTCAAGCCGTCGCCGCTGCCAGTTTGCCGAAACTCAGGAAGTAATATGAATCTCCACCTCCCCACCGCATCCCTTTTCATCCCCGACAGCCTGCCGGAAACGGAAGCGCTTGCCCGCATCACTCATCTCGGCATTGGCGCGCATCAGGACGATCTCGAGTTCATGGCCTTTCATGGCATTCTCGAATGCTTCGCCCGCGATGACCGATGGTTCGGCGGCGTGACCTGCACCGACGGCGCGGGAAGCTCGCGCATTGGCATGTATGCGGACTTCAGCGATGTGCAGATGAAAGCGATCCGCCGCAAAGAGCAGGACACCGCTGCGGTGATCGGTGGCTACGGCGCGATGTTCCAGCTCGATCACCCCAGCTCCGCTGTGAAAAGCGCGACTGACCTTTCCCTCCAACAAGACATCTCTGCCATCCTCGCCGCCACCCGCCCGGAGGTCGTTTATACTCACAATCCTGCTGACAAGCACGACACCCATATCGGCGTCACCATTGCCACCCTCCTCGCCATCCGCGCTATGCCGCAGGAAATGCGTCCCAGGAAAATCATCGGTTGCGAAGTCTGGCGGAACCTTGACTGGATGCCGGACGGCGAAAAAATTCTCATGGATGTCAGCGGTCGCGACAACCTCGCCGCCGCGCTCAATGGGGTATTCGACTCCCAGATCGCGGGCGGCAAGCGCTACGATCTCGCCACCCTCGGACGCCGCTCCGCGAACGCTACCTTCTTCGATTCCCACTCCACCGACGCCGCCACCCAGCTCATCTTCGGCATGGATCTCACCCCGCTCATAGCCGATGATTCACTCGATATCTCCGATTTTGTCTGCGGAGCGATCGACCGTTTCAGGGACGATGTCCGCTCGAAACTCAACCAACGCATTGGACAATAATACCATGGAAATCATCATCCACCCTACAGTGAAGGAAGCCTCGGAAGAGGCGGCACGGCTCATCGCAAAGCATATTAGCAACAAGCCGGACGCGGTCATCGGCCTCGCCACCGGTAGCACGCCGCTGCCGCTCTACCGCGCGTTGATCGAGATGAAACTCGATTGGTCGCACGTCACTACTTTCAACCTCGACGAATACATCGGCCTCCCGCGTGAGCATCCGCAAACCTATCACAGCTTTATGTGGGAAAATCTTTTCCGGCACACCAACATCAAAGCGGAGAACGTCAACATTCCCGATGGCAACGCCGCCGACATCCCGGCGCATTGCGCGGAGTATGAGAAACGCATCTTGGCAGCGGGCGGGATCGATATCCAGGTGCTCGGCATTGGCAGCGACGGCCACATCGGCTTCAACGAACCCACCTCATCGCTGGCCTCACGCACCCGCATCAAAACCCTCACCAAGCAGACCATCGAAGACAACGCCCGCTTCTTCGGTAGCACCGAGGAAGTGCCGAAGCACGTCATCACCATGGGGATCGGCACGATCATGGATGCGCGGCAGAATATCTTGCTAGCCTTCGGCCAAAATAAAGCCAAGGCCATCGCCGGAGCGGTGGAAGGCCCCATCACCGCCGTCAACCCCGCCTCTGCTCTCCAGATGCACGCGGTCACAAAAGTTTTCCTCGATGATGCCGCCGCCGGCGAACTTGAACGCGCCAACTACTTCCGCTGGGTTCACGATAATAAGCCGGACTGGCAGAAAATCTGAGGGACTCGGCCAAGAGTTAGCGCGCATTTTGAAGAGAGAAATCCGCCTTTTTAAAAAGCCTCAGAGCGAACTCTGAGGCTTTACCGAGGGTATTTCATGCCACCTCCACATTGTCTTCGACTAGCGTTGTCCGGATCTCGAACCACGCCTCTCCCTCTTCCTGGGTCACTGACTGGCGGTAGTGCTTTTTGATCATCTCGTGGCCTGTTGCTTACGGTATTTGTTCAATGTGGATTTTTGATATGCGTTGGTGGAAAGTGCACAGTTGCGGGCGTTCCACGGGAACCTAACATTTCCTGACCATGACACGACATTTCGGCGTATTCCAATTCCACCCCGACATCACCGCTTCGAAAATCGTAGAGTGCTTCGCCGCGATGGCGGGCATGGTAGGTAAGATCGATGGACTACTTGCATTCGAGCACGGCCCCTACAAGAGCAGCGAGGGGCTCAATGACGGATTCACCCACGGATTCATCATGACTTTTGATAGTCCCGGGAGCCGCGACGCGTATCTCCCGCATCCGATTCATGAGGCGGTGAAGGACATCGTTGTCCCCTGTCTTGCTCGTGTCATCGTTTTCGATTTCGACATCCCATCCAACTGATTCCCGCTATGAAAAAAATTCTACTCGCGCTGCTTGGCGCAACTTTTACCGCGCACGCTGCCCCTGTCTCGCTGTTCGATGGGAAAACCCTCGATGGCTGGGAAATTCC
>Ga0209444_10002042_pt1 | contig 11150 bp, 11 predicted proteins | sample LauGreFaBDMM15DN_2_FD_188215 | JGI IMG/M metagenome (GOLD analysis project Ga0209444, IMG submission 188215) | Freshwater lake microbial communities from Lake Michigan, USA - Fa13.BD.MM15.DN (SPAdes) (version 2) | ecosystem: Environmental > Aquatic > Freshwater > Lake | place: Lake Michigan...
GCTCAAGAACATTTAAATAATGAAAAAATTAATTTTTTCGGTGATTATTTTTTTGACCTCCCAACTTTTTGGTCAAGCATATCAATTTCCAGATGTAAAAGGTTCAAAAAGGGCCAAGAAGATTAACGTTTACGATGGAGACAAAATATTAAAAAAATGTAACGCTGTAACGTTGAGTTATCGTTTTGCTCAAGGTGATAAAATTGATGTTTTTTTAAAACAAAAAAAGAAACAAAAAATCAAATCGTTTAGGATTCTACTTTATCCCGATTTTGAGAAATACTCTGTTGCAGATTTCAAAAACGATTTAGATTACAGCTTTATCGTACCTTCTACTGGAGTGTACAAATTCGTTATCGTCGGTGGGAATTGTATGTGTTCAAAGAGACTAGTCAATTTAAAAATTGATAGACAAGCGATTTCAGACTCATTACAAAATTTTAATACTGATGTATCATTCCAAGAAGTAACAGATACAATTGTAACCTTCGAAAGTCAAAAATTTATTATTAAATCGGATTCGTCAATTGTAGAAGTCATTAATAGCGAAATTAAAGTATCCTCCCAAAATGCTATGAATGGTAATCCAAATCGTTCCGCTACTGCTTTTGACCTTCCATTGGACGTGGTTATGTGGTCTTATTATATTGGTGTTGGTCAGCCCGCATCTCAAGGTTATGATGATGCAATTCATAAAAATCTAAATTCAAGGGCCACAACCTTATCAGCAATAAATCCATGGTATTCATTAATGGTTCTAGGCATTGATAAATTTATCAGAATTAATTCAGGAGACAATGTGAAATACGTGATTTCATCTTTTCCAGGTGCAAGTGAACAATTTTTGAGAACTGGATACTATTCCACCTCAGTAAAACAGAATGACGCAATTACAGATGCGAGTAAAATGTCCAAACCACTACAGGGCAAAGTTCATTTCCTTCTGAGTAATGACAATATTATGGACCCTATTCAGTTACGATTAATTGTCACTTGCCTTGTTGTTCATCATGAATATGAAACTAGACAAGTAAGGAAAGTTGAATACAGGAAAAGACTTATCCCAATAGAGTAATATGTTAAAATTAATCAATAATAAAATTTTATTACTAGTTGCAGTAATGTCCATTCAATCAATTGGTTTTGCCGACCAATTGTTATGGGTAGGTAAAAATGACGCTGTAACGGCTGTAAATTTTTTAAATAAAAATACTGAAGCCATCCTATATTGTGGTTGTTGCGATGGTGACGTTAAACAGAAGATTCATATTTATTCTGCACGATTTTCACAAGTCCCCGAAGATAAGAGTTCATATAAAGTTTCTATTTCATATGAATTGAACGGCGACAGTATTGCTGGTTGGTTAGATGTCGATTTAGCATATATTCATTCTCAGAGTAATGGGCTTTGGACTTCGGTAGGGAAACTTTTGGGAATGGAATGTGACCCATGCGTAACCCCATTCACATTCTCGACATCATCTGTTCCGAAGACTATTAGTATAATTGAAAACGGTTTTAATGTCGGAGAATACAGGGAAAAATCCCAAAATGCAGAACATTACTTGAAAATTATATCATTTACCGAATTGGGATTCAAATTTGAATTACAAGTGGGCACTGCAAAAATGTGTATTGGTGAATTATCTGGCGACGCAACTTATAAATCCAATAGAAAGTCGGCTGTTTATAATACGACAAACGGTTGCTCGATTAATTTTTCAATCTTACCAACGGGTGGCATCGAAGTAAATGAAGATGATTGTGCTTACTATCACGGTGTAGAGTGTTCGTTTGATGGACAATTTTTCAAATAAACAAAACTACAAAGTTCGATTTACCCCAAAACGTGGTGTGCTAGAATCTTTTGCACTTCATACACATTTACCGATTTATTGAATTGTTTCTTAATGCTTGGATTCGCTTCACTTGATATCCATATTTTCAACTCAGCATCTAAATCGAATGTACCTGCCGTTTCAATGCTAAAGCGCGAAATACTTTTGTACGTAACGCTTTTATATTCTGTCTTACTTCCAGTTATTCCTTGTACATCAACTATAATCATCCTCTTATTCGTGAAAATAAATGTATCCCGAACGAGTTTGAAACCCAACTCTATTTCTTCTGAGTCGGTCAATAATTGCCCGTATTTCTTTAATAATTCATCTTGGCTAACTGAACCTGCGTTTCCTAATAATGCTGAAAATATCCCCATATTATCAAATGTAGCTTTATTAAGTGTTCTAACCTAACAATGAAATTTCATTTGAGGCGTCAATTCGTGCAATTGGAGATTTGTACTATTCAAGCATTTATGACTTAGTTTCGTATATAATCGGGTTAGCGGTCAGCCTACAGAGACCCTGCACTAAAACAAAAAACATAAAGACAGACAATATGAAGACATTTTTATTCACATTAGCAATTGTATTATTTACAAGTGTTTCGTTTGGACAAACTCAAACAAATCCAACCAATACGGTTCAGCAGAAAAAAGTTTCGGACAATTCCATTTATCAACTATTTCCAACTAAAAATTATTGGACTTTTTTAAAGTTAGACACAAGAAATGGTGAAATGTGGCAAGTTCAATTTAGTATAGCAGACGATAAAAATACGGGTGAATTAATCTTAAATTCACTCTCTCTTGTTGATAAGGAACAAGAGATAAACGGTAGATTTACCCTCTATCCAACTGAAAATATGTATAATTTTTTATTGCTTGACCAGATTAGCGGAATAGTAGTTCAAGTTCAATGGTCTTTAGATGCCAAGAAAAGGGGAATTGTTTCTGTTATTAAGCCAATTGAATAGTACATTATGGTTTCTTTGGATGATTTTGAAATAGAAAGTTTATGCTTATACAAAAATGAGCGTTATTCTGTTCGTGACAACGGAGCTATATTTCGCTATCCACTTGACGGAAAACGACAACGACCAACCGATAATAATTGGACTTTTGGCAAACTAAACATCAAGACAGGTTATTTAGAAATTGCTTCGGTTCGTATTCATAGAATAGTTGCAGCTGCATTTCACGAAGAAGCACCAACAAACGAAAACGTTGTTGACCACATTGACACAAACAAGCAAAATAACCGACCAGACAATCTGCGTTGGGTAACAAGATTAGAAAACATTTTGCTTAACCCAATTACCGCAAGACGCATCGAAATTGTTTGTGGGAGTGTTGAAGCATTTCTTGCTGACCCTTCCAAATTCCGTGACAAATTTCCTGACCCAAACTATGAGTGGATGTGTGCAGTTAGTATCCAAGAATCACAAGCGAGCAAAGAAAGATTATTGGCTTGGGCAAAAAGTGATAAACCATTACAAGGTGGCTCTTTAGGTGAATGGATTTATAATCGAAGTGTATCAAATCAATTTACTGCCAATGTTGAAGAAGAATTAGCGTTTATAAATTCACTAACTCCAAACGCTGTTCAAATGGCTCGAAATTGGAGCACTCCAAGCGAATTTCCTTTTTGCCCAAAGGCAAACACTCATGACCGATTAGCTGACTATGCTGCAAACCTAAAATCAGGGCATATTTTTTCCCGAAACCAATATACGAGTTCGATTATTGAGCGTTTTGCAATTTCCAAAGACGAAAAAATATTGTGGATTATGTGCAACAGTGGTGACGAAAATCCGATAAAACCTTATTCTTTGGCAGAGATAACTTATCAAAACGATGTTTTCGTTCATAATAGTCTTGGAACTTTTTTCGTGAAAGACGGAGCAGAAAAGCAATTTACCCTTTTGCAAGGACTTGAATGGACAAGAGGCGCAACAATTGATGATTATTAAAAATGAAGTATACCTTTTATTGATGGTTTTTTAAGCCGTGTTGAATTCATCTTAATACCAAAGGGGAATCAGTATCATTTTTCTTCTTCTCTCGTGCTAGTCATTGCCGTAGCAATCAGACCAGCGGGGATTGTGATAATTCCTACACCTATCATTAAAACAAAAAAGGTGAATATCTGCCCCCCAATTGTCACTGGATAAACATCTCCATACCCTACAGTTGTCAAAGTAACTACAGACCACCAAAATGAATGGATAATAGATTGAAATGCTTCGGGTTGTGCTTCATTTTCAAAATAATAAATTCCAACGGATACAAGATAAATTAAAAAAAAGGAAGCTAAAAAAAATAAAACAAGCTCTTCTTTCACCGTATTGAAAGCAATGCGAAACCTATTGATGGCTTTATTGTACCGTGCAAGCTTCAGTATTCGAAAAATTCTGAATAATCTGATAATTCTGAAGGCCCTTGAGCCACCACCGAGATTAAAGTAAAATGGCAAAATGGAAATCAAATCAACAATACCCATGAAACTGAAAACAAATAACAACTTATTCTTAGAAGAAAATAACCTAACCAAATATTCTAATGAAAATATCAAAACACATCCTATTTCAGATACTTCAAGAAACCTACGTTGACCAATGGTTAAATTAGGTAACGTCTCAACTGTCAAAGTGATAATCGAATAAACAATTACAATTTGAATAATCTGTTCAATTCTTTGTCCAAATGGTGTTGTGTTATTTTCTTTAGGATTCATAAATCTGTTACTGAGACACGTTAAATTGACTAAAGAATGTAAATTCAGGATTGTATTTAGAATCAAAACTATCCTGAGTCATTGAAAGTACACTTAAAAACTCAAAAAGATTAAGTAATGGCAGAATCAATGTCCAACAGAATAACAAATGGAGTATTGCTTTTCCTGTCTTACCTAAATAAAAATTATGTACTCCTAACATTCCCCAAATTGGGAAAGACCAGGCAAGTAGTTTACTCTTGACAATTCTCTTTTGATTAAAAAATGAAAGTTGTTCTGTTATGAATAGTTTACAATTCTGATTGAACGCTGCCATCGAAAGAGTCAATTCATTGCGTTTATCCTCAAGGAAATCCATCACTTTATCTTTATAATCAACCGAAATCAATGCAGTACCATGAGAAAACTTATCATTATAGATATCTGCAAGGGTGTAAAAATCATTTAGCGAAGTCAGCGTTTCAATACCGTTGAATTTATTTACATTAATAAATTCATCTGTTATATCAATGAGTCGCGAAGCATTTGCTTTGTCTTGAATGACAAATTCAATATTTTGAATATTCTTTATTGCACGAATGATAGGTGAATCTGATGGTTTAATTCTACCCGAATGACGGTCAGTTAATTCAATTTTCTGACTGTTTTGACCTCGTAGAATCGAATTTGCTGCGGCACGTCCAAATTCCCTACCAAATTGATTAAAAGCACCTTTTGCTAGAGTGTCTAAAGCTCCCATATTCCATCAAACTTAACCATTAAGATTTAATTACGCAATTAACATATTAATACAATCGGTAAAACGAATGTTGCAATTTCTACATAATCACTCCCTCTGTTGTTTTAAAGCATTTTTATTATTCTCTTTGATTTTACTTTATTTTCGTATGCGTCAGATGATATCCAATCATAGGACAACCAGCAATAATGAGAAAAACAATATGAAATTAGGACGACTGAAAAAATTGGTTTTGTGCTCCACAGACACATTTGTGTTGAAAATCTCCCCTTCATCAAACACCAAAACGTTACCATAGATATTAACAGACCCGCGCAAACAACAATATAATAATAGAAAATGACTTTTGAAGATTTTAAAAATAGGCTAGAGAAATCAACTCAAGAAGATGAAGTAAGGAGCATTTATGCAACTTATTTCAAGATTAAGTATAATACGGCTAACAGACACGATTTATATACACCGCAAGTTTTATTTGAGTTTAAGGCAGATAAGAACTTTCATAATTTAAAAGCACTTGCGACAATTCTTGCTCAATCACTTTATTACATCAGACGACTGAAATACGTTGAAGTTGAGAAATCAATTCCGTTTTTCATTTGCCTTGCCGACAAAAATGAAGCGACATTAATCGAAACTCGTAATTGGAAAACTTATTACAGCAATGACGCATACGATTGGGAACGACAAGCAAGCAATCCCGACCCAATGCTTGTTGACCATTTGGTAAAAGACCCAGAAATAGGGAAACTCCACGTTTATTCAGTTACCAAGAAACAAGAGCAAGAAGCATTTAAGAAAAACCTTCACGACGCTTTAAATCCAAAAATGTTTTTGGGTTTTGGTGACAAAAAAGTAATCAACGAAGAAAATTTTGAGTCCGTTTTTGAGCATTGGAAAACGGTAATTGGACCACACATCATAAACGGCTACAAGCCGTCTTTTTATTTTCTTGCCAACATTCAGCGAGACAAAGTAATCATTGAAAAAGAAAACAGCCGAATATCTTTCATATTTGAAGACAATAACGCAAAAACACAAAAAGTCTTGATGAAGGACTACGATTATTTTTGGAGTATTTACGACTATGTTGAAAATGCCGAAACTATAAATGGAATTCACGCAAAACTTGACCGTCTAACAGGCGAAAGTCAAAGAAGATTTGAAGGTGAGTTTTTTACGCCTCTTCATTTTGGACAAAAAGCCATTCATTATTGGAATGAAGTTCTTGGTAAAAACTGGTATAAATCAGGTAAGTTTCGAATTTGGGATATGGCTGCTGGAACTGGCAATCTTGAATATCACTTGAATGCTGAAGCATATAAGTATTTGTATATGTCCACGCTTCACGGAAGTGAATCCGACCATTTGAATAAAATATTTCCAAATGCAACTTGTTTCCAATATGACTATCTCAATGACGATGTTGAATATGTTTTCAATAAATCAAGTTTGCCATTTACTCCAAATTGGAAACTCCCAAAAAAATTAAGAGACGAATTATCCGACCCGACAATTACTTGGATTATTTACATCAATCCGCCATTTGCAACTGCACAAGTGGGTGGAGCAAAAGGCGAAAGCAAACAAGGTGTGAGCAAAACAAAAGTTGAAATTGCAATGAATAAGGAAGATGCAGGACACGCTAAGCGCGAACTGTTTGCACAGTTTATGTTTCGTATTTCAAACGAACTTCCTAAAAATACATATTTAGGAATGTTCTCGAAGTTGAAATACCTGAACGCCCCTGATAGCGTTGAATACAGAGACAAGCATTTCAATTTCAAATACGAGAAAGGATTTTTGTTTAAATCCACAATCTTTAATGGAGTAACAGGAAAATATCCAATCGGCTTTTTGATTTGGAACTTATCAAAACCAAGTGAAAAAAAATCAGTTGAAATAGACATCGCAAATGAAGATGCTCAAACTATTGGCGTTAAACATTTACAGCTAATTGAAAAGAAAGACGTTTTGAATAATTGGTTTCCAAGACCGCAAAACTCAAATGACTTCATTTTGCCACCAATGAGTAACGGCATAACCGTTAGGGACGGCAACACCGACACTAGACACAGAGCAAGACCTGACTTTCTTGCTTCTATTTGCAGTAAGGGCAATGACTTTCAAAATAATAATTACGTTTCAATTCTGTCTTCGCCAAGCGTAAGTGCTGGAGCATTTACAGTAATCAAAGACAACTTTGAAAAAGCATTGACACTTCACGCAGTTAGAAAAATTCCGAAACATACTTGGGTCAATGATAGAAACCAATTTTTAATTCCGCGAACCGAACCAACAAAGGAGTTTCAGAACGACTGCATTGTTTGGAGTTTATTTGCTTCATCAAACGAAACGACTGCACTTAAAAATGTTCCGTATTTGGGTAGCACATACCAAATCAAAAACAACTTCTACCCTTATCAGCTTGAAGAAATCAAAAATTGGGAAATTAAAGACCCCGATTTTAGACAACAAGTAACAAAGGACGAAAACAGATTTGTTGCAGATTGGCTTTCTAAAAACAACTTATCGGACGAAGCAAAAGAAGTAATTGAAAAAGCGAAAACTGTTTATAAACTGTTTTATTCCAACCTTAACCAAATGGCAACCAACAAATGGAAAATTGACACTTGGGATGCAGGATGGTATCAAATCAGACGTTGCTTGACAGAACACAACTTGGCAACAGACGAAATAAAAGAATTGAGCAAGGCAAACGAACAACTTGCGACAAAGATTTTACCACAAATAGAAGAGTTCGGCTTCATGGACAAAGACGAAGTGTATGATGAAATATAGGTGTAGAAATACTGCAGGTGATTTCACTTCCCCAACGGTTATCCTAATACACAAATAAATCTTGGATAGCATACATGTCTCCAACCTCTTCCCTTGTTATATCAAGATAGATTCGGGTGATTGCTGTAGATGAATGATTGAACAGTAGAGATAATTTGATGAGAGATGCCTCAGAGTAGTTGTTCCGTTTCCAAACCTCTCTTCCAAATGTCTTTCTCCAAGTGTGAGTTGATATTCTCTTCCCCCTGACTCCAGCTCTATAAGCATGGATTTTGATTTGTTTGTTGACAGCCCTAATTGTAATAGGAACGACAAAATCATTCAACGACGGAGAACCGAGTTTTTTGTATGTGAGTTTCAGGTTTTCAGAAAGTTCTTTTCCAAGAGGTATTTCTCGTCGCTTTCCTGTTTTCTTCTCATTGAGCAGAAGAACTTCTTTATTAAGGACATCAGACCATTTGATTTGAGACAAATCAGAAAATCTCAGAGCAGTTGAAACTCCCAGTCGAACAATCAGGTAATACAACCATTCTTCGTTTTTTGAGAGGTGTTTGAGAATCTTGTTTAATTCGTGTTCTTCAAGATGTTCGGCAGATTTGATTTTTGTAGCTAGCATGGTTCCTTTTTTGGTGCTATGCTACGGCAAAAGGAACACAAAGCAATGCTAAATTTACATTTATGTTGAATATCAATTACTTACATGTGCCATTAACTACAAAAACGGAACATTTAATAAACATGAATTACAAAAATTCCTTGTCAACCCAAAATCCGATACTGGTTTTGCAAAAAATCAGTTATTCTTGTATTATCGATTTAATTGCACTTAGTTATCAAACACCAATGTTAAAATATATTTAAATTTACTAATTGACCCACATCATGAATATTTTTCAAATTTTGATTTTCTCAACTCTATCCCTCTTGGTTTCCTGCCAACAGAACACTCGTAATCCGTATGCTGATTCAATAATAAACGATACTGAAACTTCAGAAAACTCTGAAACTTCAGAAAACTCTGAAACTTCAGAAAACTCTGAAACTTCAGAAAACCTTGATTTTTGTTCTGAACATAACAAGGATTGTGGAAAGTTTGCAAGAGAATTAAATATGACGTTGTATGACTATCATCAGTGGGACCAAAAATTACAGAACGCCATTGAACTGGAAGATGAAATGACTGATGCGAATGGTGATATTGTAGACCCCAATTCAATCTCAGATAATTCTTCGAGTACATTTGATGCTTGGCAATGCGAATATTGCGCAATAGTTTCAAGAGGTACAAGGGAACCACATGGTGGAGATTATGGTGGCACTGGAGGATGCCATATTCACGGGAATCATTACTGGGAGAGAGTAAATACCAAAGTTGGGGGTTGGCAATGCAGAAAATGCGGGACTATAAGCCACTTAGAACGGGAACCACATGGTGGACAATATGGTGGCACTGGAGGTTGCACTAATGAAGGGAATCATTCGTGGAGCAGATACTAGTAAAATAGAAGTAATTTCTTTAAAACCAATCTTTTGGACTAACCATACAACCCTGACTCTGAGCCTCAATTCAATTGTTAACGGAGTTAAAGTATTCTATATTTGATACATGAAGAAAAGCATTTTATCTATTTTGCTTATTACCTGCACTGTCTTTTCACATGCGCAATCTCAAAAACCGCAAATTGATGCGCAACATAGTCAAACTTTTAGTCCATTCCCATTCCGACTTTACCCTACGCAGAACATGTGGAATTTCATTAAGCTGGATACACGAAATGGAAGAATTTGGCAAGTTCAGTATGGGTTAAAAAGTGAGGCTCGTTTTGAAATAGTTCTAAATGGTATATCTCTAACGAGCTCAGACAAAGAGGAAAACAATAGGTATGCATTGTATCCAACACAGAATTTTTTCTCCTTTATCTTGATAGACCAGTTAGACGGAAGGACTTGGCAAGTGCAATGGTCTACGGAACCTGAGAATCGTGGAATATTTCCGATAAATTGAACTTGGCAATGCCATTTGTCTTTTTATCTCGTCTATCTAAAAACCCCCTTTATTGTTGAAGCACAGCAAATCCCCATACTAAACCGATATTTAAAATTTGATTTCCACCAAGCCGTTTTTGAACTCCTCCTCTTGGTTTTATACAAATTCAATTCTCAAGGATTATCGGGGACAACTCTTTTCATCTCACAGGATTACTCATACAACCCGACTTCAAGACCATTTCAAGGAGGTATGACTTACGTGATGGGTTTTACATCTAATCATAAGTAGGCCGATTTCAATACCATTATCCTTGTTCAAAGAATAACGCTCACTTGACATTAGTAAACCATTTATCTATACTTATGCAGAAAAACCTCAATTGATGGTTTTTTCATAAAGACCATATCCAATCCTTTCTTCAAGATTCAAGGAGTGATATGTTGGTTTTTTCAATTGACGAACGATTCTGACATCTTGAATTGAAAATATGGCACAGAATGATTTTAATGACGACAAGAATTGATATGTCGTTTCAATTCTATCAAAGAAGTATTTTTTGTCCCAAATGGTCATTGTTGTTTCAACTGTGAAGTCGCCAGTGAAAAGACATCGGTGAACGACATAACTCATCTGATAATAATCATTGTTGAAATGCTCATCATAGGTTTTGAGTTGAGTTTCAAAAATGGTCAGGAACCGTAAGATGTTTCTCTGCAGTAGTAATGGTGAACTTTTCACAAAAGCTAAGATAATTGAATCGTAGGAGAACTTTCGCCTCAAGGAATTGGACAAAAAAGGATAGTAAAAGACCTGTTTTAACTGATTTTTTGACCAATTATACCACTTTTTGCCACTATATCTGCCCTCAAAATCTTAAAAAATGTTTTAAGATTGTTTTAAGAAATAAAAAAACCCCTTGAAAATCAAGGGGTTTAAGGGGTTTTTAGTGGTATCGGGCGGAATCGAACCGTCGACACAAGGATTTTCAGTCCTTTGCTCTACCAACTGAGCTACGATACCAACATGTAAGGCTTTAAAATCC
>Ga0209444_10002044_pt1 | contig 11144 bp, 13 predicted proteins | sample LauGreFaBDMM15DN_2_FD_188215 | JGI IMG/M metagenome (GOLD analysis project Ga0209444, IMG submission 188215) | Freshwater lake microbial communities from Lake Michigan, USA - Fa13.BD.MM15.DN (SPAdes) (version 2) | ecosystem: Environmental > Aquatic > Freshwater > Lake | place: Lake Michigan...
CATATTTTAAGATAGCCTCTTAAAAACTTTTTCAAAGCATAAGAACACAAGAATTTGAAAATAAAATTTAAAAATAATTATATATGTCTACAAAGAAAATTTTAGCAATTGTATCCGAGTTTGGTTATTGGGGTGTTGAACTAGTAGGTCCACTAGAGAAGTTGGAGGCGGCTGGTTACCAAGTTGAATTTATGTCTGTTCATGGAAAGAAAGCAGAAGCACTTCCTCCGAGCTTTGATACAACATACATGGATCCTCCGCTAGGAGTTTGTGTAACTACTCCGATAGCAGCCGAAAAAGTTAAAAATTTCGAAGCGACAAATCGCCTAGAAAATTGCTTAGCGATGACCGATTACTTTCCTGAAAGACCTTATTATAGTCATCCTAACTTTCTAAGAGAGTTAGAAAATTATTACGTTCAGGTTAAGGCTTCCCAACAAAAATTCACAGAAGAATACGATGGAATACTTTTGGTAGGTGGAAGTGGTCCTATTGTAGACATGGTGAATAATCAACGTTTACATGAGTTAGTATTAGGTTTTTATCGTGCTAATAAAGTCGTTTCAGCGATATGTTATGGTGTTGCGGTGTTAGCGTTTGCACGTGATTTTAATGAACGTAAAAGTATCATTCGTGGTAAGCATGTGACAGGTCACTGCATCGAATATGATTACCATGATGGAACGGGTTTTTTACATACCGACTTCAACATGGGACCTCCGCCCTATGTGCTAGAATATGTGTTAGCTGATGCGGTAGGCCCTGAAGGTCAATACCACGGAAATTTCGGAAAAGAAACTTCAGTTGTAGTAGATTATCCATTTATCACAGCTCGTTCATTACAGTGTTCATTTGAATTTGGTGATAAAATCGTAGAAATGCTTGACAATGGTTTAGTTCGTTATGGCTGGTAAGACTGGAAATTTTAAGGTTATTGAGCAGTTTTTGGCTGATGGCATGAACGTGATGTTTGGAAATCCGGGCACGGTAGAGCAAGGATTTTTGGATGCCATGGCCTCCTATCCAGAAATGAAATACATCCTAAACTTACAGGAAAGTGTCGCTGTTTTAATGGCTGACGGGTATGCACGTGCTTCCCAACAAGCTACGTTGGTTCAGTTGCACAGTTCGCCTGGAATCGGAAATGCGGTAGGTGCTTTGTATCAAGCTAAGCGAGGTCATTCTCCTTTGGTGGTGATTGGCGGCGATGCGGGTGTAAAGTACATGAATATGGATGCCCAAATGGCGAATGATTTAGTCGCGATGATGGCTCCTGTGACGAAATATGCCACCTTAGTAACTGATTCCAAGTCCTTATTGCGTACGATTCGTAGGGCAGTTAAAATAGCGACCACAGCTCCTATGGGGCCGGTTTACATTTGTTTGCCAATGGATGTGCTAGATGAGATTAATGAGGAGGAGGTTTTTCCTTCATGTGTTCCTTCAACACGCGTGATGCCTAATCAATCTTGGATCAATGAGGTGGCGGATAACTTAGTATCAAGTAAAACGCCCATGATTTTTGCAGGCGATGGCGTGGCCTATTCTCAGGCGACCGAAGAATTGACGGAGTTGGCGGAATTGATTGGTGCAGAGGTTTACGGTGTGGAGTTTGGGGATGTCTTAATGGATTCAACACATCCTTTATATCAAGGTTCCACCGGACATATGTTTGGTGAGAGTAGTTTCCCAATTACCTCAAAGGGTGATGTGAATTTAGTGGTAGGAACGTATATGTTGCCTGAGGTTTTTCCTCGTTTAAAGGGAATTTATGCTCCTGATGCTAAAGTAATTCACATCGATTTAAATGCCTACGAAATCGCGAAGAATCACCGCGTGGACATGGGCGTGGTGGCAGATCCGAAGTTGACCTTACAAGCATTAATCGACCAAATTTCTTTGATTCAAACAGATGATCATGTTGAAAAAGCGAACGCTATTTTAGTTGCTGCTAAGCGAATAAAGGAGGAAAAATTAGCTCAAGCTATTGCCGCGGATGAGGCGATGAAATCAGATCTTCCCATGCACATGTCGGTGTTTGCCAAAGCCCTATCTGAGCAACTGCCTTCCAACGCTATTATTTTCGATGAGGCCTTAACGAATTCTCCTGCGGTTTCGCGATACATGCCGGCGACTACGCCAGGGAGTTATTTTTATACCCGTGGGGGTTCTTTGGGAATTGGTATTCCAGGGGCTATCGGGGTCAAATTAAACAATCCGTCTAAAACAGTTATCGGATTCACTGGTGATGGTGGGTCTATGTATACCATACAAGCTTTGTGGACGGCGGTTCGTCATCAGGTGGGTGCCAAGTTTGTGATATGCAATAATGGGTCCTATCATTTATTGCAGTTAAATATTGATCAATACTGGAAAGAACGGACGATTGAAAAGCATGAATTTCCATTGCCTTTTGATTTGTCTTATCCGGCTTTTCAGTTTGATCAGATAGCGAAATCGTTGGGTGTTGATTCAGTTCGAGTGGAAAAAGTGGAAGATATAGCACCTGCTTTAGTGCGGATGTTTGCGGATGATAAGCCGTTTTTAATTGATTTGGTATTAGAAGGAGAAGTACGACCGGAAAAGGTCAATATTCATTGTGGTCAGTAAAATTATATATGAAAACGTTAAAGTCATTTGATTATATCATCATTGGTGCAGGTGCATCCGGTTGCGTAATGGCGAATCGCTTGAGTGCTAATCCTGCCAATCGTGTCTTGATTTTAGAAGCTGGTAAAAACGACGATAGTTCAGATATTAAGGACATAGGCGGTTTTGTTCGTCTTTGGAATTCAGATATGGATTGGGCTTTCTCAACAAGTAAACAAACTAATTTAGGAGATAGATCCATTACGATTAATCAAGGCAAGGTATTGGGTGGAGGAACTTCGTTAAATGCCATGATGTACGTCCGTGGAAATCGGAAGAATTTTGATGATTGGAAATTTAAAGGAAATCAGGGTTGGGGATATTCAGATGTATTACCTTATTTTCTTCGGTTGGAAAACTTTGAAGGTGGAGTTTCTGAGTTTCATGGGGTAGGTGGTGATTTATCAATTAGGCCATGTCCAGATGAGGTGATGCGATCTCCACATTTTTTAGAGGCGGCAGTTGAATTAGGCTATGAAGGGCCAAATTGGGATTATAATGGTTCTGAGCAGGCTAATGGATCTGGATTTTTACAGTTTCACATTAATGAAGATGGGACTAGATGTAGTGGAGCTACCGCATTTTTACATCCGATTTTGTCACGCGAAAATCTTACGGTCATTACGAATGCGCAAGTAAGAAAAATACTTATTGAAGATGAGGTGGCGATTGGGGTAGAATATCAGTTGGGGACAGAGATTCAACAAGTATTTGCAGAACAAGAAATTATTATTTCTGCTGGTGCTTTTGGGTCACCAAAGATATTACTACACTCGGGTGTTGGCTCGAAAGAGGAGTTAGAAAAGCTTGGAATTGAGGTAGTTGCCGATCTTCCAGGTGTTGGTAAAAATTTACAAGATCATTTGCAATTACCGATGATTTATCGTTCCAACATTTCGATGGAGCAAACAACATTATTAACTGGAAATGTTCTGTTTGTGAATTTAGTGAATGAAGCTGGAATGGTGGATTTGCAGCTCAATTTCACGCCAAGTTTGCCAGCTCCATTGGCAGCTATTTTACCTGACTTAGGTGGTCCAGTTTGTATTTTTCTTCCCATTCTCGTTTTTCCAGAAAGTAGAGGAGATGTTCAATTGGTTTCAAATGATCCGCTTGACGCAGTTCAAATTAATCCAAATTACCTCGCTAATGAAGCTGATTTAGAGGTGCTAAAAAAGGGAGTTGAGCTTGTTCGCAACTTGGCAGCTACTAAAGCATTTGAACCTTTGAACGGAGGAGAAATGGTACCGGGGATGGCTTCTGAAGATTTAGAAGGATTTATTCGTGGGAACTGCAGTACGTTATGGCATCCGGTAGGAACCTGTAAAATGGGAAATGAGCCCATGTCCGTTGTAGATGCTGAGCTTAGGGTTCACGGGATTAAAGGGCTTCGGGTGGCTGACTCCTCGATTATGCCCTCTATCATCAGTGGAAATACAGTGGCGGCCTGCTTTATGATTGGCGAAAAGGCTTCAGAAATGATTTTAAATTTAAATTCAAATTCATAATAATAATAAATCTAAAAACTCCCATTTTTATGTCATTGCCGAACAAAAACAAAGCGATTTCAAGAAGGTATTTTCACGAAATCATGAATCAAGTAAATACGGATACCGCCTATGAAATATTGGCTGAAGATTTTGTGTTTACGTTGCCTACACATCCAGAACCATTTCATGGGCCAGATGGATTTATAGGTTTAGTGAAAATGTTACATGGTTCATTTCCCGATTTTTTTATTGAACCTCAAGATATGGTTGCTTCTGGCGACTGGGTTGTAACTCGTTGGGTAGGGGGCGGAACACACACGGGCTCTCCTTTAGTAACTGTTAAAGGTGATTTAGCCGCTACTGGAAACTTTTTCCAAATTGATGGAATGACTTGGCACACGATTGTTAATGGTCAAATAAAAGAATCTATTGGACACGAAGATACCTTGGGATTATTGTTGCAATTAGGTGTAATTCCGGCACATGAATTACCTGCGCCTGTAACAACTCCTGAACAAAATGAGGCATTAGTTCATCGTTATTTCCAAGATATCATGAGTGAAGGTAAATTGGAGGTTATTGAAGAAATCTTAGATCCATTATTCTCGTTCATTATTCCAACTCAACCTGAGCCAATTACAGGATATGAGGCATTTAGAGGTTTTGTCATGTATTTACGTAATGCATTCCCTGATATTCAATTTACTGTGTTGAAGCAATCTGCTGATGCGAATAAGGTAGCAAGCCGTTGGCAAATTGAAGGAACTCATTTGGGAGAATTTTTGGGTGCTGTTGCAACAAACAACAAAATCAAAGACTTTGGTATTGACATCTTCACCATCAGAAATGGTAAAATAGTTTCTGTTCACGTGAATGAAAATGACTTTGGTTTGATGCAACAATTAGGAGCAATTCCAATGTAATTATTTATTTAAAAAACAGATGTTAGAAAACATAAATAAAGCCATTGTTACCCGCTACTACATAGATTTCTGGACTGGAAAAAATGAAAGTGTAATGCACGAAATTATAAGCGAAGAGGTAAAAATTCATTTTCCGCCAGGGCAAGCTCATCAGCCAGCTACATTTAAAAAATGGTTTGATACTGCTCTGATTGCGTTTCCAGATGTGCATTTCACCATTCATGACCTAATCGCTGAAGGTGATAAAGTGGTTTGTCGCTGGTCTTATGTGGCTACAAATACTGGACCTTTTTTAGGAAGAGAAGCTACCCAACTAAAAGTAACTGATGAAGGCAATAATATTTTTAGAATAGAGAATGGCAAAATTGCTGATATGTGGATGGCGGGTGATAGCCTTGGATTACTACATCAGTTAGGAGTACTTTAATTGACCACTTTATTCTCAACATCTAAATGATTTTATTTTAAAACACAATTTATAATTAAGCATAAAAAAAATTAAAAAATATAATTCACACACATTTTAAACAAAAAAAATTATGGCACTTTCCTCAGTAGAAAACAACGAAGTTTGTTTGACATTTTTTCACACAGCATGGAACACAGGCGTTGTTCTTGACAATTTATTAGCGAGTGATGCAATTGACCATTCTTTCGTAGGTGGTAAAACAAAAAGTGAACCAGGTTCAGAAAGCTTCAAGCAAATCGTGGGCATGTTTCGTTATGCAATGCCAGATATTCAAATTACTATTTTGGACGCAATTTTTGCAGAAGATAAAGTTGTTCACCGTTGGAGCTTAACAGGAACTGATACAGGTGGTGTCATGGGAATGCCAGCAAGCGGGAAAAGCTTAACATTTACAGGAACAACTACTGTACGCATGAACGATGAGGGTAAAATTGCTGAAAGATGGGCAAATGTAGATGAATTAGGATTGTTGCAACAACTTGGCGTTGTTCCTCCCCCTCCAGGAGCCTAAATAACCATTATTAAATTAAAATTTTAAACAATAGTTCAAAACAATAGATTTTTATGAATACTATAGAAAAAAATACTGAAGCCGTCCTTCAATTCTATGAGCTTGTATGGAGTAAGGGAGATTTCAAAGTGGCCAAGGAAATATGTGCCCCTGATTTACAGTTTATTTTAGCTTTTGCACACCTTGATGGTCTTGATGCCTTCATTACATTAGTAGAGAAGAACAGAGCTATTTTTGAAAATTTAACATATGTTGTTCCCAATCCAAATTTAGACATCGTAGTTACAGAAACGAAAGCAGCGGCATTTTGGCAAATGAGCGCAAAACACGTTGACACTTGGCGAAATGTACCTGCCAGTAACAAAAATGTAGCAATCAACGGTATGTCATTTTTTAAGTTTAATGAAGAAGGAAAAATCAATGAAGTACGAGTACAAAATGATGTTATGAGCTTAATGCATCAAATTGGCGGTATCAAAAAACTTTATGATTTCTAATTAATAATTAGTTCAAGTTGTGTGTAAATAATAAGTTGGCCTTGTTTACTATAAAAAAATCGATAAAATATTAATCGTCAATTTTTTATAAACTTCTAATATACCAGTTTGTTATTTACACATTTAAAAAATATTTTTTCTACCATCAAAACATACAAATATCATGTCAGTTGAAACAAATAAAACGATTGTAAGAGGATACGTCGACGCCATTCTTGTAAAAAGAGATTTTAGTAAATTCGGTGAATTTACCGCACCGGGTTTTTATATTGATCGTTCAGCGGTTCCTGAAGCAATCAAAGGAGAAAATGCATTACATAGCCAAATGGATATGCTTTATGGTGCATTTCCAGACTTAGATCTTCAAATAGTTGATTTAGTTGCCGAAGGAGATAAAGTTGTTGTAAGATTCGCAGCTCCAGGTACGCACCAAAATACTTTTGCGGGGATTGAAGCAACTGGCAAAACCGCTACATGGAAAGGTATTGTTATGTACCACGTAATAGATGGTAAAATCACAGAAGCTTGGGCTAATTGGGACGATTGGGGTTTGCTTGAGCAACTTCGTTAAATAAATTAAAAGCCTCATAAATCATCCCTAGCAATTATGGAAAATACTATTTTGTCAAAAGTACTCACAAGGTTACCTAACCTAATTACTTTATTTTTTTCACTGACTTTAGTCACTGGATTTCGTTTATTGAATGACCGTTTTCATTGGAATACATCGCCTGCTTTCGATATCACTCACTGGAATGATATATTGATTTTACTTTCATTCTTAGCGACTTTTCTTTTTATCATAACGGCTTGGTTGGGTTTTAGCATACTTATTGAAATAGTACCCTATAAAGATAATTTCCACCGTTTTTTATTTGATACCGCTCGTTTTGCCGCTCTTTTTCCATTATTGATGTGGTCTTTTACGGTAGATTCTCCAGAAAAATATCAGGTTTTCATTTGGGGCCTTTCAGCTTGGCATTTGAGCATGACTCTTTGGTATTTATGGCCTGTTTTGTTAAAACAAGCTCAGCGAACAGGTCATTCATCTGACCTAATAAGCCATGCTTCCATTACGGCAATATATTTCATTCTTGGACTCACTTATTATTTATTGGTTGCCAAAGACTGGAAAACCGCACCCAATGAAACGATGCGTGTAGCACTAGATTTTCTCTCGATTTTTACGGTTATTTTTTGGTCTGTTAGTAAGGTGAGAGAAATACAAAATAGATTAACTCCCTCAGAAAATGCACAGTAAACATAGTAAAGATTTAATAAGTAATAATTCATAAAAAATATAAATAATGTTAACGCAACAATCCATTCAAACACTTGCGGAAGCTTGGTACAAAAAACTTGATGTGCATGCTCCTATGGTCGAATTATTGCCATTACTGGCAGATGAAGAATTAGAAATGGTATTTCCAGAGGCTACGGTGTATGGTTATGCTGGCTTTGAGGGATGGTTCCAAAGGGTCATTCGTATATTTTTTGACGAGGTGCATACCGTGAAAGAGGTATCATCAGAGATTTCTGGGGACACAGCTTCAGTTAAAGTAGTGGTGCAATGGGAGGCCAGTGTTTGGAATGCTCCTGAAGCAAATAGCAAACGTATTATGTTAGATGCATACCAAACCTGGGAGGTGAAGCAGTTAACAGATGAACGAATTGTTATAACAAAATATACGGTTGACAAACTTCAATATGCAGAAGGGTCTGCCTCATTATAAAATTAAAATAACTTACCATGAAAAACGTACCAGAATCGAAATTGGGTAATATGTACCGCGAACACATTCAGCTCATATTAGATAAAAATATCGAAGCCTTATTAGACCAATACACAGACGACGCACTGCTTATCAGTTCCTTCATGAAAACACCTTTAGTTTACCAAGGAAGGGAGCGAATTAAAGAACACATGCAGGGAATTTTGGGTATCGATGGTTTGGAAACTGAAATTATTTTTTGGTCAGAAACCGAATCACCTGAAACGTTGATGATCACAGAGCAAATTACCATGACCACAAAAGATGGTGTGGCCTCCATGCGATTTGCGGATAGTTGGGTATTGAAAGACGGGAAAATTGCTATACACTTTGCCGGTATGGTGCAACACCCAGATGGTTCTTTGGCTTAATTATACTACCCCTAAAACACACATTTTAAACTTACCCCATGAAACTAGCAGGAAAAAAAATCGGGATTCTCTTCGAGGCCGATTATTACGAGAATGAGATTTTCTATTATAAATACCGCTTCCCTGAAGAGGGCGCTGAAATTCATTTCTTGACGCGCATGTGGGGCCAACAAAATATTACATTCCATGGCCACGAGTATAAAGTTCCGATGGATTGCCAAGAGTCTTTTGAGAATATGAGCGATGAAGAATTACGCTCGTATGATGCGATTATCGTTCCATCAGGAATGGTTTCAGATCGCTTGCGTTACACGGAAGATGTGGATAAAATTCCACCAGCAACAGAGTTCTTGAAAAGAGCGTTTGCTGAGCCAGGAATTTTAAAAGGGATTATTTGCCATGGTCTTTGGTTGGTAGCCCCTGCCACGGAATTAGTGAAAGGTAAAAACTTAGTTTGCCACAATAATTTAATCGGGGATGCTAAAGCCTATGGTGCTAATTATGTCAATGAAGATGTAGTAGTGGATGGCGATTTAGTTACTGGTCGTTCAGGTGGTCATGCGCATTTATTTGCTAAAAAAATCATTGAAATTCTTGCTAACGAATGATGATTGCTACCCAGTTTTCACATATCGCTGTGACTTGTTCAAATTCCTTAGATTTCGAAGCATTTTATACTAAATACTTCGGATTCAAACGTGCTCGCACCATTGACTTAGGTGAAGGAAAAGAATTGGTTTTTCTCAAAGACGCGGGTGGCTTTTATTTTGAAATTTTCCCGAAAGAATTGGAGAATCCATTGCCCGCCTTCGAAGGTGATGGTCCTCATTTTCCAGGTCTTCGTCATATAGCCTTTATGGTGGACGATGTGGAGGCGAAGTTGGCCGAAATGGGAAACGATGCTGTGATTACCTTGGGACCACTTTCATTTGATGATTTTATCCCAGGTTGGAAAACGGTTTGGTTAAAAGATCCGGAAGAAAATATAGTTGAAATCAGTCAAGGGTATCAAGATGAAAATTAATAGTTAAAAAATAAACATGAAATATACAACAAACACAGGAACGGCACATCCACTTGGAGCCACCGTAAAGTCCCAAGGAGTTAATTTTTCCATTTTCTCTCAAGATGGTAATGATGTAGAACTATTGTTGTTCGACCATCCCGAAGATGCAACACCTTCGCAGGTAATCTATTTAGATCCTATTGATAACCATACGTTCCATTTCTGGCATGTATTTGTTGAGGGTGTGAAACCAGGTATGGGCTATGGCTACCGAATCGGTGGAGAATATAATCCAGCAAATGGTTTTCGATTTAACCGCAATAAAGTCATTGTAGATCCTTATACTAAGGGATTGAATACTACCTATTGGAACCGTGCGGATGCCTGTGGAACAGAAGACAATTTACATACCTCCATGCGGAGTATTGTGGTTGATTATTCCAATTACGATTGGGAAGGTGACAAAGCACCAGAAACACCCATCGAAAAAACGGTTGTTTATGAGATGCACGTAGGTGGTTTTACCTTGGATAAAAGTTCGGGCGTTAAAGCTCCCGGTACGTTTGCTGGTTTAATTGAAAAAATTCCATATTTAGTTAAATTAGGTATCACGGCCGTTGAACTATTGCCTGTATTCCAATTTGACCCGGAAGAAGTTTCAGGTGTTTCTCCGGATGGACAAAAACTATCCAACTATTGGGGATATAGTACGTTAGGATTTTTCACTCCGCATTCGGATTATTGCACAAACCCAAGTATCGGAAAGCACATTGAAGAGTTCCGTGATTTAGTAAAAGCTTTGCATCATGCGGGATTAGAAGTAATTTTGGACGTAGTTTTCAATCATTCGGGAGAAGGAAACCATGAGGGTCCAGCTATTCACTTCCGTAATCTAGATAATCGCATTTATTATTTCTTGTCGTATGGCAATGAAGAATATTATGAGAACTATTCGGGTTGTGGAAATACGATCAATTGCAATGAACCAGTAGTAAAGAAATTCATTATTGATTGTTTAGAATTCTGGGTGAAAGAAATGCACGTAGACGGTTTCCGTTTTGATGAGGGTTCGATCATGTCACGTGGAGAAGATGGCGCACCGATGGAGCACCCTCCTGTGATTTGGGAATTAGAATTGTCGGATACATTTGCTAATACAAAATTGTTCACCGAGGCATGGGATGCCGCCGGTTTGTACCAAGTAGGTCGTTTCCCAGGATATCGCTGGTCAGAGTGGAACGGAAAATTCCGTGATGATATCCGTAATTTCGTGAAAGGAACACCAGGTTTCCATGGAGCTGCAGCCACTCGAATTGCAGGTAGTGGAGATTTGTATTTCCATGATAGACACTCACCCATGAACGGGGTGAATTTCATTTCTTGCCATGATGGATTTACAGCCATGGACACAGTTAGCTATAATGAAAAACACAACTGGGCTAATGGCGAAGGAAAT